>Ga0315338_1000269_pt1 | contig 158933 bp, 128 predicted proteins | sample ASW8metaG_FD_204518 | JGI IMG/M metagenome (GOLD analysis project Ga0315338, IMG submission 204518) | Ammonia-oxidizing marine archaeal communities from Monterey Bay, California, United States - ASW #8 | ecosystem: Environmental > Aquatic > Marine > Coastal | place: USA: California | collected... | reverse complement strand
ACTAGGCGTACTGCCTCCGACTTGAACTCCGATGTGTAACGACGTCGCTTCTTGCTCATCGCTGTGAACCTCCTCACGAAGAGCTTACACCCTTCTCGGAGCGCCCACTATTCATGGGGAAGTCCAAGTAAACCTGCTCTGCTCGAAGTGTAGAGTGTTCTGGCGACGTAGATAAGCCGCCAGCAGGGAGAACGCAGCGCACTTATCCCGAATGGGATCAGCTGCCTGCGGCAACTGGCAGCTGTGTTTTAAATCGTTGGGTTCTCGACAATCCCTTGTGAAGCTGTGATTCGCACAGAATCGACAGCCTCCAAGCCCCGAAAACTCATCTCAGAAATCAAAGTGTCAAAAACTCGATTTGCGAATTGCGAGACCGTTTTCGGAACAGTCAGTAGAAATAAGGGACTCCGAACGGCACTGCATCGGGATTGATGTTCTGCGCATTAGCACGCCTTGAGTTGATCGAGGGGAGTGGTTCGATGTGCGACGGAGTACGAGCGCCGTTGCGTCACGACCGCACGGTTTGCTTTGCTCGCATGCCCCCGCGTCGTCCGCGAGCGTCGACCAACCGGACCGTTTGAATCGATCGTAGTAAGCGGCGAGAATCTGTGGTGAACCGCCGAGAGAGATTCACCCGGGAGTGCTGCGATGCGATCGACGTCCGTCTGGACCAGCTTTGGGCATGCGTGGGCCGGGTTGTGCTATTGTTTCCGAACGCAACGCAATGCACGCATCCATCTTCTCGTCGCGGTGGTGGTCAGCCTGTTGGCGGGGTTTCTGCGTCTCGATTTCGGCGAATGGGCTGTGTTGTTGTTGATGGTCGCGTCGGTGTTTGTCGGGCTGCTGATTCTGGGTCCGCCGCTTTACGCGCGGCTGTTTGTTTGACTCTGAAGATCGAACTGCTGGGGAGAACGTATGTCGGACGTACGCGGTTTTGGGGCAACAGGTGACGGGCAGAGTGACGACACCGCAGCCATCGAGCACGCCCTGCAATCGGGCGACGGCGTGCTGCGTTTCTCGAAGGGAACCTATCGCATCACCCGGCCGGTGGTGTTGGATCTCACGAAGCAAGGTTACGGTGCTATCCTCGGCGCGGGTGGGACCGCCCGCATTGTGATGGCTGGGGCCGGACCTGCCTTTCGGATCATCGGCGATCATCGCGGCACCGCCGCCCCCACCACCGTTCAGCCGCACACCTGGGACAAGGAACGCTTCCCGTGCGTTAGCGGCGTCGAGATCCTGGGCGCTCATCCCGAAGCCGTCGGAATCGAGCTGCGTAAGACCATGCAGTGCACGGTATCGAACGTGCTGGTGCGAAACTGCCGGCACGCCATCCATCTGGTCGAGCGAAACCGCAACTTTCTACTGGCCGACTCGCATCTGTACGACAACAGCGAGTACGGCCTGTTTCTCGACAACTGCAATCTGCATCAGATCAACGTGATCGGCAACCACATCAGCTACAACCGCAAAGCCGGCATCAAGACGCTCAACGGCGACGTCCACAACTTCCAGATCACCGGCAACGACATCGAATACAACAACAACCCCGGTGTGGATGCCTCGCTGAACGGTGAACCGACCGGCGCCGAGCTCTGGTTCGAGTCACCCGCCGGCCGGATCAGCGAAGTCACGATTTCCAGCAACACCATTCAGGCGACCGTGCAGCCGGGTGGAGCCAACATCCGCGTCCACGGCGTCGACGAACAGCCGGCGATGGGAGCGATCTTGATCGCCATCACCGGCAACGTCATCGGCAGCCAGACCCGCGGCATCGAACTTCTGCACGCCCAACGCATCTCGATCAACGGCAACACGATCTATGGTTCCGAAGACCTGTCGCTGTTCGCCTCGCATTGTTCGGGGATCTCGGTCGGCCCGAATACGCTGGTATGGCAAGGACGCGAAGACGATCCAAAGCGCGACGGCATTCTGTTGGAAGACTGCAGCAACTCGGCAATCACCGGCCTGGTCTCGCAGCGGCTCTGCTATGGCACGCCGGACCGCGGCGCCGGTATCACGCTGCGGCGCTGCAGCGACACAGCAGTGAGTGAATGCCAGGTGACCGACTCACTGGTCCGCGGCATCGAACTGGAAGACTGCACCCGCTGCCGAGTCACCAATAACAGCATTGTCGACCGTCGCGACACACCGTCGATGCGTCAGGCGATCCGCGTGTTGGGAGACAGCAAGAGCAACCTGATCGCCAACAATCTGGTGGCCGGAGCGACAGAGAAGTTAATCGACGTACCGCAGCACACTGCCGAAGTGCGGGATAACTTGGAGGCGTGAGGAACGTCGAAGTCGCGAGTCACCTACGGCAGATATAGGCTGGACCATTCGCACTGCTGGGCAAGCCAGCAGTGGCACGCAATCTCGGATTCGACAGACCGATATCGACGCGAGAATGGCAACGAAGCAATCAAGGGCCGCGCTTATTCGCCTGGTTGAGAACGCCATTTTCGACGTTGGTGAGATCCCCCGCCACAGATTCTATGTGCTCGTCCGCAATGTTCGTGTATCTGGATCCCCACCGAATCACATGGCCGCATCGGTCCTCGTCCGGTTTCTGCCTTCGGGCGCGCCGTTCTGCTGCGGAGAGCCCGGCTGCTATTCTCGCGTTTTCCGCGAAGACTGCGCCGAGGAAATGGGGGACTATCTGCGACGCAAGATGAACCTGCGGCACGCAGTCACCGCCGAACTGGAGTACACGGTGGAATACTTCGAGGGAATTGAATTCACAGCGTCCCACACCCAACAGAGATAGCCTCGAACATTCGTGCGGCTGGACAAGGCACCCGCGCGTTTTGCCAGAGCAGCCTACTGCCTCGAACGTTCGCACTGCTGGGCGAGCCAGCAGTGGCACCAAGTGGAACCCCGTTCGTCACTGTTCGCGGGAGTATTTCAACTCATACTGCGATCGAACGTTGCCGTCCAAGAGTTCGTTCTTGTTGAACCAACTTGGTTTCATGCGGGCCTTGCTGAACAGGTCGCGGGCCTGGTCGCGGTAGTGGGGTGAATCGGGGCGGTCGCTTTGGCCGATGGGCGGTTGCGTGAAGCTTTGAATTGGTTTGGTCAGAACCACGACTTGCGTCGATGTTTGTCCTGAGCGGCCCCAGCGGGTGTGGTCTTCGCGTGCGTTGGTGAAGCCTGCGGCGCGAACGGTGGCGATGCCTTCCAGCCGTAACGAGCCGCCGCCCACCGGCCAGGAGACGTCGTCGCTGCCGTCGAGCCGACCGACACGGAATACGTCGCCGAACACCGCATCCAGGCTGTCGTGGTTCTCGCGCATTGTCCGCATCCCTTGTTCCAGCGCGTCGACTAATAGCTCATGTTCGTCTGCGGTGAGGCTCGGCCCCTCCCGCCGTGGTCCATTGAACTGCACCAGCAAGTCTTCGACTTTGGCGGCAAGCGCCCGCGTCTGCTCTTCGCCCAGTCGTTCGGCGAGCTCGTGCCGCCAGTAGTAGTATTTGAGCGCTCCGCCGGAATCACGGTCTGAGTCGCCGTCCCATTTGAGAATGCCGCGCAAGCCCTGTTCGTAGTCAGCACTGCGATCGCGACCAAACTTGACGTGGGCTGCGTCGAGGGCCGCGACCCAGCGCTCGTGCTGATAGCAGCGCCGGTCCAGAGCATATTCGATGAGTTCATCAACCGTGACAGACTCATCGGCTGCCAGCAACTCCGTACAGCGGGCGGCCCGTTGGTGCGTCCAGTCGCTGCGTTGATTGAACAGATACGAACGGTACTTCTCTGGCTGCAGCGGGCTGTCGACCATCATCACGTCGGGCGGAATGTTGCAGTTCTGCATGTAGCCTTGCGGGGGATTTAACACCTGCATCAGGTCGCGAGTGGGGTGAATGCCGAGCCAGTCGGTCTGCTTTATCGATCCATCGACGGGCCGCGAGAAATCGTAGCCTGCCGGTCGAATCGGCACGCGGCCCGTGCGTTGGTAGTAGATGTTCCCCTTGGTGTCGGCCACCATCACGTTTTGCGGCATGATCTGCCGGACTTCGAGTGCCGTGATCACATCCTTGTAGTCTTTGGCGATCGCGAACAGGTACTTCGACTCGAGGTAGCCGACTTCTTCCTCGTAGGCGAGCTTGGCGGAGTAGGCCTTGTCGCCCTTGCGGGCGATGATCGGCCCGTAGTGTGAAAACCAAAACGTGACCTGGCGGGGCTCAACCTCTCCTTTGACGGTGATCTCGACGGCCTTGTTCGTCAGTTCGCGATGCGATCCGTCGAATGAGTACCGCCGCGGATTATCGGCATCGAGCGTCAACTCGTAGACGTCGGCAGTGTCGGGGCCACCGGTGGTATGCGCCCAGGCGACATGTTCGGTGTGTCCGAGATTGACGTACGGGAATCCTGCGGTGGCGAACCCGCTGAGATGCATGTCACCGGCATGCAGGCGCATTTCCCAATACCGCTGACGACCGAACCAACCCAGGTGCGGGTCGATGACCAGCATGGCCGCGCCGACGGCAGACCGCGATGGTGAAATGGCCATTTCATTCGAGGAGCGAAAGTCGACGTCGTAGTTCGGCTCCAGTCCGATCTTCTTCAGTTCACTTCGGGCCTGACCGGCCGGCCAACCCCAGATGAACTGCCGGCTGAAAGCAACCGGCATGTAGACGTCGGTCTGACGGTCGCCCCACCACTCGGGAACTTCGTTGGGGTGCGCCGCCATGTAGTCGTTGACGCCGCGAGTGAAGGCCTTCAAGTGGCCCCGCAGTTCTTCCGACAACACGCCGTAGTTCCTGCGCGCAACACCGTAGTGGTCCCACATCCGAGTCTCGCGATCGGCGCGAAAGTCGGCGCCGTTCTCTCCCGCGCCGAAGGCCGCCGAATACTCGCCGGTGCCGCGCAAGAAGTTCTTGAGCATCTCTTGCAACCGGTCTTCGGCCTGCGTCCAGCCATTGGCATACAACCCGGCCTCAACCGTGTCCGCATAGATGTGTGGGATGCCGAAGGTGTCTCGGTAAACGGTGACGGTCTCGCCAAATCCGTCTCCGCAACAAGCGAGAATGGCGATCAGAGACAAGCAGAATCGATTCGAGTGGCGTGTTTTCATGTAACCGACCGTTGGAGCGGACAGGGGCGCGGATTTGAACCTCAAGCAGCGAGAATGGTCCAGTCTAGCATCCACACAAACTCGATGCTTCGACCGCGGCGGATTCGGATCACTCGCCGATTTGCTCATCGGCGCGGCGGAGCTTTTCACCCAGGCCCCCGGCCAGGTTGCGGTACATCACTAGGCCGATGTCCGGACGCGATCGCGCGAGCCGATGGATTTCGGTATGTGGTAGAACCGCTGTGGTCACGGGCGTTTGAGCGGTGGTCGTGGCCGAATGGAGCTGTTGATCCAGCAGAGCCAACTCTCCGACACAATCGCCTGGACCAAGGCCGCCGACAGCTTTGCCGTCAACCGTTACGTTTACCTCGCCATTGAGAACGAGAAACAGTTCGCAACCCGGCTGGTCCTGCACGGTGACTTGTTCACCCGGCTGAAAGCTCCGAGTCGCGCCGGCCACAGCCAACCGCTGCGCCTGCTCGTCGTTCAATCCCTGAAACAGCCTTGCATCTGCAATCGCGGCAGCAATCTCAGGCTGCACTTCCCGGCTTGAAAAACTGGCAATCACATTCTCAGCGATGGGCCGCACGGCGTCGTGAAGATGGATTTCGCCCAGGTCGAAGGGTACCGCCAAATGGGCCATCTTGAGTACGTCGAGTCTTTCGACGTCGTGAAACACGAAGGCCGGTAAGTAGGCGACCGGCAGAAATCCCAACTCCAACAGTGTGCGTTGCATGCGTGGCGCATGGGCGTTGACGTCGACTTCAAGTTGCTCGGTCGCCCACTTCTCGGCACATAGCGAGACGAGTTGATTCAACAGACAACGGATCGGCTCTTCGTTGAGAGAGATTAGTTCGAAGATCCTGACCGTCTTTTCGACGTCGTCGACGGCGAAGCCGACGGCCCCCACGATCTCTCCCCGCTCGCGGGCGACGAGATAGGTCGAATGGCGGGCCCTGAGTTGGAACAGTCCATAGTGCAGTCTCAGCGGTCCCACAATCTCGCGATGTCGAATTCGGCCCCGTTCGATGCGGAGCAAAGTCGAGTAGCCTTCGGTTCGGAACTCCTCCAGATCGAACCGGTCGCACTGTGGATAGGCGGCTGATTCTTCGTCGACGATCACGTCGGCACACAAACCGCAATTCTGTAAAGCCTGCGTGGCCAGGCGATGGGCTTCGGGGATCAATCGCGGGTGATTGCGGCGGAGTTGCAAGGCATCTCCAAAATGCCTGATGAATATGGCGATGCTTTCCCGCCGCTGTAGCATCAACTTCTGTGGCACGAATCCGACCGGAACAAAGCCGTTGGCCGCCGAGATGCGTTGGGAAAACGGGTGCGCCGCGCGGTTGTCGACAATGCCGACGTGCAACTGGTCCTGGACGCGTCGCAGTCGCTCTTCCATCAGGTGCTGGCCGACGTGGTGTCCCCGCGACTCCGGCCGTACCGCCAGGCGGCCGAACTCCCCGACGAGGTCGGCGTAGGCGCCAACGTGCAGCAGTACCGAAGCCGTACCCAGCAGGTCGCTGGACTCTTCGTCTTCGGCGACCAGCAACAACGTATCGTCGCCGAAGACCAGCTTCTTGAGCACCTGCAGGTCGTAGTACTGCGGGTAGGCGTAGTGCTCGCCGTAGGTGGCGTAGAAAATGTCACGGATTTGTTCGACGTCGGTGTCGACGGCCTCACGGACATGGATCATCCCGGACTCCCGCGCGCATCGGGCACTCACCGCCCGTTGGGTTGTGCCGCAATCGTTTCCCCGGCGGCCTTGGCCAGTTCGTAATAGTACCGGGCACCGACGGCGAGAGCCCGCTCGTCGAAGTCGAAGCGGCTCGAGTGTGCGGGAAAGGCGTCCCGGCCGGGAACCGTCGTTCCAAATCGCACATAGCAGCCACCGACCTGCTCCAGATAGTAACTGAAGTCTTCCCCTCCCATGTTAGCCGTTTTCAACTTCACGATGTTATCGTCCCCGACGGTGGCGGCTGCCGCCCGGCGTGCAATCGCCGCGCCTTCGGGTGGGTTGATCACCGGGGGCGTGCCTTCGCAAATCTCGACGTCGACGGTCGCGCCGTGCAGTTGTCCGATGGCCGCCGCGATGCGGCGAATGGATTGCTGCAACGATTTGCGAACCTCGGCGTCTTGGGCACGGATGGAGCCTTCCAGCCGGGCCTGACCGGCGATGACGTTGGCCGCCGTGCCGGCCTCGAAGCGTCCCACCGTGACTACCGAAGGATGGGCGGGATTTACTTCTCGAGACACAATGGTCTGGATCGACATCACTAGCAATGATCCGACGACGACTGCGTCGATTGTTTCGTGCGGACGCGCTGCGTGTCCGCCACGGCCGGCGACGGTGATTACAAACTTGTCGCTGGAGGCGTTGACCGCTCCCTCGGTGACCATGATGGTTCCCAGCGGAAAGTGACGATCGACGTGTCCCCCAAACACCAGTGCCGCACCTTCCAGTGCACCATCTGCAATCATTGCTGAAGCGCCGCGTCCCGTTTCTTCGGCCGGCTGGAAGATGAGTCGCACCGGCGCCGGCAGGTTTTCGTCACCGGCCAGCAGCATCGCGGCGCCGAGCAGCATGCTGGTGTGTCCGTCATGCCCGCAGGCGTGCATCACGCCGTCGACCTGCGAACGAAACGGGAGCTCGGTTTCTTCGACAATAGGCAGGGCGTCCATGTCTGCCCGCAGAGCCACAGACGGTATGCCTGGCTTGGCCCCAATGTCGGCGACGATGCCGGTCTTGGCAACGCCTGAACGATATGAGATGCCCAAATCGTCCAGGACTGCGCAGACCTTCTGGGCAGTCCGCGTCTCGCGCCAGCTGAGTTCCGGGTGCTGGTGCAGATCGCGCCTGAAGGCGACGATCCGCTCGAAGAGGGAGTCATCAATCAGCTGAGCAAGCGTCTCACTCAAAGAGGAACTCCCACGTCAGGCAGACTCGATGACGGCTGCGACGCGGATGCGACGACGCAGCTCAACTCCCAATCTACGATTCTGCCACGACGCGCACAAAGTCAGTCGCCGAAATTATCCCCAGAAGGTAGTTTTCTTCGTCGAGCACCAAGATCCGCCGCACGTCTTCGGCGACCATTTTTTGCGCTGCTTCTCGAGCCGAAGCGTCGGGTCCCACGCCGATCAGGTTGCGGGTCATGATCTCTCCGACCGGCACCTCAGCTAGTTTCTCCAGCGCAAAGGCGCTCACACGCAGACTCTCCCAGCGTTCCTGCTCGGGGTCAAAGTAGCGGGCCATGTCTTCGTTGGCCTCAGCGGCGGCTTCGGTGTGGTCCTGCTCGTAACTCAGAATGTCCGTGGCAGAAATGAGACCCGCGCAGCGATTCTTGCGATCTAGCACCGGCAGACCAGTCACGTGGTTTTCAGTAATCAGCGCGAGAGCCTCCTGCAGGCTGTCTTCCGGTGCCACCGAGACAATGTCCGTCGCCATGATGTCCTGCGCAGTCAATTCGCGGCTCTTCGATTCTGCCATGTCCGTAGCTCCGAATAGACAGCCTGAAAATAGATAAAGCCCCGACGGAGCAGACTCCCCGGGGCCTTCACGACCTGAATTGTGGAAGAGCGGACCTATCGTCGGCCACGCTTCATATTTCAGAGTAGGTCTTGCCGGTCAGGAGGTCAAGATGGGGATTGCCACCACTCGCCCGCGCAAACGTCTCGACAGACGCCTCACATTGCACTGAGTCCGCAGAAATTGATACGCCGAGACGCCCATTCTCCATGGTACGAGCGGGTGAGCGAACTAGAATACATGGAACACTCCGTGTAGGTGCGAGGAGCCGTTATGGTCTGCACACATTTGAGAGAACTTTACGATCTGTGCGACAAGCACCAGATTCGGCTCAGCGGCAGCGACTTGATCCGCGTCGTCTGCAAGCAATGCGAACAAGACGAGACCTGCCCGTCGATGTTGATGGACCAGTACGATTCGCGGCAGGGCGAGGGTGAGCCAGGGCAGTCGCCGACGAGCCAATCGGAAAGTTAACTTCGCACGGCACTCAAGCGTCGGCTGCCGCCGCCTGACGACTCTCTGATCGATACACCACGCGAAGCATCAGCGGCAGTACGATCAGGTTGCTGGTTAAGCCGCCCAGCATCGCCACGCTGACGAGGATTCCGAAGTGCACGGTCGGCACGAATGACGAGACAACCAGCGCGGTGAAACCGGCGACCAGAGCCAGGTTGGCCAGCACCATGGCCAATCCGACGCTCCCATGAGCGTCGCGCAGGCAATCGTAGAAGTTCTTGCCGCTACGACGTTCGTGTTGGAAGCGGTACAGGTAGTGAATGCTGAAGTCGACCGCCAGCCCCATGGAGATGCTGCCCAGCATGGCGGTGGCGATGTTGATCTTCAGTCCGACCCAGCCCATCGTGCCGATGACGATCAGGATCGGGGCGATGTTGGGCAACAGCGCCACAAAGCCCAGTTTCCAGCTGCGAAAGGCGACGGTCATCATCAAGTAGATCAACACAATCGCCAGCCCGAATGTGACCCACTGGTCGGCAAGGAAGCTTTCGACGACGTAGGTCAACAGGATGTACACGCCCGCGGCACGTGCGGCCGGTGCCGTCTCCGTCGCCGGAAAATGTTCCTGCGAAATCCGCTCGATGTTTTCGACCAGATGCCGTTTCGCATCGGCCCCTTTGACCTCACCGATTTGCAGCAAAATCCTCGCGTTGTTTTCCTTTCGATTCCAGAAACCGGCGACCAGTCCGCCGACGTCTGGAAAGTTCGCCAACTGGTCGAGCAGTTTGTTTCGCGGCAGGATCGCGCCCAACGGTCCCAGCGAATCGGCTACGAAGTCGGCCAGTTGCACCATGCTCAGCGTGTCTTTCACGCCCGGTTCCTTCTCCAACTCCTTCTGCAACGCCTCCAACTGAATGAGCGCCTCGTTGAATTCCGGCGAATCGGCATCGGGTACGTTGACCAGAACGTCGATCGTTCCCACCACGTCGATGCGGTCGGCCAGGAACTGGTACGACTCGACGATCGGGCTCGACTCGCGAAAGTTCTCGTTGAAGTCGGTTGCGACTTGCAGCCGAAAGATTCCCAGCGATGTGAGCCCGACCATCCCGATTCCCGCTGCAGCCACGAGCCAGGGGTGCCGTTCCACACCGCCGATCATCCGCCGCAGCACACCCGCCACCTTCTCTTCACCGGGCGGACGGGCGGGGTCCATCCAGACGCGGCCGATCATGACAACGCCGGGCGTCAATCCCACTGCGGCCAGCAGGACAAACGCCGAGCCAATGGCCATCATTGTTCCGAAACTCTGAACGGGCACCACGCTGCTGGCCAACAGGGCTCCGAATCCGGCCGCGGTGGTCATGCACGTCCAAAAGATCGCCGGCAGAACGTGCAGAAACGTCTGCCGCAGCGCTTCGACGGGTGGATGCTGGTCGCGTTCTTCGCGAAAGCGGATGGTGATGTGCACCACGGTCGCCACACCGATGACCGTCACCAACGCCACGAGCGGAGAACTGACCATGCTCATCTGGATGTTGCTGATGACCAAGAAGGCCTTGGTCCAAACCAGCGTGACGTGCACCACGGCTAAAGGCAGCACGATCCATCTCAGGTTGCGAAACAGAATGGCGATGACCAGCATCAAGATCAGGCTGGACGCAATGCCCAGCGTGCGGCCATCCTCCTCCAGATGACGAAACACGTCGTCGACCAGCACCGGGCCTCCGGCCACGACTGCCGGCGGGTTGTGTTCGGAGCTGATCCTGCGGATCTCGGGAATGGCGTTGCGACGTTCAGCCGGATTGTCCTTCTCGACGGGCGCGAGATTCACCAGCAGCACGGTGGTCTGGCCGTCGTCGGACAGGAAGCGGCCGCGGTACAACTTGGTCGAGAGGAGTTCCTCACGGAGCTTTTCGGTTGTGACGTCCCCGGCTTCCAGCTGTTCGGGCAGCGAGCGGGTCTCCATCAGGGCCGATGGGCGGCGGGCATCGGCGAGACTGAAAACGCTTTGGACGCCCTCGACGTCTTTCAAGTCGGCGGCGAATTGCTCGAGGCTTTTGAGCCCCTCGATCGTGAGTAGATTCGGGTCTTCGTAGGCGACCGCGCTCGTCTCCAAGCTGCCGTACAGATCCTTGTCTTCTTCATAGTTCTTGTAGCGCGGATCATCAGGTTGAAACATGCTCTCGATTGTGCGGTCGAAATCGAGCTGCAGCGAAGGCTTGAATGCCACCGCCGTAATGACGATGCAAACCAGCAGCAACAGGAACCGCAACGAGATCAATCTGTCGATGAATCTTGAAAGAATGCTCGCCCCCACGCGAATCAGCTTGTATCTAGGAGAGGAAGTGTCTGAGCTTGCCTGCGCCAGCAGTACCGAGAAAACCAAGGCTCGGTTTCAGGCGAATCGGCCCGCTCTCAGACTACAGCCGAACCCCAACACCTGCAATGACTGGGAGTTCGAGCAGATGAACGGGTACGATTGCGCAAGCAGTCGGCGCCCGTTCCACCGAGTTGTTCGCTCAACAGGGGAAAGTCTTATGGATTCGTTGTCGATCACGCGCGTGCTTTTCCCTGCTTTTGCCCGATGCTTCATGGCGTGTCCGGCCTTGATGGTGTCGTTGTTGGCGGGCCTTGTGGCGACCTGCCCGGCCCACGCGGCGGAAGGATTGAGCGACGAAGAGTTGGCCCCTGCGATAGAGCAGCTGGCCGACGAAGAGTTGAAGAAGCGAGCGCTGGCCGGTCTGTCGATTGGCGTTGCCCGGCGCGGAGAGGTCGTGTTCGCCAAGGGATTCGGGCTGGCCGATCTCGAAAACGACGTACCAGCAACGCAACAGAGCGTCTATCGCATCGGCTCGATTACAAAGCAATTCACGGCCGCCGCCATTCTGCAGCTGGCAGAGCAAGGCAAGCTGGCGCTCGACGACGACATTCGCAAACACCTGCCGGACTATCAGACGCACGACCAATTGATCACGATCCATCACTTGTTGACGCACACCTCGGGCATTCCAAACTACACCAACATGCCCGGCTGGAAGAACTATTGGAACGAAGACCGCAAGCCGGCGGAGTTCGTCGAGTTCTTTCAGGGTCCGCCACTGCAATTCACTCCCGGATCAGCCTGGAACTACAGCAACTCGGGCTACTTCCTGTTGGGCCTCATCATTCACGCGGTGTCGGGGCAGGAGTACGCGGAGTACCTCGAAGAGCACGTCTACAAACCGGCCGGCCTCACGGCGACGACCTACGGGGGCAACCAGAGACTCATCAAAGGCCGTGCGCAGGGATACACGCGACGGTTCGGCAAGCTGGTCAACGACGACATGATCAACATGACCGCTCCCTACGCCGCGGGCGCACTCTGTTCGAACGTGCTGGACCTCATCCGCTGGCAGCAGGCGTTGGCCGCCGGTCGCGTGATGAGCGAAGACAGCTATCGATTGATGACGGCCACTTCCAGCCTCACCGGCGGGATTCCGCTGTACTACGCCTATGGACTGGCAGTTGGCGAAGTCGAGGGCCGTGCCAAGCTGAGTCACGGGGGAGGCATCACCGGATTTCGTTCTCAACTGTCGTACTATCCTGACGACGAAACGATTGTCGCGGTGCTCATCAATACCGAGGGTTCCGATCCAAGCCGGATCGAGAACAAGATCGCCGAGCTGATCTTCGGGCGACAGCCGCGCGAGATCGCAGATCTTGATCTGCCGGCCGAATTGCGCGAGCGATGCGTCGGCACGTACTCGGCCGGTCCGCGCAAGCTCCTGATCAGCGAGAAGGACGGCCAATTGTATCGGCGGTTCTTCCGACAGCTCGTGAAACCGGCGAAGTTGCTCTACCAGGGCGAGCATCGATTCTCGTCCCCGGACGGAGCAACGAGCGTTGAGTTCCGGGAAAGCGACGAAGGCGTCGGCTACTTGATCCTCAAAAACGGCGACTTCCGACGTTCGTTTGTGCGCGACGAGTAGCGTCTTTCAAGAAGTGCATCTCAGTTCTGACCAGCTCCTGTCTCCAGCAGGAACGGCTGCCGTTTCCAATAGCTGAGCGATCTCCATAACCACTCGCAGGGACCGAACCGGAAATAGTTCAGCCAAACCAGCGAGACGACCAGCTGCAGCAGCGAAACGACCAGCACTGTCAGAATCTGATCCACGCGTGAGAAGCGGCCGAACTGTCCCAGGCCATGGCCGTAGAACAGCAGCGTACAAACCGTCGTTTGCAACAGGTAATTGGACAGCGCCATCTGTCCGACGCGGGCCAGCGGCCAAGTCAGCCTGCTCAGTCGCTTTGACTGACAGACCAGCATGATTGCCCCCACGTAGCCCAAGCTGATGAGGATGCTGCCCCAGTAGTTAAACTGGTTGCCGAAGAAGAACGAGTAAGCGACATCCCACCCCATTTCAAAGTTGCGGTGGATGCCCAGCATGACCACCGGAGCGCCCACGAGAACGGCAAGCGCCACCAGCCCGCCATAGTACGCTCTCGATCGCTGTGCGCTGAAAACATCCAACTTGAACAAGGCCATGCCGATCAACATCAATCCACCGGCCCGCCAGAGGAACAGGAACAGAAACACGAACGTCTCGAGGTAAAACGCGTCCATCGCCCGCAGCGGCATTTGGTCCAACCACGATCCCGCTTGGAAGACGGCAAGCTCCTGGTCGATGTCTTCGGCCGTCGGCAGCCACTCCTCCCGCTCGAAACGTACGAGTTCTTCTTCCGGCCAATACGACATCGACAAGCCGGACAGCGTTGAGAGCCCGGAACCAACGCCGATCAACAACAGCCCCAACAGGAGCAGCACGCGCGGGGACAAATTGCGAAACAAGAACACCACAAGCCCGCACAGCGCATAGGCGACCAGAATGTCGCCTGGCCAGAGCAAGTAAGCGTGCATCAACCCGATGACCAGCAGCCATCCCATCCTGCGGTAGTGAAGCCCCGCCGGCGACTTTCCCTTGGCCGACTGACGGCCCGACATCAAGGCGATGCCGGCTCCGAACAGCATGGAGAAGATCGTCATGAATTTCATGTCGGCCAGCAGGTGGCTGAGATACCACACCCCGTAGTTGGCCCCTTCGAGGTTCCCGAAGGCGGTCGGATTGAAATAGGCAGCTCCGACCATGGAGAACGACTGGATGTTCATCACCAGAATGCCCAACATGGCAAACCCACGCAGCACATCCAACGACACGACACGTTCAGACTTGGTCGTCGGGCCGGCTGAGATGCTGGCGGTTCGTTCCTCGATGCGGTGTGCTTGCGACGAATCAGCCATCTATGCGATCTCGTACATCGGGGATGAGGCGGCTGCTGAACAGTGCGGCGGTGACGCTCCGCCGCTGGCGATGCATCCGAATGTCGAGCCGTCATAGTCGACTACGTGCAGAATGCGCATGCGGATCATCCGCATTTGCGATCCTTGCGCCGACTACGCGACACAACGGCACGCAAAGCCTGGCGCCGTCGAGGTTATTCGGCGTAGCGAACACAATATTCCGGGCACAACAGAGACGCGCCGGAACGCCGGATTGGTAGTGAGCCTAACGCCAGAGCTGCGGTTCGGGCGGGCTCTGCTCGGCTGGAGCGAACGGAGGCTCTTCGGCTTCGACCGAACCGGTCAGCTGGACGCGCGACGTATCGGTCTCAGCGGCGGAACGATCTGCCGGACCAGATACGGGTCGTCGCAGTGCGACTTCCATTGGCAGTGGCGCTGCCTGTCCTCCTCGGGACAGTGAAGTCGATACCTCGCTACGGACGGAGCCTTGTCGATAAGGACCCATGCCCAGGACGTACCAGTTGTTGTCGTCGGAACGGGCCAGCGTGTGGCCCCCGGCTCCCAAGGGCTGCTTTGTGTTGGTGTCGTAGGCCACGATGCCGATCTTGGCCGTTCCCGTCTGCCGACTGCGTTCGAACAGCCGAATCTCGGGCAAGGCGACCGGCACCGGACCGGGGACGGCGATTTCGGGCATCCCGATGAAGCTTTCGGCGCGGTCTGTGCCAACTCCGCCGCTTCTGACTTCCAAAGCCACCGTGGCAGCTTCGGCGGTATCGGCGACGCTGGCACCGGCGTATAGCAATCGATGCCGTAACGCACCCATTAGATACTTCTGATCTGTGCAGTCCAGATACTTTTCTTCGATGTAGACCGATTGACCAGCCAGCGCCTTGAAATCGACTTTGTCGAGCGATTGGTCGATGGCGTTGGAGATCAGCAACTGTTCCATGCCCGTGCGGGCGGTGTCTGAAGAGCTGGTCGATGCGCATCCCAGGCAAGCCAGGAAAGCCAACGACGCGATTCGACAGAGTGTGCGCAACGACTGCACAGCCGTTCTCCGATTCGAAGGAATGTCGCTGCCGAGGAAACGCAGCGAAGATGGGATGTGCCGAGGAGAGAGAGGGGAGATTATGACATCTCCTACTATCGTGCAAGATCCCCTTACGACTTGAGATTCTCCGCTGCAAACGGAAGGATGGGCGAGATTTGCGCCCCATGCGGTACCCGACGACCGATGCGAGGCGGTTGACGTTGACCGGTGGATGGCGGTTCAATGGATACTCGCTCGGAAAACCGTGCGGTCTCAAGCGCTGGTTGACGTCTCAACGGAAACAGGAATCAACAATGCATCGAAGTCGCCGTTTCATTGCCACGTTTGTACTCGGACTGGTTTGTTGGTTGCCGACAGCACACGCCGACGTGCGTCTCCCTCGAGTCATCGGCAGCAACATGGTGCTGCAGCGCAATGCCGCGTTGCCAATCTGGGGTTGGGCCGATCCGGGCGAGCAGGTCACGGTGAACATTTCGGGTAACGCGGCAACAACGACCGCCGATGGTAACGGGGACTGGTCGCTACGTCTCAGCCCGATGTCGGCCGGCGGTCCCCATCAAATGACCGTTCAGGGCCAAAACGAGCTGGTTCTCGAGAACATTCTCATCGGCGAAGTGTGGGTCTGTTCGGGCCAGTCGAACATGCATTGGGGGGTGCGGCAATCTGATGACGCCGACGCCGAGATTGCGGCCGCCGATTTTCCCAACATTCGTTTGTTCCACATTCCGCGCGTTCCCGCCGGGACACCCCAAGACGACGTTGAGGCCGATTGGTCCCAGTGCACTCCTGAGACCGTTCCCACCTTCTCGGCAGTGGCCTATTTCTTCGGCCGCAAGCTGCACCAAGACGTTGGGGTGCCGATCGGTTTGATCGAGACCGCCTGGGGCGGGACTCGAATTGAACCCTGGACAACGTTGGACGGATTTCGCTCGTCACCAGAGGTCGCTTCGCTGGCCGATGAGTCCGAGGCTAAACATGCCGCATATGTCGAGTCGCTGGCGAGTCTGGCCGAGGGAGCCGAGCAGCCAAAACACCCGCTGGAAGACCGCCAGGCACCGACCGGTTTGTACAACGGCATGGTGCACCCCATCGTGCCATTCGCCATGCGCGGGGCGATCTGGTACCAGGGCGAGTCGAATCGTGCCGACGGCCCACTTTATCGGCACAAGATGACAGCATTGATCAACGGCTGGCGGCGCGTGTGGAACCAGGGAGAGTTCCCGTTTCTGTTCGTTCAGTTGGCGCCTTTCCGCTACGACGGCGATCCGGAAATGCTGCCACGGATCTGGGAAGCGCAAGCCCAGAGCCTGTGGGTCCCCAACACGGGTATGGCGGTCATCACCGACATCGGCGACGTGGACGACATTCACCCCACCAACAAACAGGAAGTTGGCAGACGCCTGGCTTTGTGGGCGCTCGCCCAAACCTACGGTCAAACCGGCGTGACCTATTCGGGTCCGCAGTACAAAGGCATGTCTGTCGAAGGGAATCGCATTCGCATCCAATTCAAACAGTCGGCCGAAGGGCTGCAGTCGAGTGACGGCGAGCCTCTGACGTGGTTTAGCATCGCCGGTGCAAACGGTGAGTTCGTCGAGGCCCAGGCTGCGATCGAAGGACACACGGTCGTCGTCCACAGCGACCAGGTAGCGCAACCGGTGTCGGTCCGCTTCGGCTGGAACCAAGAGGCCGAGCCCAATCTCGTCAACTCGGCGGGGCTGCCTGCATCGCCGTTTCGGACACACAAGTGGTAGTCAAGGACGCGACCTGCCCGTGGGCTGCCTACCGTTAGCCCGGTTGCCGTTAGAGACCAGTGGCCAGCGGAAGCGTGCGCCACAGCACGTAGGCCACCGGTCCGGCGTAGAGGATGCTGTCGAGCAGATCGAGCAAACCGCCGAACCCAGGCATAAGCGCGGCTGAATCTTTGCGGCCCACGTCCCGTTTGATGAGCGACTCGCACAGGTCGCCCACCAGACCCACCAGCCCGATGATCAGTCCATAACACACCGCCCAATACCACACGGGCGGGAGCCAGGTCGCGTCGAACAGGCTCGTCGCCCATTGCAGCCAGGCCCATCCGCCCAGGGCGCCACCGCACAGCGCGCCCACCGCCCCCGCCCAGGTCTTGCCGGGGCTGAGCATGGGCGCCATTTTCCGCCGACCGAATAACCGGCCCAGCGTGTACGCGCCAATGTCGCCTGACTTGGCTGCGCAAATGAGCGATCCCATGACGAGATACCCGGCACCTGCACCGACAACCCATCGAAGCTGCGCGGTAACCGCCAGCGTGACACCGATGTAACTGACGATGAGCAACTCGGCGCCCAGCGTTTCCATCGAGTTGCCGGGTTCTCGAAAAGCAACCGCCGACTTCAAAAACAGAACCAGCACCACCAGCGCGTAGCTGCAGCAGATCGTCGCCAGCGAGTCCACAGGCTGGCCCTCGGGAATCCAGACTCCTGCCCAACCGGCTGCCACCACCGCGCAGCAGCACACAGCGGCAGCCCGATAGCTCGGACCCAGCGCACGGACGCGCAGCAGATCGGCCATCTCCCATGCACAGCGAACCGCCAGCAGAAGACTGAGGCCGAGTAAGATAGGCGCCGATTCGCCGAGGCGCGCATCGAGATAGAACAGAGCAATCAGCGCGGGAATCAGAATTGCCGAGATCAGAATGCGCCAGCCAAGCATGGACTGGTTATAGCACGATGCACCGGCCAGGAGCAGCGGAGAGGGCTGCCACGGACGATTTCTGCAATCGCTCCGCTTAGATCCCATTCGGGAAAATCGTGGCGGCCTTCAAGACCATGTTCGGCCTTTGTATGTCGTACTCTGCGCCGCCGGAACCCGCCATGTTTAAGTCAGTCAGTCCGTCAAGCCCCCGAAACGGCGATCGCGCGTCGCATACTCACGCAGCGCCGCGAAAAGTTGCTCCTTGCCGAAGTCGGGCCAATAGTCCTCGGTGACCCACAGCTCTGCGTAGCTGATCTGCCACAACAGGAAGTTGCTCAACCGCATTTCGCCGGCAGTTCGCACGATCAAGTCCGGGTCGGACATGCCGGCAGTGTAGAGGTGTGCGGAAACAGTGTCTTCGTCGATTTCATCAGGCTGCAACTCGCCGGCCAATACCCGGCGGGAGATGCTTCCCACGGCATCGACCAATTCGCCGCGGCTGCCGTAGTTGAGCGCCAAACACAGCCGCATGCCCTCGTTGTTGCGACTACAGTCGATGGTCTTCTGTACCTCTTTGAGCACGCCGGGCTTGAGACCGTCGCGACGGCCGATGATTGAGAATCGCAAGTCCTGCCGCATGATCTCCGAACGCTCTTCGATCACGTACTGCTCCAGCAGGTGCATCAGCAGATTCAATTCCCGCTTGGGCCGTTTCCAGTTCTCGCTGCTCAGGCAGTACAAAGTCAGCTGATCCAGCCCGAGACGCGAACACTCTTCGACGACGCTCCGCACGCTCTTGACGCCGCGCCGGTGACCCTCGATGCGCGGCAATCCGCGAGACCGAGCCCAACGTCCGTTCCCGTCCATGATGATCGCGATGTGCCGCGGCAAGTGGTCTGCTTTGAGTCCCGCAGCACTCAGTTCGCTGGGGGTGTATTCGGCAACACTCGGCACGTGAAGACTCGCATATGGAGTAATTCGACGGACGGCTAACGAGCAACGAGCGCAAACTGAACTGCTCAAGCCACATTTTGGCTGTTTTGCGGTGGGCCGCCAAGTGCAGCACCGGCGGCAATTCGGCTGGCTGGGACAGACATCAGATCCCATCCGGGATCATCATGGCGGCTAGCCCGCGCTTGCTCGGCCTTATGCGTCGTAGCTACGCCGCTGCAATCCGGCGCGTTCTAATGTCCGACGCGCTCTAGGTGCGGCGGCTAGGTCGACAGACGGCATACAAGGCCGCCGCGCAAAACGTACCGACCAGAATACTGTCGAGCCAATAATAGGTGCGCGTGACGGTCCGGCCGGCGCCGCCGCCTTGCTGGGCCAACAGCACCGCGTGTTCCGAGCTGGCAAGCACCACAACGGTCGCCATTAACACGACGCACCTTGCCGGGTTGAGGCACAGTTTGCAGCGATCGATGAGTGACTTCACCGCGATGTGTCCACTCTAGAGGAATTGTTGCATCGGCATTCGTAGGCGACGGAATTCGCCGCCGCCTACCGAAACGGTCTCCCAACTTGCAGAGCGAGTTCGCATCTCATCGCGGTACTCGTCCGCCCACACGCCGTAAAACGCATACGTCCGATCTCGGCACTCAAATAAAGAGTCGAACTCCGGAAAATATCTCCGCTCGAGAATATCGTAGGCGAACACCAGCATCGATCGAAAGTCAGCTCCGAAAACCTGCTGCCATTCCAGCAAACTGGTCAGATCGTCTTCGGTCGCCCAATTCTCCCACTTGTGAGGACTGCCGCTACTTCCCGAAGGGAACCGGCGCCCCTTGACGTCCACCAGCAGATTGCGGCCCGCCGCGGAGTAGACGATGAAGTCCATCGACTTTAGCGAAGCCTCTTGCAGCAAAGCCCGTCGTTGTTCGTCGACTACCACGTAGGGCACCCGCGTCTGCCGCAGGTACTCTTCAAAAGCAACATCGTAGTGATTGTTGCGTTGCGCCATGGGTCACCAACCGGGGCCGGCCGATGGACATTTCGACAGTTCACACTTCAGGATTCTAGCAAATCAATCGCGCCCGATCCTCAAGTTTTTGTCGCAGAGCTAAGAATGTCCTCGATTGTCGAGGTGAGCTCCTGCTCGGGCGCTTCGGTTTGAGAGCTGTTGACCAGATCCTTGACTTGCCAGGTTCCGTGTTGGAACTCGTTCTCGCCGGCGACGATTGCGACTCGAAAACCCTTGCGATCGGCATACTTCAATTGTTTGCCCAGGCGGGCCGCTTCGGGAAAAACTTCCGCGTTGATTCCTGCTTGCCGAAGCAGACGTCCGATGCGCAGATAGTCGCCGAGCCGATCTTTGTCGAAGAAGGTGACCAGCACCGAAGCGGGCGTTGCCGACGACTGCAGCATGCCCAACTCTTCCATCGCCGCCAGCAGCCGATCTAGTCCCAAGCTGGCACCCACTCCGGGGAGCGGTTGCGAAGTGAACAAGCCGGCCAGGTCGTCGTACCGTCCGCCGGAGCACACGCTGCCGATGCCCGGCAACTCGTCCAAGAAAGTCTCGAATACGGTGCCGGTGTAGTAGTCGAGGCCGCGGGCGATAGACAGATCGAGTTGCAGCCGTTCCGCCGGAATGCCCACTTGCTCGCAGACTTCGAACAACTCGCGCAAGCGTGCCACTCCCAGTGCCCCCGACTCGCTGTCGGCCAGCCGCGGCTCCAACTGTGCCAGGATGTCGGTCGAAGTTCCTTCAAGCACCAGCGACTTCAGCAACTGCTGTGCGCTCTCGGGCGTGGCGCCGGTGGTCTGGGCCATTTCGGCAACAACCTTGTCGCTCCCGATTTTCTGCAGTTTGTCGAGGGCCCGCAGGACTCCGGACGAGTGTTCGGCCAGGTCGAAGGTCTCCAGCAGACCGTTGAGGACCAGTCGGTTGTTGATGCGAATCGTGAATTTGTCGAAGCCGATTTCATCCAGCAAGTCGTGGATGACCAGTGCCGTCTCGATGTCCGCTGCGTGCGAACTCGTCCCAATTGTGTCGAAGTCGCACTGCATGAACTCGCGGTAGCGGCCTTTTTGAGGCTTTTCGGCCCGCCACACCGTGGCAATGTGATACCGCTTAAACGGCGTGCCCAGCGCGTTGATGTGTTGGGCGGCGAAGCGTGCGAACGGCACGGTCAAGTCGAACCGCATCGAGACGTCACGCTGGCCCTGGTCGGTAAAGCGGAACAACTGCTTGTCCGACTCTGCCCCCCCTTTGCCCAGCAGAATCTCGCTGTACTCCAGGGCCGGTGTGTCGATCGGCGTGAAGCCGTAGCCGCGATACACGCGCTGGGACACGTCGATCAGCCACTCGCGCGCCAGCATCGAGGCCGGCAGATAATCGCGGAAGCCTTTCAGCGTCTGCGCCTTGATCAAGTTCCCAGCCACCTGGACGACTCTTCAAAAAGAAATCGGAGAGAAGGACCACCGCGGGCGAGACGCGTGCAAATCTGTTTGAGAATCATCCTGCCGCTTTAGCCTGCGGTTCCTGACAGGACTGGCAGAGTGACTTTGAGGTTCGATCCCTTGGACTTTTTCTTGCGTCGGGGAGGGAGTACAGCCTCGGCGTATTCCCACAGTTGATCGGGTGTCTCGAACAGCTTGTCGTAGCAGCTGTCGTCGTCGTACTCGCAGTTGTCGACCGAGTATTGGCGGCAGATGCGGGGCCGATCTTCGTAGATCCCGCACATGTTGTCCTCTTGCAAGTGATTGCAGTCGGCGTGGATCATCAGGTACCAAGCCTCGTCTTCAACAAAAATTGAGACCGGACCGTGCATCATGTACCACCGCATGTTGTCGTAGTCGTCCCAATTGTCGGGAGTTTCGATCACCAGTGCGAAATAGCGGCAGCATTTGGCAGTGCAGTAGCTGCAGAGCACTTCGCCCGGCTTCAGATCTTTTCGACGCACTTGTGTGGTTGTCACAGCCAATTGTCCATAAGTGGAGGGGAGGCACAGTTCAACGCAGCGGGCTCGGTTCGCTTGGAATCGAAGCAGACGCGACTCGAAACTCGTTGAATCGACTTGCTCGTTCCCGGCGTTAGCGGCGTATTGTAGCCGAGGCATCACCGGCTGTGTATGCACGCTGTTTGCCGGGAAGCACGTTACTCCCGGGGGCGCCGGCTTGCATCTGGTTGGCTTGTGAAATCCGTCTGCCAGAAAACGGCACCAAGCTCTCCCAGCCGCGGCGTCGGCTTGGAACGGTCACATCGGTTCTAGAGCCCGCAAAACACACGAAACGCTCGTCCGGCGCGAATCTGCTTGACCCCTCCGAGACGGCTGACTTATGATGAAACTGCGTACGAATCGCAAATATTGGTGAGATTTTGGCCCCGCATCGTACTCCCGGGCTATACCACCCGGGACTTCGTTTAGGACTGCTCGATGCACACCACTGGAAAAGTCCTCACGTGGCTAACAGCTGTAGCTGCGGTGATCGCGATCTATTTCGGGACGCGGATGCTGGCGGTCAGCAATAGTTGGACGCGGCAACTGCAAGCCGTCACCGAACAGACCACATCCAACGCGGCCACGCTCGAGCAGCGGAGGCGCGAAGTGGCGGACGTCAGGCGACGTTTGGAGCGAACCGTCATTGGCTGGGACCGCTTCTGGCACAATGTTGATGCCCAACCGACCGCGCAAGGAGTCGATGCCGCGATCGGAACCGATGCCGGGTTAGGCTCGCAGGATGGAACGCCGCCTCCGCTGGTGCACGGATTCGTAATCAACGAAGACGGCACGACGGTTTACGCCGGCGCGTTTCAGCCCACGCCGCCCCTGAATGTAGACATCACAACGCTGTTCCCAACCTGGCGGTTGCGCGAGGGAGACGCGGCGCGGTGGCAGGCGGGCAAGTGGCGGTTTCGCACGCTTGTGCCGCTCGAGCACCGAACTCGGTTCGTCGACTACGACCGGGAGTTCGCCCTCATCGATCAGAAGATCGAGGCCCAGACGAAGAATCTCGAAAAGCAGACCCAATTCGCCGAAGAAGCACAGGCAAATCTCGACATCCGCCTGCAGGAGTTGAATGGCGGCGAGGTTGCGGGGGTGTTCACAGATCCGGCATTGCCGCCGGAGTACAACGAGGGCTTGATTTCGGTGGTCAACTTCCAGGAGGCCGCCCGCGACGAAGTCTGGGCCGACGTGGATCGACTCCGACGCCGCCGCAATGAGCTATTCGAGACGATCCAGAAGCTCAAAGCTGACAACCTGCAACTGACCACCCGGCTGCCCCAACCCACTGAGCCGTCCGAGCCAGCAGCGGCTGGGGATGGCTAGGCGCCCGACATACAGGTAGCGGGTTCCGGCGGGGTAGTTAGCACGTTCGAAGGCCAAGCAAGATTCGATAGCCGCCAGACTTATCCCGGATGGGATCTAGACCTCTCGGAACAGCGAGACCTTTACAGGTTGCCGGCCCCCCAACTCGCATAGCCGGTGAACTGCCCGACGGAGACGGACACGCGCATGGGCATTCATAGTCGCGATTACATTCGCGAAACCCGGCCCCCAGGCTTCTCAGGCGGATCGTCCGACCAGTGGGCTATCAAATACTTGCTAATCGCCAACATTGGCGTCTTCGTGCTGCAACTCATGTCCCGCGGTCCCGGCAGTGGGCTCACGGGGTTGCTGTCTCTGAGTCTGGACGATTTGCAACACTTTCAGCTCTGGCGGGTGCTGACCTATGGTTTTTGCCACAGCCCCACGCATTTGTCGCACTTGCTGTTTAACATGTACGCGCTGTGGCTGTTCGGCCGCTTGCTGGAGCCGATCTACGGGTCGCGCGAGTTTCTAGCGTTCTACTTGACGGCGATCGTCGTCAGCGGGTTGTGTTTCGTCGGCGTCCACGCAACTCAGGCCCAGTCTGCTCCGGTGATCGGCGCCTCGGGTGGAGTTATGGCTGTGGTCATGCTGGCCGCCATGCACTATCCCCGCGAAAAACTCCTGTTGATGTTTGTGATTCCCATGGAGTTTCGATGGCTGGCCGTGTTGTACATCATCGTCGACCTGGGCGGTTTCGCCCAAGGTGGCACCGGCGTCGCGCACATGGCCCACCTGGGTGGAGCGGCCTTCGGCATTGCGTACAAGCACTTCAATTGGCGGATTTTGCGGACCTGGAACAATCTGCTCAGCCGCTCTAGCGGTGGCGGCAAGCGCCGCTGGATGCCACCCGCGCGCAGGCCCAAGGTGAAGATCTATCAGCCGAGCCAGGAGAATCTCGATGATCAAGTCGATGAGATCCTCGACAAGATCAGTCGCGAGGGCGAGGCCAGCCTCTCCGATCGAGAGCGTTCGATTCTAAAGGACGCCAGCCGGCGGTACAGAGATCGTTGAGCCGAACATGCGCAGCATTCTGCGGGCGACGTTGCTGATTGCCGCCGCCGTCTCCGTGCCGGTCGTCCCCTTGCTCGTGCTGGGTCTCTCTTTCGAGGAACGCGTCAGCGCCTGGTTCCAGAGTGAACTCTCTCCGGCGGCACGTTTCGCGATGATCGTCGTGGCTCTGGCGACCGACCTCGTGCTGCCGATCCCCTCCAGCGTGGTCAGCACGTACGGCGGAGGCGTGTTGGGAATCCTGCCGGCAACTGCTGCTTCGTGGTTGGGGATGACGTTGGGCGCGGCTATCGGATTCGGTTTGGCCCGTGCTTTCGGAGAACCTCTGGCGCGCCGGTTCTCGAGTACCGAAGACCTGCAACGCATGACGTCTTTGTCCCGTCGGTTCGGGCCGCTGGCCCTGGTACTGACACGTGCGCTGCCGATTCTCGCGGAAGCCTGCGTCCTATTGATGGGTGCCAGCCGACTTTCATGGAAGAGGTTTCTCCTGCCCGTGGCAGCCAGCAACCTGGCAATCTCGCTGACGTATGCGACCTTCGGCCGCTTCTTCAGCGACATCGACGCCTTACCAGCAGCCATTGTCACCTCGGCTGTTGTTCCGCTGGCCGCGGCGCTGTTGGTTCGCCGCCGACTTCCGCTGCTGAGCCTCGAAGAAGGTCCTTCAGCCGAACTTCCTGAGTAAACCGGCTACGCTTGGGTCTTCGTAGTTGGCGTGTTTCATTGCTGCGCGGCGGCTGCCCAGTCGGGCAGAATCTGGGGATCGATCCCCAGTTGCGGAAGCAGCAGCAGAAACGTGGCCGCCACGATCAACACGGTGCCCAACAGATTCAGCATGAAACCGTGACGTGCCATCTGAGCCATCGTGACTTTTCCCGATCCGAAGATGATCGCGTTGGGCGGCGTGGCAATCGGCAACATGAACGCGCAACTGGTGGCAATCGTGGCCGGCAACAGAATGAACCGCGGGTCCAGCCCCAGTTCGAGTGATGCATCGGCCAGAATGGGTGACAAGGCGCTGATGGTGGCCACGTTCGAAGTGAACTCGGTCAAGAAAGTCATCAGCAGACACACGGCGCTAATCAGCGTGACGGGTGAGCGTCCACGGACTGCATCAGCAAACTCGCTGCCGATCCATTCTGAGAGCCCTGTCTGTTGAAACGCACCGGCGATCGCGAACCCGCCGCCGAACAACAGCAGGATTCCCCAGGGAAGTTTCTCGGCCGTCCGCCAGTCCATCAGATAATCCGCGCGGCCCCGCGAGTCACGCCCCCCTGGCAGGCAGAACATCACCAGCGCCATGCCGATGGCGACCGTCGAATCGTGGATGGCCGAGGCGGCGAACTCCGGCGTGGTCCCAAGATGCAAGAGCATCTCTTCGACCAACTCTCCCCAACCCGGCAACAACGGTTGGCTTCCGAACGCGAACGGTTTGCGAAAGATCCACAGCAAGGCCGTGCCGGCAAAGATGGTCAGCATCATGAGCTCACCGCGCGAGGGACGCCCGAGCTTTCGCAGCCGATCCGTAAAGAACGCTCGATTCAGTTTGTGGGCGTTCTCCAGCGGGGGCAGGTTCCAGGTCAATGCGACCCATGCACAGACCAATAGCACAACGCCGAGAGGAATGAACGCGATCATCCACTCGCCTGCCGACAGCTGCGGTGCCAGAGGAAATTTATCTTCCCAGATTTGTTGGAAGGCAATATTGGTGGGCGTGCCGACCAGCGTCGTCAAGCCGCCGATGCTGGCTGAATAGGCGATGCCCAGCATCAGCACGACAGCCAAGGGACCCAAGCGGCCGTCCGCGCCGGAACGGGATGCGTCCGGTGATTCCGCCTCGCCGGAAGCTGTGACCTCTCCCAATGACGCGAGCATCGCCAGGCCGATGGGCAGCATCAAAAGTGTGGAGGCCGTGTTGCTGATCCACATCGACAGAAATGCGGTGGCAATCATGAATCCCAGCACGACTCGCTTCGGTCCGCTGCCGAGCACGCGCACGATGTGCAATGCGATCCGCCGGTGCAGACCCCATTTTTCGATCCCCAAAGCGATGATAAACCCGCCCATGTACAGAAAGATGTTCTGGTTCATGTAGGCACCGCTGATTTCGCGGGCCGTCTGAATCCCCAGCAGCGGAAAGGCCACCAGCGGAATCAGGCTGGTGGTGGCAATCGGCAGGGCCTGCGTGAGCCACAGCACGGCCATCAGCGCCGTGCAGGCTGCCAGTCGCATTGCGACCGGATCGAGCCCCTCCGGCGCGTCGATCATCAACAGCAGGACAAACAGCGCCAGACCCACGACTTTTCCGGCGACACCGATCCAGCCGGAACGGGTTTCGTAGGCTTCGGCGGACATCGGTCTCCGGGGCGGCGCGTCGTCGAACTTGCGATTGCCGTGCGAGCTGGCGCTCTACGGGTGTACGAACTGATGTCCTTCCGGTCGGACCGTGAGCACCGGACACGGGGCGCTCCGCACGATCTTCTCGGCCACGCTCCCCAGCAGCAAGTGGGCCACCGGGCCCCTGCCGTGAGTCCCCAGTACAATCATGTCGATCTCGTGCTGTCGCGCGTACTTGAGAACTTCGACATGCGGATCGCCATGCACCCAATGACGGCTGATGTCGCAGGTCGCCGCGTCGTCGGACATAATCCAGTTGTCGAGCCGCGTTTGCGCGTATTTCTCGAATTCGTCCCTCGAGGGGAGCGGGTAACTCTCGAAGATCGGCACGTAGACCTTCGGGTCCTGGATGGCGTGCATCAGGTGCAACGTCGCACCAAATCGCCGCGCGAACTCCAAGCCGTAACTCGTGGCGGCCAGCGACGGTTCGCTGAAGTCCACCGGCAGCAGGATGTTTTTCAGTTCGATCATTGCTATTTCACCCATCGATCCTCTTCTCAAACGATACCCGCGACATCCCGCAATCGCCAGTGCTGTCGAATCTGTCCGACGTACGCCTTGCGACGCGCCGATGAGTAGAGTCTGAATCGGGTTGCGGGTTATCATCGATCGGACAATGAGAGGGAGAGATGGTTGGTTGTGCGGTGCCCTTGACTGAATAAGCCCGTACCAATCGCGCAGTCGGCGAACTCCTCTGCCTTCAGACAGAGATTACAAAGGGATAACGATGAGCAAGTGGCCCATTGGCGTATTCACCTCGGTCGATGCCGGGTTGGGCGTGCATTTGGAAGTGGCCCAGGAGTTGGGTATTCCAACCGTGCAAGTGCATGCGCCGCATCAACAGACGCGCACGCCGCAGGCTGCCGAACAGTTTCTAGGCAAGTGCCGCGATGCGGGCATTGCCATTACCTGCATGTTCGGTGGCTTCGAGGGGGAAAGCTATGCCGACATTCCGACCACCAAGCGAACTGTGGGACTGGTGCCCGAGGAGACCCGGGCCGCCCGTCTGCAGGAGATGAAGGAAATCTCCGACTTCGCCAAGTTGCTCGGTTTGGATTGCGTCGGATTGCACATCGGGTTCGTCCCCGAAGATACATCCAGCGACAGCTACCGCGGACTCATCGACGCCACGCGCGACCTGCTCGATCATGCCGCTGGCAACCAGCAGCGCGTGCACTTGGAAACCGGCCAGGAGACGGCCGAGCATCTGCTCAACTTCATCCAAGACGTCGGGCGCGACAGCCTGTTCATCAATTTCGACCCCGCCAACATGATTCTGTACGGCACGGGCGACCCGATCGAAGCGCTCCGCAAAGTTGGGCATTTGGTCAGGAGCGTGCATTGCAAAGACGCCCAATGGGCCGCTCCCGAAAAGCGGGGCAAAGAATGGGGGAGCGAGGTGGCGCTCGGCGAGGGAGACGTCGGCATGGAAACCTACCTCCGCACACTCGACGAACTCGGCTACGAGGGCCCACTGACCATCGAACGAGAAATCGCCCACGACCGCGAGCGCCAGAAAACCGACATCGGCCACGCCGCGACGCTGCTCACCCAGCTACGCGAAAAGATCGGCTGACGTACCGTCCGGCGATCAAGTAGGAGTAGGACGCAGAGCTGCTTGGAACTTATCGACTGCAATCAGGACGGTGCGTTCCGCTTCGCTACACGATCCCCACCGATACACGTACTTCCACGGCGGCGCCAAGTGATGGTGGTCATCGCCTCTCGAAGCGATGTCTCTGCCAGATGCGGGCAATACCTGCGGCCCACACGACGGCAAACACCGGCAGAATCCACGATGCCCACCGCGTGCTGTAATCGACTACGGTCACATGCAAGTCGCCTATGTCATGTTCCTCGACGCCTGTCAGCTCGCCAAACGCTGACGCGACGACAAGCGTCAGCCAGCAGCAGCAGACGATGAGGGCGCTCCAAGTTGCGACTTTGCCAATCATGCAGGGCGTCCCGGTGAACTGTACATCGGCATCTTACCGTTTGTGGCAGAGACTGGCGAATTGAGATTCGTCGAGCACGGACACCGAATGAAGGCCCCAAATTGCCCAGCCGGTGCTCCACTTGGCAATCTCCCGGCAGGCGAGGCGGCGATCCGCCGACAGGGACTTGCACCACGGGATGGGAAATGCCATCCTAAATGATGCGCGAGCGATCGCTCGCGGCTCGTCGACACGTATTGCCGGAAGGGGGCGGCCCACCTTTGTTGGGCCAGCGGGCAGTGTTGTCGACATTTGATGCTGCGAAGGTTCAAGTGGTTTGCGAGCTAAAGGTCCGCCTATGCCGTCCGAAACCGTGACAATTACCGACAACCGCACCGGCAAGACGTACGAGCTTCCGATCACCGACGGTACGATCCGCGCCATCGACCTGAGGCAGATCAAGGTCACCGACGACGAGTTCGGCATGATGGCCTACGACCCCGCGTTCATGAACACGGCGTCGACGCGGAGCTCGGTCACGTTTATCGACGGCGGCAAAGGCATTCTCCGGTATCGCGGATACCCGATCGAACAACTGGCCGAGCACAGCACCTTTATCGAGACGGCCTACCTGATCCTGTTCGGCGAGTTGCCTTCAGCCGACCAACTCGATGTGTGGAAACACGAGATCACGCACCACACGATCGTGCACGAGAACATCAAGCGTTCGATGCAGTCGTTCCGCTACGACGCGCACCCCATGGGGATGTTCATCAGCACGGTGGCGGCCTTGTCGACCTTCTATCCCGAAGCGGCGAACGTCGAAGATCCCGAGGGTCGCGATGAAGAGATCAAGCGGTTGATCGCCAAGGTACCTACGATCGCCGCGTTCTCGTACCGCCATAGCCGGGGTTTGCCTTACAACTATCCGGACAACGAACTGAGCTACACCGGCAATTTCTTAAACATGATGTTCAAGATGACCCAGCCGCGCTACGAGCCGAATCCCACGCTAGAGCGCGCGTTGGAAGTCTTGTTCATTCTCCATGCCGATCACGAACAGAACTGCAGCACGACCGCCATGCGAGGCATCGGGTCTTCGCTGGCCGATCCCTATTGCGCAATTGCCGGCGCGGCCGCGGCGCTCTATGGCCCGTTGCACGGCGGCGCCAATCAGGCGGTGCTGCAAATGCTCGAAGAGATTGGCGACGTATCACACATCCCGAAATTCATCGAAGGTGTAAAGGCGGGCGAGCGTCGACTGATGGGGTTCGGGCACCGCGTCTACAAGAACTACGACCCGCGGGCCAAGATCATCAAAGAAGTCGCCGATCAGGTTTTCGAAGTCACCGGCCGCAATCCAATGCTCAACGTCGCCTTGGAGCTGGAAAGGATTGCTCTGGAGGACGAGTACTTCGTGTCGCGGAAGCTGTATCCCAACGTCGATTTCTATTCGGGCATCATCTACCAGGCGATGAACCTGCCGACCGAGATGTTTCCTGTGTTGTTCGCCATCCCGCGGACGGTCGGCTGGCTGGCCCAATGGGTGGAAATGCTCGACGACGACGAACAGCGCATCGCCCGCCCCCGCCAGGTCTACGTCGGCCCCGAGGAACGCGACTTCGTCCCGCAAGACAAGCGGTAGGCGTGCCGCATCGATCAAAGCTGGACGTTCAAGACGGCACCACGTCGTCGCTGGCAATAACTTTGAGCAAAGTGTTGCCCGCGTTGAGCAACTGATTCATGAACTGTTTCGCTTTGCCGGCATCCCATTCGCCGTGCAGCGTTCGCACCAGAGAGGCGGCCCGGGCTTCGTCGAGCAACGCGATCATCACTGGCAGCAACCACTCTTCAGCTCCGTACGCCCTACCGGGTGCCGAGTCGCTGCAGAGCGGGACGATGCCGTCGAGGGAGCCACCGAAGAGTTCAAGGTGATAATCAACCACCTCGCGAATGGTCTTTTCTTTCGCGGTGTTCGGTTGCTCCCAAGAGTAGGGCGGGGACCACTCCATCGTCGGACTGAGCAGATCGATGTGAGTCAACACGCCGATCACGGGCGCCCGCTTCAATGTCGGCTGTGAGTCGACCCAGGCAGCCACCTCCCGCAATAGCTGCAAGTCGGCTTCGCGGGCCGGGTTCTTGGCATCCATCACCAGCAGCAGCAAATCGGCCTGCTGGTAAGCGAGTTGCATTTCTTCGAACTGAGTCCGGCTGGCACCATCGTCGCCGTAGCCCCCGGTATCGAGTATGACGAGTTGTTCGCTCTCGTCGGGCAATACCAGACGATAGCGATCGACTTCCTTTGTCAGGGGCAACACGTCGGTAGGCGCCTCACGCTGGCCCAACAGGCAGTTGATCAGGCTCGACTTGCCCGCCTTGCATTGGCCGACGACGGCAATGGTGACCTCGGGCGAGGCTTCCGGAGTTGAGGATGCACCGCCTTCATCGAAACTGTTCAACAGCGACCGGTACCGAGTCGCGCCGCCGCGGAGTCGGCCGCTGTTCATCTCAATCACGTACCGGCCGGTTCGTCCGACGAACGCCACATAGAAGGCGGCCAGAACATTCGCTTGAATCTGATCGGTCAGTGGTGTGATTGTGGTTCGAGAGGCAATGTACCGGGCCAGATTCGTCGGATCGAACAACATGGAGGCCACCCACGTCACGTCGCCGGCGGTCTTTGCCCAGTCGGGAACGCGGCTCAACATTTTCCAGTTCTCGACACTCAGCATGTGGCTGCCCGGCACGTAGTCTTGGACCCAGCCCTGCAGGTCTTCAGCGGCAAGTTCAGCGGCCGCAAGAATCTCCAATAGCGTGAGGGAACCCAGCGGATCGGTGGCTTGGGGGTGATAGTGACGGGCGATCTCATCCGCGATTTCCAGAGCCGTGTCGAGGTAGAACCTGGCGTCGGTGAGCTGTCTTGGTTCGATTTGTGCCACGGCCTTCTGCCGGGCTTCGACCAATTCGAACGCACTACGGTCGCGATCGGTCCAATGCTTTGGCGACGGCCCAGGTTCTTCGGGTTCGATCGCCGGCTTCGTCTTGGAGCGCCGCACCAACGCGTAGGCCAGGCCCCAACCAACCGGCAGCAGCCACCAGACCCAGAACAACCGGCCAGTTTCCCACATCGACCAGGCTGCCACGCCGACGAACACGGCCAGCGGGACCAGTATCAGTCCCAGCGTCAACATGGTTCGAATGCGCGTCACGATCCCGGCTCCGCGTCTCGATGCCTCTTCCACAGGTCGGTCGCCACAGAGATCTGTTCTTTCCAGATTCGCTCCAGGTCCTCAGGTTGCGGGGCGTGTCCGGCCTTCATTTCGCTGAAGTACCAGCACCAGGCTTTGCCTTGTGCATAAGTGTATGCGAAAGCCAGACCGGCATTGGCAGCCATGCCAGCGAAGGGTATGACCTTAAGCGGCCCGCGTATCAACATGCGAGTCAGCAACCGGCCGCCCACCGAACTCGCGGCCGTTTGCATCAGATGCTTGTTCCACTCCTGTCCGTAGAGTCCGGCCAGTTTGTAGACCAGATGCGATTGGATCGCCAGCACCAAGGGAATGTCGACCCAGGGAATGGGAACCGCAGCAGCCGTGGCCGACATCGTACTGTAGCTGATGATGAACGGCATCGCCCGTCGCTCGGTCAGATCCTTGAGTGACTTCATGGCGTCATCAAGGTTGAGCAGCGTTTGCCGATAGGCGGCGGGCAGGAGATGCACCAGCGCCGCCTTGAGGCGCCCGCTGCCGAAGTCCGGCGGATGAAGTCCTTCTTCTTGTTTGGTGAAGTCAATGGCCACTACCCCATCGACGAGTCCTTCGAAGCGTTGCTGCTGCTGCCTGATGCTGCGTCCCAGTTCACCGGGCAAGTCATCGGGAATTGTGGCGTTATCAAACGGGTCTGGGTTCGGATGTTGCTGCTGAGGATAGGCCTCGTGTAAGTGCGTGATGGCGAGCAGCACCGGACGCTGCGGGCTTTGTTGCCGCATTTCCTTTAACGGCTCGACCACCTCGGCCAACGCGTGGTCCAGGGCCCGCACGGTGACGATCATCACGTGGGCCGACGAGTCGAACGCCCGAATGTCTTCCTGTGGATCGTAGTTGCCTTCGCCCAGTCCCTGAGTATCGAGGAACCGCACGACGGGATTCTCAGGGCCCGGAAAGTCGTATTCGTGCGAGAACTTCGTCTGCGGCCGAAAACCGTTCCCGATCTCCGCCTCTTGGGCGCCGGTAAGATTCTTGATGATCGACGTCTTGCCGCTACCGGTCTTGCCAAACAACCAAAAAACCGGAATCGGCGCGGCGTCGAGAATTCTCTCGCGCTCGGCCTGGAACTGTTCCTCAGGCATCCTTCGAAATGGTAGCAGGGCTTTGAGAGTGTCAAACATGTGAATTGCGGCCTGGTTGGCTTCGATCCATATAGTCTAGCGAAGTTTTCACGCCGGCCGCGGCGGATGGCACGACCTTGAGCCAGAGGCGAAGGCCTGGAGGGTCGGGTGTCTCCGTTTGCCGACACGACTCCTGCTCTCGATCTTCAAATCACGCCCACGTCTGTTGAGTTGCCGCCCGGGCAGGCTCTACTTGTCGCCGCGAGTTGACTGCAAGCTTTGGGCCGACTTTCGACTGAGGGCATCGGCCCAGTAGAGCGGTTCGGGAAGGCGATGATCTCGGAACAACTCTTGGGCCAGTCGCGTCGCATCGGCCACGTCGATGTCGTGCCCCGGAGAGACGAAGATTGGGCGTGAGCCGTCTTTCGCCTTGACTGCCATGCCGACCAATCGCTCTTTGAACACAACGGGACGTTGCTCGCCGGCCGACAGATCTTCCAAGTCGACGCTGCCGCACAACAGCTTCTTCCCCACGCCGATGGTTCGTACGCCACCGGCGACTCCCAGATGCGTGGCGATGCCGGCGAACCGATTGTGGAGAATCCCGTTGCCGTCGACGAAAACGACGTCCGCCAACTTCTTCTCGGCCACAGCCCGTTCCATCAACTTCAACAGCACGGGGATTTCGCGGAAGGCGAGCAAACCGGGGATGTAGGGAAACCCAACCGGGAATTCGACTGTCGTCGACCAGACGAGTTCGCCGGTCGACGAATCAACCATTGCATACCCGCCGACGGCTTCGCGCGGGCTCACATAGGAGACGTCGACACCCGCGATGAACTCCGGCGTTTGCGGATAGGGCGCCTCCACGACCCGCTCGGGAAGAGCCGTCTGAAACTCCAACAGACGAGCCAAAGGTTGATCCGAACAGAACTCGTCGAATCGGTAGCAGCCGAGATCGACGCGACCATCCACCACGGGTACTGCTTCCCGCTCGAGCTTGCGAACTTTGTCCGCCGGATCTGAGGAGATGAACAGACCGATGCTGCCGTCGCTGCGCACGACACGGTGGCAGGGACAGTTCCGACTGTGCTGATGATCGACGAGATGCTCGCCGACCCAGCGCGCTGCCGAGCGGGCTCCCAGTGCTCCGGCGAGATCACCGTACGTGGTCACCCGGCCTCGCGGAATCTGACGCAGCAGCGACTCCAGCGCTGTCACCAAATCCGGAATGTCGACGCCCGGCGTCTGCATCTGAAGTTTGCCCGCGTTGTTAGGAGCCGATACAAGTCTGGGACGGCCTATTCCAGCAGTGCACGCGGCACACCGATGTCGACCACATGCACGGCTCCGGTGAATTCTTCGGCTCCGTCGGCCTCAAACCCGATTTTTCGTGCGACAAACGTTGCCGTATGGTCGGCCCGGACGGCTGCGCCCAATGGTATGCCGGTGTCGCAGTCCAAACCCGACGGAAGATCGACGGCCAACACTCGGCTCGGGGCGGCGTTGATGGTTTCGATCACCGAGCGGTATGGTTCGCGTACCGCCCCTTGGGCGCCGGTGCCCAGCAATGCATCGACAATCCAATCAGCTTGGGCCAATGATTCGTTTAACGGTGGCTGATCGTACGGTGTGGCGAGCACCTGCAGGGGAGTTCGAGCGGCTGCCAGAATGCGATAGTTGATCAAGGCATCACCCTGAAGTTCCTGCGGATCGCAGAATAGCAGGACACGGACCGCGTGCCGGAGGTTCTCCAAGTGCCGGGCGATTACGAATCCGTCGCCCCCGTTGTTGCCTTTGCCGGCGCAAACAACGACTTCGCCGGTGATTCCGAGACGAATCAATAATTCGGCAGTGCCCCGGCCCGCATTCTCCATGAGCACAACGCCAGGCATTCCGAACTCTTCGATTGCCCGGCGATCGACGTCGCGGACTTGTTCACGCGTTAGGTTGGGACCGCTGCCGGAACTGATGAGAAGACCCTCCGATGACGGCTCGTTACAGATGCCGCAGCTACCCCATTCGACGCTTGATTGATTCTTGCAAAGTGCGTGACGCTGCACAATCCGGCCGGTTGGCCGTGTTGCAGGTATTGGCCATGTGCTAAGCTGAGTCGATCATCAACAAGCGATGGATTGCGACCCGCTCCCAGGACGGGGATGTCGCATCTGTCGGAGAAGCTCAAGAGCATGACGGATTGACCGGCCGATGTTGGACCGATACGTCGATCGATGGGCCTTGGTGACCGGAGCTTCCTCCGGAATCGGCGCCGAATTCGCGAGGCAATTGGCAGCCCGCGGCATGCATCTCGTATTGACGGCGCGGCGCAGCGAGCTAATGGAAGAACTCGCCGACGAACTGCATACGCGACACGGAACCAGAACGGAGATCCTCACGCGCGACCTGTCCGATTCAGCACAGGTCACCGAACTCATGCGCGACGTCGAATCGCGGAACATCGACGTGGAACTACTGATCAACAATGCGGGGTTTGGCCTCGTAACGGAGGTCGAGAATACCGACCCTCACCGCGTACAAGAACTGTTGCGGTTGAATATCGCGGCGTTGACACAACTCACGTACTGGGTATTGCCGCAAATGCTCGAGCGCCAGCACGGAGCGATCGTGAATGTGTCGTCGTTGGTCGCGTTCCAGCCGGTGGCGTACATGCCCGCCTACGCGGCCAGCAAGGCGTTTTCGCTGCACTTCAGCGAGGCGCTATGGGCGGAAGTCCGCGACCGGGGCGTGACGGTCATGGCGCTGTGCCCGGGCACGACGGCAACCGGATTCTTCAACGTCGCGGGCGTCCCAGGCTGGCTCAAAAAGCAGAGATCGCAGACCCCAGAGCAGGTCGTCAAAGCGGCCCTCAAGGCATTGGAAAAGCGTCGGCAATACACAGTCACCGATTGGCCCAACTATCTGCTCTCGCTGGTCGCGCGGATTGCCCCCCGGAAGATCGTTGTCACCGAGTCGATGAAGTACTTTCGGCCGCAGCGAAAGGAGCAAGATCCTGAGAAACCAGGCGGGGAGCCGGAGGCTTCGGCGGAGCCCCGGATCAGAGAAAAACTGGGGTAGCTCGGTCGTTTGTCGTTGACATTCCGATCTGGTTCGCGCACGATAATCCTTAGTTTGGGCATTCCTAGGCTCCTCTCTTTTTCGTGCGGATGGACTCCACGAGCATCAAACCCCAGTAATCAATGGATTGTTGACCTCCACGATTTCCAGCTACCACCTCTTTTGATCGACGACGTCGTTTGTGTCAGATCGTCGGACCGTTCCTGTCATTGGCCTCGTAGGGGGCGTCGGTTCCGGCAAATCTGCCGTTGCCCGCTCGGTACAGGCACGGCTACCCCTTGCGATCGTTGACGGAGACACCGCCGGACACCATGTGCTAACGCTGCCTCCGGTCAAAACTCAGATCAAAACACGTTTTGGAGAGTCTGTATTCTCAAAGGAGGGAGACATCGACCGCCGGGCTTTGGGGGCGAAAGTCTTCGGTCCCGAGAACCGTCAAGCACTCCACGACCTTGAAAGCATTGTTCATCCCGAAATTCGCCGACAACTCGGGCAACTGATCGAATCCCATCGAGTTGCCGGCGAAGTACAAGCGATTATCCTCGACGCGGCGGTCATGCTCGAGGCGGGATGGGACCCATTGACCTCAACAATTGTGTTCCTCGACGTCCCTTACGAACAGCGGCTAGAACGAATTCAATCTCGCGGCTGGTCGGAAAGCGAACTCAAAAGCCGCGAATCCAGCCAACTTCCACTCGACGAAAAAAGAAACCGAGCCCACGAAGTCATCGACAATTCCGGCGATTTAGAAGAGGCAGCCCGCCAACTCGAAAGGATCATCGACAAGCTGATCCACGCCGGTGAGTAATACCACTATCCCAACCCATTCGAGTTCTCTTCGCACATCCCCCCCTCTTCATTTTTCGTTGCACCCAATTCTGGACACACAATCGTGACTACCAAATCTGAGCCCGCCAAATCCCAAGCGCCACCCCGCCCGCGCGAATCAGAAGAGTTCTCAGCATTTCCGGCCGACGACCGGTACGAAGAGATCAAACGCGGCAACATCCACATTGCCGAACTGCAGCGACTCACCATGAAGGAGCTGCTGCAACTAGCACGCGAAGAGCAAATCAGCGAGTACACGGGGCTCAAAAAGCAGGACCTCATCTTCAAGATTCTCAAAGAACGTACGAAGATGAACGGCCTGATGTTCGGCGAGGGAACGCTGGAAATCCTGCCGGACGGCTTCGGATTCCTGCGAAGCCCAGACTACCACTACTTGCCCTGTCCGGACGATATCTACGTCAGCCCCAGCCAGATTCGGCGATTCGGCCTGCGGACCGGCGCCACCGTCGCCGGGCAGATTCGCCCCCCCAAAGAAAACGAGCGATATTTTGCCTTGCTGCGCGTCGAGGCGATCAACGGCGAAGATCCAAATCTGCTCACCGAGAAGGTCTTCTTCGACGACTTGACCCCGCTGCACCCGGAGCGGCGGCTACGACTCTCGGCCGACCCGACCCAGCTCAGTACGCGCATCGTCGACATCGTAGCGCCCATCGGCATGGGACAGCGCGGTCTCATTGTCTCTCCGCCGCGGGCCGGCAAAACCATCTTGCTGCAGCAGTTGGCCAAGGCCACATTGGTCAATCATCCAGAGGCTTACGTCATCGTGCTGCTGATCGACGAAAGGCCGGAAGAAGTGACCGACATGGAGCGGCAAGTCAAAGACCGCAACTGCGAGGTCATCAGCAGTACTTTCGACGAGCCGCCCAGCCGCCACATCCAGGTTTCGGAGATGGTGATCGAGAAAGCCAAACGTATGGTCGAGTACGGCCAGGACGTCATAATCTATCTCGACTCCATCACGCGATTGGCGCGGGCCTGGAACACCGAAGTGCCGCACTCGGGCAAGATTCTCTCCGGCGGCGTCGACGCCAACGCGTTGCAGCATCCCAAACGATTCTTCGGCGCCGCGCGGTGTGTCGAAGAGGGGGGCAGCCTCACGATCGTCGCCACCGCGCTCGTCGACACCGGCAGCCGCATGGACGAGGTGATCTTCGAAGAGTTCAAAGGGACCGGCAACACCGAATTGCATCTCGATCGACGAATGGTCGAGAAGCGGATCTGGCCCGCCATCGACGTGAACCGATCGGGAACCCGCCGCGAAGAACTGCTGATGGACGAGGAAGAGCTCAGGCGCGTTTGGATTCTGCGCCGCGTGCTCAACGACATGAACCCCGTCGAGGCGATGGAGCTTCTCGTCAACCGGATGAAACGGACCAAGACGAACGAAGAATTCCTGATGAGCATGAACTTGGGGTGACGGGCTGTTCACCCTGTGCCGAGCGAGTGCTCATTGAGACTGTGCTTGGCCGCGTAACCTTGATCACTTGGCTCGTTGGGGACTGCCTACCGCGGCCTGGCCATTCTCGATTCGACCATCTGACCAACCCCGAATAGAACCCGATGCCTGTCAGTCTCATTGAAGGTGGATTGCTGTCGAACCCGGGCGATGCCTTCGCCGTGGTCGTCTCCAGATTCAACGATCTCGTCACCCGCCGACTGTTGGACGGGGCCCTCGACACGTTCCGCCGGCACGGTGTCGACGAAGACAAACTGACGGTCGTCTGGGTACCAGGTTCCTTCGAAATCCCGGTTGTGGCGGATCGGCTTGTCCAAAGCGGACGTTACGCAGCCGTGTGTTGCCTGGGAGCGGTGATCCAAGGCGAGACGACCCATCACGAGTACATCAATCACCAAGTGGCCCGGGGAATCATGGAAGCGGGGCGTTCGGCGTCCGTGCCGGTTTTGTTTGGTGTGTTGACCTGTCAGTCCATGGAACAAGCGCTGGACCGCGCTGGCGGCAAGGCGGGCAACAAGGGGGCCGAAGCGGCGCTGGCGGCTATCGAGACCGTGAACGTATTGCGGCAGATCTGACTGGGCAGCTCTGTAGCAGCCGCGATGCGGGTTTGGTTGGGTTTTGCCCCAGGTTCAGCGAACCACACCTGCCGGTTGCCGTGTCAACCCCCTTCGCGCGGTTGGGCGAAACTCGCAAGTTCGTGCCGATCGACCCCCGCGCCAAGTACATGATGCACGGTATAATTGTGTTGTGATTTAAAACATCAGCGCTTTAGTCGCTGCCTTGAGTTCACGACAGGACTCAACCAAGAACGGCATTCCAGATGGCTCGTCGAAGCAAAGCCCGCGAAGTCGCGCTACAGATGCTGTATCAACTCGACCTGAATCCCGGGGTCGATGCCGATACGGTGCGCGAAATGATGCGCGAGCAGCTTCGCAATGAAGAGCTCGAACGATTCAGCTGGAAAGTCTTTGCCGGCGTGATGGAATGCCGCCAACTTCTCGACGGGCGGATCGAATCGGTCGCGGAGAATTGGGCTCTGGGACGCATGGCCCCGACCGACCGCAACGCGCTGCGGATCGGAGCGTTCGAGCTACTCTACCTCGACACGCCGCCTCGGGTTGCAATTGACGAAGCCATCGAACTCGCCAAGAAATTCGGCAGCTCGCAGTCGTCACAATTTGTCAACGGCATCCTCGACCGCTTGATACCGGGACACACGACCTGACTGCGTCGCAAGGCTGTCGAGCGGCACGGGCGCGGACTTCGATCAATCGAAGTCGCAGAACCAGCGTCTCTGTGCGGGCCTACTCCTACGATTCGTCGTCGTCGTGCAAGAATCGCCCGCCGCTCAAGAACATGCCGTTTTCGCAGGGATGGCACCATTCGATCTGTACGCGATAAACGAACCGGCGTTCCTCACTGGCCATACGGACGGTCACCTCTCCGGGATTGAGCGACCCGCGATGCAGCAGGCCAATCCCGGTGCGGCTGATCTCACGCGTCATGGCGGCGATGGTGTTGCCGCGGAACGTCACGATTTCTGCGGGAACAGATAACGACAACCGCTCCGTGTCGCGTGCATTGACGTCTCCCGACTTCTCGATTGATTCGAGCACGTCCTTGAGTTCATCGAGAGTCGGCCGACTCCAGGGGTCTCCCATGGTTCTATCCTCTGCGATTTATGCGCCGCGATCAGAACAGTCGCTGATTCGGGCAGGATCATCCGCTGCACAGTGTCGTCAGCCATGCCCGGTCAGCGTGCCGCCCAGTCCGAATGTGACGGCCACCAAATATAGGTCGAGCGCAGAAGCTGGGGCGGTCATGTGCGTGAAACGTCGGCAGCCAGGCGCGAGCGAGTCGACCAGCGCCCGCACACGCCGAACATTCGTTACAGAATGCCGTCGGGCAAATCGGGGCTCCCCGCAAAACCGGCCTGCGGACCTGCCAGACATGCGATTTGTCGGTTGGGGGCCGGGCGGACTGGACCGTGTCGTCGGCGATCCGGCCTACAGCAGTCGTTCGGCTGTGTCGATGCCGTGCGCCGATCGCGCCGTTCGGTCGACGCCTTGCGACGTGCGATCGGTCCCGATCTCAGGCCCGCGCGATGCGGCGATTGCGGCGAAAGGAGCGAAGTCCGAGCAAGGCCAGAATTGCAAGACCCGTACCCACCCAGATTGGCAACTTGCCCTCATCGAATGTTTCCGGCCCGAGTGTCGGTTCCAGTTCCCAGTCGATCGGTTCGAGGGCCGTCACATAACTCGGAACCGGAGGCGCCGGTGCGCTCAGCGGTGCTTCAGCAAGATTCGGTTGTGGGAGTTCTGCGGTCTGCGTCGCGGAAAACATTGTGTCCCCAACGGCATCCGGGACCATCAACACGGCCGGAACCAGGCCGGCATCGCCTGGGTCATCGGCCCCATCGATTTCCTCAATGATCGGCGCCCCCAGAGTCACGAGATTTCGACCGGGTTCAGCAGCGCTGCGGCCTTCCGGCAACAGCACCGAGCCCGTGTTGGAAGGGCGCGCCTCGGCTTCAAACACGATGACCTGCCGGTCACCCGGGACAATCATTCCCTCAAATCCGCTCCCACCAAAGCCGCGATTGGGAGCCATCGCCGCAGCAGTATCGCTGGCGCTTACGCTTTGAATCTCCGGTAGCGAAGAATCGAGATTGTGTGGACTGTCGAAGGGAGTCGATTCGTATTTGGGTTCGAAGTCTCCCTCGAATGGGCTTTTCGGCTCGAATGCGTGAGTTGTCGGCTTCTCGATGGATTTGGGGGATTCTTCGCCAACCGGCAAGGCTGAGGGTTGTTCTAACACGGCTGATGGCTGCGGCTGCTTTGACACAAGATCTTGAAGTACAGCGACCAGCTCGCTGGGTTTCTCTTCATTCGGACCGAAAAACAAATTGGCATCTTGGGCCAACGCTTGAGCCTTGATCGCCATCGCTACGGCCGTTTCGAGATCGCCCAGCTGTTGCCTGGATTTGGCGAGCTGCATCTGCTCGGTGACCTCGCTGCGCACCTCTTCAGCCCGCAGTGGTTGGAACAGTGGTGTCTCAGCTGCGTCGACTGCTTCGTCCATCAATGCCCGCACGCGATCCATCTGAGAGTCGAATCCACTCTCAAAAGCAGCACTCTGAGCAGTCGGAGACGCATCGGAGTTGGTTGCCTGTGGCTCACCCCAGATGCTCTCAATCAACTCGAGTTCGGACTCTTCGTCGGCGCCTGTGGCTGGCTGTTGGGCGGCAAAACTGGCCGGAACAGCGGCCGTGTCGTTTTGCTTGAGATCTTCGTGAACGGCCAAGGCACTCGCGAACGGATCCTCGGACGGATCATCTTCATCGGAGTTCTGGCGACTGAAGACGGCGAGAACCTTGCCTGCTTGCAGAATGGAACGGTCTGTATCGCCTGCTTCATCCGCGCTTGCAACCTGAATGCCGGCTTCGCCCGCTTTGCCGTCCGGCCCGTCCGCCGGCAGTTCGGCTTCGGTCCGCGCTCGCGTCACCGCAAAGACGTCTGGCACCTTCCCAGCCGCCTGTTTGATGGCTCCGCCGGCCTCGCCAAACATCTGCGCCAGACCCGCTCTGGGACCTCGTGCACACCCTGCACTCAGCAGACTGCCTGCCGTGATGGTCAGCAGACAAGCCAGGCGAATGCGCCCTATCTTCGAAGGAATCGGTAAATTCACCGTAAACTTCCTTGTCACGCCGGGGATAGCTGTAAATCGCTCGGCTGGCCGATACCAGCAAACGGCCGGAATTCCTCCGGCACGCGATGCATTCATCGACGAGTCGCAGCGGCACTCGTCATCCCGATTCGTCGCATTGTGCCGTGTTTGTCAGGCATGTCGACGATGCGGACGCTTCCGGTGATTTGTCTGCGAGTGTTCAGGTTGTGCCGACTTCAGCGGTGCTGCCGTTCCTGTGGCTCGTGCGGAATGAACGCGTGCTCGAACGGCGTCGGAGGTGGTCACTTGCGGATCATACGTCTGAGCCGAGACAGGTTGATGGCATCGAGCTGCCGGCCGTCGCGCAGGCCTTTGGGGGTTTCCATGTACATGGGGTGGTTGGCGAAGCGGCTGTCGTTGAGTAGATGTCGAAAGGGCTCGCGGCCCAGTTTTCCTTCGCCAATATTCTCATGCCGATCGACCCGGCTGCCCAATTCGCGCTTACTGTCGTTCAGATGGAATGCCCGAACCCACTCGATGCCCACGATCTCGTCGAATTCGTCCATCGTGGCGGCGTATTGACGAGGAGTCCGCAACGGATACCCGGCGGCGAACATGTGACACGTGTCGATGCAGACGCCGAGCCGGTCATTGTCTTCGACCTCGTCGATTATGAACCCCAGGTGTTCGAAACGATGCCCGAGATTGCTGCCCTGCCCGGCCGTGCACTCCAGCCAGACTTGTGTTTCCATGCCTTGTGTCGCATCGAGTGCCCGGTCGAGCCCATTGACAATCCGCCCGAGCCCGTCCTCTTCGCTTGACTCGACGAAGCTTCCGGGATGAATGACGACTCCGGCCAGCCTCAGACTTTCGGCACGCTGTAGTTCGATGACGAACGCGTCGAGCGATTTCTCCCAAAGGTCATTTTTGGGGCTGGCGAGGTTGATCAGATAACTCGAGTGGGCACAGGGCATCCCAATGCCGGTCTCCGTCAACGCCTGGCGAAATCGCGAGACGTCCTGCTCGGTGAGCGGCTTGGCCCGCCACTGATTGTTGTTCTTGGTGAAGATCTGCACGCAATCCATCTTCAACTCGGCGGCTGCTTCGACCGCCTTGTAGTATCCGCCGGCAATCGACATATGAGCGCCCAGAAGTGGCATTGGCGTTGCTTCAATGAGAGTTCGCGATTGTCCCAGCTACCCGCCGTCGGGGGAGGCATCACAATACTGGCAGACGATGTGGTTCACAAAGCAGTGGATTTCCAGCTCCGCTTCGTTCTTGCTACGATGCGCATCATTGGCGACTCGAGCATCACTTCGACGGGACTTCACCATGATCAACAACAGGATGCCGCATTCAACTCTTGTCGCGTTTTGTACGGTCACAGCTCTCGGCATCTGCGGTTGCAGTGCGGAACCGGAACAATCCGCATCGGGTAGCGCCGTTGTCGTAGACGATGTTGCGGTCGTGCTGGGCGAGGAGGAACTCGACGCGTCAGACACAAGCGCCTCCACAGCAGGCAGCGAAGAATTCGCTCTGATCTGGGCGCCGTCGGAACTCGCCGCCCGGTTCGCTGACGACGGCCTGCGGATCCTCGATGCGCGTTCAAAACAGGCGTACGACGAGTCGCACGTTCGAGGCGCCGTGCACGTTGCGGTTGCCGACTGGAAGTCCCAAGCATCCGCGGACGGCGGTCTGCACGATGTGGCTGCCTGGAGCGATCGCTTGGGAGCGGTCGGAATCGACAACTCCACGCGCGTGATCGTCTACGGCGATTCGATGCCCAGCACGGCGCGGGTTTGGTGGACGCTGAAGTACGTGGGTGTCGCCCATGCGGCCGTTCTCGACGGCGGCTGGCAAGCCTGGCTGGAGTCTGGAGGCGAGACGTCTTCGGAGAGCAGCGCTATCGAACCGGCCCAATTCACACCCGAATTTCAGCCACAGCGTTTGGCCGAGATCGGTGATTTGAAGGAATCGTATCAGGCAGCCGATGTCGCACTCGTCGATACGCGCTCGGACGGCGAGTTTTCCGGCGGGCACATTCCCGGAGCCGTACGGGTCGAGTGGAGCGATTTGCTGAACGAAGACGGCCGATTCAAGCCAGCTGACGAATTGCGACAGATGTTTGCAGCCAGCGGTATCGACGAGAATTCCACGGCGATCACCTATTGCCGCAGCGGCGGCCGGGCATCGGTCGATGCACTGGCCCTGGAGTTGGCCGGCTTCAAGAACGTGAAGAACTACTACTGCAGCTGGCAGCAATGGAGTGCCGACCCCGACGCCCCGGTCGCCCAACCCGAGCAAGCCGTTACTGGGCCTGATTCGGAGCAACCGCCGACACCGTGACTTCCACGCTGCCCTGATTGTCGGCTAGTTCGCTCCACGAGTCGTTGAGCCGCAGATAGAGCGTCCCGTCGAATTTCGGCGTCAATCGCCGGGATGTCCCGATCGCCACGTCATCGAGCATGCTCCGATCATCGGCGTTGGGCGCTGAGACCCTACGGACGGCGCCGATCAACATGCCCACCGGCCGGCCTTTGAAATAGCGAAAGCTGATGCCCTGCGGCTCGCTGACCCAGGGTTTCGGTTCCTGCGCAACGGTGAATCGTCCCGCTGCCGCCATCTCGTATTCCTGTCCCGCTTGGAGCAAGACCCCGCTCGACTGCCAACCCCGATCGGCGGCCACGTCGATGTGTCGCACTTCGTCGGGGCGTTCTAGTGGCGTTCCGACGCGAAAAGCGATGGCGGCCCGCTCGACGTCGTAGCCGTACTGCAAACCGTCAACGAACAACAGCCACTCGGTCTGTAGATCGCCCCGATCCTGCAGGAATGCCCGTTCGAGTCCGGCGACGAAGTCTTCTCCACCGTTACGGGCCAGTTCTCTGAATCGATCCTGATATTTCGGATGGCTGTCGAGGAAGTGGCACAGGGCCCACGACCAGGCGTAGGCCTCAGTGCGTTGGAAATCAGCTCGCGTGGCAAGTGCGGTGACGTCGGATAGCGTCAGCAGGCGGCCAGCTTCGATGTCGCCGCGGATCAACCCAATCCGACCAAACCCGGCGAAATCGTCCGGCGTATCGGGCATCACGCTGAAACGGGCCTGACCGCGGCCGTCGAACTTGTGTGCCGCTAGCAGTTCGGCGATGCCCTCCAGGTACCACAGCGGAGCCTCGACCTGACCCCGCGCCCGCATGAACCAGTGGACCAATTCGTGAACCATCAAGTGCCGGCGGTAGTAGTCGGTCGCCTGTTCGCGAATCCAGAACTCTGAACCCAGCTGTTCGCCGTGTCGGACTTCCGGCAGATTCGGTGGCAGCAACCCGGCCGCTTGAAAGCGGCGCTCGTCGGCCATCAAGTAGCCAACCGCCTTCTGTGCTTCGGCCGGTATGGGCCCGAAATACGAGACCAGGGCCTCGTAGGCGGCATCGGCCAAAGACGGCAACCCGCGGGCAATCGTGGGATCGATGTCGGTAAACAGCCGCAATCGACGTGAATCGTAACCCTGGATTCCGAATTGCGCGAACGCATCGGGTGCAATCTCGAGCCGAGGGTTGATCGGAGCAGCCGCAGGTTCGTTCTGTTGCTGCGGTGGGGCTTGCGGCGTCTGCTCGGCGGTTGTGTTTGACGACGCGGCCGCACCGTCGGCATTAGTTTGATTCGCCTGCACTCCCGAACTGTTCGTCGGCGCGTTGCCGGAGCCGCAGCCCAGCAGAATGCCGCACAACAACGCCGGCACGCACCAAGTCAGCGATTCACAAAGTTGCGTTCTGCGGAGCATCGATCATTCATCCGGCACGAGCCGAACTCATTGTAGTGGCCGGTTGCAGTGATTGCCTTCCCCGGTATCAAGCGGTAGGCTGATTCGTTCGGGCGCAGACCGGTCGCAACCGGCAGCGAGCGCAAAGAGACTGCCGATCGAATAATCCCGACGGTTCGCCGACCCGGAGCAGACTGATGGCCGATTTTCTGTACTGCCTGAATTCCAGCACCATCAAGCCCACACCCATTCTCGAGAAGATCGCCATCGCCGCCGAAACCGGCTATGAGGCGATCGAGCTGTGGCACGACGACATCGATGCCCACATCTCCGCGGGCGGCAAGCTTGCCGACATTCAGCACGCTCTCGACGATTGCGGGCTGACCGTTCCCACGACGATCTATCTGAAGGGCTGGTTCGACAGTACCGGCGAAGAACACACGCGGGCGCTCGATGAATGCAAGCGCCGGCTCGAACAATCGGCCGCTGTCGGTGCGCTGCACGTCATCGCCGGCCCGCCGCCGCACACTGCCGACCGTGCGCTGGGGGCGCAGAACTATTGTGAACTGCTGGAGTTGGGCAAGCGATTCGGGGTCAGACCGGCGATGGAGTATCTCGGCTTCGTAGAGGACGTCAACACCATCGAAGACGCACTCGACGTGATGACCAAGTCGGGGCATGCCGACGCGACGATCGTACACGACCCGTTTCACATCTTCCGCGGCGGCGGGTCGGTCGAGTCGATTGCCAACACACGTGCCGATCAGATCGCCATTTGCCACTTCAACGACGCTCCTCAGGATCCACCGCGTGAACAGCAACACGACCCTGATCGAGTCTTTCCCGGCGACGGGCATCTTGATTTGAAACGCATGCTCGCGCTATTGCGGCAGGTCAACTACAACCGCTGGCTGTCGCTGGAGCTGTTTCGCGAGGATCTTTGGGCACAGGACCCGCGCGAAGTCGCCCGGACCGGCCTCGAGAAAATGCGGTCTGTGGTGGAAGGCTGAGGAGCGGGCTCTGTTCATGTCTCCTGCCGCTCAGCAATGCGTTTTGGCGATCGACCTCGGAACGAGCGGTCCGAAGGCGGCTCTCGTCGGTTCCGGTGGACGACTGCTGGCCACGGCTCGAGCATCGGTCAAGACCATCCACCTTCCTGATCGAGGTATCGAACAGGATCCGCGAGAAATCTGGGATGCCGTCAAGCAGGCCTGCAAGCAGGTGCTCTCGGCCTCGGGCGTAAACTCCAAGACTGTGGCAGGCATCATCTGTAGCAGCCAGTACTCGTCCATCGTTCCGGTGGACAAGCATGGCGAGCCCACGATGAACATGATCCTGTGGCTCGACCAGCGCGGCGACAGGCGGCTGTTGGGCAAGTGCGATGGCTTTCCCAGGCGCGTCGACAGCCCGCTGCAAATGTGGCGCTGGCTTCGAGTACACGGCATGCCGCCGCTGGCCGACGGCAGCGAGTCGATGTCACACATGCGGTGGGTCAAGTTCGCTCGCCCGGAGATCTACGAGGAGACCGACAAGTTCCTGGAGCCGATGGACTATTTGACGCTGAAGTTCACCGGCCGGCCGACGGCAAACCAAAGCACCATGTTCATGTCGCTGTTGATCGACAACCGCGCGTTGAACGTCACCCAATACGACCGGCAGCTTGTCGCGCACTCGCTGATCGACCTCGAGAAACTGCCGGAGTTGTTGCCGCTCGATGCTAAAGTCGGAACCGTGCGCCCGGAGGTGGCCGACGAACTCGGCTTGTCGAGCGAGACCATCGTTTTCACCGGCCTCAACGACACGCAATCCGGCGGCATGGCGACATACGCATTCACTGGCGATCACGCCGGCCTGTCGGTCGGCAGTTCGAGTGTGATTATCACGCACGTTCCCAAGAAGAAAAGCGATATCTTCAACGCACTGCTGACCATGCCCAGCCCGGTCCCGGACACCTACTTCATCATGGCCGAGAACGGAGTTGCCGGTGGCGGGCTCGAGCATTTCTTGCGGCACATCGTGTTTGCCAGCGACCATTTCGGCGAGATCAGTCAGGCCGATGAGTTCGAGGCCCTCAACCGCGCCGTGGCCAGTGTGGCCCCCGGGAGCGACAAGGTTCTGTTTCTGCCTTGGTTGACCGGTTCAATCGCACCGTCGCCTGAATCGCACATGCGGGGCGGCATTCTCAATCTCAGCGTCCAAACAACCCGCAGTCACATGGCCCGCGCCGTGTTGGAGGGGGTCGCGCTCAACCTTCGCTGGTTGCATGAACCGGTGCAGCGGTTCGTCAAACGCTCCACGTCACACTTCATCTACTATGGCGGCGGCGCCGAATCGGATGAGTGGTCGCAGATCATGGCCGACGTGTTGGGACGGCCCGTCCATCAAATGGCCGACCCCCAGTATGCAACCTGCCTGGGCGCCGGCTTGCTGGCATGCCAGCGGCTGGGGTTTCTCGGCTTCGACGACTTCGCCAATTCCGTCGCCATCAAGCGCGTGTACGAACCACAATCAAAGTTCCAAGCGACCTACGATGAGCTGTTCGAACAGTTCGTGGCCGCGTTTCGCGCAAACCGCAAGATGTTTCGAAAACTGAATGCCAAAACGAGTCCCGACTGATTGCGGCTGTCCGCTCATCCGTCCTTAATCAGCCCCTTGGCCAGCTGCCGGGCTCGACTGTGGAGTTCGACGGGGACCTTCTCCAGCAGCATTTCGACCACATCGTCGCTGGTGACATTCTCGCTGTCAGCCCGGAAGGTCGTGATCAAGCGGTGACGCAGCACGGCGGGCGCCACCGCCTTGACGTCTTCGGTCGTCGCATGCGAACGCCCTTTCAAAATGGCCCGCGCCTTGGCTCCCAAAATCAGGTTTTGTCCGGCCCGTGGTCCGGCACCCCAAGAGACATAGTCGCGGATGAAGTCGGGCGACTCGGCTTCGCCAGGCCGCGAGGCCCGAGTCAGATCGCGGGCGTACACGAACACGTGCTCAGCCACGGGGACCCGACGGACCAGGTGCTGTAACTCGAGGATCTCCTCGCCCGACAGTGCCGGCTCCAGATGCGGCGTTTGCGCACTCGTTGTCTCTTTGAGAATCCGCAATTCATCGTCAGCGGACGGGTAACGGACCATCACGTGAAACATGAAGCGGTCCAGTTGCGCCTCCGGCAGCGGATAGGTCCCTTCCTGTTCGATGGGGTTCTGCGTGGCCAACACGAAGAACGGACTGGGCAGCGGGTAGGTTTGCGCGCCGACCGTCACGTGCCGTTCTTGCATCGCTTCCAACAGGGCGGCTTGAGTTTTGGGCGGCGTGCGGTTGATCTCGTCGGCCAGCACAACGTGGGAAAACAGCGGCCCAGGCATGAACTCGAACGCGTGCCGGCCCGTCTCGGGATCTTCCTGCAATACGTCGGTGCCGGTGATGTCCGAGGGCATCAGGTCCGGGGTGAACTGGATGCGCCGAAACGACAGCTGCAAGATCCGCGAAATAGTGCTGACCAGCAGCGTCTTGGCCAATCCCGGCACGCCGACCAGCAGGCAGTGCCCCTGGCTAAACAAGGCGATCAACAACTGATCGACGACCTCTTCCTGGCCGATAATGACCTTGCCAATTTCGTCCCGCAGCCGCTGATAGGCAGTTTCCAGACTGCGCAGAGCATCCGCCTCGCGCTCGAGTTGGTCGTCGTCATCCACGCCGTTATCGTCGGCGTGCGGGCGATCATTCATAGATTTGTGCCGTTATTCTCCACCAGTCGGTTTTCCGCTACGATTCATCCTACGTGAGCGCTGGACTTTGCGGTAGGTCCCGCTTGCCCGGCGGGGACGCGAGCGGCGGCTGGCTGGCCGGCAATCTGGATTACAAAGTCGAGCCAACGTTTCACTCGCCAGGACGAGACCACTGATGAGCCACATGGGCGACACACCACAAAACGTGGCATACCTGATCTTTGACGTCGAGGCGATTGCCGACGGCGAACTGATATCCCACGTGCGCTACCCCCAAGACGGGCTGAGTGCAGCCGATGCCATCGCCCGCTACCGGGCCGAGCTGATCGAGAAAAAGGGAAACGACGTCATTCCCAGCACGTTCATGCTGCCGATTTCAGTGGCCATCGCCAAGGTCGACACCGACTACCGAATGAGCGATCTGACCGTGCTCGACGCCCCCGATTATCGCCCGCACGAAATCACCCGCCGGTTCTGGCAAGGCTGGTCGCATTACGGGTATCCAACCTTGGTTACATTCAACGGCCGCGGTTACGACCTGCCGGTGCTGGAACTGGCCGCCTATCGCTACGGCATCAGCGTGCCGGCTTGGTTCAACGTCGAGGCCCGCAGCTACGAGCAGTCCCGCAACCGCTACAACACTGCCGCCCACATCGACCTGATGGACCTCGTCTCTAACTTTGGGGCGAGCTATGTGACGGGCGGTTTGAATCTGCTGGCCAACATCATCGGCAAGCCGGGCAAGACCGGCATCGACGGTTCGCAGATACAAGACATGCACGACGCGGGCCGCGTCGAAGAAATCAACGACTACTGCCGCTGCGACGTGCTGGATACATACTTTGTGTTTCTCCGCAGCCGGGTGTTGCTCGGTAAGCTCGGTTTAGAAGCGGAACAAGAGATCGTGGCCGAGACAAAGAGCTGGCTGGAGGCACGTTGCGACACAAGCCCCGCGTACGCGCACTACCTCGAACATTGGGGCGACTGGCATTCGCCCGATTGAACGCTGTGGCGGCGGAGTGCGGAGGGCCAAGAGGCGAGAGCCGGAACAGCAGTCGTATCGAGACAATCGCACGACAAGCCACCTCTCCCGCTCGGGAGAGGTGACGTTTCGGTGGGCTCGATCTCGAGGAACCGCGCGTCACCGCAGACCGCTACCACTTTGCCGAAGACGAGGAGCGAACCGAAAGCAGCAAGCCTTGGCCGTATTCGATAGCATTCAAGCTGCGTAAGAGGGAATCCGTGTAGACTGGATGGGATGGTCCGATAGCTGCCACGATTCGGAATGGGATCTAGCTAAACCATTCAAGCGTGTGCTTCGAGACGCGACTCGTGAATGATTCTGCTGTTGCAAGCTCAGACTTTCCGGGTACCCGGTTTCAGGTCCGTCGCCGGGTTTGGTACGCACTCGCATTGGTGTGCGCTGTCGTCGCGGTGATGGTCGGCGGTCTCGTCTACCACTTCGGCGGACGGATTGCCTTGATCCGCGCTATCGAGCAACAGGGGGGCTGGGTGGACACCGAGAGAGTCGTCACCGGCGTTCCGCGGGAGATGGCAGGGAACCGGATCATCCACTATTTCGAGAAGCCGATCGGCGTGAGTTATGAAGCCATGGCCGTCGGTAACCGGCAGCTGGCACCCCTTGGTCAACTCAGGGAGTTGGAGTATGTCGGGCTGAATCAATCTCGGATCAGCGGCGATTCGTTACGACACGTCGCCGATCTGTCCACACTCGAGAGCGTCTCGATGTGGCAGTCGAACGTGGGGGACGACGGGCTCGTTCATCTCGCCAAACTCGAGCGACTCCGCAATCTGTTCCTGTCCGGTTCGAACATAACTGGAGACGGTCTGGCTCACATTGCGCACTTGGTCAACCTCGAACGACTGTGGCTCTCCAACACCGCCGTCGACGACGAATCTTTGATGCATTTGGGCCAGCTTGTCGAACTTCAAACGTTGACGCTCGGCCAGACGAACGTCCGCGGTCCCGGGCTGCGCCACATTGGCGGTCTGTCCAATCTGGAATATCTGAACTTGAGCCAAACCCAGATCGATAGCACGAGCTTGCCGGCTCTCAGAGGATCTCGCAGCTTGAGTGCCTTGGACCTCAGCGGAACACAGATTGACGATCGCAATCTCGCGGTCTTCGTGAGGTTGCCGCAACTTCGGTCGCTCAACCTATCGGAAACCAGCGTGTCCGATGCGGCCATACCCACTTTGCAACGACTCGACCTCCTGCACTACTTGGGGCTGAAAGGGACGCGTGTGACTGAGCCAGGCTATCAACAGCTCCAGCAGAAACTCACCGACTGCGACGTCCATTGGGAACCGGCCGCAGTCGAGTAGGATACGGACGTCATGTGCGGCCGATTAGCCGTCTCCGCGGCCCATCCCAGGCTTCCACAGTACGTCGTCGGCGCCCGCGTTGTTGCATAACCGGGCAAGGACGAACAACAAGTCAGAGAGCCGGTTGAGATAGACGGCCACGTTGGGGTTGATCGATTCGGCTTCGACGAGACGCAGCACTTGGGTCTCGACGCGGCGGCAGACTGCGCGGGCGTGGTGCAGGTGGGCGGCGGCGCGAGTGCCGCCCGGCAAGATGAAGCTCTCGAGCGGTTCCAGTCGCTCGCTGACGGAATCGATCCAGCCTTCCAGCGTTTCGATTTGCCGGGCGGTGACGCGGAGCGGTTCGTGTTCGGGGGGTGGGTCGGTTTCGGGAACGCACAGATCGGCGCCCAAGTCGAACAGGTCGTTCTGGACGTGACGCAACCACTCGGCAGTTTGTCGCGGAAGATCATCCGTCAGAGCGACGCCGAGCAGCGAGTTCAACTCGTCGGTGCCGCCGTAGGCCAGAATGCGGGGATGCGTTTTCGAAACGCGCGCGCCGTTGCCGAGCGCCGTCTCGCCGGCGTCTCCGCTTTTGGTGTAGATGCGATTGAGGTAAACCATGGATGCTGGTGGTGCTAAAACGGGTCGCTGATCAAGTCGTCGGCCTTTTGGTCATCATCGGCATCGTCGTTGGGGGTGTGGATCTGGCGAAACTCTGGCAGCCCTTCCAAGGACTTGAGGTCCGGATCTTTGCGTATCCATTCGAAGTCCTGAAATCCGAACTTGACCGCGTTGTTCAATGATTGAAGCGCCTTGGCCTTGTACTGTTCCAACAGTTTGTCTCGCTCGGGACCGTCTTGTTGCTGGTCAAGCTTCTCGATGGCCCGGCCGTAAACACAGGCCGTGTTGTAGGCAAAAATCTGGTCGTCGGGGAACTTGTCCTGCGCGTCCTCGACGAAGCGGACCCCCTCCCGGAAGTTGTCTTCGTGAACCAGCACGATTGCCAACCCGGTCACAGCTTCGGAGTTTTGGCCGTCGAGTTCCAGGCTCTTGGTGAAGTCCTTCCGGGCGGCCTGGTAGTCTTCCTGGTGCAAGTTAGCGTTACCGCGACCAACGTAGGCGTCGATCAAGTCCGGATCGAGCTTGAGGGCCAACGTATAGTCTTTGACCGCGTCCGGCCAGTTCTCTGAGCGGGCCTTCTGGCTGGCGCGATATACATATTGATAGCCGGGCGAACGGCGCTGCATGCTCGTCAGGGCGTTGCGGGCGAGGTTTCGCTTGTCAGAAATCGGTGAGTTGCGGGCGCGGCGCAGGGCCTGGCGGGCTTCGGGCGTGCCGAGCGTCGCCAAGGCGTTTGACGTGTACGACCAGGCCTGGCTGGAACTCGACCGATCGAGGGCATCGGCCAGCAGGGTCACTGCCTCGGGGCTCGCTTCGGCCAGCAGTCCCTGGCAGGCCGCGTTGATCAGCGAACTGTCCGACGTCAACAATGCCCGCCCGGCCAACTTGCGGAACGCCGGTGAACGAAGTTGCTGCAAAGCCTGTAGCGCCGCTGATTGCTCGTAGTTTCTCAGGCCCGGATACTTTTCGACGATGATCTCGGCCACCGTCTCGTCGCCGATCAGCGCCAATGTGTTGATGATCGTCGAACGATTGCTGGTCGACTCTTCAAAGTGTTTCAGCAGCAGCGGGACGGCACGCGGATCTCGCGTCTTGTTGAGCAGGTTGGTCATCTGCTGCGTAGGAGGCGCCTCTTGCATGCGTTCGAGCGTGTAGTCGAGCGCAATCGTTTGGCTGGCGGCGTCGCTCCTGTGCACCAACAGCTGGAACGCCTCGTTCTGCAGCGGCTCATCGCCCTCCTGCAACGACCTCTTGAGCACCTCAATGAGTTTGGGGTGGCCGATCCGCGTCAATGCGCGGAGTGCGTCAATTCCCACACCGGACAAGACGTTGCTGGCAAACTCGTAGATCGTTTCTGACCAAATGGGCCGCGGGTAGCGGGCCAAGACGCGGACGATCGACTGTCTTGACTCCGGGGTCTCGTTCTCCAACACGCGCAGCAAGGCGGCATGCGCCGCGGCATAGCGCGAGCCGGCCAGGCTCTCGATCGCCGTCGAGGCTAAAGGTTCGACCCCTTTTTGCAAGTAGTGCAGCAGCTTGTCGACGGCAGCCTGTTCTCCGAAGTGTCGAAGCGCGGTCAACGCGGCCTGCTGCACGCGCGGGTCGTTGTCGTCGGCGTAGTCCAGCACCAACTGCAATTTGTCCGCCGGTAGACGTCCACCGCCGGCCGCCAAGGCCGCGGCTCGAATCAACGGATCGCCCGTCTGAATCTGTTCAAGCAGCTCGTCCAAGGGAAGCACTTCGTACGCGGTTCGTAGTGCCGAAGCGATTGCCGCCGCTTCAGAATCGTGAATGCGTTCGAGTCTCTTCTCAGGCCCGGGGCGATAAGGATTGTCGGCCGAGGTGTCTTTTGACTGTTGTTTGTCTTTGTCATTGGGAACGCCGGCGAGGTGCAGCTCGCGAATCGACGCCGGGATCGACGGAAACCGGGCGTTGTTGGCCTGCGTGAGACCGGCTTGCATGGCTGCCTGCTGCAACCAGTTGAGCAGCTCGCGATCGAGGGGAGTCGCTGCGTCGGTCCAGCGAATGACCGCCCGCCCGACTTGATCTTCAGCCAGTTGTTGGAGCGCATCGACCAGGCTGCCCACGTTGATAGTGTCCACGCGATTAGAAATCGTCAGCAGGCCCAGCGCAGCGTGTGGTCCGATGCGTTGGGTCTCGAGTCCCAGCATGCCCCGCGAATACTGGTTGATGTCCAGTTCGTGTTCGTCTTCGCCAATCTTGGTTTTCAGCACCAAGCGAGGAATCTGCTGTCCTGCGGGGAGGCCGGCAAACACGATCCAGGTCGATCCGCTCACGCCGGGCGCCAGCCGGATCTGCACGGCCGGTTGCATGCTGCGGAGTTGGAAGCTCTGGTTTCCAATTTGGTACGACTGGTACTCAATGCTCTTGGGCACCTCGGCCAGCGGATGTTCCGTCCCGTCGGCCACGAGTCGAATGTGGTCGCGATCGACGGTCATCGGATCTGACGTGAGATTGACGAGCACCAGCCGTGCGGCGAAGAACCGCACGCCGTGCGAGGCACCCTGATAGGTGCTGCCAAGGTAAGGCGACTCGACAAGCGTGACGAGCTGCCCTTCGCCTGCCTGTTCCGGTTGTCCGCCGCGGTTCTTCTTAAGGCGGGCAAGTTCATCTTCGACGTGAGCTAAGCGGTCGGCCAGGTTCTTCAACAGAGGGCCTGGCGCCTCGGGAGCCGGCGCCCCTTCTTGAGCAGACGAAATGCTGCCCGACGCCAGCCATGTCGCCAAAACGGCAGCCGCCAGAATGCGCGTTCGACGCCTGCGTTCTACCATGATCTCATCCTCAATGCAGATTCCTCGTTGCCGGTTCTGCGCGGCAATCCGTGTTCCGAGACGCCGGACAAAACGGCTTTCACAATTCTAGCATATCGGTCGCGATCGTCTCGCCGAATTCGCGGCGGGGGTGCTCCAACGCCATCTGTTGGCCGGGAACCCGAGTGGCAGGCTTCGTGGGATCGGATGCCGCACCGGGACAGCTCTGTGTTACGCCATCACCATACCGGCCCCGATTTCGATCCAAGTCTGGAAGTTTTCTCCCGGAGCGAGCACCCGCAATCCGGCGTCGACCCCCCGCTGTTGCAGCCGGATTGCGTCGGTGAGGCACGTATAAGGCTCGATGCACACTGCATCGCGTCCCGAGGGTGTGTAGACCACCATTTCGCGAAAGTCGGCGGGGCAACGCTGGACAACTTCGAGCCCGGCCTGCTCGTCCACGATCCGGCATTCGATTGTATCCTCTCGTGCCGTGAGTCCGGTCAGCACATCGTCCAATTGCAAGACATCGAAGTAGGCGCCCTCGCGCAGGTCTTTTCCCGGTTCGACCGCCGCCCGCCCGCCGGTCGGGAGGCAGCGCTCCAGCTCCCAGGCTTCGCCGGCGGGCACTTCAATCAGACAGCGCTTCGGATGGCTGTCGCCAGACAACGGCAGGCGGAAATAGGGATGTGTGCCAAATCCCCAAGGCAGCGGGTTCGGCCCCGGGTTGGCGACATCCACTTCCATCAACAACGACGCCCCACGAACCGTGTAGCGCACGCGCAGTACGAAATCGCCGGGCCAGCACTCCAGACGATCGGGTGCATCGGCGCTCAATTGAAACAGGCCGACCACCGATGTGTCTGAACTTTCTTCGACTCGCCAGGCTCGATCGAGACAGAATCCGTGAATCGCGTTGCCATCCGGGTCATGTCGGACCCGCGATGGAGGGACTGCGTATTCGCGATCGTCCCAGACGTAGCGGCCTTCGCGGATGCGGTTGGGATAGGGAAACAAAATCGGAATCCCGTCTCCGCTGGGGCTGCCGGCACCTTGTTCGAAATTTGGATCGGCGTCAATGACCCGCACCTGACGGCCGTCGACGACGGCGGTGAAGTCGTAACAGTTGAATCCACGCTGCGGATCAATCCGAGCCGTCGAACCGGTTTGTGTGTCTTGGAGTATCACGACGGTCATCAGCGCAGTTGCACCTTTCGTTCGTATCCTAATCAAACACAGAGACGCAGAGGCACAGGGAAGAAAACAAATGAGCGCGGAAGTGGTAGACCATCCTCTTCTTTGTTCCTCTGTGCTCCTGAGTCTGCGCCCTTGAGTGACCCCGTGCGATACAGGCGGTCCGGAGGACACGGCCTAGTTCCACTCCGGCCGTTGAGGGCGGGCGCTCGGTAGGAAGGTGTTGGCTGACGAAAGCTGTTCGAGCAACAGTTCCCAGACTTCGTAGGGATTCTCGTGGAACACCGATTTGCAGTCAGCTTCGTGCAGGTGCCAGTCGCCGCGTTCCAACTCCTGCTCGAGCTGTTGTGGTCCCCAGCCGGCACATCCGCAGAAGATGCGAAACCGCAGGTCGGGATTGCTTTGCGATGAACCGACAACCCGCTCGAAGACACCTGGGCTGCTGCCGACATATACGTCGGGAACAACCGGAGATTCGTTCTCATCGAGGTCGCCGGCATTGTGTACGATGAACAAGTTGGAGGGCTCAACGGGCCCGCCGACGAATACGAGATCTTCGGTCTCAGGCAGCTTGAAATGCTCCGAGAGGGCGTGGGCCACCGTGACCGACGACGGGCGATTGATGACCAATCCCATGGCCTGCTGCGGTCCGTGCTCCACGATCAGTACGACTGTCTTGAAGAAGTTCTGGTCGCGCAGAGCGCGCCCAGCGATGAGATACTGTCCTCGCAACGATTCTGACATTCGTCCAACCGGCAGAAGCCGAGTTTCCCACAGATTTACCTGAACGGGATTATAAGTCTGGCCCCAGCAGAAATGTAGTGCCCTGACCGGGTTGAGGAATCGCACGTCGGCCAACATCCGGCAGCCGCATGAACACAAGTCGTCGGCTCGGTCTGCAGAATTCCGGGCGGCGAACTGTTATATCTCCGTCTCAACGTCGCCTCTCCAATAGGTGCAAAAAACCGGTGGAATACGCGAATTCCCAACCCACGTGCGGATCACTGTTTTAGACGAAGTAAACGTGAACCCGGGATGCTCGACACATGGGTGAGATACTGATCGTGCTGGCGGTGGCGGCCCTCGCGTTGTTCATCGTCATTGCAGGCGTGTACGCACTCTGGCGGCTGGGAGCGGCCATTCTACGCGGAATTTTCAGCTCCGGTTCGCCCACACCCTCGCGACCGATCAGGCGATGCCCGCGCTGCAAGGATCCGATTCGAGAGGCCGACCTGCTCACAGGCCGATGCAGACGCTGCAACTATGCTTTGGAAAAGATGGCCGTCGCCGAAAAACAGGCTGAGCCAAGCGCAAGTACGACGCCGCAGGCTGAACTGGCAGCGACGGAACGGCAATTGAACCGCTGGCGCCGTGCCGGCGCGCTCGATGCAGACCAATGGGAGAATCTGCAGTCACTGCTGCAGCAGGAGCGGGAGAAGTTGACCCCCACAGCTCCCAAAGTGCAGCAGCCTGCGCCGACCGCATCGGTCGCACCGCCTCCGTTACCGCCGCGCGAGCCGCAACCTGCGTCTTCGGGTCCAGTTTCACCTGTGACGGCGGCTCCTCTGCCGCCGACTGTTGAGTCGTCAACGGCTCCCGCCGTCTCTACGGAAGCTCCGGCGCGTCCGTTTTCGAATCTGCTGCAAGCATTCATGGAAGAGAAGAACATTCGCTGGGGCGAACTCGTCAGCGGAATGTTGATTGTCGGTAGTGCCATCGGCCTGGTGATCAGCTTGTGGGCGACGCTCCGCGAATGGATTCCGTACTTCCCGGCGCTGCTGTTCTTGATGGTGACCGCCGCCCTGCACGGAGCCGGCTGGTATACGCTGCGGCGCTGGAAGCTACGCGCGACCAGTCACGGCCTGTTGATCATTTCGGCGCTGCTGGTACCTCTCAACTTTCTGGCTGGAATTGCCGTCTCTGACAAGCGACCGATCGACGACCCGTTGTATCTAACAGCGATCGGGGTCGGCTTGATTGCCTTCGGTGCAATCAGCGTATCCGCCTCGCGGCTGTTGCTCAGGCGACGTTGGCTGCCGTTGGCCGTTGCCATCATGGGCCCCAGCACCGGGCAGCTCATCATTTCGCGCTATGCGACACCGGAGTCGACCACGCTCGACTTGGCGCGGCTGGCGATACTGCCGTTCGTCTCGTTTCTGATCGCCATGATCAATCCGCTGCGGATGATGTCGTTGGGCAGCCACCTGACGCGGCGGCGCGTGAGCCAGACATTCTTGTTGCTGGGCGTGGGATTGTTCGCGCTGGTCGTGCCGGTCGGACTCATCGTTTGGAAGACACAGTCGCTCGAATCGACGCTAGCAGCTTTGTCTCCCTGGCTGAGCGCTGGGGCGGGTGTGATGTTGTGCGCCGGTTTGATCGTGCATCGGCGGCTGCAGTCACCTGTGCTGGCGGCGACGCGAACAGCGGGAACGGCGTTGGCCGTTACCGGCGGCCTGGCGATGATCGCGCCGGTGGTTCTGGCCTGGCCTCAGCCGAATCTTCTAATTGCCGTGGGGCTGGTGAACTTTGTATTGCTGACCGGCATGGGCATTGCGGGCCGGCTGCCGGTGCTGCATGTTCCTGCTGTGGCCGCCGCCGGTTTTGTCGGGCTCGTCGCGTTTCACCTGTTCCAAGGTCAGCTCTCGCTGGCTAGCACGCCGACGGGTCGGGAGTTCCTCGAGGTTCTCGTGATGGGGCGCAGCGGCCTGGTTTGCCTGGCACTAACTGTGGTCGTTGCTTTGGCGGCCGGAGTGCTGAAGACGCTGGGGCGCACGGCCGATGCACTCGGTTATGCGGGGGGCGCCGGCGTCCTGGTTGTGGTGAGCACGTCGATCGCGGTTTACGCGGGCTTTGTTTCGGGGGTGGACGGCGATCTGGCGACATTGATCTTCGCCGCTGGCGCGATCGCGGTCCTGCCTGCCGCAGCACTAACACGGCACCCCGCGCTGTCCTGGCTGGGCTCCGGGCTGTTGCTGCTCACCAGCGCTCACGGCCTGGGGTGGAACGAGACCATTCAGTCGTATCTGGTGCAACTGGGGGCGATGCCGGCCCGGCCGCTCGTCGTGGCCGCCCTGATTCATGCATCATTGGTCGCACTGTTGGTGCTGTCGGTTCGCACATTGGTGGGGAACCGAGATCAGACCTCACAGACCGACTCGACAGACCAGTTTGTCGGGTCGCTGTGTCAATCGGGCCTGGTGTCGAGCTCTCTGACACTTCCGATTATCGTGGGGGGCGTTAGCTTGTCACTGGCCGCCTCACATGCGGTCTATGCCGGGTGGATGGCGGCAATCTGGATCTGCATCGCGTTCGTTCTCAACTTGCGGGCGCTGATTGCTGCCTCGCAGGCACTCGGCACGTTCGCCGTCATGCTGGCAGCGACGGCACTGGTGCAAAACAGGGACGGGTGGGACGGCAACCTGCTCGGTGCCCTCCACATTCAGATGCAGCTGGGAGCGCTGGCCATCTGGTGCGCCAGTTGGTCGATCGCCCGGCTGGCGGTAAGACCGCTGAAGCGGGTTCACGACCTGTTGGCTTCACCATGGTCGTCCGTCGATCGGGTTGTATTGAATGCGGTTGTGGGTGCGGTGTTGGTCGTGTCGGTCACCGATTGTTTGCCGGGCATCGCCGCCGAACTTCAGACAAGTGCGGCGCTGCCGGTCGTTCAGCCGGCTGCGACGCTAATACTTGTGGTGTTGTGCGGCTTGTCGATCGGCTTGATCGCCTCTCTGGGCGGCGGTGCTAGCCGGTCGTTCGTTGCGCTGACGTTCGTCGGCTTGACGGCCTTCCTGTTGCCGCTGCCCGAGGATGCGACATCCGCGAACGGAGCGCTGTTCATCGACGGTGCAGGATGCTGGATTGTGTGGCTGCTGGTCGTGGCAGCGCTGATTGTCTCCCTCTGGGAACGAGTTTCGTTGGCCACGCTAAGCTCGCTGCTGGTGGCCGGCGCTTCGGCAACGCTGTTGATTGCCGCGCGATTTCAGGCCGAAGCCGCGACGGCCTCTGCATTGCGATGGAGTCTAGCCGTATACGGGCTGCTGATCGCCATCGTCCTGTGCAATCGTGATCGACTGAGTCAGTGGACACGCAGGCTGGGTTTGTCGACCTCGCCCGCCGGCTCGGCGGCAATATACAACGCGCTGCGTCCTGCCGCGATCGGCCTGACTGTCTTGCCGATTTTAGCGCTCTGCCTCAGAACGGTTTTCGCACTCTCGACTGGAAGTGCTGTTTGGGTGCCGGAACCCTTGTTCGGACAAGCCGGCGCGGGATGGTCGTTTGCAGCACCGTGCGGTGTGTTGGCCATTTCGGTGGTTGCTTACGCCATCCGCGATCGAATTGGCGACTATGCGTTAGCCGGCTCCTTGCTGGCACAAGTCGGCATAGCACTGGCGGTGATCGTGCCGGCAGGAGGAGCCGAGTCGATCGGAACACCGCAGCTGGTCACGATGCTCCAATATGTTGCTATCGGACTCGGTCTGTATGGATTGGCCTGGGTGTCGCTCGCGCGGCGGCTTGATTCAGAGACATCAATCGGACCGCGGGCACTCGACGCTGTTCCGACGGCGATCGACATCCACCAGTGGCTCTCCCTCGGAGTGGTGGCGTCACTTTCAATTTGGGCGGCGTTCGCCGTTTGCATGACGCCCAGCCGTCTACCCCAGCATCTGGGGTTGCTCGGCACGGCAGCAGGCCTGGTTGCGGTGATCGTTGTGGCAGCAGGCTGGCTGGTGTACACCCGCAATCACTGGCCTCGTTCGGTCGTCGAGACAGCGTGCGGCGTGGCGACCGCGGGTGTACCACTGGTGGCGGCGCACTTCCTCGAACAAAGCAGCAATACCGATTGGTTGGCTTATCATATTCTCACCGGCGGCTGGTGTACGGTTTCGGTGCTGGGTGGACTGTTTGCGGCGGCGGCGGTTTCGTGGCGCAACGACGCGCCGGGGGTCGATCTCGACGGCGGCAGGCAGGACGAACGTCTGACGAGCCACTGGAGTGACCCGGCTGCTGCCTGGGCGCTGGCGGTCGGTGCACTGGTCATCGTGCTGGCGGTTCGCGGTGAGTTGCACGATCCGAGTCGACCCTGGTGGTCGGCAGTGCCCACACTGTTGGTCGCAATTTCGGTGGCGGTCGTCGGCATTCGCAAGCGCAGCCAACTGCTGGCTTACGCATCAACGGCCTTGCTGATGCTCTCTGCAGCATTCGTATGGCTGCGCCCGTGGATCGGCTTGGAAACGACGCAGACGGGGCAGGATTGGGTCAACCTGTTCGAGGCGATCCTGGTCGCCGCCTCTGTGTCGGGGTTTTTCTGGCTGCTGGTGACTCTCTATTTCCAGCGCGGATGGGACGAAGATTTCGATCCGAACTTCCGACTGCCGCCAGTGCATCAGTCGACCGCGATTGGAGTGCTATTGCTCGCAGCGATGCTGACTGGCGGCGGCCTGATCTTGCGAACTCTAGCCATCACGTTTGCCGGCGGCGCTCCCGTCGACGTCAGCAACCCGGGCGGCTGGCTGTTGATCGGCTCGCTGACGTTGCTGGTATCGGTTTCGGTTTGGGATCGCGCGGCGAAACACGCGATTGCCTGTCTGTATTTGTTGGGACTGGTCGCGGGGGCCATTGATCTCGACGCTTTGGAATTGCAGCCGCATCACTTGTTGTTTGCCGCCAGTTGTGGGGCGACGAGCTACGTGCTGTTGACGGGGCTGGTGTGGACGCAACGGCAGCGGATTCTCGACTTCGCAGAGCAGATGGACATGCCGAAGACCACGCTCGATCCGGCGCGGGTCGCCGGTTGGCTGCCGACGGCCAACGCGGTGCTGGCCGGTCTTGGAGTGTTCGGCGCGTTCGTCGTGGCCCTGACGTTCGACGATTGGGAATTCCGAGTCGGTGCTGCCACCGGCGCGGCGCTAGCGGTCCCTGGGTTTGCTGCCTTGGCACAAGGTGCACGCCGTGAACGCATGCAGTTCCACGCCTTGACGGCTGCGGCGATTGCAGCGGTCTGCTTCGGTTGGGCGACGATGCCGATATCCGGCGAGCCGCACTACTGGCTGCATCGCGCGGTGCGGTTGATGGTCATGCTGGCCGGGTCGGCGTCGCTGTATGGGGTGGTGTTGATCCGCGTGCTGCCTGCCGGGAGTGCGTGGTTCCGCTCGACCTGGCGCGCGACTGTGTTGACGGGAGCCGGCGCTTTGGCCTCGTTGCTGGCCGTGCTGGTGCTGGAAGCGGTGTGGGTCGACCGAGCAGCCGAAGTTTTGACCGGCGCCGACATCGCCGTGGTGGCGACGGTGCTCGTGGGGCTATCGGCGGCGTTGGTCTCGCTGGCCCTGTTGCCGGGCGCCGACCCGCTAAAGCTGTCCGAGCGCGGCCGCATGTTTTACGTGTACGCTGCCGAGGTAGTTCTGTCGTTGTTGTTTCTGCACATTCGCCTGACGATGCCGGAGCTGTTCCGCGGATTGCTGCTCCCGTATTGGCCGTTCATCGTGATGGGGATCGCGTTTTTCGGTGTGGGAGTGGGAGAGCTGCTCCAACGCCGCGGGGTCCGCGTGCTATCTGAACCGCTGCGGCGGACCGGCGCGTTCCTGCCGCTGTTGCCGGCCATCGGCTTCTGGATTCACCTCTCACAAAGTGAGAATCCGCTGGTAGGGGACTATTCGACATTGCTGTTCGCAATCGGCGTGTTGTACGTCCTGTTGAGCATGTGGCGGAAGAGTTTCGTCTACAGCGTGCTTGCCGCTGTGGCGGGCAACGGCGGATTGTGGGCGTTGTTATCCGAACAGGACCTGACGCTGCTGGCCCGCCCACAAATGTGGTTGATCCCACCGGCCGTCTCGGTGCTGGTTGCTGCTCAAGTGAATCGCAACCGGCTGAACGAAGCCCAGCTCACGGGTATCCGCTATCTCTCCGTGATCGTGATCTATGCCAGTTCAACGTCCGAGATGTTCCTCACCGGCGTAGGCGAGAGCCTGTGGCTGCCGATGGTGCTGGCGACGCTGTCGGTCGGCGGAGTGCTGGCAGGTATCGCGATGAGGGTCCGGGCGTTTCTGTATTTGGGTTCGTCGTTTTTGATGCTGTCGATCATCAGCATGATCTGGCACGCGGCCCGTAACATCGGTCACGTCTGGCCTTGGTGGGCTTTCGGCATCGTCCTGGGGCTGGCGATCCTCACGCTCTTCGGATTGTTCGAAAAGAAGCGCACCGAGATGGAACAATTGGTGGCCGGGCTGCGGCGGTGGGACCGCTGAGTTGAGTAGGTCTCTCCCGGTTGCCAGGGAACCCACGTCTGCGAAGCTCGGTTCCGCAATTGGAACGTCATGCGCAGCGACCCTCGAAGCGGAGCTTCGATAACTTGCGTTCCCAAGCCGGAGTCTCGGGAACGAGCTTGTCGCCCGAGCGCCGAACGAGGTTATGGCGTGGTCTCCTGACCACGCCATTTCACACGACCGAAGGTCTCCACGGCCGCTCGATTGCTCGAACATCGGGGAGACCTACGGTCAACTGGGTGAGACGGTCAGGAGACCGTCCCACAACGAAAACGCGTCTTGCAACATCAGTGGTGCGGCGCGCTTCACGCACCGTCGGCCTGCTTCTCTTCGAGCAATCTGCGCCGCGAGACGACGATGTTGCTGTGGGAACGGAGGATCTTGAGAATGACGCACTCGATTTCCTGTCCGACGTAAGTGCCGATGTCTTCTGGAGGACATAAGTCGACTTGGCTGGCAGGGAGAACTACACCCACACCATCGACGTCTACCAGTAGCCCGCCTCTGATTTGGCGCGTGACCTTTCCGGTGACGAGATCTCCCTCAAGGAGGTTCGCGGCGACGTCTTCGAATCGGCGAATCCGATCTGCCAGACGCTTCGACGTGACATGCCGGCCGGAAAGGTCCTCAAGCTCTTGCAGGAAGACTTCAAACGTTTGACTTGGCTGCGGCTGCGATTCTGCTTGGGACCATTCATCGAGTGATACCAAGCCCTCTTTCCCGTCTCCGATGTCGACAATGACCTCATCGCCTTCGATCCGCAGAACCGCAACTCGGATGATATTATCGGAGTCCATTGCTGAAACAGTCTCTCTCGACTGCCGCGATGAAGCGGCGTAGCTACTCAACTCACGCGGCGCAGGAACGAGACGCGGCCTACGGACAATAGCTCGACCACGAAGATGTTTCCCTCAGCGTCGAAGCACGCGTCGTGTGGGTGGACGAAACGGCCGTTGGGCCATTTGTCGGGCTGTGTGTTGATGCGGACTTTGGCCTTGGGGTTGATCACCTGCCAGGTCCAGTCGGGGTCGTGTCCCAACCGCGTGATGACCTGGTTGTCGGCGTCGTAAATCGAAAGCCGCGCGAACAGTTCCGGCAGCAGCATGTCGCTGCCGCGAATGTCGATGTCGGCGGGAAACGCCATGTCCTCGATAAAACTGAGATGCTTGCCGTCGAGTGTGAAGTATTGCATCCGCATGTTGCCGCGGTCGGCGACGATCAACGACGGCTGGCGACCGGGTCGATCGTCGAGCCATAGTCCATGCGGCGTGGCCAGTTTGCCGGGTTCGCTGCCCGGTCCCCCGCCGAAGCGTTCCTTTTTTTCGCCCTTGCCGCCAAAGGTACGGACCCAGTTGGCGTCGGCGTCGTATTGATGAACGTAACTCGAACCGTAACCGTCGGCGACGTAGAAGCCGCCGTCGGGAGCGAACGCCACGTTGGTCGGGCTGAATTGCTGCTTACGTTGGTAGACTTCGGGTTCGCGGGGATAGTCGAGCTTCCAGACAACTTTGCCGGCGAGGGTCGTCTTAACGACCTGCCGGTGCTTGATGTCGGAGAGGTAAAGAAACTCTTGGTCGCCTTCCTTGCGGAGATCGATGCCGTGCCCGCCGCCGTGATACTCTTTGCCGAATGACCGCACGAACTTGCCGTCGGAGTCGAAGACGGCGATGGCGTCCATCGCCAGCAGCCTTTTGGACTGATGCTTGATGTAGATCAGTCCTTCGGCGTCGACGGCGACTCCATGCGTAAAGCCCCAACGAATGTGATCGGGCAACTGGCCCCAGTTGTGAACGCATTCGTATTGATGTTCGCCGCTGCCCACCATCGCCGGCTGGCTGCCGGCTTTGTCGGTAGCGTGCAAGATCATCGGGGCGAGCGTCGCCCCCATGGCGGCCCCGAGAAAACCGCGGCGGGATGTCTGGCGCGGTGCGGACGATTCTGAACGGTCGTTGGTCATAATCGGGGTTTCCGGCGTGTGTCGCATGATTACTTGATGATATCCTCGCCGGCAACGGGTGTTCAAACCGGCACCCGCTACCAAGCGGGAGAGAGGGGCAAGAAAGCGCGTACCCCAGTCGACAATCAGTTGCGCACATAGTCCGCCTCGCGTTGTGATCGGGGCCTTTCGCTGGCATTGCTCCGCCTGCTACTTTAGATGCTTGTAGTCTCGTTGCGGCCGCTTTCCGCGACGTTTGGATGCGTCACGCTGCCCCCTGTCAACCAGCTATACAGCCACGACATGACTGAAGCACCGGTGAGCGGCATCGCGGTCGGCGGTTGGAGACGACGGCCGCATCGCGGCATTTATGTCGCGCTGGTGTTGGCGTCGATGGCGCTGCTCACGCTGGAAGTGGCCTTCACGCGGTTCTTCTCATTCACCGTCTGGTACCACCTGGCCTATCTCACAATCAGCGTGGCGCTGTTGGGTTTCGGGTCGAGCGGGGCCATCGTGGCGTCGTTTCCCGCCCTGTTCGAAAGACACGGTCATCGAATTGTTCTAGCCGGACTGGTCTGCGGCGGATTCGTCACATTGGCTTCGCTGTGGTACTTGGCGACTTATCCGCTCGAGATCACCGAGTTATCAGAGCGGCGGTGGGCCTTCTCGGGAATGCTGTTGAGCTACTACGCGGCCACCGGCCTGCCGTTTCTGTTGGCCGGCTTTGCCATCGTTGTGCCGTTCTCGGCTTACCCGTCGTTGATGAGCCGACTCTACTTCTGGGACCTGCTGGGCGCAGCGGCCGGCTGCCTGGCAGTGCCGTTGCTGGTCGAGTGGCTTTCGATTCCCGGGTTGATTATCGCCGCCGCCGGCCTGATCTTCGCGGCAGGCTGCGCGTTGAATTGGGGCATCGGCCGCAAGGGAACGTCGATGTTCCTGCTGCTGATGGCGTCGTCAATCTTGATCGCCAGTCCATTCTTGGGCCGAGTCCTGCCAATCAAAGTGACTAGCACCAAGCTGGTGGCCGGCATGTCGGACAACTTGAACCTGAAGGACTCCTATTCGCAATGGACGGCCCTCAACCGCGTCGATGCCACGGGGTGGGTCAATACCACAAAGATGCAGTTCTGGGGCGGCATCGGAATCATGCAGGGCTACGACGGGCCGCTGCCGTCGGTCGGCCGCGTGACCTACGACGGGCACAACGGCTCGAACATCTATTCGTTTCGCGACGACTTCGAGATGCTCGATCATCACATTTTGCGCACGCCGTACATGATCCTGGATGATCCCGAGGTGTTGGCGATCGGCATCGGCGGCGGCATCGACATGATCAACGCCGTCAAGCAGGGGGCGAAGCACGTCACCGGCGTGGAGCTGCAGCCGAAAACCATCTACCTGTTGAAAGAGCATCTGCGGGACTTCACGGGCGGCTTCTACGATCGGCCCGACGTGACGTTGTTGGCAGGCGAAGGCCGCCACTACATTCGCAAGTCCAATGAAGTCTACGACCTGATTCAGATCACTGCAGTTGACACGTTTGCCGCACAGGTGGCAGGCGCTTACGTGTTGGCTGAAAGTTATCTGTACACGGTGGAGGCCGTGCAGGACTACCTGTCGCAACTGAATGAGAGCGGCTTGGTGTCGATCGTGGTCGGTGATCCGTTCTATCCTGACACGCTGCTTCCGCTGGGAACGCGGATGGCGGTGACCGCCTACCGGGCCCTGGAGCGCAACGGTGTCGAGAATCCCAGTGATCACTTGATGGTCGTCGGCAGTCCCACCCCGGCTGGCGATTCGGTGTGCCAGGTGGTGCTCATCAAGAAGGAGCCGCTGCTGCCGTCCGACATCAACACGGTGACCAGGTTCGCAAAGGAAAAGGGGTTTGACGTACTGTACGCGCCGGACCAGAAGTGGCAACGCATCCCGCAACTGGCGACTCTTCTGGGCGATGACGAGGCGGCCCGCCAACAAGCGATCGAGGACGCCTGGTTTCAGGTCGATGCCGTACACGACGACGACCCGTTCTTCTACAACGTGGGGCGCTGGTCTCACTTTCTGTCAGAAAAGAGTATGGCCTTCTTGTTCCCGGGTTCTTACGTGGGACAGCTCGTGCTGGCGTTGATGGTCGTGCAGTCGCTCATTTTGGGTTCGGCGCTGATCGTGGCGCCACTGCTCTTCGGCGCGCGGCAAGCGCTAGGCACCCGCTACGTGGCCTCTTATCTCGCCTACTTCTTGGCGCTGGGCGTCGGATTCATGTTTATCGAGATCAGTTTCATCCAGTACTTTGTGCTGTTCTTGGGCTCGCCGACGTATGCCTTGTCGGTCACGATCTTCTCGCTGTTGTTGTTCACCAGCCTGGGAAGCATACTTTCGCAACGATTCACGCAGGATGCCGCTCGCGCCGTTTCCCGGGCAATCTGGATCCTGGCGGGATTGATTCTTGTGTACGCCGTCGGGTTGGAATACGTGTTCGCGCAATTCCTGCATCTAGATTTTCTGTGGCGGTGCCTGATTGCCATCGTGGTGCAAGTTCCCTTGGGATTGACCTTGGGGCTGTTTATGCCCCTGGGAATCGCCTTGGTTTCGCGGGAACGTCCCCAACTCGTGCCTTGGGCGTGGGGGATTAATGGGGTGGGATCGGTGCTGGGAACAACGTTGGCGGTCATCCTGGCCATGTCCTGGGGTTTCAAATTCGTGGCCGCCTGTGCCGCCGCCTTGTACCTCATCGGTGGAATGCTGATCGCTCGGGCGGGCGCCCGAGCGGCCGCCGAGTGACTGCATCGATTGCTCCTAAGCCGTGCGCCTGCCGTCACAGCTTGTCCTGAATGGGGTCTCGCAGGTGGCCGGTCGACTTGCACTTGACGCATTTTGGACTGCGGGACTATATGCCCCATGCGTGCCGGTTTCCCCCGGATTGAGGGGAGTTGTCGATGGTCGGCACATCGCAAGCGTCTCGCAAAAAGGCAGTTCATGCGTCGCATCTTCCGGAGCATTACTCGGCTTCCAACCAGAACTGTTCGCAGTCTCAAGCGTCGATTCGATCCTGTCTATAGACTGCAACGGCAGGCGGATCGCGCCATCTTGCGACAACTCACGCCCCGTCGACGGGCCGAGTTGGAGGCCATTGGGGGAACATCGTCGGCGCGCGAATGCCGGTTGCTGGCCTACCTGGCCGGACAAACACCGCCGGTCGGGTGCATCGTGGAGATCGGCGCGTTTAAGGGGAAATCGACCGCTTGGCTCATCGAAGGAGCCGAACTGGCCGACCGAAGGCGGACGCTGGTCAGCATCGATCCGCACGTCCGCAAGAGCTGGGACGACTTTGCACAAACCGTTGCCAAGTTCGACCTGGAACGTCGTGGGCTCGAGATCCATCGCGCGTTCTCCAACGAGATCGGCGCCAATTGGAACCGGCCCATTGCGCTGTTGTGGATCGACGGCGGACACGACTACGAAGACGTCGTCTCTGACATCGAGCAATTTGCTCCGCATGTGGTTCCGAACGGCTGGATCGTGTTCGACGATGCCGCCGGCACCGCCTACCCTGGCGTCGCCCGAGCCATCGCCGAGCGCATGCGGCACCGCGATGGCTTCGACTTCGTCGGCAACATCAAGGGCTTCGCGTTGTTTCGCCGGCAGCCGGCAGAAGCTGCCCTCAAGAAGGCGGCTTGATGCGGCAGGCGCGCGTCTGGGCAGCAGCGGAAGAGCATTCAGCCAGTTTGCGTTCTATTGGCGTGACAGATGCGCGCCTCGAAGGCGGCTCATACGTATCTGAATCGGTGCACAGTCGGCCTGCGCCGTGAATCAGGGTACAATGCCCGCTCGCGCAACTCAGCGGGGCAGGCATTGCGATGACCGAGCGTATTCCCCCTCTCGAAGAGAACGATCTGCCGCAACGGCAAAAGAGCTTCTGGAAGATGTCCGGTCCCGGCGCGGTCATGGTGGGATTGGCCATCGGTTCCGGCGAAATGGTTCTGTGGCCTTGGATCACGGCCCGGTTTGGGGCAGGCATGGCTTGGGCGGCCGTGCTGGGCATCTTCGTTCAGATGTGGATCAACTTCGAGATCGGCCGCTGGGCGGTGGCCACCGGCGAGAGTGCGTTTACCGGCTTCGCACGTGTCTCCCGCAGATTCATATTCCTGTTCATGGCGATTCTGTTCACACTGGCGTGGCTGCCCGGTTGGGCCCGCGCGTCGGCAATCTGCATCCGGTATCTGCTGTTCGGGTTGGAAGACGAACCGACGGGAGCCGACTGGCAATGGACGATCCTGGTGTATGCGTGCGTGTTCGCGCTGCTGTTCGGTCCGAAACGCATCTATGCAACCATCGAACGCGTCATCTCTGTCATGGTGCTGGTCATCGTGTTGGGAATGATCGCGGTCGCCGTTCAAATCGGAACGATGTCCGATATTGCCGAACTGGGCCGCGGTCTGGTGAACTTCGGCCACATCGAACTGGATGACGAATTCACATTTCTACGCTTCTTCGGCGCAATGGTATTTGTGGGAGCAGGTGGATTCGGCCAGCTGTACTACGCGTACTATCTACGCGATAAAGGCATCGGCATGGGGGGCCGCATCCCGGAGCTGACGAGCGCTCTGTGGGGCAAAGGCGAGGCCCATACGCAAATCGGTTTCGTCTACCGCGACGATGAAGAGAACGCACGGCGATTTCGCGATTGGTTCTCGTTCGTCAAACAAGACAACATCATCTATTTCTTCCTGATCAATACTTTCGTGACATTGCTGTTCATGTTTGGAGCCATGGTGACGCTGCGCGCCCGTGGCATTGTCCCCAGCCGGGGCACCATCATCTGGGATCTCTCCGAGATGCTGCAAACCACCATGGGCAGCTTCGGACACTACCTGTTTTTGGTGATTGCCTTCTGCGCGATGTTCAGCTCTCAGCTGGCGATTTCCGACGGCGGGTATCGGGTCTGGACCGACATGCTGCACACCAACTTCGCGTTCGCGCGCAAGTATACGCCGGGCCAATGCTACCTGTTTCTGGCCATCACCCTCTGCACGGTCGGAGTCGTCAGCACGTGGTTCTTCGAAACCCAGCAAGTGGGGGTGCTCGACTTCTTCTTTATCAACGCGGCCTTAAACGGCGGTGCAATGGCGATCTGGATCCCGTTGGTGTTGTACTGCAACTTACGATTCCTGCCTAAATCCGCCCGCCCGCATCCGATCAACATTGGCGTCATGCTGCTGGCCACGTTGTTCTACCTGAGCTTCGCCGTCTACACCTGCTGGGAGGTGGTGACGACCGGTTCGATCGTCGGGTAGCCGCGAGACGAGCTCTCATTTTCAGCGGGGCGGCGAGATCGGCGTTTTCATTCTGGAACCGCCGAACCATCGAGCAGTTCATCCACCACCTCATCCGAGTTACGGACCGGCGGGTTCGCCAACCGCCGGTCGACGGTGATGTCGATCACAACTTGCGGGCGCCGCTCTTCTATGGCCGAGGACGTAAACGTAAAGCTGGGACTGTGGTAGAACACGACCTCGGAAAAGTGCTCCGCCAAAAACGGGATCAGGTTGAAGCCGAACGAGTCGTGACAGACGACGGCCGATGGCAGGGATTCGTCGGGATGTCGTGAATCCCAGGGAAAGGATCCCACAGCCATCTGCGCGCGATACCGGACTAAGCCGGACCAAGGGGGAACCGGGGGAGCAGCCTGGCGAGCATTCAGCGGCACAAGGTCAATGGACTCTTCGCGCAGGTCCTCTGAGAGCCCCATCATTCTGGCCAGGTCGCCACCGGCGACGTCGCGGTGGTCGATGTCGAAGGCCGTCAACGGCCAGGCGTCAGCGACTTCGAACCATTGCTGCAGGGCGGAGATAATCTCTCGGTAACCCAAATAGGCCCCGTACTCGTTCCAGTGAGTGTCCGTGCGGTGGTAGGTCCGCAGCTCCACCTGTGGCACAAGCACTGCAGCACGCAGGTCGACGAAGTCGATGCTGGAATTGCTCACAAGTTCCTCCAGCATCTTGTCCAACCCGGACGGTTCGTCCGCATGCGGCGGAGGCGTCCGCATGTGTTGTGGATAGATGCTCGCTTTGACCGGACAAAACACCAGCAGATAGCGAATGCCGCGGGCTTGCAGCCATTGCTGCCTTTGTTCGAACACCGTGCGCCAACCGGCCAACTGGTCCGGCGTGAAGCTCCGGCTGTCATAGTACTGCTTGACCAGCGCACCGCCGGAATACAGCCATCCATTGTCTCCCCTGGCCACCAACAAACGGCTTTGAAACCCGGGACGGTTGGCAGGCGCCGAATTGCGCCGCACGGTGGCAATCGCCGCCCCTCCGCCGGTCGGAGCCTTGGTGGCGATGGTATCGGATGTGACCATCGCGGCGCCTAACCAGCGCACGCGCACCAGATTGTTCCAACGCAGAAACGTGTTACGGAACCCAAAATGGTCGTCGAAGTACTGTTCGAACTCTGTCGGAAACTCCTTGAGCGATTCCCAACCAGAAGGCTGTGCCGGGGCGGCGGCCAGCCGGCGGTTCTCGAACGGCTTATGTTCGGGAAACAGCCCCAGCAACATTTGTGCGACCGGCAGATACAGCCCACCTACGAATGCGATTACCAGCACTTGGTTTGCCCACCGGCCAACTCGTGGATGATCGTTACCGGCAGCGAAACCCCGATTCGGGGCAACACCTGCTACGGCTTTTGGTGGACGGTTCTCTTGCATCGGTAAGACACACTCAAACGACGGATGACGTCGAACGTCAGGTGATGAAACGGCTTGCTCAAAAACGAAAGTAAATGAACGGGTTGTAGGTTTCCGCCGAGACGGACATCACGCTCGCTGCAAAAATCAGCAGCAGCACCAGCACGCCGCCGAACGCTCGAATCGAGTCGAGCAGGCCGGGTTGGCCCGAACCCGCAGGCCGATCGGACAGGCGCTGATCGAACGACTTCATCATCGGCACCAGCGGTAGCGATCCCAGGCAGCCGGCAACCAACGCCAGAGCGACGACGGAATCGACGTGTGTGACGACCTGGCCCCAACCAACTCCCGCGCCGTTGAGACCCGCGGCTGCCTGCAGGTAGACCAACGCTTCAGCGAAACTCGCCGCACGAAAGAACACCCAACCGACCATCACGACCAGCAGCGCGTACACGTGCTTGAAGGGCTTGGGCACTCCTGCCAGAGGCCCGGCGGGAGCGATGCGCTCCAGGATCAGAAACGCACCGTGGTAAAGGCCCCACACGAGAAACGTCCATTGTGCGCCATGCCATAACCCGCACAACGTAAACACAGTCAGCAGGTTGACGTACACGCGCCATGGCCTCCCGCGATTGCCTCCCAAGGGGATATAGAGATAGTCGCGAAACCAACTGGAGAGCGAAATATGCCACCGCCGCCAGAATTCCGTGATGGAAGCCGACACGTACGGGTAGTTGAAGTTCTCTGGAAACCGAAAACCGAACATCCGGCCCAGTCCGATGGCCATGTCAGAATAGCCCGAAAAATCAAAGTAGATCTGCAGCGTGTAACAGATGATTCCCAACCAGGCCACGCCGAGGGGCATCGAACTCGTCGGCTGGGCAAAGATCTCGTCGGCCACCACCGCCACGCTGTTGGCGATCAACACCTTCTTGCCCAACCCGATGATGAATCGGCGGACTCCGTAGGCAAATCCGTCAAGGTCGACCGACCGCTGGACGAGCTGTGCCGCTACGCTCCCGTACCGCACGATCGGCCCGGCGATCAGCTGCGGAAACAGTGCGATGTACAGCGCGACATTGATCGGGTTCTTCTGGACTTCAGCATCACCTCGGTAAACGTCGAAGATGTACGACATTGCCTGGAAGGTGAAGAACGAAATACCGATCGGCAATGCGATGTCGGGCAGCTCAATCGTCGGTAGCCCCAGCCTGTTCAAGAGGCCGCTCAGATTGCCTGCGAGAAAATTCGCGTACTTGAAGTAGACGAGCAGACCGAGATTGGCAACCACAGCCAGCGCCAGCACGTTGTGGCGGTCGCGCCGCGCTCCGGACAGCCAGAGACCGAACAGGTAGTTCAGCACAATCGAGGTCAACATCAGCACCACGAACACCGGCTCCGCCCAACCGTAGAAGACGAGGCTGGAGAGCAGCAGCACCAGGTTCTTTAGCGGCCCCGGAGTGAATTGATAGAGCCCCAGCACCACCGGCAGGAACAACAGCAAGAAGATCGGCGAACTGAATACCATGGGCGAGAAACGGCTCTCATGGATGGATGAGCGTTCGAGACCGCTGGGCCATTGCGGTTTTCCAGTGCCGCTTCCGGTTGCGCGAAGAACGTCTTGCGGTCAACTTGACGCTACCACATGTTGAAACCACTGGCAACGAGTCGATTGGGTCTTCAGTGGTGAATGGACTGCTCTTCGCAGGAGTTGCGGCGAAGCGCCGGTCGCCGTGTGCATTTCCGCCGAGTGCCCAGTCAGGGATTTATTTTCGGGTTGCTCGTTGGCAGAAATCCGCACGAAACCCTGAGGGAGTCGTGCTCCCGTCACGCTCCTTAACCCGAAGCTTTTGGCTTGACGCAATACTAGTGAGCGGCTTCCCATTGGCGGACGCGCCGCCGTCCTTCGTCGAAGATCCGCTCGTAGTTGCCCTTCAGAAGCGACTGCTTTGTACCGGGGGCCAGCTTGGCTAGCAGTGGGCGATACAACTCGTAGGTCTTCAGATAGCTCTCCTGGGTCTGTGGTGCGACCGCGTCGGTCCCAAACAGGAAGCGCTGGGGAAAGCGATTGATCAGTTCCGCAGCTGCATGCACCGCTGCCGGCGAGCTGACGATGTACTTCGCGGTCTCATCCCAGGAAATGTCGAAGTACAAGTTGTCAATCTGCGACTCGGACAGCGCCCGTTCCACCATCGCCAGCTGGTTTTCGACGGGGCGGACAACTCGCCCCAGACCGACGTGCGCCCAAACGATGACCACCTCAGGGTGTCGGGCGATCAAGTCGCTCAGTTTCCTAACGATGTACGGGTCCTGGCCAGGGCGCGGAAACGGTGTGTCGACGTCGCAATGAATCACGACCGGCATGCCGGCCTCGGCCGCGAACTCGAGAATTCGATCGAGCGCCTTGTTGTTGATGGTGGCTACCTCGCCAGCGATTTTCGACGAGACGAACTCTTTGTGGATGGAGAACTCGCCGATGCCCGTGAACACGCCGGGAAACGTCATCAGCACCCGCCGGATGTGATCGGCGGCATACATGTCAGTCGGGTTGAACCCGGTGATCATCGGATCGAATCGCAGCTGCTGCTCGGCCGGTAGAGACTTGTAGGCCATGGCGATCGCTGCGTCTGTGAAGGAATAGTAGTACAGCGGAGCGTCGGTTTGTGTGTAGTAGGTGGGAGCGAACTCGCCTGTGCTGGCGTGCATCCATTGTTGCTGTAGTGGAATGCCGCTGAGCATGCATCGCCCCACCTTGTTCCCCATGATCATCAAAAAGTCACGGATGTCCGTTCCCTCTTGCACGTAGTTTGTGAGGTGAAAGTGCGAATCGTGAAACGAGTAATCGCCGTCGTCCGGTGAATTGTCCTGACCGACCGCGGGTGCAGCCGGCAGTGCAGCGACGATCACCAGCGCCAGCGACCTCAAGAGCGTTAATCGAACAACGCGGGAAATACTCATGGATTGCAAGCTCTCGAAGATTGACACGTCTATCCCGCTGCACTCTGAAACAGCGGGGTCGCCAGAAATGCCTGGATGATGGCCGCGTTGGCGATGTCCAGAAAAAAAGCGCCGACTAAGGGGACGACGAGAAAAGCCTTCTGAGAAGCGCCGTATTTTTCGGTAACGGCATGCATGTTGGCGATGCCGACTGGCGTGGCGCCCAAGCCGAGTCCAGAGAAACCGGCGGCGATCACAGCCGCGTCGTAGTCGCGGCCCATCGCCGGAAAAACGACGAACAACGCGAACGCCGTCATCACGCCGATCTGCACAACCAGGATGATCAATAGCGAGCCGAACGCTTCAGCGAGAGTCCACAATTGGAGGCTCATCAGACTCATCGCCAAAAAGAGTTGTAGACTCACGTCGCCGCACAGGCTGATTGATGGCTTATCCAATTCGGCGCCGGCGAGATCGAACCCGTTCGTCACGATAATGCCCACGAACATGGCAGTCAGAAAACCAGGCAAGGGCATGGCCCAGCGCTCACCCAACCACTCGTTCACCCCGGCGCCGGCCGCAATGCAAATCGCCAGCACGAAGATCGAATCGAGCATCCCGTTGAGTGTGACGGGACCGGGATCGCTGGTTTCCTCAGGTCCCGGTACATAGTCCTGCTGCGTCACGTCGCCGTTGAGTGCGTGTTTCTTGGTGAGTCGTCTGGCAAATCGGGCCGCCGATCAATCCGCCACCGATCAGGCCGAACGTCGCACACGCCAGGCCCAATTCGAGCGCCCCCGGCAGCCCTTGATCGGCCGCCAACTGACCATACGAAATCGCCGATCCGTGACCACCGGCGAAAGCGATACTGCCGGCTAGCAGACCATAAGCCGGGTGCCCACCGAAGAGGAGCGCCAAGCCGATGCCCGCCAAGTCCTGCAGAACCAAGAACGCGACCGCGCAGACCACCAGAATGGCCAGGGCTTTGCCGCCGGTGACGAGCGTTTTGAACTTCGCAGAGAGTCCAATTGTGCTGAAGAAGACCAGAAGTAGCACATCGCGCAGGGTGAGGTCGAAGCCGATCTGACGGCTGGTCGCCCAAAACGTGATCGCCACCACCACGCTGCACAGCAGGCCGCCGCTGACCGCTTCGGGGATGTTGAAGTCCTGCAAGAACCGGATGCGAACCGTCAAGAATCGGCCGAGGTACAACACGATCACAGCCACGATGACCGTCCACACGATGTCGACGTCGACCGGAATTGGATCAGACATGCTAAGGCGAGCCAGCTTTGAAACAGAGAGGTGGTTCGGGAGCGCGGCACAGACTCAAAATTCTACCCGCACCCTCTGGCGAGACGAGCCTCCCGGCATTATCAGTCTGACGACGTCTTGGATCGAAAGGATCACAAGATCGCAGCCGACCTTCTCTTTCGGAAACAACACAACCCGCAATATCACAACACTTTAACGCAAACCGGCAGAATTGGCATGTTGTGTGCGAAATCTACAAGACATCACGCGACCACAGGTTTCAGGGAAAGAAACAAGGACTCTGCACGATGAAGAAGCTCATTTTCGCCGCCGCCGCCGTTGTGGGACTGACTTTTGTGGCAGGCAACACCGCCGAAGCCGGACACGGCCGCCGCAGCTTGAACTTCGGTTTCTCGAACGGACGGTTCGGTTTCAACATTCACGGCGGCCATCGCGGCCACAGACGCCACTTCGGCCAGCCCTACTACCCAGGCGGCTGGTACCACGACACCGGCCACTACGACTACCACCCGCCGAGCGTCCAGTGGCACGGTGACCATTTCGACTACGTGCCCGGCCACTACGACTACCACAACACCGGACACTGGCACCCGTATTGATCGCAGTGCTCGCGCAAATCGCTGTCCCAGCGATGCACAAAGCCGCCCAACGACGGGCGGCTTTTTCTATACGTCGCATGCACCCGATTCGAAGCCGACTGGCGAGACTAACTGGTCCGGTCGTTCAATGTCAGCGTCTCGCCGACTTCGAGGATTACTGGAGCCCATGCGTTGTTCTTGACTGGCGCAACAATCTACTGGAGAATCCATTCTATGAGCGACAAGCGGATGACGAACGACGAGCCGGAACTCTCGACTGCCGAGATACGCGGCTGGGTCGAGTTTGGCTGTTGGACAACCGTCGCGCTTGCCCCGTTTCTCTACTGGGTGAATGGCCCTGCCGTTTCGACAGACCAATTTGTCGTCCGCACCGCGCTTGTGACGATTGCAGCCCTCGGCGCAATTGGACTGAGGGCCTACAGCTTTTTCATGCAGCGGGGAAGACAGTAGCCGAGTAGCGTACCGCTTCTATTTGACCGTCGCAGCTGATTCAGGTTCGTACGTGCCGATCGGCCCCTACTGCTTCGCCAGCGCATCCAACTCGTCCAGCTTGAAGCGGACGCTCAGGATGTAGGGTTCTTCGCCTGCGTCCCAGTGTCCGTAGGTGGTCACGACAAATGTGCCGTTGGGAAGGCCTTCGACGCCGGGGTAGGTGGTGTCGTAGCCTTTGGTATTGTCTTTGAGGCGGACCGAGTATTGGCCGTGATGTCCGCTGACGATGTCGTCCCAGGTGCCGACCCAGCCGATCCAGTCGCCTTCGAATGGGCGGCCCTTCGCTCGGTGTTTCGGCGCGCGACCACGAAAGCTGATGAACAACCGGCCGTCGGGGCCGTACTTTCCGGTGTGCCGGTCGCCGGTCAGCGCCAACGGAACTTCGCGCGGCTCGCTCCAAGTCTGGCCCTCGTCGCTGGAGAAGATCACATGCGAGTTCTTGCGACGCGCGTTTTCACGGAGCAGCACCGCCATCGATTCGCCGTCCGGCGAGCGAATGCAGCCTGGTTCGCACAAGTGGACTTCGGACGATTGGTAGACGACTTCGGGAAACGACCACGTCAGGCCGCCGTCTGTCGAAAACGTCTTGTAGAGCTTGAAGGTGGGGGATTTTGTTCCGTTCTGTGTGAAGAAGCGGCCGTCATCGTGGAACATGGCCAGGTAGTGGCCCGGGCCGGTCGTCAACGCTTCGACGAACCCCATGACCACGATCCCGCCCCAGTTACCAACGGGCTCGAGTTCGCTCCAAGTTTCACCGTCGTCCTCGGTGACGGCCAGTCGAGCGGGATATAAGCCGGACCACATGATGATCCGTTTCGTGCCGCCCGGCCCGATGACGCGGTGCAGCGTGGGCACCTCTTTCGATGTCGCCCAGCTATCGGGCGTGGGCAGCCGCTCGCTCCAGGTCAGGCCGCCATCGGTGCTGCGTTTGTAGACGATGGCCCCGCGTCCGTGACCTTTGGGATAGACGCACAAGATGGTCTTGCCGTCTTCCAGCAAACACGTAGTCGGGTGTCCGAGGTACTGCCCCGCTTCGCGGTCGACGAGGATCTGGCGATGCGCTTGATCGTCGAGGTCGATGGTCGGCGGGTAAGTGCCGTCCGGTTCGGCTGCCGTGGCAAGCGTTGCCAGAAATATAACGTGGAAGGTGATCGTGAGTCGCATGGGTTGCACCGCTCTATTGATCGCGGGGATGGAACTGCCGAGGAACTGTGTTCGAGTTTGCCCTGCAGTGTCTCGGTTTGCCAGTCTGGAGCGAGGTCTCAAACTCGATCCGGCGGTTTTAGATCCCATCCGGGATAATCGTGGCAGCTATCCGACGCTGTTCAGCCTTTGTACGTCCTATCTACGCCGCCGGAACCCGCTACGTTTATGTCAGATGCGCTCTAGCATCTGCCCTGGAGACTTGCGGTCAGACCGGGTGCGACGGTCGGGAGACCAACGCACAACTGAGAGAGTCGCCACACTACCGAGCGTCGACGGCGCGCTAGTTGGCCGCGATGGTCAGCGTCTTTTGCGAGCGGCGGCCGAATTCGTCGAGGTACCGCTGAACCAGCCAGCGGTCGCGGCGCTGGGGGAACCAGAAATAGTTGTCGAGCGGTATTTGTTCGGCACCGCGGCCGACCTTCGGCCCGTAGGCCAGTGGCCCCGTCCACAGGGTGTTGTAGCCTAATTCGAGGCATCGTCGAATCGGGCCATAGCACAACAGCTCAAAGTAGTACGGCACGTCTTCGAGAGTGCCGTCGTAAACTCGCCCCCCTTCGTAATTGACCATCTCCCGGCGCGACTCGTCCTTCAACAGTAGCGAGAAGCCGATGAGCCGACCCTGATGCTCAGCCAGCATGGCCTCTGTGCTGCACCCCAATGCCTTGCCGATGTTCGCCCACGTGTCTGGCGGGCTGGGTGCGGCGCTGCGCGCGTATTTGACGTTCGTCTGGTGATGAAGGTTGCTGAACTCGTCGGCGTACGCAGTGAAGTCGTCGACAAAGCGAAACTCGATGTCTGAAGCCGCAATCTGGCGAACTTCTCGCCGTAGTGACTTCCGCCGGCTCTTCGAACCGAAGCTGCTCAAATAATCATCGACGGTTTCGAATTCGGACAGATCGATCTTGGTGTCGTAAACAAAGAAGATTCTCTGAAAGTCTGTCGCGTTTAACCGGTGGGCCAGTGGAGACTGATGCTCGAGACCCTGGAACCAGAGCGGGCGTCCCTGTCGTTGCGCGTATTGCTGCAAAGCCTCAATCAAATGGTCGATCACCCGGTCGCGCTCATCCAGCGGCATGGGAGCGATGGGCAGCTGCATCTTTGGAGAGAGCGGACTGCAGGCGACCAGGTAGTCATCCAAAGAGCAGTTCGTCCATTCCAGCATCCGCAGGTACCTGCGAATCCATCGGAAGCCGCGCTCCAGGTTCGCGGCATGCCCGGGAGCCGCCTGCAGCGCCATGTCCATCCAGTCTTCGAAGTAGCATCGCCGAAAGCTGTACCCGACGTCGCCGTCGCGGCCGCGCGCGCGGATTAGCGGGCAGACGGCAACCGGGCGGTCGTCCGACGACACGATAGCGAACTGCAGCCGGCTGTCTCGACCGATTGAGGTCGAGAGGTCGAGACGTTCCAGCGCGCGAAACCACGGCAGGCTCGCAAAGAAGCCACACTCGGACGTCAGTTGTTGCAGGCAGTCGTCCGGCAGAGTGGCCAGGCTCGGCTGGATGGTGGTGCTCAGCGTGCCCGATGTGAAACGGGAAATTCTCTGCGCATCAATCATGCGAACGTCACTCGAAACAGTCCCGGGTCGTCGAGGGAACGCGCTGGGAAGCCTATTTCGACCGTACGCTGGCCGAAAGGGCCCTGTCAACGTGGAAAAAGAAGGGCGAATCGTGCGGCCGCCGACGAAAACGCGTTGACTTTGACCCGCGGCAATACCAGGCGAAGCATCGCCTATGGAATGCGGTTCAGGGTGTAGTAGCCCGACGGATGCAGCAGTGGGTCGCCGGAGTTGTTGCGGACCCCAGCAGCCGTCAATTCGTGAACGAACAGCTCGCGCAAACCGGCCACGCGCAGTTGGACGGTTAGTCCGTCGTCGGAGACTAAAGCATCGTCAATGGGGAGCTGTCGCTTCAGAATCTCGTCGCTGCCGTAGGTGGCGTGATAGGTGTAGGTGTAGCTGCTCATCGCATACGACGCGACGTTACCGGCGGTGGTTGGGTCGACCGGTTGGGTGAAGACCAACTCGAATCCGTCGCGTCGTGCCCGCATCTCTTTGATTTCAAAGGGAACCTTTCCGGTCCACACCAGTCGTTCCAACCCGTACGCAGCTCTTCCCAGGCTGCTCCAGCCGCGATTGCTCAATCCCACGAACACGCTGCCATCGTGGCCCTGAGCCATGCGGATCACCGCCGAGGCGAAACCTTCTCGAAACGGGAAGCAGGCGCCTTGGTACTCGCCGTCGACCTTCTCCAAGAAGACCCGGCTGATCGAAGCCAAGGTGAACTCGCCCACGAACAACTGTCCGTCAAAGGGGCCGAACGCGCCGTCGCTGTCGTCGAGCATGATGTCGGTCGCCGACTGGCCCATCTTCTTGTAGGGGAACCAGACGGCCGGCGGCTTGAGTTGCGGGAGTTGCTCGATGGCCTGCGGAAGCGGAAGTCCGCCCGGGAGGCTCTTGATGCCTGCGATGGGAGAGCCCGGTTCGTTCATCGAGGCCAGGGCTTCGGCGTGATGATAGAACGCCCCCTCGCGCATATGGTGCAGCGAGTTGGTCGCGACCCAGTTGCCTTGTTGATCGGTGTAGAACATGTCGCCGGTCCGATTGGCGCCCAGGCCCGACGGAGAGCGCATGCCCGCACAGACCGGCAGCAGCCGCCCGTCAGGCGTGACCTTCATCCCCCACCCCCGCCAACGCGCCTGTGAGACTTTCAGGTCGGCGTTCGCAATCAGCCGCTGTTTCTCAGCCCCCTTGAACCCCATGCCGATATTCAGCGTGATCCACAAATTGCCGTCTCGATCGAGCTTTGGCCCGTAGGCGTATTCGTGATAGTTGCCTGTCGTGCCCCAGCCTTTGGCGACCGTCAGGTACTCGTCGGCGACGTGATCTCCGTCGGTGTCGCGCAGGCGCGTCAACTCCGAACGTTGAGCTGTGTAGAAGAAGTCGCCCTGCTTCAGCAATCCGAGCGGTTCGTGCAATGCCTGGGCGAAGCGGTGATAGGCAACGTTGTGCGGCGGGTCGTCGTAAACGCCGTCGAGAAACCAGACCTCGCCCTTGCGAATGGCGACCGCCAGCCGGTTGCCCTCGAGTGTTTGCATTCCGCTGACTTCCAAGGCCAACCCGTCAGGCGCCGGCTTCCAGAACTTCGAACGAGAACCCGTCGGGGACTTCGAGGTGACGATCGAAATCAGACGGTAATAGTCCTCTTCCTCAGCCGCAGCGCTAGGTTGGGCGAGGGTCCATGTGAGAAGGAGCATCAAGCCCATCGACGATCCGGACTGCCAACGACGGATTACCATTCGTACCTCAGCTCGATGTCTGTTTCAGCTGCGACGTCCACTGGAATGATCCAATCGCTGACCTTGTTAATGGTTCGCAGCGTGCCGTCCAACAGTCGGCCTTGTGTCAACGTGACGGTGATACCGTCTTGGCTGGTATAGGAGCCTAGCCCGTTGCGGCGGAGAGCGTCGCCCGCGATGGCCCGAAACCAGATTTTCCCGGGCCCGGCTTGATCCTTCTCGCCGTTCGACAGTCGGAGCCGGCGGATAAGCGTGCGGTCAGCTGCCGGCGCAAACCGGTCTTCGATGCTGACCACCCCGAAACGATAGAGAAACGTCGGCGTGCCCGATTTGTCGAGCCGGTAACCGCTGAACTGATAACCGGCTGACTCGCCCGTTGCGGTTGGCCATTCGGCCTTGTCGTCGTTGAGATTGGCGAAGGGAACGCCTGGCTGCATTTCGATCACGTCGGTTCCCAGCGGAGATGCAGGTGGTATGAAACGATCGAACCAGGTCCCGTGTGCATCCAGGAATCGGCCCCGCCAAACTTGAGCAACGCGCACCGCTTCGGCATCGAACGCCAAATGCACCTTCTGTGGGAAGCCGACGGCAATGGCGTGAGTGCCGGCCGCCTGCATGAACGTCCTCAATAACAGCGGCCGATCGTTGGGCACCAATTCGAAGTTATGCACGCGACCCTGCTCGATTTTGTCGGGAAGCGGCAGCTGGTCGGCGCCTTTGATGTATTCCCACATGGCCGCGATCTGTTGTCCGGCGTCGCCGCCGAGGATCTCCTGGTTTCCACTCTTGCCGTCGGGAAAAAACGTCGGCATGCGTGTTCGCGGTTTGAGATCGGCAGGATTCAACAAGAAATCGCGGAACCACCGCGGATCAACGCGCCCGGCGATGCCTTGGAGGTCAATGCCCACAACTCCCGGCAAGTGTTCGCCCCGCACGGGATGGCATTGAACGCAGCCGACATCCAACAACAGCCGTCCTTGCTCGGCGAGAGACCGGGTGTCTCCGAGCACATCAGCTGGGCTGGGCTGCTCGTCGGCGTCTGCCAGTTGCCCCGGGAGTGACTCGACAACCGTCGCCGCGAACCTCGGCATGCGCGCGAGCATGTGCGGCCTGACGTCGCCACTGCCGCCGAGAACCTTTTTCATCCAGTCAGCGGTGAGCTTGCGACCCACGCCGTCCAACGGGGGCGGAATTCTCCCCTCGTCTCCCAGATCGACGTGCCCGCTGACCTCGAAGTAATTCCGCCTGTTTGGACCGACCCCGCCGCGGCCATCGCGGACGTGACAGCCATAGCAATTGAGCTGCTGCATGCGAAAGTCGACCTTTGCATTGGCGGACACTTCGACCGACCCGCTGTTTCGGACGACTGCCAGTGTCGACTCGATCGCTCGGCGCTGCTGTTCATCCAGCTTGAAATGCGGCAGACCACGCTGTCGCCCCTTGAAGCAACTTCGTCGGGCGTTTGGATCGAGTTCGGCCAACCGACGGGCCGGCTTCGGGGGCGTGGCGCCTTTCGCGGCGTGACAACTCGAACATCTCAGCTCGTCGAACAGCCGCCGCCCGGTTTCGACCAGTGACTCCGACGTCTCACCGTGTACCCGGGAGACATCCGGTCGGTTCCGCAGTAGCCAAGCCGCGATGTCGGCGGCCTCGGCAGGTGCCAACTTCAAGCTGGGCATGCGTCCGCCGGGTCGGACGGCCGTCGGATCGATCAAGAAGTGGGTCAACGATTCATGTGTGTACTTCATCGGCAGATCGGCATGCGGGATCGACGCCACCGGCCGCGCCGCATCGCCCAATCCCATCTCTTCGAGTTCTTCCGGATCAAGCTGCGCGAGAAGCTTGGCGACGGTCGACGGTTGTTGCTCAACCGCGGCATAGTCATCGTCCGGTTCGTGACAGGCGATGCAGCCGACTTGATGGTACAATTGCCGGCCACGCTCGGCGTCACCCTTCCTCCAGAACTCATGCGCAATCGGGTCTCTGCCGGTCGACTCGAAGACGGGGAAAGGACGTTTCTGAGTTGCCAAGAAGGCGGCGAGCGCGCGGATCGCTTCGCGCTTGTCGTCTGCCGGCAACGCGCCCAGTACGTCGGGCATGGCCGTTCCCGGTTTGACGCCAGCTGGATCATCCAAGAAACGTTCGATCCATCCCCGCCGCAACCGCAGAGCCGCACCGTCGAGATTCGGACCTTTCTTGGCTTGCAGCGATTCGAGCCGGGATGCATGGCAGGCGGTGCAGCTCAACTCGGCAATGAGCAGCCGGCCGCCACCCGAATCGCGGTGCCGATAGAAGCGTTCGAACCCGGCCACAAACGGCCCGTCCTGGGCGAGGGACTGGGCAGCGCCTAGCTGCAGTATTGCTAGCGCGACAATCGCAGTTTGCATCATCTTGTGTGTCTTGAACTCTCCATTCGTGTGGGACGACCCACCCGCGAATTCTTCATCGCGAGTTAGACCTGATGCCACTGTGATGCTAACCGAACGGAGTCTCGAATTCGATTTGCGACGCTTGACCGCGAGCGCCGGTTGCAGGTATCGACGAAGGCAGGTGGCCAAAAGGGGTGCCTCGTATCCACCCCCGGAGCCAGCGGCACCTGGCGGCCCATCGCTGCTACCGGTTCACGCCTTAGCGCACTCTGCTACCCAATCCGGCCGGTTCGGCGTAGGGTTCATCGATCTCGTCGAGGATGGCGTGGAATTCGCGGCCGCTGTCGAGCTCGGGTTCCTTGCGGCGCTTCACCAGCAGATACATCGACGGCACAAAGTAGAGTGCCAGCAGGGTCGACCCCGAAACGCCGCCGGCAATTGCGATTGCCAACGGCGGCCAGAATCGGCCTCCAGAGAGCAGCAAGGGAATGAAACCGGCAATGGTGGTCACTGTGGTGGCTAGCACGTGGCGTGTGGCGGTCAACACCACGTCGGTGATCGCCGTCAGGCTCCTCTCCCGGGCCATGTGGCTTTCTTCGAGGGCCGCCAGCACCACGATCGAATCGTTGATGGCCACGCCGACGAGACCCATCGTTCCCACGATGGCCATGAATCCGAACGGGAAGCCGAACACCCAGAGCGCCAGCAGACCGGGACCGGCGGCGAGCGCGGCCACCGACAGAATGACGGCGCCCAGGCGAAACGATCCGAATGACAAGACCAGCGTGGCGACCATCAGCACCATCAACACGCCAATCGGTCCCAGTAGGGCGGCAATGGCCTCGTCGCGTTGTTCCGCTTCGCCGCCGAAGGAATACCAGTAGCCGGGCGGCAGCTCGATGTCGCCCGATTCGAGCTTCGGCCGCAGCTGTGACAACACGTCGGCCGGCAACACACCCGCGGTGATGAAGGCTTGAACCGTATTCACGCGGCGCGAGTTCTTACGGGTGATGGCGGCGACTTCGGACTGCAACTCGACGTCGCCCAGCGCCGTGATGGGGACGAACTGTGCGGACTCGCCGTTTCCAGACTGCTGGGGAAGCAAGTCGAGCGAACGAATGCGCTCGAGTTGCCCACGTTCGACGTTTGACAAGCGGACCCGGACCGGCAGTTCTTCTGTCGCTTCCAACAGCGATCCCCCCACCGCCCCTTCCAGCGTGGCGTTGAGCTGCCGCGCAACTTCTGCGTTGTTCAGCTGAGAGAGGCGTGCTTCTTCTTCATCGACCGCGAACCCGAGCTTCGGCAGTGCCTCGGTCAAGCCGGCGCGGGAGTGGACGACGTCGGGGATCCGCGAGAGTTCGGCCCGTACCTGGTTTCCCAGGTCGCGCAGTTTGTCGAGATCGGGGCCGTAAACCAGCACCTCGATCGGCGCCTCGAACGGCGGGCCTTGTTCCAGCTGGCGCACCAGCACGCGCAGACCGGGAAACTCGTCGTCGAGCTGATCCTGCAGCTCGCGGATCGTTTCGCGGCAGCGGTCCTCCGAACTCAGCTGCACGATGGCCTGGGCATATCGCGGCGAACCGTCTTTGAATTTGACGACGTTGTAATAAAAGGTCGGAGCACTGCGGCCCAAAAACCAGTGCACGCCGGTGACTTCGGGATGCTCGAGCATGCTCTGGCGAACTTGGTGCACCGCCGCCTTGGTCTGTTCCAGCGATGCTTGCGCCGGCAGTTCGACCTCCAGGTGAAACTGATCGCGGTCGGCCGCCGGGAAAAATTGTTCCTTCAGCGTGGTACCGGCCCAAAATCCCAATAGCGGTAGGACGACTGCCAGCCCGACCCCGAGGATTGGTCGTGCGAAGATAAAAGTCAACGAGCGGCGATACGCACGCGTCATCCGTGTGTTGCGGTAGCCCCGCGAGAACCACGAGCCGGTTTCGGGGTCGTCGGCAAATCGAAACCGATCATGAATCAGGCCGGCCAATCCGGGAATCACTGTCAATGACAGAAACAGTGAGCTGAACAACGCGATGATTACGCCAATCGAGATCGTGCCCACGAATTCACCCGCAGGCCCGGGCAACAGGGCGATGGGCATGAAGGCCAGCGCCGTCGTCAACGTGGAGCCGAGCAACGGCACACCCAGGTGCCGCACGCTCTTGGTGATTGCCGGTCCCGAGGGCATGCCGTCGTGCAAGTTGCGCCGGACGTCGTCCACGATCACAATCGCGTTGTCGATCAGCAGCCCCAGCGCCAGAATCAAACCGGTGACCGACATCTGGTGAATCGGAATGCCTATCAACTGCATGACGGCGAACACCATCAATACCGACAAAGGCAGCGCCACACCGACCAGAACTGCCGATCGCCAGCCCATCATCACGAGGATGACGGCAATCACGGCCGCGGCGCCCAGCAGCATATTCCGCATCAACTGGCTGAGACGCTGGGCGGTGTAGCCGCTCTGGTCGAACAACATGGTCAGCCCAACGCCCCGAGGCAGCGAAGCCGCAAAATCGTCGGCAACCGATCGCGCGGTTGCCGCCCAGACGTCGATGCGGCGGCTCGATGAAACGTAGACGGCGACGGCAATGCCCGGCCGCCCTTCGATGATCGCTAAGTCGTCGAATGGTTCCGCTGTTGCCTTGCGAATAGTGGCAATGTCGCCGAGATGCACGACGTCGCCGCCACTGCCGAAGCGAATGGGAATCGTGCGAATGCGATCGAGAGAATCGAGTTCGGTGTCGATTTCGACCAGCAAGTCGTCAGTGCTGGATCGCAATTGTCCGGCCGAGATCTTGGCGTCGCTGGCGCGAATCTGGTTCGACACGTCCGCAACGGTCAAGCCCATCGAAGCCAGCCGGACCTGGTCGACTTCGATGACGATTTCCTCGTCGGGGTCGCCGTACAATTCAACGTCTTCGGTACCGGGCAGCGCTCGCAGTTCGTCGGCCAGTTCTTCGGCCATGCGTCGCAGAATCGCGTAACTGGGTTCATCGTCCTGCTTCCAAGTCAGGCCGAGAATCATCGCGTACGCGCGGGCTTCGAAATCTTCGAATTCCGGTTCCGTGGCGCCTGCCGGGAGTTCCGGCACGGCGTCGCTTATTTGATCTCGCACGCGAGACCAAACTTCGTTCACTTCGTCAGGCATCACGGCGTCGGCCAATTCGACGCTGATCAGCGAAATGCCCGTGGATGACGTCGAGGTGAGCGTCTGAATCTCTTCGATCTCTTCGAGTTCGTTTTCGACCTTCTCGGTGACCAGCGTCTCGACGCGCTCCGGCGAAGCACCGGGAAGATAGGTCTTCACCATGCCGAATCGCTTGGTTAGCTCCGGGTCTTCCAGCCGCGGCATGGAGTGATAGGCGGACAGGCCGGCTACCAGCACCAGGCAGATCGTCAGGGTCAGCAGACGCGGATTGCGATAAAACAAACTCAGCACAGCTACTGCCTCTACAGCGCTTTAGGCTGTCTCGTGCCGCGAGGAACGTCGTCTCGTGCTAGTAAGCTGGTTCCCGCGGACCGGAATCAGTTACGGAATTTGTAAACTAAACTGCTCTATGGCCACGTGGGGCGTTATCTCGTCCGTGACCGGGTGGGACGGCGGCTTGCGGCCTTGGGAGTGTCGACGACTCGAATCACTCGGACCAGTTGGTCCTCGACGATGCGATGCGTGCCTTCGGTGATGATTCGGTCCCCCTCCTGAATCGTGCCGCGGACCAGCGCTCGATTATCTTCGATGTGCAACACCTCGACATCGCGGCGTTCGACGCGCTTCAGCTCGCCGCCAATCGTCTCGACGTCGACGCTCGCCAGTTCGGCCGCAGCGGCGTCGACCACAACGTAGCAGGACCACAACCCGCGGACGCCCTTGATCAGTGCATCGGTCGGCAGCCAATATCCGTTGGAATCGACGGTCTCTGCAACCTGCACCCGTGCCACCTGTTCGTGAACGGCATGGCCGCGGGCCTCGTCGTCAAGGACAAGAATCACCTTGCGCGTGCGGGTGGTTGTGTCCACTTCGGGAAGCACGGCCGACAGACGCGCCGAGAACTCGCGGTTGCCGATGATTACCGGGTAGAGGGCATCGGCGCGCATTCCAGCAGCCGAGTCGTGGCTCACGCCGACATGCACCTCCAACGCCGAATCCTCGATCAGCCGCAGCACAGGCTCTCCTGGGGCAGCCACCTTGCCGTCATCGACGTAGCGGGCCACGACGGTGCCACCGTAAGGGGCTGTGAGTACGCCGTCGCTCAAGATGACGTCGATCTCTGCGGTCGACGCTTTGAGTTGAGCCAGACTCGCACGCTGGGCTTCGATCTGTTCCTTGCGCGTGCCTTCCAAAAGTTCGTCGAGGCTGTGCTTGGCCGAATCGAGCCTGGCTTCGGTCGCCTGGCGGGCGAAGTCGACGTCGTCGTATTCGTCTCGGCTGATCACGTTCTTGTTGAGCAGTTCGGCACGACGTTGTTTTCGGGCATTCAACAACTGCAGTTGAGCCTGCAGATCGGCGACGTTGGAGCGGGCGGCGTCGATCGTCTGTCGGCGCGGACCGGCGATCATTTCGTCGAGTTTGGCTCCGGCGGCTTGCGACTGCGCCACCAGTTGTTCCCGCTGGGCCGTCTGCTTGCGCATGTCGAGCGTGGCCAGAGGCTGCCCGGCTTCGACGCGATCCCCTTCATCGACGGAGATCGTTTCCACCGTGCCGGCAATCTCAAAGCTGAGTTCGCTGCTGCGGGCGGCAACCACCCGGCCGGTGAAACTGCGTTGCGTCGTGATGGAGTCGACCGCGGCAGCCACCGTCGTCGTTACCGGAATCAATCGCTGGCCGTCAGTCTGTGTCTCCGCGGACGGGCTCGAGCCGTTGTCCGCAAGCACCCATCCCAACCCCGCAACAACGGCGAGGAGTGTTCCGGCTACCACGATGCGTTTCGTCATATCTGACGTTCCGTCAACTCTTTGTTGGAAGGTGGTCTATGCAGTCACAGCTGTCGTCATCACCTCCCTGCACTCGTCCGGAAACACCTCGTCCTTGGCCCGCTCGAGGGTTGCTTCGTAATCCCACTCGGTGGAGAGCGGTTGCCAACCCAAACCATCCATCATCATGTGACACCCCCACGCCAGCGTGCCGATGGGATCGTCGATCCCCAATTCCAGCAGTTCCGAGTCGGTGGACATGATGGTGTAGGCCCCAAAGTTCAACGACCACAGGCCGAATGTGACTTGTTCGGGCGTGTGCGAGGCGGGCAGGATCAGGTCGCCTTGGGCCAGCCCGTCCCGAATGATGCCAGCCGCCGTGCTCATGCATCGCAATTCGTTGGTGCGTAATGCGTTTTGCCGGCGTTCGGGAGCCTTCGCACGGATCGACGCGGTGTGAAACACCTGTTCGACCCGGAAGTAGTGCGGATAGAGCTTGATGAACAACTCTTCGGCCAGCGCGATCACCGTCATCCGCTCCCGCGTACGGCCGCGAAACTGGGCGGCCCGGCTGAACATGTCGGCCCGCTTGTTGACCGTCTGTGTCGCCAATTCCATCAACAGATCTTCTTTGCAGGTGAAGTGTTGATAGATGGTGCCCTTGGAGTACTCGGTCCGAGTCGCCACCTGATCCATGTTGAGAGCCAGATAGCCCCGTTCCAGCAGCAGTTCGCGGGCCACGTCGAGGATCATCGCCTCGCGCTGCTGAAATTCGCGTTGTTTCCGTGTGGGGGTAGCCATACGCCCAATCTTAGACGGGGCGTCAATTTTTGACAATCCGTCAATTTGGCTTTCTTGCGGAAATTTACCCAGTCCGTCGGATCGCTCCGTGGCCCGTGGGACAATCTGCACCTACGACAGACCTGGCCGCTGAGCCAACTGTCATCTGTCAGCGTGGTGCATACAATCAGCCAGTCTCAACGCTCATCGAGCAGATTCTTCGACTGAGAACGATCGCATGAAAGTCGTCGTCAGTGGTTCCAGCGGGTTGGTCGGTTCTGCTCTGCTCCCCTCCCTGCAGAGCGATGGGCACGAAGTCAGCCGGCTGGTCCGCGATCCGTCGGCCGGCGGGCCGGTGATCCAATGGGACCCTTCGCTAGGCAACATCGACCGCGAACACCTCAAGGGCTTCGATGCGGTTGTGCATTTGGCGGGCGAGAACATCGCATCCGGGCGCTGGACCAAAGCCCGCAAACAACGGATTCGCGACAGCCGCGTCAAAGGGACAAGTCTGCTGTGCAACGCTCTGGCTCACTTTGACGAGCGACCAAAGGTGTTGGTCTGCGCGTCGGCGACGGGGTACTACGGCAATCGGGGCGACGAGGTTCTCGACGAACAGAGTTCCGCGGGCGACTCGTTCCTGGCCGACGTTTGCAAAGAGTGGGAAGCCGCCGCCGACCCGGCCCGCGACAAGGGGATTCGCGTCGTACATTTGAGGCTGGGGATCGTGCTCAGCCGCGACGGCGGCGCCTTGCAGAAAATGCTCTTGCCATTTCGACTCGGAGGAGGCGGAGTAGTGGGAGACGGCTCACAGTATTGGAGTTGGATCACCCTGGACGACGTGATTGGCGCGATTCAATACGCATTGGCGAACGAGTCCCTCAACGGCCCCGTGAATTGCGTGTCGCCACATCCTGCGACCAATCGCGAGTTCACAAAAACGTTGGGTGCGGTCCTCAACCGGCCGACCATTTTGCCGTTGCCCGGTTTCGCGGCTAAACTCGCGCTCGGCGAGATGGCCCGGGAACTGCTCTTGGCCAGCACGCGCGTCGTACCGAAAAGACTGCAGGACTCCGGCTTTCAATTTCAACACGCAACATTGGAAGACGCGCTGCGGCACGTGCTGGGGAAGTGAGTTTGGGCATCGGAGTGCCGGCGATGGTCTGATACGGCACACAGGGTGTGCCTACGACTTCGGTTGCCGCGTCGGTCGCGTGCCTTGTCGTAGTAGGCGCACTCCGTGTGCCGTTGAACGGTTGCGAGTCTAGTAGAGCCACACCTTCTTCGCAAGGTTCAAGTGGAATGGTTCCCATTTTCAGCGGCGACGATCGCCTCGAAGATGCCTTCCCACGTGTAGGTCTCGGCTTCTGCCGCAATGGGCAAGCCGACTTCTTGCGCGGCTTGTGAAGTGACAGGACTAATACTGGCCAGGCGAATCTTCTTGCCGACGTGCTCCAAGGCGGCTGATGAAAGTAACTTCTTCAGAGCAGCGGCGATCGATGGGCTGCTCAGTCCGATCCAGTCCACCTGCCCCGACTCGAGCTGCTCGACAACTGCCGGCGGCAGCGCGTCCACGTCTACGTTCTGATAGACCACCAGCTCGGTGACGGTTGCTCCCGCCTTCACTAGCTCGTTCGGCAACACGTCGCGTCCCCGACTCGCTCGCGCCCACAGCACGTTTACGCCCGCAACGCGCGGTATCAGCATCTCGGCCAACGCTTCGGCTCGATACGTCTCGGGAACCAGATCGGCGCGCAGGTGGAACTGCTCCAGAGCCGCGGCGGTTGCAGGACCGATGGCTGCAAGTTTCAAAGACCTCAAGCGTCTTAAGTCTCCGCCAGTCTCCCACAAGCGGCCCAACAGGCCGTTGACGCCGTTGGCACTCGTAAAGACCAGCCAGTCGTAGCCGTCGACGTCGTGCAGAGCTTCGTCAATCGCCGACCAATCGTCTGGCGGGCGAATTGCAATTGTCGGCAGCAGTATGGGCTGTGCGCCCAGTTTCAATGCGCGTGCGATCTCCGCGTCGGCCTGACGATCGGGTCGCGTGATACCGATTCGTTTTCCGAACAACGCTCGCCGTTCAAACCAAGCGATCTCTTCTCTCTGCCGCACGCATTCGCCGATGACGATCAGTGACGGGGCATGCAACTCGGCCTGGCGAACGGCGCTCACCAGTCCCTTCAGCGGAGCAACCACTGTGCGTTGCGCGGGAGTGGACGCACGGCTGATGACGCAGGCGGGCACATCCGGATTCAGACCCGCGCCGACCAACGAATCGACAATCCCCTCGATGCGATGCAAGCCCATGTAGAATACCAGCGTGCCTTTGAAGCGCGCCAGCAACTCGTAATTGACCGACGTCGACGACTTGGTCGGATCTTCGTGCCCGGTGACAAAGGCGACCGTCGAGGCGTGCCGCCGATGGGTCAGCGAGATGCCGGCATATTCGCTGGCGGCAGTCGCCGCCGTAACACCGGGAACGATTTCGAAGGGGATGCCCGCATCGGCCAGCGCCGCGGCTTCTTCGCCGCCGCGACCGAAGATAAACGGGTCGCCCCCTTTCAGCCGCACGACTGTCTTGCCGGCTCGGGCCGCGGCGATGAGCCGTTCGTTGATTTCCTCCTGATCGAGAACCCGCCCATCGGGAGAATCGCCGCGGCCGGTCCGTTCGGCATCGGCCGAGGTGTGCCTGAGCAGCAGCGGATTCGCCAGACCGTCGTACAACACCAGATCGGCCTGTTGCAGGCACTCCAGGCCCGCCAAGGTCAACAACCCAGGATCGCCGGGACCGGCTCCCACGAGGTAAACTTTTCCCAATGACATCTCGTCATGTTAAACGGCAACCCGCGTGTTTCCCAGATCGCCGACTGAGAAGCCGCGCGTGGAGCAATCTGTATCGGGTCGGTGGCGCATGGCTCCACGCTCTTCCTTGAACAAACGCTCTGAGTAGGTCACGCTGTCAGAGACAGCACTATTTCTCAGACGTTGAAGACGTTGTGCGCCACGGCGCCAACAGCGAGTTTTGTGGACCTCCTGGATTCGTAACCGCCGGCGTCCATTGTCCATCCGGCGAGCGTTGTCTACCAAGACCGAGCCACCTGCCCATGTCTCTATCTGCCACCCGTGCCTTTCTTCTGGGGGATGAACCATCGAGCCGATGAAAACAGACCGTAGAGAATTCCTGAAGTTTGTCGGAGCGGGCGCCGGCATGGTGACGCTCGGAGGCGTTTCCGCCAGTGCCGCGGCGGCACCTGTGTCGGGTAGCCAAGCAGAGGTGACAGACGCGGTTTTCATGACCGAGTTGTTTCTCGATAACGAAATGATCGAGGTGACGCCGGGCGTTTCGCGCAGGCTTCACACGCCAAAAAAACACTTGTCCAACCCGGTGGTCCGCTGTGATCGTTGGTGTGAAGGCAACATTATTCAGCCCTATACCACGATGTACGACCAGGAGGACAAGCTCTTCAAGATGTGGGCCCGCACCGGCAGCGACCGCAAGTCAATGCATCTGGACGGCCATGCGGCGTACATGACTTATTTCACCTCAACCGATGGGGTCCACTGGGACAAGCCTAATCTTGGCGTGATGGAGATTGCGGGTCGGCGCGACCATAACATCGTCTTCTGCAGCGATTCGGTTTCCGCAGCGAGCACGGCAGGGGACCAAAACAAGACGAGCTTCGTTGTACCGTCTCAACCGATGAGGCCGCAGGGCAAGAAGGCCTTCTTCTGGGGAGTGAACAAGCATCCGAACCCCCGCAGTGCCAGCGAGAAGTTCGTGGCCTTGGCGATCGTTCAAGATCATCGGCGTGGCGCACACATCGTGACGTCGCCCGACGGCATCCACTGGTCTTGCGCCAGCGCCCCCTTCTGGCAGACGCCCAATGACGTCTCCGGGAAGGGAGACGACTGCCTCATGCATCTGATGTACGACAAAGCGAAGCAGAAGTGGGCTATCTACCGCCGCATCATTCCACAGTTCAGCGAGCGCATGATAGCGAACGAGAGGGACGGCGATCGGCGGCCGGTCGACCGCTACTATCGCTCTTATTCCTATGCCGAGAGCGATGATCTGCGGGAATGGAAGAACCACCAGTTCATACTCAGCATGGATCCAGACGATCCGCCCGATACCGAACTCTATCAATTCGGCTGCCACAAGCTCGGAGCGACGTATGTCGGCTACATGAGCGTGTTTTATCTGCGTACGCCGCAACCCATCAACATTCATCTCGCCACCAGCCGCGACGGGATCAACTTCACCCGCGTCTGTCGGGGCGAGCCGTTTATCCCGCACGGGTCGCTGGGATACTACGATTACATGGCGATGGCCTGTTCCCAGCCCGAGCCAATCATCGTCGACGACACGGTGTATATCTATTACGCCGCGGTCAACTATCCACACAACGCAAGTGCGGCCGGGATCAACCCGGGCGATCGCCACTGCGGTGCGGCGCTGGCCACGTTCAAGCGAGACCGATTTGCGTCGCTCGAAACAAGCGACGTCGATCGAGGCCCGTGCCGTGTTGTGACGAAGCCGTTCACCGTGGGGCACTCCAAGTTGTTCCTGAATGCTGCCACCTGGATGAAGGGATCGATTCGCGTCGAAGCTTTGACGCGCGACTGGCAGCCGATTGAGGGATTCACCCAGCCTGAGGCGCGGAGTATTCAAGGAGACGCCCTCGACCATCCGGTCGGCTGGAAAGCCAATTCCGACGTGAGCAAGCTGTTGGGACAGGAGATTCGCCTCAAGTTTTATATGACCCGCGCACGGCTCCACGCGATGACGCTCAGCAATCAAGACAGAAAGCTTGCCGCAGTCGAAAGCGAATCCGAGTACGGGAAACGTGTAGACTCAACTCCGACCGCCAACTGACCCCTTGCCAGGTCGTCGCACGTCGCTGCTGTATGAATGAGCGGCCTCAGCTCGACTGACCTTGCCGAAGCCGCTCCCCTACCCCGGCGCTCCAAACTTCTCCAGCACTGTGCGGAACGCCGCCAGGCACTCTTCGTCGGCCCCGATGTCCATCAGCGCCTGCTCGGTGTTGCCAAGAATCTGGCTCGTCTGTTCCTGCGTGTAGTCGGCGCCTTGTTCGTTCTCGTTGGTGTCGAAGAAGATCACGTTTCCATCCGGGTCTTCGGTCAGCCAGCACGCACCGCCGACCTCTGCTCCGTCATAGTCGCCCGCTTTGTAGCGATCCAACTCGCCGGCAAGCTCCGGAAACTCGGGCTTGAGTTTCTCATACACCTCGCCGACATCTGCCCCGCGCAGGTTCAGGCAGTTGGCGTCGAGAAACGTCATCAACGCGATCGTAAAATGCCCCCGCCGCACGACAACCCGCAGATCTTTGTACTCGTCGAGCGTGACGAACCCGAGTGCTTCGTAAAACCGCTTCGAGGCTGCCAGGTCATTGACCTTCAAACAGAGCGTCGGAGTACCACAGAACATGGCTAACTCTTTCCCCATTCACACAGGTTGCTCATGCGCGCGTTCCACAAAACCGACCCTACCTCCCACGCTACCGCATCACCGGCGGCACATGCCCGGGCTCCAGGGCTTTTCGAGGATGGGAGGCACTCAGCTGACCCATAAACGGTGGATGAATCGAGTATCCCAACAATTCCTGCAGCCGTGGCGACATCTCGCGAGCTTTCTCTGGCGGGATCGCCAAGAAGAAGTTTTCCTGCGTGCGGGCCCAGGGCTGACAATATTGATTGGAAAAGGCGCAGCGCGACTCATCGCTCGTGTTGGCGCCGCCACGGTGCAACAGGGTGCCGGCAAACACGACGCAACTGCCAGCTGGCATTTCCACCGTGACGGCCTGCCGAGACAGCCGGGCTTCGCGATCTTCCTCCAACTCGCCGACACCCTTGCCACGTTCGCGTTGGATCTCTGCGTCGCTCCAGAGATGGCTGCCGGGAACCACCTGCGTGCCGCCATTAGCCTTGGTAAAACCATCGACCGCAACGACGGTCGACAAGCTGACCATGGGTCGTGGGCGAGGAATGGGATAGAACGAGTCATCTGCATGAAACGGCTGCGCGGATTCCCCTGGTGTAATGTTGATGGCTTGACTGGCGGTCAACAGAAAATTCGGTTCCAGCAGTTCCTCGCACAACGCCATAATCCGCGCGTCTTCCACGATCCTCTCAAACACCTCACCCCGCCCGACCAACGTGTAGACCCGCTCGGTCCTGGTACCCTCGAAATTGTTGCGCCCTTGAAAGCGGCCCAGCTGGTTCGCTAAGGCAGACTTGACCGCGGCCAGCCTCTCTGGCGACAGAAAACCGGCAATCTCGGTATAGCCGCGGTCGTTGATGTCGTGAATCGCCGTTGCCAACCACTCTTGGTCTACAGTCATCTCAGGCAGCCCCCGCTGTTCTGTTTGCTGATCGTGGCGAGCGTAGCCGATACGATACTTGCGATCGACGCTTCTCTTGAGGCCATGTCACCACTCATTGACCACTTCTTGAACGCTCGGTTTAGACGAACCGTAGCTGACGATTGCGACGTCCAGGTCAACGTCGCGGAAAGCGTGAATAGCGCGTCTGATCGCTGCAAAGATCCATGCGTCGTCGTTTCCGAAAGCACCGCCGCCGAGCAGCGTCAGAAATACTTTGTTGTTACCGGTGCTTGAAGCATTCAACGCCGCCGCATACATCACAGCTTCGTATGCCGCATCCAGCACAAGCTGGGCAAACTCGGCCCAGAGTTCAGACGAATGCGGCGAATAGGCGACCGGCAGCGCCGAACAATACGCCTGTGATACCCGGTGACCGGCATTCTCGAGCGTGACTTCCGTATCCCATTGAATCCCGATGCGAAGCATCCTTCGCAGCGTATCACGTTGCGATTCGTCACTCGACGAAAGCCGGTCGGCAATTTCGCTGAGCCCTTCTGCTGAGGCCAGTGCATAGCCGTTCCGCATGGTCCACAATCGTTCGTCGGTGTTGCCCAGGGCGGTTGCTAATTCGCGAAGGCAATCAATCTGACGATCGCAGGTCTGGCCAACGTGCCCATTCACTTCCACAAAGTAATTTCGATAAATCGTCCCGGCTCCACATGCGATAGCACATGCAGGCCCCTGCGTTCGATCTCTCTCGTAGATGTCGACTCCAAGTTCCGGAGTGACAGACGGAGAGACCATTTCGAGCAGGTTGAACTGCGACGCAACTTGAAACAGCGCGCCTGCGTTGGCAGGTTGCAAGTGAAGCGCCTGGACGTCGCCCACAACTTCCGAAAGTCGAAGCGACCCTTGTTGCAGGCTGTGAAGTGCAACACGCGAACGAAGTTCGCTCAAAGACGGAGTTTCCAGCCGGCCGCAGGCCATTTGCCTGCCGTTCACGCGCGAAGTCATGATCGCGCCTTCCACAGAAAGGTGCGTGCGAACCTGTTCGGCAGTTTCTTCATCGAAACCGGTCAGAGACTGAAACCACATCGCTCTGCTTTCTCAATCGCGCGAATACTCAGATTCCGTTTCTCGCCACCGTACTGCCGATTTTGGGAATCTGCAGTCGTCAACTATCTACGAACCGCTATCCCGCCGCTGGCGAATCTGCCGTTGCCGCTCCAGGCCTTGGCGTGTCAATCGACCGCTGATCCAGCGGAGCAAGCCGGCCGGCAGCAAGTTGCTGGACTTCGCGACCATGCCCCGCGACCAGGGCACAATTAATTCCCGCCGAGGCTTTCCCGACAACAGGCCGATGATCGCCCGCGCCACCTCGTCGGCGGTCAGCATCCGGCTGCCAGAAAACGTCAGCGCCGCGCCGGCGTGATCGACCTGGTAGTCGACCATCGGCGTGTCGACCGCGTCGGGGCACACCACCGACACATGAACTCCGCTCGGCTCCAGTTCCTGTGCGGCTGCCAGCGAAAACCCGCGGACCGCGAACTTCGTCGCCGAATAGATCGAGATGCCCGGAATGGGCGCCAGCCCCGCCAACGACGCGATGTTGATGATCCGGCCCTGACCCTGAGCCAGCATCACTTTGGCGGCGGCGTTTGTTCCCAGCATCACGCCTTTCACGTTCACGTCGACCTGAAGTGCGATGCTCTCCGGTGTCAGCTCGCCCACCGATTCGACCCGCAACACACCCGCCACGTTGATCAACGCGTCGAGGGTTTTCGTGTTCGCCCCGACGTCGGCCAGCAACTTCTGCCAACTGTCGTGATTGGTGACGTCGTGCGCGATGAGCTGTGCCGCTTCGGGCCACGCGTTGGTTTTCGCCGATTCTTGCAGACGGTCGAAGTCGACGTCGGTGGCGGTGACGCTGTGCCCGGCTTGCAGCAGGAGTGTCGTGAGCCGGCATCCGATTCCACTGGCTGCCCCCGTGACGACGACGTTCATGATGACTCAACCGCCTGCGACGCGGGTTGGGGAACGTGCGACGAGTGCAGCGCGGTACGGTTTCCGGCCGCCCGTTTGGCACCGCGTTTCCACTCTTTGCGCAGGTCCCACCAGTAGGCGTTCGTGTCGACCTGCATTGTGTGCCGCTTCGACGAGACGAAACCGGCATTCGCCCTCCGCTGGTCGCGCTGCATGATGTGCTGCATTTCCTCGGTGCTCGGCAGGGCGTACGCGCCGGCGACGTACGCCGCCAGCCACCGCGTCTGAATTTCGACGAACTTGATGATGCTCGGCACGGCCTGCGCGAAGCCGACGAAGATTAGGTTGGGCACCCCCGGCTTGAAGGCCCGCTTGAACAGCGGAAAGTCGTTGTCGCCGCATTCCAGCAACGAGGGATCGAAAAATGGAAACGAAATGCGGTAGCCGGTGGCGTAGATGATCGCGTCGAACTCCTCGGCCGTGCCGTCGACAAACCGCACCCGCTGCCCGTCGAGCTCGGCGATATTGGGCTTCACGGTGATGTCGCCGCTGCCGGCCCGCAGCAGGAACTCGCTCGACACGGTGGGATGCGTCTGCCAGATTCGCTGCCCGGGCCGCGGCAGGCCGTAGTTCTCCATCCGGCCGACCGCCAGACGAATCAACAGCGACCCGAACAGGCGCTGCGGTAGTAGAGGCAGCCAGGGCCGCGTGCGGATCACCGCGTCGAGCGGACGGCCGAAAATGTATTTCGGGATCACGTGCGCGCCGCGGCGCGTCGACACCACAAGCCGCGCGGCCACGCCCCGATGACTCAGTTCGCACGAAATGTCCATGGCACTGTTGCCGATGCCCACCACCAGCACCCGCTTGCCGTGCAGGTCGTGCGGCGTGAAGCTGTCGATGTACTGGTGCGAATGCAATTGGATGCCGTCGAAATTGCCGGCAAACGGCGGCTCTGGCCAGCGCGCGTCCCAATGATGACCGTTGGCCACGACCAACATGTCGAAGGTCTGCGTCTCGCCCCCCTCGAGCGCCAGCCGCCAGCTGCCGTCATCCAGCCGCTCGGCCCGTTCCACACCCGTTTCAAAGCGAATCGAATCGCGCAGACCGAAGTGGTCGGCGTACCCGCGAAAGTACTCGGCGATCTGCGTGTGATGCGGGAAGTCGGGATAGTTTTCGGGAAACGGGTAGTCGTCGAACTCGATCGAGTATCGCGACGAGTCGATGTGCAGCGAGCGATACGCCGACGACATCCCGTTCTTGTTGCCAAACACCCAATTCCCGCCGATCTGATCGCTCTTTTCAAACGTAGTGTGCGCGATACCCCGATCAGCGAGCGCCTTCATCATCGTCAACCCGCTCACACCGGCGCCAATAATGGCGACGGACGGATGCGACGATTTCGTGCCGGAGGAGGAAGCAGACATGCTACGCGAGATTGTAACTCCCCCGGTGCCAAGTGCCCAAGCGGGCAGGTGCGACACACCGACGGGTTGACCGCCCATACGATACCAACGGTGAAACGACCCGATTGACCACAAAGCCACAAAGATCACAAACGCGGACAGAATCGATCTCGAAGTCTCAAAACACAACCGCGGACCTCTGCGACCTCTGCGGTGAAAAACATCGCCCAAGAAGTGGCGAGATCAGCTACAGGCTTAACGATTCTCTGCAGAGTTGATTTCGTCGGCTTTGTGATCTTTGTGGCTTTGTGGTCAATCATCTTTCTCCTCTTCTGTCTCCGTGATCTGGGTGCGCCTGTGGTTCAACTTCTCCAGTTGACGGCTTGCTCTCCGCTTGTCACCGGCGACTCGAGCGCCGCGCGCGCAACAAAGGGGGGTGCGTCTACGTCTACGGTCTACAGCCGGTTTTTGGGCGTTTTCTCGATGTTTTTGCGCGCAAAGTGTAGACGGGTGGAACGAAACGGGGCATTCTCTCCGTCGGGCGGCCGGCTTGAACACCGTCGCAATTGCCCCCGCGTCCGCGGGCGCTCACCCAACCTTGCTGCGCGCATCTCCACGCCCCCGCCTCCTTGCTCGACTCCACCCGGCAGCAACGCATACACCGACGGCCGATAGAAGAGTCATCCAGACTTCGTCATGCGCTCCCAAGAGCGCTCAATTGCAGAACGCATTATATCACATCTGGAACGATCCAATTCACACGACTTGCGTGCTCTTTTGTGCATCCAGATGCGCGCCCAGTCGCCGAAGCAACTGGCACCTACCTTCATCGCTTAGTGCCCTTCGTGGCTTTGTAGTCCATAACCAAGCCACCGGTTTACGATCGCCAATGGTGAAACGACGCGACCGAATTGACCACAAAGCCACAAAGATCACCAAGCGGATAAGACAGCTCGCTACCTCTTCCGTCTCCGTGATTTCCGTGGTTCAATTGAGACCCTCGGCCACTCCGTGCTGATCCATTCCCGCCGACAGCCAAGCCCCCGCCACAATGCCCGCCAGCAACAGCACGAAGAACGACAAGTGATACCACAACGGCAACGCCTCCCAGTATTGCCGTTGGACCGCAACACCGATCCCTAGTTGCACGACGCACAAGCCCACAGTGGCCATCCGCACGTGCTCACCGGCAATCGACCCGCCCACCAGCCCCGATGCGCCGCCGTACACGACCGTCAACGACACCATCAACAGCAGTAGCCCTACGTGTTGCGTCTGCCATCGCTCGTCGAAGTGTGAGGGGAAGAGCTTGACGATCACCCAATTGCACGGCACGCAGACCAGCCCGTAAACCACCGGACCGGACAGCACCGCCAGCACTGTCTTCAGCATGTTGTGTTCCTTCTTTCGAATACGACGCAGTCAACGACCGGCAATGCTACCGACCCCGTCTGCAGACGTATTGGAAAAAAGGGACACCGGCGTCGGGGTCTGGCTCAATTTTCGCCCGCAGCCACACATTACGGCGTTTGGCTCATTCTTCGCCCGAGCGGCGCCAAAGGAACAACGGCAGCTGAAAAATGTGCCTGACCCCCTCCGTCGCTACCGTCGAACGTACGACCGCAACGGCATCCTGGCAGGATCGACCGGCAAGAACCCTGGCACGACCGGGCTGCGGCTGAGATAGCCCCTCGGCGTCACGCCCGCGAACTCGCGAAAGTCGGCGATCAGATGCGATTGGTCGTAGTACCCGCAATCAAACGCCAGCCCCGTCCAGTCGGCTGTGCCGCCGATCCCCAACCGTTCGATCAACCGCTGAAACCGCAGAATCCGGGCCAACCGCTTGGGCGTCAGGCCGACCACCGCTTCAAACCGCCGCCGAAACTGCCGCACCGACAAGTTGGCCCCCCCCGCCAAGTCGTCCATTGCCACGTTGCCGTGGGCCTGCCGCATGTGCTCGACACACCGCACCAACCCTGCCTCGCGCGGCTGCGGCACGAACCGCTCGAGCAACCACTCCTGCAACAACCGAAACCGCCCGGCCATGTCCGGCTGCTGGAACAACCGCTCGTGCAACAACTCACACTCCCGCCCCCACAGTTCATCGGCGGCAACCGTGAATCGGCACACCTCCGTCGCCGGCACGCCCAGAAACGCCCCCACACCGGCTGGCTTGAACCGCACCCCCACCACCCGCGTACAAACCGTCGGCCCCACCACAATCGCCGCATCCCGAATCCCCGAAAACCACCGCGTCCGCAACGGCATCGAAACCGAATAATCGTCGTCGGAATACTCCCGATGCTCGAACCCGCTTAGGTTGAATATGAGATTCGACGTGCCGTTAGGCAGGATTGCGTCCGGCACGGGTGAAGATTCCGCTGAGCCGGCATCGACGTACCAGTAGCATTCAACAAAGTCGGCCAAGGCGGCGCAGGAAGAAACTTCGACTTGTCTCATGACACTCGATTCAACGGCTTCGGCGCTTCAACGGGCAACAGACTTCAGCGACGCGACACGCGTTTCCTCGTCCGAACGCACAGTACGACTCATCGTGAGCAGCGAGGCTTTTCATCATCTTGACGAGCAAAAGCGATCAAGGGTTGAAGCTTCTTGTTCGTCATTTGTCGCGGATCAGCGATCGGTAAATCGATCCATTGTGTGAAGGCCTCGAGCTGGGACTACCCAAGCAGCTTCTGTACAGATTCGAAGAGTGAATCTCTACTGATCTTCTCGGGAAGTACCCCTTGGCTGCCCCCGACCGAGTACATCTCCTTCAATCTCCGACGAATTGATACCGCCTCCTGTGCTTTGGAGTGTACGTCCAGTACTGCCGAGAACTGATCATCATCGAGCGCGGCAATTCCATCACCACCGCAAACGAAAGCAACTACGCACAGCCGATACTCCTCGTGAACGGCACAGTAGTCTCGGAGCTGCTCGCTACCGAAGCTAAAGGTCCACGGGCCGCGCCTCGATTTTGAATACTTAAGAACAATGGGAAGGGTACCCTCGATGAGGTAGAACCCTTGAGAACGTTCAGGAAGTCGTCGAACTGCAATACCGACTTCGATTCGATCGATCAGACGTGAAAACGCGCACCCGTAGTACTTGTCGTAGTCCCGAAGCATCAGCGCCGATTCTGAATGAACCTCACGGCCGCGCCATTTATCTTGTAGAAGAGCCGCGCTTTGCCGTTGTGGTTGAAGAAAATCTTGAGGTGATGACGAGCTTCCGGCCTATTGCCACGCTTGAACTCGTTGTTCGAAAATATGCCCTTCTTTCGGCGGATTGTGTCGACTTCCGTCTTTGTGTACTTGGATCGTCCCCCACCAAACTGACTGCCTCTGTGGAAGCACACACCGCCGGTACCAATATCGCGGGCGATGTAGTCCGCGACGTAGTCCGGAAAATACTCCTCTCCCAGCAGATCCCGCAAAGCCTGGAGTTTGTCTACGTCCGAAACGTCGTTTGTCATCAAGCTCTCGTGAATAGCCCGATCGTAGTCAAATAAGCCAAATGACATTTCCCCGCCCTCGAAATCGACAGATGAACGGTCTATTGATGCGGGAGACGTTGGTGTTGTGCGCAGGTCGGAAAGCCAGACTGGCGCTCCTCTGCCGGATGTTACTGCGTCCACTGCCAGTTTGTGAAATGCGAAACATTTGCTCCAATTCTGCATCAACGTGTCAGGAATCCAGAGCTGGAACTCCTTCTTGTAATCCTGTCTCGCTCCAAACATTCGCGCACGTTGGATATAGGTATCCTGAGAAAACTTTCCCTTGACACTCCGTGTAAAGTACATGGACAGCAGATTCTTGAATGTGACTCCTCGCGAGATAATGTTACCACCTGCTCCAAATGAGAACAGACTCGTCGGGTTCAAGAGATCTGACACATTGCTCTTTTTCTTTCCTTTGTAGTTCACTTCTACGACTTGATGCCTGTTTATCCTGCGCAGGACAAACTCAACGATCGAGTTTGGATCAGCTGCGTTGTAGGCTGGCGCGATCTTCTCCAATGCCTTCACGCGAGAAGCGAACGAGCGGTGGGACCCATCGGAGAGCGTCGCAATCGTGTTCGAAATGACCGCCACGTCTGCGTTGTGCTCATCGGTTTTTCCACTCGTGTGCACGAGCATCGTGAAGTTCTCTTCTTTCCCTTGCTGGTGTTGTTCGGCCACACCACATAGAAAATGCAGAATCGCGTCGCGCAGCTTTCTTCGCTCATCGCCTTGATCTGCTGGAAACTGATACAATCGGTAGTCGACTACGCCTCCGTCGGGAAAAAAGAAGTCTTGTCCCACATACTCGGTGTGCGGCTTAAACGACACCCACTTTTCAGTGTCGTTGTCGAATGTATTGTTCAGATCCAGTCGCGCTGGCGTGGCAGTCACGCCGATATATCGCCCTCGGCCTTCAATTAAGCCATGAATCATTTCGTTTATTCGTGTGCGCTCGTCGTCCCTGTTTACCTTGGCATTTGGCGACGCGTAATCTGCTTCGTCGTCGATGATGACGAGCTTCTGGACAAAGCGCAATGCTTCACTAAGCTTCTGCAGGTCACGTGCGTTCTTCTTAGAAAAGATCACCCATTGCTTCCCCTTAAGGGTCTGTGCATCAGTTGGAAGTTCCGAGAACTGTTTCGGAGAAGGGCTGAGTCCCGCCTGGCGAAAGCGAGAGAGGCTCTGATTAAGCAGTTCAACACTATCCGTTAGAAGATTGATGATCACATCGCACCCTTCGTCGATCAGTCGAGCGTTCAATGCGATCATCATCTCCGTCTTGCCGCTTTGGGGCTCCCCGTAGATTACGAAGGACTCTTCATTTGGGTCGTTGAAACTCGTCAACGCGGCCTCCACCGTCGACTCAATTTCACTTGTGTCGATCTCATCACCCCGAAGTTGTTGGATTCGGCGCCCGTACTGATCGCCGCCAACGTCACCGACAATTGTTGACCAATCCATGAGTCACCGCGTTCGGTTTGTTTTGGGAGCAGGCTGTGGTAACGTATATGATTCAAACTCATTCTACGGAAAAGGGCGCATGGTCAACAGGACACTGACCATGTGAAACGGAGTTTTGAGCACACTTGAACAGATTTTAGGTCGTGGTACGGTTCACCCATTCCCGGCTCGGATGGCACCATCTATCGCGCTAGATGCGCTTGGCTCAGGCCGACCATCCCAACGAGTCCTTGACCCGATGTGCGGTTCAGGAACCGTTTTGGCAGTGGCACGTGCGCACGGTCACCTCGCATTTGGTATCGACTGCGATCCGCTCGCCGTCTTGAGTTCTAAGGTCTGGACGAGCGCAATAAACGCCCGGACCATTCTGGACAAGGCGGACGAGGTTTTAAGACGGGCACGACGGCGATGCCGACTAACTCCATCGCGCCATGCGTATCCATCAACCGCCGATGATGAAACACGCAAGTTCATCGACTATTGGTACGACCGAAATTCTCGTCGCGAGCTATTCGCTCTCTCCGAGTGCGTCAGTCGAATCCGCAATGAAACCACGCGCCGTACGCTATGGTGTGCTTTTTCTCGGATGATTGTGGCAAAAAAGAACGGCGTCTCACTTGCGATGGACTTGGCTCACAGTCGCCCTCATCGAGTGCGATCAAGCGCTCCGGTACGTCCATTTGACCAATTCGTCGCGGCCGCAACTTACGTTGTTCGGAATTGTCTAGTCCGAGGGCGCCGCGGGATTGGTCCGAAACCTGAAGTCCGTCACGGTGACAATCGACGCCTTCCATTTAATCGTGAAACGTTTGATCTTGTCATCACCTCTCCGCCCTATTTAAATGCGATCGACTATTTGCGATGCAGCAAATTCTCGTTGGTTTGGATGGGACATACCATCGGCGAGCTTCGGACCATTCGATCAAATAGCGTAGGAGCGGAACGTGGTCTCGATCTCGAGGATCTCTCCGACCCGGTACGAAAAACGGTCAGCTGCATGGGCGACGTGAATTTGCTTCAGGATCGGCAGCGGAGAGTCCTAGCTCGTTACGTTCTGGACATGCAATCGAGTGTCACCGAAGTAGCGCGCGTGCTTAAGGATGGCGGTAGAGCAGTGTACGTAGTTGGAAACAATCAATTGGGGGATGTCTTCATAAGCAACTCGAATGCTGTCCGTGCAGTCGCTACGAATGCAGGGATGAAGCTTGAGTCCGAGTATGTGCGAGAACTACCGCCGAACCGACGTTATCTGCCTCCGCCTTCAAGCTCGGGTGTAGGAAAGAACCTTGAGTCGCGGATGCGAAAAGAAGTGGTCTTGCAATTCGCTAAACGCGATGGCGGTATATCGCGCCGTTGCAACGAGTGAGGAGCCGCTGAACTGGCCGTCAGTGACCATTGGGTCGCGGCAACTCTTGGAATGCCGAATCGCCGCCCCCCGTGTCCGCCACAACTTCAATCTTCTCGCCGTCAGGCCCTTCGATAGACGCGATCAGGTGGTCGCCGGATTTATCTGGCTCGCCGCCGAAGGCCGTCACGTACCATTCGATGGTGCTGGTGGGTCGGGTGGTTTCAGGTGGACGGTGGACGTGGTGGAAGCCCGCGGAGAAACGGGGAGCAGTCTACTTATGCAATGCGTGCCGCGTAACGCGCACGGTGCTGCAGCCGGCACCAACCGCTATTCCCCGGGCTCTCGCGTCAATACGGTGAAGCGATATTTCGTGTGCTCCCAGATGGGCTCTGGAATGGCGCCGATGCCGGCGATGATTTCTGGTGAACCATCGCCGTTGTGGTCTGCGACGGTGAATGCGCCGAGCTTTTGTCCGGTCGGCAGTTCGAATAGCAATCGGGCGGCCCCGAAGTTGGGCTGTTTGTGATGGCCACGATTCGGCAGCCAGAACAGACTCCACGTCGGAACTGGACATTGGACCTGCGCACGCGTGGAGCCCTCCCTGCGCGCATCGCCCGGTGGCAGGTTGTAGCTGAGCCAGCGTTGTGATTTGACGCTGACGATCAGATCGATGTCGCCGTCGCCGTCCCAGTCGGCCGCATCGAGCCAGTCCGGTTGTGGACGTTCCATGACATCATATCCATCGACCCGGCCGATCTTTTTCTCAATCGGCCGACCGTCGGTGCCCCGCGGCTTGAGTTGTTCGAACGCTGGAATGTCGAGCGTTTTGAATTCCGGCCGCGACCACAGCTCGTCAGCACCGGCTGCGGATGTTTTGGGATCTTCGATCGGGATGGCCGACAGTGATTCCATAGTGCCTGAGCCGCCGAAGAGAATATAGAGGCGGGAGAGTCCGCGGTAGGACAGCAGAATGTCGACGTGCCGGTCGCAATTCCAGTCCACGATGAGCGGCCGGGTTTCGCCGCGCATCAGCTTCACAAAGAGTCCAACGTTCGTACGGATGCGACCGCCGGTTCGTTGGAACGTTCGGCTGTGACGTTGAGTGGTTACTCGCCCACATCCTCGACAACTTCAATCTTCACCCCATCCGGACCTTCGATGAACGCGATCAGGTGGTCGCCGGATTTGGTGGGTTCTAGTAGGAACTTGACGCCCATGCCTTTGAGGCGTTTGAAGGTGGCTTGGAAGTCGGGGACACGCCAGGCGATGTGGTCGATGGTGTGGCCGGCGGTCGATTCGACCGGTTGCAACGAGCGCTGGATGAGCAGGTACATGTCGCCGTAGCGGATGACCGTCATGCTGGGGACGTTCTTGAACTTCTCCGGCTCGCCGCCGAAGGCGGTGACGTACCATTCGATTGTGCTGGACGGTCGGGTGGTTTTCAGGTGGACGTGGTGGAAGCCGCGCAGGTCTTCGTCGTCGAGCAGCTCGATGGTTGTGCCCCAGGGATCGGTGCCTTGGGCGACGGATTTGGTCCGCCGGCTCAGGTAGTTGATTTCGACGCCGTCTTCCCGCAGCGCGTCCATTTTGTCGGCCACGTCTTCGACCGAGAACGCGACGTGGTCGACCGCCGAGCCTTGGCTGCCTAGCACGTCGTCGCCGGCCTTGAACTTCACGAGGTTCGATCCGAACAGCACGGCGTCGAAACGGCCGCTCTTGGTGACCTTGCCGTCGAAGTGCTTGGCGTACCACTCGGCTGCGGCCGCCGTGTCCGAGACCGTCAGATGCACGTGGTCCCAAGTCTGTGCTGCGGCCGGTGCGGCCCAGACGAACGTACCAAGCACGATTGCCGCGAGGACTCTGGTTCGCATCAACATCATCTCGCCCCTTGTTCTACGGACTGTGCATCAAAGATCGGAGAATCGCTTTGCGTCACCATACCCGGGACGGCGGTGAGAGCAAAGAGCGGAGCGCTGAGAGGGGAGAGCCGGAAGAGGACCACCAAGTCACAAAGGGCACAAAGCGAGAGAGAACAGTCGGCCGAGAGGCCAGAACTAAGCGGAAGAGGATGAACGACAGGTCGGGCTCCGGTCGCGGCGTGAACTGTGTGCGGGCGCCGGACTAACAACGTTAGCACTCGCTTCTGTGCCGTTGGCTTCGTGATCTTTGTGGCTTTGTGGTTAGTTTCATCTGCAATTCGCCGGCCGATGATTGTGGGCGGCCGTGTTGGCCGTGTAAAGTGCATGTGTCTCTCGAAAACTCGGCACTGCTCACAGAGCAGTGGCACGACCTGCATCGACGCGTCTCCCAGCGGCGATCAGGCACGGGGGCATGGCGGAGAGCTCAGAGCTGAGAGGAGAGGGCCGGAATAAGATCGCAGGGCAGCCCAGAGCGTTCACCGCCGGGTGAAGCTCTCAGCTCTCCCCTCTCCGCCAACTTCACACGTCCGACAAATGCTGGGCCTTGCCCGTGCTGTCGCCGAAGTTCTCGATCGGGACGCCGAGTTTGTCCAGCACTGAGACGTAGAGATTGGTCAGCGGGGTGCCTTCTGCGTAGCGGAGGTGGCGCCCGCCTTGGAGTTGGCCGGTGCCGCCGCCGGCCACCAGAATCGGGAGCCGCAGGGCGTCGTGGACGTTGCTTTCGCTCATGCCGCTGCCGTAGATGAGCGAGATGTGGTCGAGCAGCGAGCCTTCGCCGTCGGGGGTGGTGCGGAGCTTGTCGAGGTAGTAGGCGAACAGGCCGGCGTGGAACGTGTTGACCTTGACCAGCTTCTTCAACTTCTCGGGGTCGTTTTGGTGGTGGGAGAGCGGGTGGTGCGGGTCGGGGACGTCGATTTCCGGGTAGGTTCGCGAGCTGAGTTCCTTGCTGATCATGAACGTGATGACGCGGGTCAGGTCGGATTGGAAAGCCAGCACCTGCAGGTCGATCATCAGCTTGGCGTGCTCTTCGAAGACGGTTGGGATGCCGCCGCTGGGCCGTTCGAGCACGGGGAGTTCGACGTCGCTTTGCTTCTCGGCGATCTGGATGCGGCGTTCGACGTCGCGGACGGCTTCCAGGTATTCGGTCAGCTTGGTGCGGTCGCCGGCGCCGAGCACTCCTTCCAGCCGAGACGCCTTCTTGACGACCGAATCGAGGATGCTTTTGTTCTTGCCGAGTCGGGCAGCCCGGGCAGCCGGGTCGGTGCTGTCGCTGTCGCCGAACAAACGCTCGAAGACGGCGCGGGGGTTGTTCTCGGTGGGCAGCGGCGTGGTGGGGCTGCTCCAGGAGAGCGTGTTGACGTAGGAGCAACTGAACCCGACGTCGCAGGCGCCGGCCAGGTCGGTCTCTTCCAACGCCAACTCGAGCGAGGCCAGTTGCGTGTGCTGGCGGAAGTGAGCCGCGGCAATCTGGTCCATCGACGTGGCGGCTTCGACGTCGGCACCTTCGGTCGGTTTGGCATGCACGCCGGTCAAAAACGCACCACCAATGCGGCCGTGTCCGCCGGCAGGATCGCCCTTGCGCGCTACGGCCGGTTCGTTGTCCAGGCCGGTCAGCACCAGCAGCTGATCGCGAAACGGTTCCAGAGGTTTGAGGATGGGCGAGAATTCGAAGCCGGCGCCCTCTTTTTCGGGCGTCCACTTCTCCATCACCGCGCCGTGCGGCACGTAGACCACGCCCAACCGCGACGCCGGTTTGGTGGCGGGGCTGTTCGCTCCGGCCAATGCCGGCACCATGCTGTCGAGCAGCGGCAGCCCGATCATCGCGCCGCCTACGCCGCGTAAGAAGGTACGCCGATGCAGATGTTTTTTCGTGATGATCATGGTTTCGATCTCCTCATCTGAAACGGCTGGCTGCCCACGATGCCCAGTATAACCGAAGACCAGCGATGGTCGTCAGCGGCGGCCTCTCGCATGATCTTACGAATAGCGGGAGCATCGTAATACTCCAGACCGCGGCCCAACGCATAGGTGAGCAGCTTTGAGGTCACCGTCCAAGCGAATTCGTCGCCGCGCGAGAGCAGCAGTTCGCGCAGGTCGGCGGGACCTTCGAAGTTCGAGCCGTCGGGCAGGTTGCCGGTGGCGTCGATTTCAGCGCCACTCTCGTCGATCGTTCGCCAGGCGCCGATGGCATCGAAGTTCTCCAAGGCAAATCCGAGCGGATCCATCCGCACGTGACAACTCGCGCAGGACGGGTCGGTACTGTGCCGCTGCAAGCGTTCGCGGATGGTGGCGGCTGTCCCGACATCGCCGGCGTCGGGTAGCTCGGGAACATCGGGGGGAGGCGGCGGGGGCGGCGAACCGAGAATGTTTTCGAGCAACCATTTGCCGCGAAGCACCGGCGAGGTGCGGTTGGCATATGAGGTGACCGTCAAGATGCTGCCCTGGCCGATCAATCCACCCCGCCTGCCGTCAGGAAACGACACACGGCGGTAACGGCTGCCGTAGACGTTGGGAATCTTGTAGTGGCGAGCGAGGCGTTCGTTCGCAAACGAGTAGTCGGCTGAGAGCAAGTCGAGCAGGCTGCGGTCGTCGCGGATTTGGCTTGCCAGGAACAGTTCGGTTTCGCGCTGAAAAGCCTCGCGCAGGTTGTCGTCGAACTCGGGGTAGAGATTGATGTCCGGCGTGACCGCCCGCATGTTGCGCAGGTAGAGCCACTGCGAGGCGAAGTTGGTGATCAATGCGTCACTGCGCTCGTCGGCCAGCATCCGTTGGATTTGTGTTTGGAGCGCTTCCGGATCGCGCAGACCGCCGCGCTCGGCGACGTCGAGCAGTTCGTCGTCGGGGATGCTGCTCCAGAGAAAGAACGAGAGCCGCGAGGCAAGCTCAACGTCGCTCAGTTGATAGGCGGTCGAGGGCGCGATGCCGGGCGGGTCGTTTTCGACGCGAAACAGGAACTCGGGATCGACCAGCAGCCGTTCGAGCACCGCCTGAATGCCGGCATCAAATGTGCCACGCTTGCGGCCGGCGGCATAAAAGGCGAATAGGGATTGCACGTCCTCGTCGGTGACCGGCCGCCGCCAGGCTTGCCGCGCCAGCCGCGCGACGATCTGCTCGGCGCAATTGTCGTCTTCGTCGCTTTTCGTCTTGCAGCGGAAGATGCGGCGCCGACTCTCGGTGTCTCCCGGACCTTGGGCGTTGTACGGACCGCCGATTTGAAGCTTGCTGACGTGCCGGTTGGCACCGCCTGAGGCAAACAGGATGTTGCCGGGTGGCAGACGTTCCGGTCCGAGCCCTTCGGCGGCTAATGTACGCTTCAAGAACGCGACTCCCACCATCCGCGTTCCGGCCTTGGCGGTAAAGCGGACTTCCAGATCGCCCGAGGCCGGTCCGCCGTACTGAGATTTTGCCGAAGTGCCATCTAGTTCGAACAGTTCGATTCGCTTGCCGTCGAGCCGGGCTTCGAGTTGTTGGAGCTCACGGCTCGGACGACCGGAAAGGGTGAGCTTCAACACATACTCGCCGTCGAGCGGGAAGCGGTGACGAATGGCGACACCGCCGCGCGAACCGAACGGCAGTTCTTCGCTCATCCGCTCGTCTTGCACGAGGACCTTGGAGACGTTGTAGGTCTCGATGGAGGGTTGAATCGACGGGTCGCCAACGGCCAGACGGCTGATCTTCGCCGCCGCCGACATGTAACGCTCCAACAACACTGGTGAGAATGAGAGCGTGTCGGCGTTGTTGTCGAATCCGTATCCCGAATCATCGGCGGGCAGCAGCGCGCGACTGTCAACTTCCAAAGCCAACAGATCGCGGATGGCGTTGGCGTATTCGGTTCGATTAAGACGATGCACGGCCGAGCGGCCCGGGTTGGGGTTTGCGGCGGCCGACCGATCGAGGGCGACTTCCAACGCCGTCGCCAGCGCGTCTCGTTCGGCCTGGGTTGGTTGATCGGCCTCAGGCGGCGGCATGGCGCCGGTCCGCAGCTTGCGGACGACCTTCTCCCACGACTCGGCACCCTCGCTGATCTTCGTAAGATCAAGTTCGTCCAGCGACAGGCCGGCGGTCTGCTGTTGTTGGTCGTGGCAGTCGACGCAGTATTGATCGACGAGCGCACGCTGGCGTGCCACGGGGAGTGTCGCCGGCGAGGCGTCATCGGCAGCCAATCCCACAGTCGCATTCGAACAACCGAGGGTGCCGATCAGCGCGAGCAAAACGCGCTGAACACCGCACCGCCAGAGTCGCTCGCGCTTCGAGTAGCCGTGTGGGTGCCGCATCAATCTCATTCCATCGGCCGTAGAACCATGCTAAACTCTAACCTAGCCCTCACCCTGAGCCAAGGACGCCCGTGATTACCAGACGGCGTCCGATGAGCGGGGCAGGCACATATTTCGGCCGGCGAGTCTTATCAGTGACCACCGTTTTCGGTCTCGAAATAAGCCAGACCCCGGCACCAGCAAGGAGAACCGAGGGATGCGCGTCGACGCCCAGGCACTCGTTTTGTGCTGCATCGCGCTGGCGACAGCGGTCGACGGTCGTGATGCTAAAGCCGGTGGGCCTCCCCTTGTTGAGGCGGTCAAGCAGCAAGACCCGGAAGCAATACTGCGGGCGCTGCTGGAGCCGAACACAGACGTCAACGCATCCCAGGCCGATGGCGCAACGGCACTGCATTGGGCTGCCTATCACGATGCCGTCGATACCGCCGAACTGTTGATTCAAACAGGGGCCGACGCTGGCGCTGCCAACGAACTGGGTGTCACGCCGTTGTCGCTGGCCTGCACCAATGCAAGTGCCGGGATGGTCCAAGCGCTGTTGAAGGCCGGTGCCGATGCCAACGCGGCGCTGCCGACCGGAGAGACACCGCTGATGACCGCCGCCCGCACGGGCAATCCCGAAGCGGTGGCGGCGTTGCTCGAGGCTGGCGCGGAGATTGAAGCGAAAGAGCCGATTCGTGAACAGACGGCCCTGATGTGGGCCGTATCACAAGAGCACGTCGCCGTCGCGAAACTGCTGATGGACAACGGGGCCGACATTCACGCCCGTTCGAAGGGCGGATTCACGCCGCTGTTGTTCGCGGCCCGCGAAGGGGATCTCGAATCTGCCCGGATGTTGCTCGACGCCGGAGCCGATTTAAACACGAAAGACTCCAAAGGGGCCACCGTGCTGTTGACGGCCACTGTGCGGGGCCATGCGAAGCTGGTGATCGATCTGCTCGAGCGGGGAGCCTATCCCAACGCCGACAAGACCGGCTACACGGCGCTGCATTGGGCCGCCGGTTCGTGGGACACAGAGATGACCGGGCCCAACGGCATCGTGCCGCCGCGCGACCACGAGTGGAGCGCAATTCGCGGTGTGCAGAAGGACAAGTTGGAGCTGGTCCGCGCTCTGCTCGAACATGGCGCCGATCCCAACGCCGTGCTGAAACGGCAACCGCCGCGGTCCGGCTACACGGTCTTCAGCCAGCGGCCGCGGGGTTCGACACCGTTTGCCCTGGCGGCGATGGCGGGCGACGCCGCCGTCATGCGGATTCTGGCAGACGCCGGCGCCGACCCGCTGATTGCAGCCAAGGACAAGACGACGCCGCTGATGATGGCTGCGGGAGTGGCGCGCAGCCTGGCTGAGAGCCGCGTCAGCGACGCCGACTCGTTGGCGGCCGTCACGTTGGCGGTAGAACTAGGCGCCGACGTGAACGCGGCCAATAAAATTGGTGAGACGGCCTTGCATGGGGCAGCACGCATCCGATCCGACGCGATCGTTCAGTTCCTCGTCGACAACGGGGCCGAAGTCAACGTGAAGAACGACCGAGAACAGTCGCCGCTGTTCATCGCCGAACGGTACTTCCATCCCGGCTCCCCACCGCTCGTGGAGCGCACGAGTACCGGAGATTTGCTGCGCAAGCTGAGCGTGCCCAAAGTGGTGCGGCAGGCGATTGAGGATTGGGACGCGCTGCCGGAAAATGTGCGGAACTCGATCGAAGTGCTGCTCAAAGGCTATGTGACAGACGACAGCGGTTCCGATGCCGACGATCCGTATGCGCCGGTCAATCAGAACCCGGTATTGCCGGCTCGGCTTGTGCGACCCAAACCCAAGCTGAAGTGAAGTGCGACAGCGCGACTCGACGATCGTGAATAGACCATCTTCCGGTGGCCCCCAATGCGCGACCAGCCCGACAAACCGACTCGCCGAGAGTTCTGGGCCTTCGGTGAGCCGGAGATAGTAGGCGCCGGCCAGTTGTTCGTGTTGCTGGTGGGCTCCATTCTCATCAGCAATGTCGTTGCAGGCACTCTCTTTTCTGACAGCGATGTGGTTGTGTCGCTTGCGCCCACGCTGATCGGGATTGCGCTGGCATGCATCGTTCACGACCGCGGTATGCTGCGCGGCTGGTTGTCGGCCGCCCGGAGTTGGATGCCTCGCTGGCAGGTGGTGTTGCCGATTTTGATCGCGTACTGCGCAGGCTATTTTGTGTTCCGCGATGACAGCCGATCATTTCATCCGGAGTCGATTTTTCACGGCCGGCATTTTCCGTCGAGCGGGTTGCGCGATGCATATGTGCCGCTGGGCTATGCTGAGGCCAAGCTTCGCGGAATAACGGTTGTGCTCACTTCGCCGTCGCCGAGCAAGTCGCGTTGCTTCAACTACTGACGGCGGTGTCAACCTGTACTACTAATTCGCGATTTCTAGTTTGCCTGCGCAAGTTTCTCAGAGCCAGTGGCAGGGAGTTTCGGGTCACCTCACCCGCGCAGCGGTAGAGGTCGGACGCGGTAGCGTCCGGAGGGGGTCTTCCCGAAGCTCCGAAGACCCGCACCCGGGCCAGGGGTTACTGCGGCACTCTTCTGGCTCTCGGCTCTGAGCCCTCCGATCTCTGCTAGATCTGTTCGGTTGTGGCCCAAGGCCACTCCATGAATCTCTGCACTACGCTACCGCTGCCCGCCCCGGGTGTGACAGAGTTTCTTGGTCGAGCTATAGTCATGTTGAATCACGACATCTGGCTGGAAACCAATGAACGCCCGCCGACTCTTGCTGAACAGTTTGTTCTACTACTGGCGGACGAATCTCGCCGTCTTGCTGGGGGTTGTGGCGGGGACGGCGGTTATCGGTGGGGCGTTGATCGTTGGTGATTCGGTTCGCGGCAGCTTGCGGGCGATGACGCTCGTGCGGTTGGGCGAGGTGGACCACGTCGTCAATAGCCAGCGGTTCTTTCGCGAGCAACTGGCGGACGAGTTGGACGGCTTGGAGGCATTTCAAACTCGGTTTGCCGCTGTTGCCCCGGCGATCGCCATCCCGGGCTCCGTCGAGTCTGGGCAAGAGGGGTCCAGCGACGGTGCCGCAATTCGCCGCGCTGGTCCGGTCAATATCTACGGCATCGACGAACGGTTTTGGGATCTCACCGATCACGGTGACGCGGCCGCCCCGACCGACAACGAGGTTGTGCTGAACTCGCGTCTGGCAGAGGAACTGGGTGCCGCTGCTGGGGACGAAGTCACGTTGTGGATCGAGATTCCTGCGTCGATACCGCGGGACGCCTTGCTGGGTGATCGGGACGAATCGTCCGCCGAAGTGGTGCTGACGGTCAGTCGTGTGCTGGCCGAAGCGTCCGGAGTGGGGCGGTTCGAATTAAATCCGAACCAGCATCTGCCGCTGGATGCATTCGTGGCGCTCGATGAACTGCAGTCGCGGCTGGGGTTGGCCGAAGTCCGGCGGTCGCCGCGCAACCCAATTGCCAAACCAGCCCGCGTGAATGCCCTGTTCATCAGCGCACGAGACGAATCCGACCGTACCGGTGCGGGCGCCACCGATGCCGCCGATGAATTGAGTTCGCTGCTCTCGGGCGCAGTCGATCTGGAAGATCTCAGTTTGCGTGTCGTCAAGCACGAGGAACGCAACTACCTGGCTTTGGAAAGTCAGCAGATGTTTTTGGAGAACGGCATCGCTACGGTCGCCGAGGATACTGCGGAACAGCTCAGCATGCCGCAGTCGCCTGTGCTGGTGTACCTGGCCAATGAAATAGCCAACACTGCGAATCGGGATGCGTTTTCGATGTACTCGGTGATCGCCGGAATCGACCTGCAGAGTGTCGACGCGGCTCCATTCGGCCCGCTGGTCTATGAAGGTTCGTCGCCTGAGGGGTCGCTCGAGTCGAGCGAGATACTCATCAACGACTGGCTGGCCGAAGACCTGCAAGCCGGCATCGGCGACGATGTTACGGTGAGCTACCACGTGGTCGGTTCGCACGGCGAGTTGCCGGAAGTAGAACGGCAGTTCCAAGTCGCCGGCATCCTCGATTTGGAAGGCACGCCGGCCGCCGATCGTGGGTTCACTCCCGAGCTGGAAGGCATCACCGATGTCGAAAGCTACGACGATTGGGACGAACCGTTTCCGATGAAACTCAACCGCGTCACCGATCGCGACGACGAATACTGGGAACGCTACCGGGCAACGCCCAAGGCGTTTCTGCCGTTGGATGCCGCCCAGGAATTGTGGCGGAGCCGGTATGGCAACCTCACGTCGTTGCGATTGGCCGCGCCCGAGCGGCAATCGCTTGACGAGACGGCCGCGAAATTCGAGAAAGAGTTTTTGGCTGCACTCGAGGCCGAAAACACTGGGTTGTTCGTCCAGCCCGTCAAATGGGCCGGTCTGCAAGCCGCCAGCGGCACAACTGACTTCACCGGGCTGTTCGCCGCCTTCAGCTTCTTCTTGATTCTCTCTGCAACCATTCTGATTAGCCTGCTGTTTCGGCTGGGGATTGAGCGGCGGGCGTCCAACATCGGTTTGATGTCGGCGGTCGGCATTGCGCCCGCGCAGGTGCGGCGGTTGTATCTAGCCGAAGGTCTGATTGTGGTCGTCATCGGCGGACTGTTGGGCACGCTGGCGGCCGTGGCGTATGCATCGCTGATGGTCTACGGCTTGACCACCTGGTGGATCGGAGCGATCGGTACGCGGTTTCTCGAGGTGTATGTCGAACCGGTCAGCCTGATCACCGGTTTTGTCAGCTCGGTGGCGATTGTTGCCGCCGTGGTGTGGTGGGCGCTGCGACAGTTGAAGTCGGTTTCGACTCGTGAGCTGCTGGTGGGACAGTCGCAGCAGGCGCTGAGCACAGCAGCGCAACAACGCCGCGGCCGCATGGCATTGAAAGTCGCGCTCGCTAGCACGGGAACGGCGCTGTTGCTCGTGGCGGCGGCACTGGTTGGGTTGATCCCTGCCAGTGAAGCGTTCTCTGGGTTCTCGTGGCAGATTGTGGCCTTTTTTGTGGTCGGCATGGCCATGTTGACGGCCAGCCTGTCGTTGTTGGCCTATTGGCTCGACTCTGACAAGTCGGCAGCAGTCCGTGGCGCCGGTCTGGCCGCTGTGGGACGGCTCGGTACGCGGAACGCCGCCCGGCATCGTCAACGCAGCGTGCTGACGGTGGGCCTGATTGCCTCGGCGACGTTCGTCATCGTGGCGGTCGCCGCCGGACATCGCAATCCGGCTGCCGAGACGCCGGACAAACAATCGGGCAACGGCGGCTACACGCTGGTGGCCACGAGCACTTCACCGCTGATCCAGAATCTCAATTCAGCAGTCGGTCGCGACGAGCTGGACATCATCGTGGATGACGGCTCCGCCAGCGCCGAGTTGTTGGAGCAAATGCAGGTGATGTCGTTTCGGGTGAAGCCCGGCGAGGAAGCCAGTTGTCTCAATATCTACCAGACGACGCTACCCACCATCCTCGGCGTGCCGCAGGCCATGATCGAACGGGGCGGTTTCAAGTTCGCGGGCACGAAGGGTAACAACCCCTGGACGTTGCTCAACGAAAGACCGGCGGACGGTTCCATCCCCGTGCTGGGCGACATGAACACGCTGATGTACAGCCTGCACAAGGGCGTGGGCGGCACCGTGTTCGTGCCTAACGAAGACAATCCGGAACACACTCTCAGCATTGCGGGCATGTTCGATGGCAGCGTGTTTCAAGGCGTGTTGTTGATGTCGGAAGAGAACTTCCACAAAGTCTTTCCGAATCAAGGCGGCTACCAATACTTCTTGATCGAAGTCGATTCGTCGCAGGCGAACGATTTGTCCCAATTGCTGGAAACCAAGTTGAGCCCGTTCGGTTTCGACGCGGAACGGGTTGCCGTTCGGCTGGCCAACTTCCTGGCTGTGCAGAATACGTATCTCTCGACGTTTCAAACGTTGGGTGGCCTCGGCCTGCTGCTGGGCACGCTAGGATTGGCGACGGTCATGCTCCGCAACGTGTTGGAACGCCGCGGTGAGTTGGCACTGTTGCGGGCCGTCGGATTTCGCAACACTCATCTCGCCGGTCTGGTTCTGTGGGAGAACGCATTCTTGTTGATGTGGGGCTTGCTGGCCGGCAGCTTGTCAGCGCTATTGGCGATGGCGCCGCATCTGCGGACAACCGGGGCCGATGTGCCGTGGCTCTCGAGTGCGATCATCCTGGGCGGCGTGTTTGTCGTCGGGATGGCGGCGGCGCTTGCCGCGGTGGCCGAGGCGATTCGCACGCCCATACTAGCGACGCTGCGGTCCGAGTAATCACGGCTTGTGCGCAGGATCACTGCGATTCAAACACCGGTGCGAGCAGGTTGTCGACCGGTGCGAAATCGTCTTCAAGGACCAGGCCCTGCGACAGTTCCAACAGCGCGGGCATCTGGCCGCCGTACACCGTGGCCCCCGTCTTCTCGTCTTTGACCAGCCATGCAAAGGGCGATCCGTCCCAATGCCCGGCGGTCAGGTAGGAGTCGAACAGTTCGAGCGGTCGAGACGAACTGACCACAACAAACGTGTCGCGATCCTCCCCCGGCTGCGAATCGAAAGTGCTGTAGACGTAGACATACGGAAACACTTCCGTCACCGTTTTCACGAATCGGCCCAAAAAACGGCCCGAGCGCACCGACTGCGACCGCTCGTAGAGCGAATCGACGGCGGCCAACAAAGATGTGTTGCTCCCTGCCAACTCTGAAAGGCGGTCGCGTTGCTCACCCGTCAGCGACCCGCGCACCGCCAGTACCGGTCGACCGTCTTCAAGCCGCATGACCTCCAGGAATTCGTACGGAGCCGGACAACTCAACCACTTCGATTTCGTTGCCGATTTTGGCTTGAGCGCTTTCGGCAAATCACCGTCGTAGGCAATCTGTTCGTTCGTACCGTCGTACAGATCAGTGATCACGTTCTGAAACGCGACGTGCGCCTGGTCTACGTCGCAGAGTCCTTCCAGAGTTTCGTCGGACATCACACCCACGTGCCTCAGCTCGAAAACCCGCGGGCTGCCGGAGCGAATCTCGAGCGATTGAAACGGTCGCCGGGCAGACGTCCAACGGCTGGGAGACAGACCGGCCTCTACCAGGCCTTCAGGCAGCACCCCGCGAAACTCGATCTCTGCGGTGCCGCGGCGGCGGCCCGGATACTCGGTTCGGGGATAGATGTCGATAATGTTGACCATGTACAAGCCGGCGGGATTGAGCAGCTGCCGCACCTTGCTGGCGAATTCGACGGTCGTGAGATGCCAGGGCACGCTGAAGTCGTTGAACGCGTCGCCGTAGACAAAATCGTACAGACGCTCGGGTTGGCTACGGTGACGCAAGGCCGCGTTGGCTCGCAATTGCGCGTCGACAAAACGGCGGGCGTCGCCAATGTATGTCTCCACCGCCGTTTGTTCCGCGGGCGGCAGGCCCATTTCTTGCTGCACTGCGTAAAGCACCGCAGGATCGATCTCGGCCACTTCGATCAGCGGATCGGCTGGGAAGTTAGACTCGATCCAGCGGGGAAAAACAAACCCGCCACCACCCAGAAACAGGGTGCTGACTTTTCGCGATTCACGAAACAGCCGGTCGATGGCGGTGTAGTATTCTGCCTGCGGCGCGGAGTCAATCAGCTGCCGCAACTGTTCGTCGCCGATCGGGCCGAAAGCGTTAAGGAGTTGGGACTCGGAGTCGTAAACAATTGAGACCTGCAACTCTTTTGGAATCGACGCTGCGGGGGGCATCGTCTCCAACGCAACAGACTCGAGTCGACCGGCGCCACCTGTGGTCGTCCGCTGGGACAGCTCGCTCAATGCTCGCCAATACTCCGCGATTGGCGAGAGGTTCAGCAACTCGTCTCTCAGCCGAACCGTCATGCCCCCCTGCATTTCGAGGGCATTCTGGTCCGCATCAAACCGCACTTCTGCGGGCAGGCCATCCAGCACTTCGCCGCGGCCTTCGAAGTTGGCAATCGGCACGACCGTCGTGCCGGCCATGCTGGGCACGGCCCTTTCGGTGACCTCGGCATAGACCAGTTCGTATTCGTAGTGGAGCTTCGTGGGACTGGCCGGGTCGTAATAGCTGTGGATCAGCTTGTCGAGTTGGAGGTAGCGCACCGCATTGGGACCTTCTTCGTCTGCGGCAACTTCGATGTACGAATAGTTGCTCTCATCGCGGTACAGCGTCTCGACGTCGTCGCGCAATCCCAACGTCAATCCGAGTTTGCGCAGGCTCTCACCCGCGTCGAGCAACCTGGCTTGCCAGTCGGGCCGAGGCTCGTCGGCGGATGTTTGGGCGCCTCTGCCGACGTTCGAGAGAAACGAGCCGCCCAGCCAGGAACTCAGTGAATCGACTTGCACCGATGCCGCCAGTCCCAACAGGCAGACCAGCTGCATCCAGCCGACGATCACCGCCACACGAAACGCGCGTTGCCCGCTGGCGACAATAGCGGCCATGCCGCCTAACACGCCGGCGGTCATGGCCACAATCGCCTTGCTGCCGAACATGTCGATCAGCCAGAAGCCGGTCAGAAATGTGCCTGCGATCGAGCCGAGCGCGCCCCAGGCGTAGACGTTGCCCACCGTCATGCCGGTCTTTGTGCTGCGCGACAAAGCCAGGCTGGCGACGACCGGCGAGATTGTCCCCAGGGAGATCGACGGCAACAAAAACACCATCGCCACCTGTGCGAGCACCCACGTCGACCACGCCACGCTCGCTGGACGGTCGATCTCGCCGGCGATGCGGTCCATCCACAGCACGCCGAAACTCAACATGCTGGACATCAGAAACAGGTGCGGCAGCGCCCTTTTTGGTGAGAACCTATCGGCGATCCAGCCCCCGATGTAGTTCCCGACCGTGATGCCCGCCAAGACCACGCCGATGACCGACGTCCAGGTATACAACGAGTTGCCGACGTGCTTGGCGACCAGCCTGGCGGCGGTCAGCTCCAGCACCATGATGCACAGGCTGGCCACGAACACCAGCAGGTTGCAGCCCATCAAGGCCCAGAAGTTCGCCATACGACCGGACCGCTTGGCCGGGCGAGCGGTCGCGACGGGGGTCACTCTCTTAACGGGGGCGGTGTCGGTCCAATCGGCCGGCACGTCGCGCAGGGAGTAGCCTTCAACATTCGGCGGCGGTTCGCGCACGCGCTCGGCTTGCCCCGCATCGTCCGAGGAGCCCTGTTCGTCGGGTGAATTCATGATGGCCAATCTACGGTTGCAAAAGCGTCCAGCGGCCCTGCCTTGGCTCTAGACGATCACTCGAGCTTCCCCCGTCCCAGAATCGGCCAGACCAGCTCCAGCCGTTCGTTACGAAAACCGTAGAAGCGATCGTGCAGGACGGTGGTAAAGTCGGCGTACCCGACGATCAACTCGACCTTATCGCCAATTTGCAGGTTTCGCGACTCCGGGCCGAGTTTGAGTTCGCAGTGCTCGGCGCTCATGCGGACCACCTCGGCATCTTCCAGGCCCTTGACCAGCGGCAATTGGATGTCCGGGTTGATCGTCTTGCGTCCGGCATCGAGAATCGCCCGCTCCAATGCGGGCCGGCTGACAACGGTGCAAAGCGCCGTGAGCGCGTACTCCAAACCGGTGACGTGGCACTGCAGCTGGTACATAGGGTCGGCGAAGATTCCGCCGCCGGCTTGCAGTTCGGTCGGGCCGTCGCACTCGGCGGTGATTTGATACGAGCCGGTGCCCCCGGCACTGACGATCTCACAACCGATGCCCGCTCCCGTCAACAGGTCGCCGCAGTGCGTGAGCACGCCCATCGCCTCCTGAATCTGTTGCCGCTTCTGGTCCTGGTCGGGCACCCGCAGCAAGTGTCCCTCATATCCCATGATGCCGGCGAGTTCGACACCTTCAAGCTTGTCGATCGCTTTGGCCAATTCGAGCGTGTCGATGCCGGGGCGAATACCAACGCGATTCAGCCCGATGTCGACTTCGATCAGCACGCGGCAGGTGACTTGTCGCTGTTGGCACAACGCCGCCAATGGTTCGACCTGTGCGAAGTGATCGCAGCCAACAATCGGATCGGCCCAACGGCACAACGAGACCAGCCGCTGGAGCTTCGCGGGACCGACGATCATGTTGGCGATCAAGATGTCGCGGATGCCGGCAGCGGCCATGACTTCGGCTTCGGAGACCTTGGCGCAGGTGACGCCGATGGCCCCGGCTTGCATTTGTCGCCAGGCAATGGCGGGTGTCTTATGGCACTTCTGATGCGGCCGCCACTGCTTGCCGCAGTCCCGCATGAAGCCCGCCATCTTGTTGATGTTCGATTGCAGGTGATCAAGGTCGATACACAGAAAGGGCGTATCGAGCTGGTGTTTGTCGATTCCGATGGGCGGATTGGTCACGAATAGTGTTCCACGAGGAGTGCAGCAGGGCGTGCGAACGCCAAACACCCAGTGTAGCGATTCGTCGACGTGGCGCGCATCAGGCACGTGGAGAGAGGGGGGAACATCTCGTCGGAGAGACGACGGGACATTGAAGGGAGAGTTACCCGGCCAGGATTCGAACCTGGAATAACAGGACCAAAACCTGTTGTGTTACCGTTACACTACCGGGTAATCCAGGGGTGGGCGTCCAAGGGTGCAACTCGCGCCCGGCAGGCCCGAACGAACATCAATCGCAGTCCTGCCGCGCCAGAAGTCTATTGAAAGTCAGGACCACTGACAAGACCCGCCGCCGACCAGCTCTCGAAGCGGTCAGCGGCGGCTCAAGTGAAGCCGTGTTCGGAAACGGCCAATGCCGTTCGACAACTCGCCACATCCTCCGCGCTCGTTTCGCCGAAAACGGCGGGTCGCGATCGCACTGCTGGCCGTCGCGGTTGTGTTGATCGGTGTTTGGGCGGCGAAAAGACATTTCAGCGGATTCCATCTCCGCCGCACAGTCGCACTGTGGGTCAATCCCGCGGCAGACGGTTCGTCCGCCTTCTCCAGTTTCCCGATTGAGTTTTCGCGAAATGGTCGCTTCGTGGCTGCGCGAGACCACGACTACGGCATCTGCATTTTGAACGCGTCCACAGGAAATCGATTGGGGCGGCTGTCTGCGGGCGTGGATTCGGTGGCTGCCGATAGTTACGTGTTTTCCGCCGACGGTCAGACGATCGTTGCGGCTGGATACTGCGGTAACGTCTATGTGTGGGATGTTTCCGCACAGGAAGTGATCCGGAACTTTGCGCTGACCGACAAGCCGGTTGTTGTCGAAGGATCGACCACAACATATCCCTGCTGGGGCGTGATGATCTCGAAGGACGGCAGCAAGGTCGTGAGCGGGGATCACAAGGATGGGACAATTCAGGTCTGGAATGTCGAAACTGGTGAACCCGAGGTGACGCTCAGCGAGATGGGGGATCAATACCCGCGCTCGTTTTCCGATCGCGGAAACCTGTTAGCTGTTGCGTCCGACGGGGAGCTTTCGATCTGGGACGTCAGCCGGTCTCCGGCGCGCCGCTTGGTCTCGATCGATCAGGAGCTATCTGGAAGGGTCGATTCGATCTTCTCATCAAATGAACGAATCCTCGCCACTGTGAATTCCCAGCAAGAGGTCATGTTGTGGGACTGCCGCAAAGGTACCCTGCTAGGCACGATTTCACCTGTTGACGGGACCGTCGCAAGTGCTGCTGTGGAGAGGCTCGCATTCTGCCTGGACGACAGCGTTCTGGTGACGGGGCTCGATTGGCGCACGGCGCCATGGTGGACCGCAATCACGGGGTCATCATGGCTGTTTGAATCGGATCGCGGTTGCGTGCGTTTCTGGGACGTTGCCAACGGTGAAGAGCTGGAGTCCGTGTTCGTCGAGTCGGACATCGGGTCGATCGCAGTGTCAGCGGATGGAACAGAGCTGGCGATCGGTTCGTGGGAAGGCACGATGACACTGTGGACATCGCGTTCTGCACTGCGGCCGCGGACGGAGTAGCGATGGAGCCCCATGCGTCGGGTTCCGCAACCTACCGGCGGGCGGCTGATTTGCCCTTTCAGAACGTGCCGCGGACGAGAAAATTCACAGTGTGGGCGAGGGGCCAACACGCGCAGCCGATGGGAGGTCCTCTTCCGATGGCAGCCGCCTGAGTTCGACCCCTGGATAGTAATGTTCGAGGATCTCGGTCGCGGTCCGGCCGGCGCGGGCCAGGCCGCGGGCTCCCCATTGGCAGAGCCCGACTCCATGACCGTGGCCGCGGCCTTCGAAGACGAGACCGTCTTTGTGTTCTGAAATTGAGAAGCGGCTGCTGGGCAGACCAACCGATGGCAGGTGCGCCCGCAGTTGCGTCGCCGACAGGCGATATCTGTGTGTCCCGTCGGTGACGGTGAACCTTGCCTCGCTTCCGATTGACGTCGCGGCATCGGCCCGAATCGAGGCGAGCTGCCCGAATGGCTTGTCGCGCGAATTGAACAGACGACTCAGATGGCGGGCGACGTCGGCCTTGGAGATCTCTTTCCGCCATGCCGATAAAGGCGCGGGCGCGCACCATTCGCATTCGACGCTCTGCAGTGGCGAAGCCGCGTCGGCAAAGATTTCGTCTCCTTGGACCGTCCGCCCTCCGCACGCGGCGCAATAGTACGTGCAGAATAAATCACCTTGATGCGTGCATACCACGCCGGCTGTGTCGCGGACGATTTGTCGGCTGTCTTCACTCTCTCCCGCCAGCCGCCGACCGCGGCGATCGCGATACTGGAAGCCCAGATACTTCTGGCTACGGGTGGTCGCGTATACGTCGAACCGCGCCGCCCTCGGAGCGCGTTGCGCCTGATAGAGCACATACGTCCGCGCAACAACGGCCTGAGCCTGCCGAGCCGCCCGCCCGAATTCCAACGGCATCTCGCTGTCGACCACGCTGGCGAGATACTCATCAAGCGCGACGACGTTGACGGCCGTCATTCGCTCGTTGGAAGCCCGGTGAAACCGAATGGTGCCGCGGTATTGATGGTCGCCGATCCAGATTGCAGGCGGGGAATCGGGCACGAGTTCCAGCTGCGGTACTTCGTAGTCGGAGCCGTCGACCCGAATGCCGTCCGAAGTCGATTCGACGAAGACCCCTTCGAGTTCGTCGCCGCGATGCAGGACGCGACCGTCATCGATGGTTTGCAGCGTGAAGCCGCCGGCTACGGTGACTTCAAACTCGCGACGCGGCTTCGATGTCAGGTTGACACGGATCGGCCGCACATCGACCGATGAAAGCGACGGCAGATCCTGGAGGTTGCCCTCGGGGGCGACGACGGGCGACTTCTCCGCGATGCGCCAGTACCAGTGAATCGCACCAGCGGCCAGCGCCAGCAGCGTCAGATACAACAGCAGGCCGCGTTTCATCCCTGAACCCGCCTGACTCGTCCGCCCGAGATAGCCTGCCGCTCAATCGTTGCGGAGTTTGAGATCCATTTCAGACAACTTGGCACGCACCTCGTTCAACGAGGTCACGCCGAAGTTGCGGCTCGAAAGAAGTTCGTCGGCGGTCCGCTGAACCAACTCGGAGAGAGTGGTAATGCCCAAACGGGTCATGCACTTGCGAGCGCGGACCGACAGGTTGAGTTCCGAGATCGGCTTGTTGAGCAGCAACTGCTCCTGCGGACTGATGTCGTGCTGTTGGAAGGTGGGATACTCGGGTCCGCCGGCTTGCAGGTTTTGCCCGATCCTCAGTCCGTGCGCTCCCATCAAGTCGCGGATTTCGTGCAGCGACGTTTCTCCGAAGTTCTTGCCTTCCAACAATTCCGACTCTGTGCGTTCGGTCAGGTCGCCCAGCGTGTAGATGCCCATAGCCTGCAGACAATTGCGGCTGCGGACCGAGAGTTCGAAGTCGGCAATCGGCCGGCCGAGCAGCTGTTGCAGCCGGGCCTCGTTGCGGACCGACTCTTCGTCGTAGTACATCTCGCTGGTGGCTTCGATGTCTTTCAAGTACAGCCGCGCCCGGGCATGGTTCGGGTCGACCTCGAGGATCCGCCGAAAACAGTACATGGCGGCCGTGAAGTTGCCGGCGTCTTCGTACAGCAGACCGAGGTTGATTAATGCGCCCTGATAGAAGGGGGGTTTCGACAGCGACTGCTCGTAAAGGCGGACGGCCTCGTCGTCGTTGCCGCGCAGGCTGTTTTCCACCGCCAACCGGAACAAGGCCCGCGAATGGTGCGGGTCCATGTCGACGGCCCGCTCGAAATACTCGATGGCGCCGAAGCTGTCGCCACGGTCGGCCCGGATGCAGGCGATCTGGTAGGAGTACCCGGCTTGGCCCACCGCGTCTTTGGCAATGCTGCTGAGCAAGGTTTCGGCCGCGTCGATGTCGCCGCTGGAGCGTATGGCGTCGACTTGCTGCAGCGCGCACTCGACTTTGTCATAGCCCAGTGTGGCCGCTTGTTCGAATTGGGCCTGCGCGTCGGCGTAGCGTCCCAGCGATGACAGGGCCAGACCGTGGTAGTAGCAACCGATGGCGCTGCCCTGGAGCCTGGCGAAACACTGGTCGGCCCGCGGGTGCAGTCCCATCAGAAAGGCAGCGACTCCCGCGCGGAGCAGCTCCGACTCGGTGGGTTCTTCGTTGGCGTCGACGTCGCCTAACAGCGTGATCACCTCGCGGCGGACTTCGGCGACTTGGGGGCTGGCGATTGCCTCCTCAAGTTGCACGATTTCATCGTTCCCGAACGAGGGAATCTGTCTGAGCAGTTGGCGGACATCGATCGATTCAGCAACGGTCACGGCCTGGTTCCTTCGGATGAAAGAAGTCTGCAACTGGTAGTTTCTTGTCGAAAGGCGCGGAACAAAGTATAGCGATCCCGTCACACGGGGCAAATGCTCACCCCCCGTGCGGTGGTTCCAATGCTGAGCCGCCGGGTCATTTCCTCGGGCGGCTGCTTCGCCTGCACCTCGCAAGTGACTGCGTTATACTGCATTACGCTAACGGGTGAATAGCCCGACGAGGCGTGATCGGGGTTTGGGAGTGGACACCCATGCGGAAGGGCATGCTGAGAGCCGGGCTCATTGGGGCGACGATGGTTGGCGCCTTGGCTCTGTGCGCCGGCAACACCCGCGCCGCGACGCCTGAAGAACAAGCGCTGATCGAGCAGGCCAGCGGGCATTGGGCCTTTGCACCGCTGGCGCGTCCGAAACTGCCCGCCCTCGGTCATCCTGAGCCCTTGGGAAGCCCCGTCGACGCCTTTGCGCTGAGCCGTCTTCAATCAGTGGGGCTCGAGTTCTCACCGCCGGCTGGGCGAGGCGACCTGCTGCGGCGCGTGTCGTTCGACCTGCTCGGGTTACCGCCCGCGCTAGAAGACGTCGGTCGATTCCTCGCCGACAAGTCGCCGGACGCGTACGCGCGATTGCTGGAATCGATGTTGGCCAATCCGCACTACGGCGAGGCCTGGGGCCGTCACTGGCTCGATGTCGTTCGATTCGCTGAGACAGCCGGTTTCAACGCCGACCCGGCACGACCGTTGGCCTACAAGTACCGCGATTACGTTGTCCGGGCGTTCAACGACGACAAGCCGTACGACCGTTTCGTTCAGGAGCAGCTGGCCGGCGACGAGCTGTTTCCCAATCGGCGCGACGCGTTGGTGGCCACCGGCTACCTGTTGATGTGGCCGGACGAAAGCAACGCGTCCGATGTGCTGCTGGCCCGGCAGGACGGGCTAAACGATTTGACGGCCAACGTCGGGCAGGTGTTTCTTGGGCTGTCGGTGGGGTGTGCCCAATGTCACGACCACAAGTTCGACCCGATTTCGCAGCGCGACTTCTACTCGCTACAGTCGTTCTTCACCGGAATTGTGCGCAACGATCGAGTGCCGATCGGCACGCACCTCGAACTGAGCTCCTATCGCCAAGAGGTCGCAGCCTGGAGCGAGCAAACCGCCGCCCTCCGCCGCGAGCTGTTCGAAATCGAACAAGCCGCCCGTGCTGAAGCAAGTCATGAGAAACGCCTGAAGTTCCCCACTGTCGTTCTGGAAGCACTCGATACCTGGCCCGACGAGCGCACGACCCTTCAGCAGCAACTGGCTTTCTTTTCCGAACGTCAGATCGAGGTCAAAGAGGCCGAACTGTTGAAGAAGCTGACGGCCGAACAAAAGACGCGCCGCGGTCAAATCAAGCAGGACCTGAAGCAACTCAAGCGCCAGCATCCCCGTCACTCCGAATGGCTCGACGCCATGGCGGCGGTTGAAGTCTCGAGCAAACCGCCGGCGACTTTTCTGCTCGACGGCGGCAGCTACCGCAAACCATTGGATGAAGTCGCTGCGACCTTTCCGACTGCGCTTAGAGACGTTGGAGGCAACTTCGACGAACGACCGACTGTCGCCGCAGCCACCTCGGGACGACGAACGTTCTTGGCTTCCTGGCTGACCGACCCGCGAAATCCACTGGTGGCGCGCGTGATGGTCAATCGCATCTGGCTGCATCACTTCGGGCGGGGACTGGTCAGTGATGCCAACGACTTTGGTACCCAGGGTGCGCCGCCCACTCATCTGCAGTTGCTGGATTGGCTGGCTGCCGAGTTCGTCGAAAGCGGCTGGAGCATCAAGCACATGCACCGGCTGATTCTCACGTCGAACGTGTATCGGCAGTCGACGTACCGCCGCACGATCGATGAACCATCAACCGCGGCCGCCGAGATCGATCCCGACAATCAGTTGTACTGGAGCTATCCGCGCCGGCGGCTCTCGGCCGAACAGATTCGCGACGGGCTGTTGACGGCCGCCAACCTTCTCAATCGCAAGATGTACGGACCGGGGGTGCGCCCGCCGCTTCCGCCCAAATTCAGTTCGCGGGAAGCCTGGAAGGTCTCCAAGGAGCCCTGCGAACGAAACCGGCGCTCGGTCTACATTTACGCGAAGCGAAACTTGCGCTACCCGCTGCTGCAGGCGTTTGACTTTCCCGACATGCACGAGAGTTGCGCGGTACGCAGCGAAACGACAATCGCCCCTCAAGCGCTGATGCTACTCAACAGCCAGCTGGTGCTCGATGCATCGCAGGCTTTCGCGCATGATTTGCTACGGCGGCACGGGGGACGCTTTTGTGAGGCCGTTGTTGACGACGCCTATTTGGCGGCGTTGGGCCGGACCCCGGACCCCGACGAAGCTCGAGCCGCCACTGCCTTCGTCGAACAACAAACGGCATTGAGCGACACGGGCACGGAGCACCCAACCGTTGACACGGTCCAGGTTGGGCTGGCCGACTTGTGTCACGTATTGTTCAACAGTAACGAATTCATCTACGTCGAATAGCCATCCGTCGGAAGTCATCGCCGAACCATGTCGAACAGACCGAGCGAAGTATTCCCCCATTTCGAGCGAGCCAGCAGCCGACGCGATTTTCTGACCCGTGCCGGCGCCGGATTCGGGGGGTTGGCGCTGCAGAGCCTGCTGTTGCAGGACCGCGTCTCCCAGAGCAGTCAGGCCGCCGATGGTCACGATACTCGGGCCCGGCGTCCGGCGCATTATCGCGCGACTGCCAAGAGCGTCATCTTTTGTTTCATGGACGGCGGCCCAAGCCACATCGACACCTTCGATCCCAAGCCCGCAGTCAACGAGTATGCCGGCCGGCGGCTCCCCGACTCGATCGAACGTGTGCTGACTCCGATGGGTGTCGGCGAGAACCCGCTGTTGGCGAGTCCGCGCAAATGGACGCGATACGGGGCCAGCGGCATCCCGGTTTCCGATTGGTATCCTCACGTCGGCCGCTGCATCGACGACATTTGCGTGATTCGTTCCTGCTGGGCCAACGGGCTCAACCACGTGGGCAGCGTCTGCCAGATGAACACCGGCAGCATTCTGGCCGGGCGGCCAAGCCTCGGCGCGTGGGTGTCCTACGGCCTGGGGAGCGAGAACCAAAACCTGCCCGCCTTCGTGGTGCTGCTCGATAATGAAAAGGAGCCGCCCGGCGGCACCCGCGTGTGGGGCACTGGGTTCATGCCGGCCACCTACCAGGGAACCCGATTCCGATCCGGCCCCGAGCCGATTCTGCACCTGCATACACCGGAATCGGTCTCACCCGAACGCATGCAGCAAAAGCTCAGCTTCCTCGATCAGATCAATAACCGGCACCTGGCATCCCGGATCGCCGACCGGCAACTCGAGGCCCGCATTGCTTCCTACGAGCTGGCGTTTCGTATGCAGGCGCACGCTCCCGAGGCGGTGGACCTGTCTGCAGAGAGCGCCTCTACGCAGACACTTTACGGGCTCGACGACAAGTCGACGTCTGAATTCGGGCGCAACTGTTTGCTGGCGCGACGGCTGGTTGAGCGCGGCGTGCGGTTCGTGCAGCTGTATTCCGGCTCGGGCAGCAAGTGGGACGCCCATAGCAAGATCGAAGAGAACCACACCAAGTACTGCCGGTCGACCGATGCGCCGATCGCCGGATTGCTGCGAGATCTCAAGCAACGCGGCCTGCTGGACGAAACGCTGGTGGTGTGGGGGGGCGAGTTCGGCCGCACGCCCATGTCGGAGAAGGGGGACGGTCGCGATCACAACCCGTACGGCTTCTCAATGTGGATGGCCGGCGGTGGCGTGCGGGGCGGCCAGATCATCGGCGCTACCGACGACTTCGGCATGCACGCCGTCGAGGATCGGGTCCACGTGCACGATCTGCATGCCACCATCCTCGAGGCCCTGGGCATCGACCACACTTCGCTGATCTACGATCACCAAGGCCGTCCCGAACGTCCGACCGTCAACGAAGGCACGGTCATCGACGCCGTCTTCGCGTGATCGATTCAGTGACTGGGGTCTGATCAGTCGCGCGATCGGTACGCACGTCCACAAGATGCGATTCTGGCCTTTCGATCCGATGAAACTCGTAGATTTGGCCGACTGGTAGGTCTATCATAGAGTCACACCACTGATTCACCTTCTACAGGAATACTGGACGATGGCGATTCGATTGACCCTGTTGTGTGTAGCCGCCGCTCAATTGAGCGTCTTCTCCGGCTCACTCTCGGCCGCCGGCAACGCTCAAACTCTGGCCCGCCATCTGCCCGAGGGGGCCAACTCCATCGCCGTGGTGCGGGTGTCCGAAATCCTGAAGACACGCCGCGCGCAGCGGGAGGGCTGGGCCAAGCAGGCGGAGCACGAATTCTTAAGCGGTGCCGCCGTCATACCTCCTTGGGTCGACATTCTCGTCATGGGATCCCTGGTTCGCCCCGCCGTTCCCGAAGACGTGTGGACGGCCGCGATTCTCGAACTGCCGGAAGGTCACACCATTTCGGAAGTCGCTCGATACGAGCAATCCGACGTCGAAGAGCTAGCGGGAAAACCCACGGTGCAGGGATCGAGGGGCGAGTATCTCGTCGCACTGCAACCCAACATGCTGGGTGTGATGACACCCGGCGTCCGCCAGGAAGCCGCACGTTGGATTCGCCGATTCGAATCCGACGCCTGGAGCCCGCTATCGGACTACTTACGGCGGGGGCTGGTCGACCCGGCGCACATTGTGCTTTCCTTGGATCTGCAAGACATGCTCTCTCCCAAACGGGCGGAGGCTCTCTTGGCGGCAGATGATCGGCTCGCAGAACATGAACCGCAACATGACGCGTTGTCTGCGTTATTTGACGATTTGAAGGGCATCACTTTCACGGCCCAGATCGAAGATCAAATCGAAGCCAAGATTTCGATCGACTTTAGCGAAGACGTTGGGCGGACCGCCCCGCTGGTCAAGTCGGTGTTTCTCAGCGTGCTCGCCGACATGGGCGCGTCGCTGGAAGAATTCGAGCGGGCCGAGGTCAAAGCCGACCGGCAATCGGTCGTGCTCACGACGCGGCTTTCCGACGACAGTTTGCGGCGGATCATGTCGCTGATCGTGTCGCCGCACCCGAGTGGCCAGACGGCGAGTAAACCGCCCGCGGCTGAGTCCGAAACCAAGCCGCCTGAGCCGGGGGCCAGCCCGACGAGCACCAGCCGGGTGCAGCCGACCCAACTTGAAGCCTCACGAAGATACTTCCGTACGATCGATCGTTTCATCAGCGATTTGCGGCGCTCCAGCGACAATCCGCAGAAGTATGCCAAGACGGCTGCGTGGCACGAGCGTTTCGTCGATCGAATCGAAAACCTGTCGACGCGCGGCGTCGATCCCGATTTGGTGGACTTCGCCGCCCGCACCTCGCGAAACCTTCTGGCGCTGGCTGCATCGCTCCGCGGTCAGGCGGTCCAAGTCGACGCCGAACAGAAGACGCTGGTGTATAACGTCGACACTCAACCTGTTCGCGACACCGGTGCGATTTACGGCGGTTGGGGACCGTTCGGCTGGGGCGCGGCGTGGGGCAACAACCGCACAACTCTCACGCCTGTGAGATCCGGGCCGGCAGGCGCTATTACGACGCTTGTTCCTGTCGATCAGACCCGGGTCAACGTCACCAGCAATCTGCGCGAAGTCCGCGAACGACAGGCGGCGGCCGTCGGTGCCGGTTCGAGCGACCGGCAGCAGATTTGGACCATGATCGACGATGACCGGGCAGCGGTCCTTGCCGAGATGAGAGCGCGCTACGGCGACGAGTTTCGCGTTGGTCGGTGACAACCGATCTCGTCTCATGGCCGCTCACGTTTGTTCCTCTCAGCCGCTTCGACGACGCGCACGGTCGCGAACTCGGCCGAACGCGACTCGCCGACGTTGAACGGCAGCGACGCCACCTCGCTCACATAAAACCCGGCCCGCGCAAAGGGGCTGATCGTATGGAACCAGTACTTGTTCTTTATGATCACAGTCGGCTCGTGTGCATACGGCAGTTCTAGGATTCGCACCTGGCTATTGAAGGCTGGGTACACAATCAGGTCGCCGTTGTGAACGATTTGGTTGCGGAAGTTGATCGGGCGGGCGCCGACTTCCTCCAGGTAGTACTGCAAGCCCCAATGGCCGGCGAACCACATACGCTCGCCGCGATCCAAGTGCCTCTTAGCGGTAACCTGTGCGAACTCTCGATTGGCATCGGCGAACTGCTGGTCGGCCAGCGCAACGGCAAGCGCTATACAGCACGTGGCCATTGCTGCGCCCCGCGACCACCGCAGACTCTTCGTGGAGTCGGGTCTCGACTCGAGCCACCTCACGGCCAGCAGGGCTGCAGGAAAAACGCATAGCAGCATCACGCGCGCGTTGACGGTCCAGTTCAGAAACGCGATGAAGAACATGGTTCCAAACAGCCACAGCCCCAAGAGCGCCGACTCGCTGTCGGGACGTTCTCGCCAGGCGATAGCCGCGACAGCCAGCAGCGCCGCTCCCGCCAGCGTCGCCAAGCCCACTTCCGCGATGCAAAAGACTTCCCAGCCGCGCGAGTCTTCTTCGGCTACGATTCTGTAGCCGTCGATCGCTGTGGCGCAAATCGCCAGCAGCAGCACCGCTACCAGCCATCTCCAACCGATGCGCAGCGTCCAGGGCAGCAATAGGATGGGCCAAAACAGACAGGCCCCGAAGTAGGTCACGCTCTGAGCGGCGTTACGCACCACGTCCATCGCCCCGCGCTGCCCGACTGCGAACCGGCCGGCATCCAGCGGATGAAACAGGTCGCCTTGGGCATCGGTATACACGCCCCAAGCCACCAGCACGAGAATCGGCACACCCAATGCCAGCAGGTGTCCCGACGAGCGATGTCGGCGCGGCAGGCAGTACACGGCAATCAACGGCACCAGCGCGAATCCGAAGTACTTGGTCATCGCCGCCGCGCATGCCGCAAGGCAGGCCCCCCACAATGCCCAGGGACGCGAAGTGTCGGCGTAGTGCACTGCCAGCCGCGTGCACAGCAGCCAGCAGAGCAAAAGCGGTATGTCGGCCATCACGCTGGTGGCGCTGACGAGCAACACCGGCGACGTGATCGTCAGCAAAGTGGCCGTCGACGGATGCTCGCAAAACCGGGACGATATCGAATACACCAGCGCGGCGCATCCGCAGGCGAGACAGAGGTACACGAGATGCAACGTCCGCTCGTCTTTGCCCAAGGTCCTGATGATGCCGGCCTGCAGATAGCTGTTGGCCGGCGGGTTCAGCACGATTTCCCACGCCGGTCTGGGCCGCAGGTCCCAATTGTATTCAAAATCGTATGGATGCCACGGGTCGTGTAGAATCTGCTCGGCCATGCGCAGGAACAACGGATCGTCGATATGGAAGGCGCGATCGATGAATGGCAACAAGCAGGCCGCCGTCAAGACCGCGAACATCAGAGCCGTCCAGGCAAACGAGCGGCTTGTGGGCGCGACTTTCTCGGTCTTGGGGCCGCCTTCGGGCATCGGCAGGTTCATCCGTAAGATTGAGCGACGTAGAAGCGTCTAATATACAGACCCAGAGAGCAATGTCGGCCGAAAACAACAAGGACGGGTGAGCAATCTCACTGTCCTTGTAGCTAGTTGGGGATATTCTGTGCGATTGTCGGCGTCATTCGCCGTTGGTCGGACTACCTGGCTGACTTTGTTCTGCTCTGTCGATTTGCCGGCGCGGGGCTCAGTTCCTTCTATTCTCAACAATGAAAACCAAGCATGAGCGGCGAAGAATCAGATCGATCAGCTGCTGCCGGCAGCGTGACCGCTCCATCGGGTGGGTGGCGCGACTTCTGGAAGAGCAAATGGTTCGTGCTGCTGGCAGTCGCCTCGGTGGTCGGGGTGGCCTACTTTCAATTCGGCCACGTGCTGAAACTGGATTACCTCGCCGAGCGCGAGGCGCAGCTCAAGCAGTTCCAACAAACTTCGCCGGCGCTGGTGTACGGGGTGGCGTTTATCGTCTACGTGCTAGTGACCGGCCTCTCGCTGCCAGGCGCCGCCGTCATGACGCTGGTGATGGGTTGGTACTTCGGATTCTGGAGAGGCGTGGTACTGGTCAGCTTTGCATCGACCGCCGGCGCCACGATGGCGTTCTTGCTGAGCCGGTTTCTGTTTCGTGATTCGATCCAGCAGCGGTTCGGGGATCGGCTACAGTCGTTCAATGAAGCGCTCGAGCGCGAGGGTGCATTCTACCTGTTTACGCTGCGACTCATCCCGGCAGTGCCTTTTTTCGTCATCAACGTCGTGATGGCGCTGACTTTGGTCCGCACGTGGACCTTTTGGTGGGTCAGCCAAGTGGGTATGTTGGCCGGAACGATGGTCTTCGTCTACGCCGGCTCGCGCGTTCCCGACTTGCAGACGCTGGCTGAGCAGGGCGCCCGCGCGGTCTTTTCCTCCAGTCAGTTGACGCAGATCGCCATCGCCTTCGTCCTGCTGGGGTTGTTCCCCATTACCGTCAAGAAGCTCGTGGGATGGTTGCGACCGCAGACGGCTGAAAATCAGGCCACCGCATCTTGAACGCTCCGGGAGTTCAATCGGAAATGCTCGACCTCGTCCAGCTGACACCGCGCGACGAACACAATCAGACTCTGGAATCTCACGTTCACCCCCCCGACTGGGTGAATCCCGAACCGGCGGGCAGATACAACCTGGTGGTCATCGGGGCCGGTACGGCGGGGCTGGTCACAGCGGCCGGCGCAGCCGGTTTAGGCGCGAAAGTCGCACTGATCGAGCGTGACTTGATGGGAGGAGATTGTCTCAACGTGGGCTGTGTCCCCTCAAAGGGGGTCATCAGTGCCGCACGCATAGCCGCCGCCGTCCGCGACTCGAGTGAGTTCGGCGTGCATGTTCCCGGTGGCGTCGAAGTCGACTTCCCAGCGGTCATGCAGCGCATGCGGCGGCTGCGGGCGGAGATCAGCCACGTCGACTCGGCAGCCCGTTTCCGCGATCTCGGCGTCGACATCTTCTTGGGGCAAGGACGATTCACCGGATCCGACACGATCGATGTCGAAGGCCAGACGCTGCGTTTCAAGCGGGCGGTCATCACCACCGGTGCGCGGGCCGCCGAACTCCCGATTCCCGGTTTGAGTGAGGCCGGCGTGCTGACCAACGAGTCGATCTTTTCGCTCACCGAGTTGCCGCGCCGGCTGGCGGTCGTCGGCGGTGGGCCGATTGGCAGCGAGATGGCGCAGTCGTTTGCCCGTTTCGGTTCCCACGTCACGCACATCGAAAAGCTCGGTCACATTCTGAGCCGCGAAGATGCGGACGCGGCCCGCATCGTGCAAGCAGCGATGCAGCGCGACGGCGTCGAATTCCGCCTCGGCGCCAGCACCGTCGGCATGGAAACCGCCGATGGTGAGAAGATCGTACGGGTCGAGGCGAACGGCACTACCGACGCGATCCACGCCGATGAGATTCTGGTTGGCATCGGTCGACAACCGAATGTTGACGGGCTCAATCTCGAAGCCGTCGGCGTTGACTACGACGCCCGCTCAGGCGTGCACGTCAACGATCGCCTGCAGACGAGCAATCCGCGGATCTACGCGGCCGGCGACATTTGCTCGAAATACAAGTTCACGCACGCAGCCGACTTCATGGCGCGGATCGTCATTCAAAACGCCTTATTCATGGGGCGCCGTAAACTGAGTGCACTGACCATTCCCTGGTGCACCTATACGTCACCCGAGTTGGCACACGTGGGACTGACCGAGACCGACGCCGAGGCGCAAGGCATCGCCATTCAGACCTTCAAACAGGATCTGGAACACGTGGACCGGGCGATTCTGGAAGGGGAGACCGACGGCTTCGTCAAGATTCACGTCAAGCAGGGCAGCGATCAGATCGTCGGCGCTACCATTGTCGCAAACAACGCGGGAGACATGATCGGGTCGATTTCGATCGCCATGACCAATCGCATCGGTCTGGGCAAGATCGCCAATGCCATTCATCCCTACCCGACACAGGCCGAAGCCATCCGCAAGGTGGGCGACCTGTACAACCGCACGCGGTTGACGCCGTTTGTCGCGTCGCTGTTTTCCAAGTGGCTGGCTTGGACGCGGTGATCGCCTAAGCGTCGACACAAACGTAGCGGATTCCGGCGGGGTAGATGCGATCTACAAGGCCAAACATGGGTCGATAGTCGCCACGATTGTCCCGAACGGGATCTAGATTCCGCGCCGGTGAACTGTTTGATAGATTTCCTCGGCGATCTCGTCGACGCCGCGGATCCGGCCGTCGGCTGCGCACGCGAGACAATGCCAGTTTGGCGTGGCGCGTGACAGCTCGAGATAGACCTCCCTGACCCCTCGCAAATAGTCGGCGTCGGCTTCCTGCAGGTCGGCAGCGCGGTCGGTGTAGCTGCGCTGTGCTTTGGTGGCGATCAGCCGTTGTGCCTCATCGACAGGCAGGTCCAGCAGCAACACCAGATCGGGCCGCGGCAAGCTGTAGACCTCGTATTCGATCTGCTCGATCTGCTCGATGAGGGCGGCTCGTTCAACTGCTTCGCATTTGGCGCCTTGGTGCGCGAGGTTGGACGGAACATAGCGATCGAGCACGACGATATCGTTGCTCGCAAGTGCCTCGAGCAACAAGTCACGCGATTCGAAGCGGTCGCCGGCATACAACAACGAGACCAGAAAGGGATCGACCTCGTCGAGCGCCCCGAATCGGCCGTTCAAAAACTGGCCGACCGCCCGCCCGAACAACGTCTGTTCGTATTGCGGAAAGCCGATCAGCGCCGCGCGGATGCCTTCGGCGTTCAAACGTTCGTGCAGCATCCGGGACTGCGTGCCCTTGCCCGAGCCGTCGATTCCCTCGATCGCCACAAGATGAGCCACAAATGCAACCTTCTTCTAATGTTTCCGCGGAGCTTACGATTGCCCGGCAGCAAGTCCGCAGTGAAGCGTCGTGTGCTGTAGTCGGCGTCCAGCATTGGCAGGACACCGACTCTAGCGAAACGCAGCCACCGCAGCATCCCGGCTATCGGCCACGTTGAAGTAAGTTAGCAGCCGGCTGCTGCGGAGAATGTCGCCGACGTGGTCGGGGATTTCGCAGACGACCATCATGCCGTGCTCGCGATGCAGCTTGCGGTGCAGCGTGATCATCTTGCCCAACACCGAACTGGTGACGTACTCGACACCGGTCAAGCTGAGCACGATCTTGCGACAGCCGTATTGTTCGACGAGCGCAAACAGCTCATGTCCCATCTGCTCGATGTTTTCGTCGTCCCGCAGCTGCGCAAGCACGAACTGCACGACGCAGACATCGTCGGCCGGCTGAATTGTGATGTGAACAGGTTCGAATTCAGCGAGCGTCACGTCGGCCCCTCATCGTTGCGCACGCAGAAAGTGCTCGTGCACCTCCCGGCCGCTGCCGGAGACAAACTTTCCGACGTCCTGTTCGGAGCCGGGTAGTTCGACCGGTACGTAACGTCGATCGGTTCCTCGCATCCAACCGACGTCATTCTCGGAAACACGCTCGACCAACACCTGCAAATCCTCTCCCACGAGCGTACCGTAAAACACCCTGGCCAGCTCGCGTTCAAGCACGGCCAACCTGCGACAGCGCTGCTTGATGACGGCGGGCGGGATCTGTCCGTTGAACTCGGACGCCGGCGTGCCACGACGAGCACTGTACGGAAATACGTGAATCTTCATGAAACCCGCTTCGCGGCAGGCACGCAAGGTCTGTTCGAATTCTTCGTCGGTTTCGCCGGGGAATCCGACGATCGCATCGGTCGTAAACGCGGGGTTGTCCAAACGGTTGCGCATTCGCTGGATCTTTTCCAGAAATGGCCCGATGGAATACCGCCGCCGCATCCGCCGCAGCACCGTGTCGGAACCGCTTTGCAGCGCCGGGTGGAATTGGGGGCAAAGATGTTCGCAGTCGGCCGCCGCTGAGACGAAGTCGTCGTTGACCTCGACGGCCTCAATGCTCGACAGCCGCATCCGCCAATCGCCCGGTATTGCGTCGAGACGCTGAAACAAGTGCCACAGTCGAAACGGTGGCAACCCCAACTTGCCGCGCGTGGTGTCGACGCCGTAATGACCGACATGGATGCCGCACAGGACGATTTCCTTGTATCCGTTGTCAATCAGGCGGCGGACTTCGTCTTCGATGTCGTCGGCGCTTCGGCTCCGCAAACCGGGGCGAACCTGCGGAATGATGCAATAAGTGCATTTGAGAATGCAGCCATCCTGAACTTTGACATAGGCCCGCTTTCGCCCGTCAAAATGGCTGATGCCGGTGGGAAGATCGACGACCCCCAACCGATCGAACACGTCGGGCAGCTCCTGCTTGTCAGTCACCACCTCGAACACGCCCGGCAGATCAGCGACGGCCTGTGGATCGCGCGTGGCGTAGCAACCCATCACGACGGTTCGCGTGCCGGGATTCCTCCGCGCGAGCTGGCGGATTAGCTGCCGGGACTTCGAGTCGCCCGTGGATGTCACCGTACAAGTGTTGACGACGCACAAATCGGCCGCTTCCCCGTCGTCGGCTTCACGATAGCCGTTGCCCAGGAGCGTCTCTTTGACGAGCTGTGTTTCGTACTGGTTGACCTTGCAGCCGAGCGTCACCAATCGGCAGGTGCGCTGGCCCGAGGCGCCCATGGATTCAAATTCGGTTGCGGTGACCACCTGTCAAGTCCCACTGCAGATCGATCGATCCCGCCAGTATAATCGCGAAGCTTCCGGATCGCGAGAGGACGTCTCACCGGGTAGCATGACGACTCGGCAGTCCAGATAGGTGTACCGGATGCGTCAACGCGCGAGGTCAGAACTCGTCCGTCCCTCGCACGGGTCACAAGCCGGCCCTTTGAAGTGCGTACAACAGCTACTCCTCGCTTGGGATTTTCTAATGGCCAGGACGTTCGCCCGACGGGACGGCTCTTGCTCTCCCCCTTTCGAAGGGGGAGCTGGAGGGGGTCGACTCAAAGCGGCTTGTGATCCCTGCGGTGGGAAGCCCATGAATCATCGAAGAAGCCCCTGTAGTCCCCCTTCTGAAGGAGGACGGCCCAGCTTCCCGACGAATCGTTCGTCGCTGACGATGCCTGTTCGATGGAAAAGACTTCTTCTTTGTGTCGTACTCGGGTTGTTGTTGGCAGTTGCAGCTGTTTCGTCGCTCACGGAACCGCGGTCGAGCGCGGCCGCGGCCGAACCGTCCGTCTTCTCAAACGCCGTGGTTGCCGCCGATCATCCGCTGGCCAGCCGGGCCGGTGCTGAGATTCTCGAAAGCGGTGGGAACGTGGTCGATGCGGCGGTGGCGACTTCATTCGCATTATCGGTCGTGCGGCCGGCAAGCTGCGGAATCGGCGGCGGCGGCTTCATGGTCATCTGGAACGCCCAGAAGCGGCAGGCGATCGCGCTGGACTATCGGGAGCGTGCACCGGCGGAGGCCCACCGCCGGATGTACGTCGATTCGACCGACCCCCGAACCTCGCGCAGCGCTCTAAGCCGCCGCGGCCATCTGGCGGTCGCTGTTCCAGGGACAGTTGCCGGTTTGTGCTATGCACTGGAGCACTACGGCACACTCGATCTGAAAACTGTTCTGCAGCCCGCGATTCGCCTGGCGCGTAACGGCGTTCAGCCCGATCGTCACGACCGCATTGTTCAAGGCCTGGTGCTGCGGCGGTTCAAAGAGCATCCGGAGTACCGCCAGGAATTCCGCACACTTTTTGAGCTGTATCTCAACGCGGGCGTGCCGTGGGGCCCAAACCAGCTTTTCAAGTCGCCTCAGCTCACCGTGCTGGAGAAGATCGCGACGGAGGGCAAAGACGGGTTCTATATCGGCCCTGTCGGTGAGGCCCTGTTGGCCGAATTCAAGCGAGGCAGGGGCCTCATCACGAAAGAGGATCTCGCCACCATGCAGCCGGTGGTCCGCGAACCGCTGCGCGGCCGCTTTTCGGATTTCGACATCCTGACGATGCCGCCTCCGTCGAGCGGCGGGGTGGCGCTGTTGGAAACGTTCAACACTCTGACCGCGTATCGAGAACAGCATCTGCAGTCGGGATCGCAGAAACAATCCACGTCTGACTCGCTTCATGTGCTGGTCGAGGCGCTCAAGCACGCCTTCGCTGACCGCGCCGAGTTTTTGGGCGACGCCGATTTCGCCAACGTTCCCGTTGATCGGTTGATATCCGTGGCCTACGCCCGGCAGATTGCCAAGACGATCGACAATCAAAAGACGCAAGCTCAGGACGTCTACGGACGGTTCCAACCGGTGGAAGACGCCGGCACGAGCCATTTCTCGGTCATCGATAGTCAGGGGAACGCTGTTGCCTGCACCGAAACCATCAACACCACGTTCGGCAGCTTCGTGGTCGAGCCAACCTACGGCATCGTGCTCAACAACGAGATGGACGACTTCGCAGCCGTTCCCGGCCAGCCCAACGCCTACGGCCTGATTCAAAGCGAAGCCAACGCGGTCGAAGGCCGTAAGAAGCCGCTCTCCAGCATGACTCCGACCATTGTTGTGCAGGACGGCAAAGCGGTGTACGCCGTCGGTGGGTCGGGCGGGCCCATGATTATCAGTTCGACCTTGCAGGTACTGTTGAATCTGTTCGCCCGGATGTCGCCCGCCGAGGCGGTCGCACAACCGCGGATCCACCACCAGTGGATTCCCAACACCCTGTTCGCCGAACCCGATATCTTGAAGCGGGCGCGTGCTCTTGAGAGTCGAGGTCACGCAGTGCAGCAGCGCTCCGGAATTGCCGCAACCCAGGCGGTTTCAAGACAAGCCGACGGCTTACGTGGTGGCAGCGACCCCCGGAAAGGCGGTCGCCCGGCGGGGTATTGAAGTCCCTGGTTCAGGCATTCACCGCGAGACCGGCACCTCCGGGACCCTGCCTGCCCATCTCCGTGACATCAGTTCCGCATCGTGCCGTGATAGAGGTTCGCTGTAGTCCACGGTGTGCAACTGGCATGTGCGGCACAAGTACGTGCGGTAATACTCTGCCTTCCACGGAATCATTTCCGCAACCCCGCTTGCGCTATGTCTTCGTCGAGGAAGGCATAGCGATTGAATTTTTCCGGCGCAATAAACGAAAGCCCGGCGGCTCGTGCACTGAAGCCACGTTCCATCGTTTCGCCACACCGGGGACAGGTTTCGACTTCTGGGGAGTTCATCACTGCTTCAGTTCGCGTTTGAGGGCGGCCAGTTCGTCTTCGATTTCTCTCTGGCGGTTTTCGTCGACGACCGCTGCTTCGGCCGCTCCGGCCGAAATTGACGCCGGCTCCAGCTGTGCCGCAGAGCCCAATTGGTCCATCTTGCGGCGGGCCTCGGCCAGCCGAGCTTCCAGCGCCCGGTACGTGGTGTTGAGGTGCTCGCGCGTCGAGATGGCTGCCCGATGCTGTTGCTCTAGCCCGGCGATCACGTCTTCGACTTCCCGCTTGCGGATTAACGCCAGACGGGCTGCATCTTCGTCACCCGATTGCAGCTCTTCTTTGGCCTTGGCCGCCCAGACGTCGATTTGTGCTTGCTGTTCGGCGAGTTCGTTGCGGATGCGTTCTTCAGCGGCGGTGGCGTTGGCCACGCTCCGCTGGGCACCTGCCAGACCTTCATCCATTTCGCGGATGATCTCTTCAATCGCCTGTTGGGGTTCGTCGCTGCGGGACAGAATTTCTGTGAGATTGCAGGTAACGATGTCAGTCAGTCGGCTGAAATAGGCCATGGATTACTCGCGATGACGGGTCTTCAAAAGGATGACTAAAGCGGCCCGCATGGGCTCATAACGCAGCAGGTTTCGAATCGGATCACCGATTGCAGGCGTTTGGGTCTTCAAAACATAGTTTTCCCGGAGAAAGGCGGTTGTCGTCATGCATTTCGTATCTCTTCTTCCTTCTGGACGTCCGTTTGTGCGGGTTCTCCTGCCGTGGGCGCCGTGACGCCAAGCCGCTCTAGCTTCTCGCGCAGCTTCTCCCGCGACAGCCGCAGGCGACTCTTGGTTGTCGAGACCGACGTCTCCATCGCCTCGGCAACCTCAGGCAGGGAGAGGCCGGAGTAGTGGTGCAGAACGAATGTCAGCCGCTGCTCTTCCGGGAGCTGGCCGAGCATTTGATCGACAAGGCGGGCCAGCTCTCGGTGTTGGGCCTGCTGCAACGGCGAGATGACGTCGACCACCAGCCGGGTCAGTGAATCGTCATTGTCGGGCTTGGATTTGACTGCCCGAACCAGCGCGTCGTGCGACTGCTTGCGGACACTGTCGATCATCAGGTTGCGGGCGATGCGGTACATCCAAGCCTTGAATCGCCCCAGCGGCAGGTAATCCCACGACTGGTTATAGATCCGCAGCAGCGTTTCTTGAGTCAGGTCCTCAGAAAGCTGAATGTCGCGCAGGTTGCGGAAGAAGAATCCGGTCAACGGTCCCTCGTACCGGTCGACCAGGCATTCAAAGGCCGCCGAATCGCCGCTTTGGATGCGTTTCATCAGTGCATCGTCGTCGGTCATGAGAGCTTCCGCGGTAGAGAATCCTGGCCCCTGTGGGGTTTGCAACCGGTGAACAGACAGCCGAGCACTGAACAGGGCTCTGTTGACCGTCTGCCGCCAGCACCTAATATAATCTGTGGACCGTTCAGCCGAAATCGTTGTGCGGTTGGTATTCAGCGGCAGGATGACGTGACACGCTCAAATCCGGGACCGATCAGCCTCAATTACGGTACAGAGGGCCGCTTCTCCTGCGAGATCGACGCCGCGCGGGTGGTGGCCTCGCGTATCGGCCCACGGGCTGTTTCACAACTCGGGGACGAAATCGCGCGATCATTGGCTCACCCGGTCGCGTTTCCGCCATTGGTGCAGGCCGTCATTTCAGACGACCATGTCGTGCTCGCCCTCGATCGATATACCCCGCAAGCGGCCTCACTGGTGGCGGCGGTCTGGGTGGTGCTGGAGGACAGAGAAGTCGATCCGGCGCGTGTGACAGTTCTACAACCCGTGCCACTCAACGGGACTCCGCTGCCCGATCCACGCAGCGAGCTTCCCGAGCACGCGCGCCAAGCGATGGCCTGGAAGACACATGATCCTACGAGCGATTTGTGCGCTTATCTGGCTGCGACGTCATCGGGCGAGCGAATCTATCTGGCCCGCGAACTGATCGACGCCGACATCGTGATTACCCTCGGCAGCATCGAATACGACTCGGTCCTCGGATATCGGGGCACCAACAGCGTGTTCTATCCCGGCTTGTCGAACGCCGATGCCGTCGCCAAGGCGCATGGTCAAGGTCATCGCGAGCTGGGACCAGATGACACTCGGCCGCTCAGACAGCTCATCGACGAGATTGGCTGGCTGCTGGGGACGCAATTTACCTTGCAAGTGATCCCCTCTACGGGGACCGATGTCGCCGGCGTTGTGGCCGGAACATATGACTCGGTCTTGCAGGAAGGCAAGCAGGCTTTGGCCGAGGGTTGGCTCGTCGAACTCGACCGGCGGGCGGACATCGTGGTTGCAGCCGTTGACGTCGACGCGCGAGGCCACGGCTGGACACAAGTGGGTGCGGCGCTGGCGACGGCTCGCAATCTCGTAGCCCGCGAGGGCAAGATCATTCTGCTTTCGGAACTGGACGAAGAACTCGGGGCCGGTCTGGAACTGCTGGCGGAGGCCGACGCCCCACGTGATGCATCGCCGCAGCTGCGTGCTCAATCGCCGGCCGATCTGGTGGGCGCGACGCAATGCATCGAAGCGGTCGACTGGGCCGATGTCTATTTGCTCAGCGAGCTGCCCAGCGACCTGGTCGAGGATCTGTTCATGATCCCCCTCACCAACGACAAAGAGGTGTTGCGTCTGCTGGAATCCGGCGGCACCTGCGCGTTTGTAGGGTCGGCGCAACATGCTCACGGGCAGCTTCGCCAAGATTGACGCAGCCTCGAGAGGCAGATTGGATGCTCAATAGGGCGTGTCTCACAGGCCCTACGTAGCGCTATTGGGCTCGTGAAGCGACTCACAATACGCCAGCCGCGATGACGCGCGTGAACTGCGAACCGGCCCTCAGATTCGCTTGCATTCGGACCGGGGCCACCCTAAACTCGCACATTCGCCGGACTTGTGTGCAGAGACTCTTTTAATAGTGCAGGAGTGACTGAATGGGGCGCTACACCGGGCCGAAAGGCCGGATCAACCGCCGATTGGGATCGCTGGTGTTTGAGACCGGTGGCGCTGCTCGCGCATTGGAAAAGCGGGAGTATCCGCCAGGCATGGCACAGCGCCGCCGCAAGGTGACCAACTACGGCCTGGCGATGCAGGAAAAGCAAAAGATCAAGTACTACTACGGGCTGCGCGAGAAGCAGCTGCGGCGGTACTTCGATCAGGCCCGGCGTCACAAAGGCAACACCGGTGAAGAACTGCTCGTCATTTGCGAGCGTCGGTTGGACAATGTCGTACGCCGTGCCGGCTATGCGGTGACCCGTCCACAGGCGCGCCAAGGCGTGGCCCACGGCCACTTCCAGGTCAACGGGCGCAAAGTCAGCGCGCCTTCGATCATCGTACGTGTCGGCGACGTGGTTTCGATCCGCAATCGTCCGAATCTAAAGAACCTGTATCGTGGGATACTGGAATCGTCGTCGACGCCGCGCACCAACTGGATTAACTTCGACCCAGATTCCCTCGAGGCTACAGTTACGTCGCTGCCTACTTTTGAAGATGTGAGCCTGCCCGTCGACGTCGGCCAGGTAGTCGCATTCCTGTCACGCTGACGGCGACGGTCTGCTATCGGGACGCAGCTTCGCGAAGCATTTCATGTCCGACCAGCGCTATCTCACGCTGTTGCTCATCGGCGCGCCGGGCGTCGGCAAGGGAACGCAGGGAAGTATGCTCGGTCGCCTCGCGGGCTTCTTCCACCATTCCAGCGGCGAAGTCTTTCGCGGGCTCGACCCCGATTCGACCAAGGGCCGCGAAGTGGCCAGTTACACCTCGAAGGGGGAGTTGGTCCCCGACGACTTGACCATCCGTATCTGGAAGTCGGCGATCGAGAAAGAGGTCACTTCGAAGCGGTATGATCCGGCTCGCGACATCGTCGTGCTCGACGGCATTCCCCGCAACGTTCCGCAAGCCAAGTTCATCGAGCAGATTGCCAACATCCTGCACGTCGTGCACCTGGTCTGCAGCGACGAGAGCGAAATGGTCCGCCGCATGCAGCACCGCGCGCGAGAACAGAATCGCAGCGACGACGCGAACGAAGACGTCATTCGGCATCGATTCGAAGTTTATCACCGTGAAACGGAACCGCTGTTGAATCACTTCGCCTCCGAAAACATCACCAACGTCGAGGCAGTGGCCACGCCCGCGGAGGTGCTGCGAGACGTTCTCAACTGCGTCATTCCGATTCAGAACGCGCAGTTCCCGGCCACCAACCGCTCCTGATCTGCGTGTCGCTTGTGACCGCGCTGCTTTCGGCCTGCGCGATGACGTGATGCCTTCATCAGCCGCCGACCCGTGGCTATGATGCACTCCCGATACCGCCAGCGACGACTATCCGCGATGCGAACTCGCCTGTGCCGACCCGTGTCGGGAGCACAGAGGCCATCGTTTTTTCGGGCACTCCCAAGAAGAAGCCGCAATGCAACTCTCAGCCACCGTTCAAAAGATCCGTCCCTCCGCGACAATTGCCGCTGCCGCCAAAGCCAGAGAACTCAAGAACTCCGGCGTCACCGTTTACGACTTCACTCTGGGTGAGCCCGACTTTATTACGCCCGCCCACATTCGCGAGGCGGCAAAGACCGCCATGGATGCCGGGCAAACGCACTACACGCCCGCGACCGGCATTCCCGAATTGAAGCAGGCCATCTGCGAGACCTACAGGCGTGACCACGGGTTGCACTACGAACCGAACCAGATTGCTGTTTCCAACGGGGCGAAGCATTCGATTCATAACCTGTTGACGGCCCTGTGCGGCCCCGGCGATGAGGTCATCATTCCCGCGCCGTATTGGGTCAGCTACAGCGAACTCGTCGAGTTGACAGGCGCCACGCCCGTTGTCGTCAGCACGACGCAAGACAGCGGTTTCTGCATGAGCGCCGAACAGTTTCGCGACACCGTCACCCCGCGCACCAAGTTGATGATGCTCAACAACCCCTGCAATCCGACGGGGGCCGCCTATTCGATCGAGACACTGAAACAACTCGCCGACGTGGCTGTCGAAAAAGACGTTCTCGTAATGTCTGATGAGATCTACGAGAAATTGATCTATCAGGGCTCCGAGTTCCGCTGCTTCGCCACCCTAGGCGATGCCGTCGCCGAGCGCACAATTCTCGTAAACGGCGTGAGCAAGGCCTACGCCATGACCGGCTGGCGGATTGGCTGGACCGTTGCGCCGCCGGAATTAACCGCAGCCATGACGAAGCTCCAAAGCCAAGAGACGTCGAATCCTTGTAGCGTCAGCCAGCATGCGGCCGTCGCGGCGCTTACGGGGCCGCAGGGGTGTGTGGAGGAGATGCGCGGCGAGTTCGCGAAGCGGCGTGAATTCGTTCTGGAAAGGCTGGGATCCATACCGGACGTCAGCTTCGCCGTACCGGGCGGCGCTTTCTACGCGTTTTTTGACGTCAGCAAACACTTTGGCAAGCCGCTCGGCGGCGGCCAAACGGTCGACAACTCGTCCGACTTTTGCACGGCGCTGCTCCAAGGCGCGCACGTCGCCGTCGTCACCGGTGATGCCTTCGGCGCCCCCGGCTACGTCAGACTCTCCTTCGCAACCAGCATGGATACGCTGAAAGACGGTTTGGATCGGCTGGAGCAGTTCTTGTCACCGTAAGGCTGGCCGCCGCTCGCAATTTGCTGACGCCACTTCGCTAAATTGAGCTTGATTCGGCAGCGTCGAGCGTCGTAAAAGACGCTCTCTACAGGGGGCGAGCGGGCAAGGTAGTCGCGTGTCGCAGGAACCGAATCCAACCACCAGACCCTTCGTCGGTGTGCAGCTCAAATGCTGTAACCTCTACCTGCGCATTTACGCAAACGCGGCGCAGGATGCCTTTGTAGGCTGGTGTCCGCGCTGCGCGGCGCAGATCCGCATTCCCATCGCGAAAGAGGGCGGGAGCAAAGGCCGGTTCTTCGAAGCCTCGTAGAGGCGGTTGCCGCTCGAGCAGCGGTACGCTGCAACCGTCAGGTCCTCCGCGGCGTTGAAGCAGGCAGAACAGCTTGCACGATCGGCATAACCCGACTGCCGATGTCGATGGCGCCGACTCCGGCGGCCGCTCGGAGCAATCTCTTGGTGCAACAAGGACTTAATGCGCCGCGCAATGGTCGTCTTTGGTGAGGTGTGGGCTCGTCTGCGCCGAAATTTTTTTGATTTTGCGATCGGCGTTTTGGTAAGATGATTCGTTGCCCGTCTTCAAGTCGGTCCCTGTTGAAGCCCGCGCTTACGCTCGCGGGTCACACCACTTCCGGTGCAGGGTCAGGAGAATGCCATGAACGCTCCCGTCGTCGCCAAAGACATCATGGTCACGAAGCTCGTGACCCTCGCTCCCGACATGGACGTGTACGATGCCATCTCACGACTGTTGAGCAGCCGCATTTCCGGCGCACCGGTCGTGGATGAACAACGGCAGTTCCTGGGCGTGTTCTCCGAGAAGTGCTGCATGAGCATCCTGGTTAAAGCGGCCTACGAACAGCTGCCCACAACCAAGATCGCACCCTTTATGGACACCGACGCCCGCACGATCACCGAAGAGGCGGATTTGCTGACGATCGCGCAGATCTTCACGCACACCCACTACCGACGGTTGCCGGTCTTGCGCGACGGGGTGCTGGTGGGGCAAATCAGCCGCCGAGACGTACTGCACGCCGCTCACGGCATGATTTCGGTCGCGCCCAACAAAGAGGCGGCCTTGCTGTACTTAAGCGGGCTCGTCGAACGGAACGAAGCTCCGATTGGCTAACGGCGCTGCAGTTCGAGGCGCGGTCTGTCTCTGGCGATTCGGGGTAGCCGGCTGCGCTTGTTCCCCATCGGACCAGTTGCTAGGTTTGATGCGTCGACCGAAAATCCGTTCGGCCGAACCATTCGCAGCAAAGGTCCGCGACATGCCGTCCGGATTTCAGCCGGTTTCTGCCGCCAATTCAGACTCCGCCTTGCATGCCACCACCATTCTCAGCGTGCGCAAGGACGGCTGCGTAGCGATTGGCGGAGACGGGCAGGTTACATACGGCGACACGGTTCTCAAAGCCGATACGACCAAAATCCGCTGGATGCTCGAGAACAAGGTGCTGGTCGGCTTCGCCGGCTCTACGGCCGATGCCTTTGCGCTGCTGGAGCGGTTCGAATCTAAGGCCAAGGATTATCCCGGAAACATCACGCGGGCCGCGACCGAATTGGCGCGCGATTGGCGCACCGACCGCATGTTGCGGCGGTTGGAAGCGATGATGATCGTCGTCAATGACGAGCATACCCTGCTGCTAACCGGCCAAGGTGACGTTGTCCAGCCAACCGACGGCATCGTGGGCATTGGTTCCGGCGGCGGTTATGCAATTTCGGCGGCGCGCGCCCTGGCACGGCACTCAGAGCTGGGTGCGGCCGAAATCGTGCGCAAGGCGCTGGCCATCGCCGCGGAACTCGACGTCTATACGAACGACAACATTGTCGTGGAGGAAATCGCGTGCGGGAAATGACGCCGCGAGAAATCGTCGCGGAATTGGACAAGTACATTGTCGGTCAAGACGATGCCAAACGGGCAGTCGCCATTGCGCTGCGGAATCGCTGGCGGTGGAACCAGCTCGATGACGATATCCGCCGCGAGGTTACTCCCAAGAATATCCTGATGATCGGTCCCACGGGGGTGGGTAAAACCGAGATCACGCGGCGGCTGGCCAAGCTGACCGGCGCCCCATTCATCAAGATCGAGGCGAGCAAATACACCGAGGTCGGCTACTACGGCCGGGACGTGGAAAGCATGATCCGCGACCTTGTCGAGGCGGCGGTCGGTCTCGTTTCTGTCGCCAAGCGCACAGAGGTCGAAGGTCCTGCCGCCGAACGCGTCGAAGAGCGGCTGCTCGACCTGTTGGTGCCCGCCGCCGACTGGGATCACAACGGCAGCGAAGAGGCGGCCGACGCGCTGCAGCGCCAAGAACGCACACGGCGGAAGTTTCGAGACAAGCTTCTTGCCGGTGAACTGGACGACCGCGAAGTCGAATTGACCGTCGAGCAACGGGCCGTCCCGGTTCAGGTCATGTCCAACATGGGCATGGAGCAAATGGACATCGACTTTCAGAACATGTTCGAAAAGCTGGTACCCCGCCAGCGCCGCGAGCGGAAGGTCAAAGTCAGCGAAGCCCGCGAGATTCTGATGGAGCAAGAAATCGAGGCGCTGATGGATAAGGACGCCATTGACGAAGAAGCCATCCGCCTCTCGCAGGAGAGCGGGATGATCTTCATTGATGAAGTCGACAAGATCTGCGGGCCCGAAGAAGGTTCTCGGGGGGTCGATGTCAGCCGCCAAGGAGTCCAGCGCGACCTGCTGCCAATCGTCGAAGGCACGACCGTTCAAACGCGGCACGGATCAGTACAGACCGAACACATCTTATTCATCGCCGCGGGGGCGTTTCACCGATCGAAGCCATCGGACCTCATGCCCGAACTGCAGGGGCGATTTCCCATCCGTGTCGAATTGAACGATCTGACCCGCGACGACTTCATTCGCATCCTGACCGAGCCGGCGGCATCGTTGACCAAGCAGTACGAAGCCTTGCTGGCGACCGACGGCGTTCGGCTGAAGTTCACCACTGACGGCATCGAACGCCTGGCCGACGTCGCCTTTGAAGTCAATCAATCGACGCAGAACATCGGCGCACGCAGGCTTTACACGATCATGGAACGGCTGCTTGAAACCGTGAGCTTTGACGCACCTGATGTGAAGCAAAAGAAACTGGTGATCGACGCGGCATACGTCAACGCACAACTCGAAGCCGTCATCCAAGACGAAGATCTGAGCAAGTTTATTTTGTAGCGGCCGCTCCGGGAGGGCGCACCAGCCAAAAAACGGAAGGAGCTACGAACACAGATGACTGATCCCCAAGCTGCAGGCGCGGGAACCAATCCGCGTCCTTTTCGTAAACCAAATGCCAGCATCCTGCGCGACACCGACGTGTTGCGTCACGGTTTACCCGGCCACCTGGAACAGGTCGAACTCGGAGAACTGGTCATCGCGCTGGACGAAGAGTTGCCCCTGCGCGAGCAGATCAAGATCATCGTCAAAAACGAAGTCCAGAGGCTCGAAAGAGAAGTGCGGGGCATCGTGCTCGACTGCACGCCGGGCGAACAAGACGCTGGCTTTCGAGTCAGCATCGAACTCTACACGCGGCTGACACCCCTGGATGTCTCCATGCTGAGGCAGGGGATGAAATCCGAATCGCAACCCTCGCAGAGCAAGTGGTTGTAGGCGCAAACTGTTGTTGGGCGAGGCCCCGCTAGCGAATCGATTCGATCATCTTGACCACTGCTTCTTCGTCGTAGCGTTCCTCGTCGACCTGCAGCACCATCAGGCCGGTGCCTTCCTTCGTCGGGAATCCGCCCATGACTTGTCGAAAGGCATCTCCGTCTTCGTTCTTTGCCTGCGCGAACTCAAACTCGCACGTCTCACCCTGGATTTCAAATTCCCGCGTCTCGGAGGATTCGACCCGCAGTTGACGTTCATTCCCTTGTTGCCGAAGCGACCGCCGCATCTCTTCCTCGGCCTCAGGTCCTGCCTCGATCTCCAGGTTGACATGGATGAAGATCAAAGCGCCCTCTCCTTCGGCAGCTTCGAATACGACCAGCGTACCGGAGACGAAATCGAAGAAGCCGAGCGAACCCGAGAATCGAGGCTCGAAGCTGCCGGGCACCTCGATCTCGACCATGTCCTCGAGACGCTGCTCGGCAACCGCCGGATCGTTGCTCTGGTCGAACTGCAGCTGTGTGCCAAGATAGATCAGGCCGCCACAGCAGACCAAAAACAACAGCGCGCCGCCGCACAAGAAGGCGATCAGGATTTTGGTCGCCGTGCTCATCCCCTTTTTCTTGGGGGCGGCGCCTGAGTCCATGGACCCGTCGTACCAGGAATCCTGGCTCTCGGAACGCTCTTCCGGCCCGTCGAAACCCCGATCTCGAGAGTCATCAGGCCAGTCATCGTTCGACATAGTGTTCCTTTCAAGTCAGTTTCGGCGACTGTGTGCCCGCATTGAACCGCTTCGATGATTGTGACCCGCGTGCCGAACACCGATCATTGTGAGTGTCGACTGACTGCCCGTCAATTCGCAATGTACACTGCCGATTGCAACCGGTCGACGGCGCGCATCGCGACCTAGTGTTTATTCGCCGAGTCCTCAGCGATCTTGGCCTGCAACGCAGTCTCGGCTTTGGCGAATATCGAGTCCGCTTTGTGTTCGGTCACGGTTCTAACCCGCAGCTTGCGCTCGAACTCGCACTGGTTCAGGGTGCACCGGTAGCGCAGTACTGCACCGCGCCATGCATGTAGACGTCTTCACCGAAGGCCTGCACAACCGGGTCGTCGAGCGTTGCGGCTTGCGACATTTCCCCAATTCCGGCTCCCCCGAGCGGTGTCACCGATTGAGAGCCCCCAATCAATTTCGGTGCCAGAAAGACGTGGACGTAGTCGACCAACCGTTCGTCAAACAACGAGCCCAGCAGCCGCCCGCCCCCTTCGACAAGGACATTACTCATTCTGCGACGACCGAGTTCCGCTATCAGCGTGTGCAGATCGAGCTGCGCATCCAAAGAGTCTGAATCGTCGCCGCTCGCAGCGCCATCGGCCAGCGTAAGCACCTCGAGCCCGCACTCGCTCAGGCGTTGCACATTCTCTTGGGGAGCTGATCGCCCGGCCGCAATCAATACCGGCGATGATTCGGCTGACTGGAGCAGCTGCGAGTCGACCGGAATGTCTGCCTGACGGTTCAAGACGATCCGCACCGGCGTCCGCGGCCCCGGCGGGCGAGGTGTCAACAATGGATCGTCTCGTTTAGCCGTGCCGGCGCCCACCACAATAGCGTCCATGCGCCCGCGAAGTTCGTGCACCTTCTCCCGCGACCGCGCCGATGAGATCCATTGCGAGGAGCCCGTCCGCGACGCAATCTTGCCGTCGAGCGTCATGGCCCACTTGGCGTGAACATAGGGAAGACCCGTTTCGACAAGTTTGAGAAACGGAGCGGTCAGCCGCCGAACCGCGTCTTGTTGGAACCCGTCCTCGACTTGTAATCCCGCTGCTCGTAGGGCGGCCACTCCCTGGCCAGATGCGTGTGGCGAGGGATCGAGAATCCCGACCACGACCCGCCGAATGCCGGCACCAATCACCGCTGCGGTGCACGGTCCGGTCTTTCCGTGGTGACAGCAAGGTTCCAGCGTGACGAACAACGTCGCCCCGGCAACGTCTGAAGTGGCCTGCTTCAGTGCGTTGATTTCGGCGTGGGGGCCGCCAAAGATTTCATGGTACCCCTCGCCCACAAGCCGCAGGCTCTCGTCGACAATGACAGCACCCACCGGCGGGTTGGGTTCGACCCTCCCTACGCCGCGGGCGGCCAACTCAATGGCCCGCAGCATGACCGCCCGTTCGTCGGCGAAGTTTTCGCTCATCGGGTTTCGCGGCTGAGGCACCTTGGAAGAGGCGGCGTTTAATCCTGTCCCGGAATCCATAGCGACTGCCCGGACGACTCCGGTGCGCCCGAGCCGGGCGTCCAGATGCCGCCGGCGTTGGCGGTTGCCGCTTCCGCCCCGCCAAATGGGGCCGCGTCCCAGGGAGCTTCGATGCCGTGCGCCGCCAACAGCCCGTCCAGGTTCTGACGGAGTTGCGGCAATTTTGGCAGATAATAGGTTGAGAATCTCTGGAGCAGGTTTTGCAATTCGGGGTCTTCGGGATCGTCGATGCGGAGCGTCAACTCGCGTAAGTCACAGCGCAGCCGCAGCTCGAAGGAGTTCTCTTGAGACTCGGCTCGTTCGCGGGCTTTGCTCAGCCAATCAAATGCCTCGTCGCGCCGAAATTGTTTGTAGCAAATGTCCGACAGCGTGTTGTAGACGCGATCGAGGTCGGCTCGCTCGGCGCATGCCGGCCGGTTCACGATCTCGACCAACACCGCCTGTAGAAACCGGCTGTGCCGGATCAGCAATGCGCGGTTGAACGTCGCCGACAGCTGATCGTCGTCCAAATCAGCAATCGGCAACCGACTCAGCTGCATCGCCGAGCATGCGTTCAAAGACGTCGTCTCGTCGACCTTCAGTGGTTGCAGCGGTTCGATCTGCAGTTGCGCACACAGTGAATCCAGATCGAGCACATAATCGTGCTCTTCACAGTAGGCGTCGAGGACGTACACGGCCGCCAGCAGCGGAACCTTCAACTCGGCCTCTCCGGCAGCCTCCTTGGGAGACTTGTCCCCTAAGCTGGCCAGTTTCGTATTCGGCCAGACTTCATCGATGAGATGCCGCCAGCACTGGGCCACCAGATTGCGTCTCTCCGCCGGCTTGGTCTCGGCGGAGAAGTGCCAATTCATCCGCATGGCGAGCAGATCTTTGGAGAGCGATTCGAACTCCCCAGCCGCCTCCGATGCGGCTGACTCGGTCGCTTCCGACGCGATCGCTTCGTCGCAGAGTGCACGGAGTTGATCGAATTCTTCGCCCTTCAAACTCGTGAGCAAAGCCTTGGCTGGTTGCTCCTGGTCGGGATTCGCGTCGAAGATGGTCAGTTCGCCGATGATTCGCGGGAGCGCGGCGATGTCGTCGTGCGCGTCGCCGGGAGTGCGGTCCAACAATTCGAAGACGGCCGCCGGGAGAATCTGATCGGGGGGCAGCTCTTGGGGGTCGAGGTTGAGTTCAACTTGACTGAAACGGTGTTGTTGCTCGAGGACAGTCAGCACCTTCGAAACCGAACTGATCTTGTATTCCCAGCACTCGACCTCGACTGCATTCTTGTCGGAACGCAGGTCCAGCAGCTGCGCGATGGTCTCCAGCTCGACGGCCATGTCGAAGTCCTCGACAAGCCTCGCTGCCTGCCGTAACGATTCGGCCGCGCTGGATTCGTCCCCGGCCCAGGCTCGGCAGAAACCCGCGTTCTGCAACAGAATCCAACTCTGAGGCTGCTCCTCGGCGATCCGCAGGTACAGTCGGGCGGCCGACTCGAAACAACCGGCGGCGGCCAGCAGCATTGCCTGCCGCGCTGCCTTGGACGCTTCATCCGGACCGGCGAATTCCACCAGCTGATGCGTGCTCCGCAGCGGGTAGGCAATCTGCTCGTTGTTGTCGAATTCCATCAGCCGCGAGAAGACTTCCTCCTTGTCTTTATCAGGCGCCAATCGCATGGCCAGCGCCAAGTGCTGCCGGCACGACAGAAAACGCCGTCGTGACATCATCAGGCTGGCAATCCCCATTGCCAGACCGGAGATCACGTGCGGAAACGATCGCCCGCACCGCTGAAAGGCGCGATACAACGCCGGCTTGGATCGATCGTATCCGTCGGCGGACATCGCCGCGGTCGCCGTCAAAGCAATCCCGAAGGGATGTTCCGGGTGCCGCGACGCCAACTCGGCCAACACCGGCTGGGCTTCGGCAGCGCGGCGTTCACTCAACAAGATGCTCGCGTGACCGACGTAGACCCAAGGCAGGTTTGCATGTTCTTTGCGGAGCTTTTCAATCGTCTGCAGGGCCATTCTCGGCTGGTTCGTCTCGTGCAGCCGCAAGGCCCGCGCCATCTCATCGGCGACGTCCAGGCAACAAAATTTCAGCTTTTTCCCACTTCCGCAGGGGCACGGTTGGTAAACATCCGGTGCCATTGTGAACTCCCTCAGTCAACAGGCTCATCGGCAGGGCAAATTCCGGAGAGTCGGGCATCTTTTTCACGGGATGCAGACCGGTCGCAGCAAACCCGGATGTTAGCATAATCGCCCGTTATTCGCATGAATTTGCCCACATCCAGGGATGCACCCGGCTGCTGCGTTGAAGAGTGGGCACTGCTTCCGGAAGTCCGTCCACGAGTGCAAACGAACTGGCGCCGTCTTTTGCCCAGACTGTTTGATACGTCAATTCCATGGCAGTTTGCGGAAACTGCGTTTCCGTTAGAACTGGATCCGCTGCGGCAAAGAACGCCGATGCCCCGTTTCAGCGCCGATACCAATCAACACCGAGACCGGAAGAAGCGCCTGGGTTGTCTGGCCTCTCCGTTCGGCAACATGTGATTGAGTACGCGCGATGTGCGGAATACTGGGGATCGTGGCCCAGCCGGGACGTGAATTGCGTCTCGATGAGCGAACAATTGTGGGCATGCGCGATCAGATGCAAGCCCGCGGTCCCGATGACGCCGGTCTATTCGAACACCGTAACGTCGCCTTTGCGCATCGCCGGCTCGCCATTCGCGACCCGGCCGCCGGGCGCCAACCTTGGGTGTCAGCCGATGGCCGCTGCGTGCTGGTCTACAACGGAGAGATCTATAACGACGAAGCGCTCCGCCGCGAATTGACAAGCTTGGGTCATCGCTTTCGAACGCGCTGCGATACCGAAGTCGTGATGGCCGCGTGGCTGCAGTGGGGTCGCCGATGCGTTGAGAAACTGTGCGGGATGTTCGCACTGGGCGTCTACGACTTTGGCGACGACACGCTGTTTCTCGCGCGCGATCGCTTCGGCATCAAGCCTCTCTTTCTGACCGAAACCGGCGGCACTCTGGTCTTTGCCAGCAGCATTCCGGCCTTGCTGAAGCATCCCGGAGTTACCAAGCAGCCGAATCTGTCCGCCATCAGCCATTACCTGACGACGTTCCGGCTCACCTTGCACCGTGAAACCGTCTACGCGGGCATTCAGCAGCTGCTGCCGGCCGAAACGCTCACCTCCAATCGCGGTGGCATCTCGATTCAAAAGTACTGGGACTATCCGGCCGACGAGGATGCGTCGCTGGCATACGATTCCGCCGCCGACATGTTGAAGTCGGATTTGTCAGAAGCCGTCAAGTGCCGGCTCATCAGCGACGTGCCGGTCGGCATGTTTCTCAGCGGTGGTGTCGACTCGAACACCATAGCCTGCCTGATCCGGGAAAGCTCAACGGCGCCGATGACCGCCAAGTGCGGAGGCGGTGACGACTCGCCCGACTTCGAGCCGGCCCGCCGCTGTGCGGAACATGCGCAGTTTGACTTCGGCGAAGTTCGTGTCGGACCGCAGCAGTATCTCGAGTGCTGGGACGAGATGCTGGATGCCTACGCGACGCCGCTGGCGACGCCCACCGACGTGATCTTGTTCCAACTCGCCAAGGAAATGAAGAAGTCGGTGGGCGTCGTCATCGGCGGAGAGGGCGCCGATGAATTGCTCGGTGGATACCAGGTTCAACACTGGGCGGCCCACGATTTCGATCGCTCCAGGCAACTCGCATCAGGCGTCTGGAGCCCGACGGCGGCGGCAGAGGCAGCATTTCGAAGCGGCATGCAGGCCCAGTATGGGCGTGAGTCGTTCTCATCGATCGTCGAGCACTACTTTGCTCTGAACAGCCTGGTTCCGTCGGCCGTCAAATCGGCCTTATTTCAACCCTGGGCCTGGAAGGCGGCCGAGCAGGACGATCGCATGCTCGATTGCTATGCCAGGCACTTTTCCGACGCGGCGGCCGGTCCGACGTCGCGGCAATACCTGCGGGCCCTGCATCGGGTAAACCTCGAATCTCTGCTGAGTCGGCTCGACAGTTCCACCATGCTGGCCGGACTCGAAGCGCGGGTGCCATACACCGACCATCGCCTGGTCGAGAACATGTTTCGCGTGCCCTTCGAGCACAAGATCGATGTCGATCCGGCCGAACCCGCGCCCTATCTGCCGGCCGCAGAGCTTCAAGCCCGCGGTAGCTTGCGGTCGAAACGGATTTTGCGAACGGTGGCCGAAGGATTGATGCCGGCGCCGTTGGCTCGTCGGCCGAAGGTCAGTTTTCCGACGCCGGTGGCGGGTTGGTTGGCCGGTCCGTGGCAAAACCGAGCCCGGCAGATTCTGACAAGCAGCCCGTTCGGGCGCAGTCTGTTTCAAGCTGAGGCCCTGGCCGAACTGGCTGGAAACGTTCCTGCAGCCGGAATGTGGCTCTGGCCGATGCTCAATGTGCTGCTGTGGGGCGACCGCCAGTTCGGTGGCGACTCGGGAGCCCGACGCATACACGCGACCATCCCCGCACCGATGATCGCCCGCCGCGCACAATCGCAGCATCTTACAACCGGCTGAGTCTCGCAGCGAGAATGCAGTCCGCTGCCCCAGGGACGCACCGGTGGGGCCAGTCGATCGCATCGGCTCGGCCGGTCGATATTGAGCCGAAGTCCCGAATGTGGCTATAGTTCGCACGCAACAGCGCCGCACGATGGCCGTCCTTGGTGTGACCGCGCTGCGAGACACAGCTTACCCGGAAGGTCCAGGATGGACGACGTTTCTACGCCGCCACTTGACGACGAATCGCAGGAGTGGACCGGTGATGAACTCGAAGCGATGTATCAGCAGGCGATGGAAACGGTCGATTTCGTCGAGGCCGAAGCCGGGCTCATCGACGACGCAGAGGCCGTAGAGCCCATCGACTGCGAGCAGACGCTCGACTCCGCCGAAGCCGAACCAGCGACTCAACCAGGCCCTCAAGACGAGTTACCTGCCGAATCGCTCGAGGCCGGCGAGTTGCCGGACGAGGCGCGCGTCACACCCGAGCAAGTTGTTGAAGCCTGCCTGTTCGTCGGAGGCGCTCCGCTGACCACAAAGAAGATTTGCTCGCTCTTCCGAGACGAATTCGATCGCGACTTCGTGGAGGAGCTGATCGATCGACTCAACAGACGGTACGTCAACGAACATCGCCCTTACGAAATCCGGCTGGGCGAGGGCGGCCACCGCCTGATTCTCAAGCCGGAATTCGAACCGATCCGAAACCGT
>Ga0315338_1000268_pt1 | contig 159483 bp, 166 predicted proteins | sample ASW8metaG_FD_204518 | JGI IMG/M metagenome (GOLD analysis project Ga0315338, IMG submission 204518) | Ammonia-oxidizing marine archaeal communities from Monterey Bay, California, United States - ASW #8 | ecosystem: Environmental > Aquatic > Marine > Coastal | place: USA: California | collected... | reverse complement strand
AAAAAGCTGCCAAGACCAAAGGTGATCCTCCTTATAGAGAACAAGGATCGACCGAATCTCAAGCTCAACAAATGGCCGCTGGCGCCGCTTATGGCTGCCGGAAGAAAAGAGGCGACGAAAGAGATGCATGTGCAAGCAAATTAAAAAAACGCGGAGGGTCTGTTTGGGACCTATATAGTGGAGAGATAACTTATAAACAATTAAGAAATCTCGCGAAGTTAGGTCAGAAGGTTGGAAAACACAAATCAAAAGAACCGAAGCATCGCAAAAGCCTTCCCGGGCACGTAATACCAAAAAAGGATTAAAAAATGAAACTAACCAAATCACAACTTAAACAGATTATAAAAGAAGAGATACTCGTGTTAGAACTGTTTGATACGAGATCGGCGGGAGAAGTCGCCGGTGCGATGTCGAACGAAGAAAAGAAAAAGGCATGTGAAACCGACGAGAACGGTCGGCCCACTGGGCGTGAATGGGTAGAAGGCGTAGGGTGCGATGATAAAATCGAACCAGTGCAAGAAGAAGACGACAAATGGATCCAAGGCGCAGAAAAGGATATCGAAAAGCGCGGAACAGAAGGAGTGTGCACCGGCGATAAGTTCGGAGGACCAAGCTGTCGGCCGGGCACCAAGAGATACAATCTGGCCAAAACTTTCCGCAAGATGGCAAAGCAGAAAAAGAAATGAAAATCACCAAATCGCAGCTTAAGGAGATTATAATGAAAGAAATGGACGAGGGCCTAGGCGACTTTCTTGGAAATGTTAAAGGAAAAGCAATGGCTGGACTGAAAACACTGGTCGACCCTTTTAAACTCGCCAAAACAGAAGAGGACTTTCTTAACGTCATGAAAAATATGATTCCAGACTCCGGTGACGAGGGAAAAAGTGATGAAAAATGGTTGAAGCAATGGAATTTCCTCAAAGATCAATATCTTAACTCTCCAACCGTCGAGGCCCGGTGGGAGAATTCGTGGGATGCGGACGGCCATGCGAAGGAGGAGGCCGAGATTTTGGCCAGCGCGGCAATGGAGGAACCCATCATCGATCCAGCCTTAGAAGAAAACAAAACCAAACTCACCAAATCACAACTTAAACAGATTATTAAAGAAGAGACCACCAACCTATTGGAAAGAAACAAAATGGGAATCCCGAAAACCTACCCCTCAGTCTCACGCGGTCTTGGATCGATCTCAACAAAAATTGAACTTTCACCGGGGCAAAAGGAAGAGGCTAAAAAGTTGGCGGAGAAGATCCCTGAAGAAACACTAAATAAGATCATGGGCACGTTGGCTCAGCAAACTGTTGACGAAGCCGGAAAACCAGGCAGCGATGGAACCATGTTCGACGAACCAGAAACCCGTGTTGGCGATCCTTATGCGTCCACCTGGACCGACGCCATGGTTGGCGTCTTCGGCACTGGTGGCCTGGCAGCCGTATACGGCGGTGATGCACTAGGGAAACTTGCAGCATCCATCGCAAACAATCAGGAAGCAATGGATGCTCTTGCGTCGGTAGGTGTGGCTGCTGGTGCTGTGGGCGCCGGCGCGGCCGCTATTGTTATTCTCCGTAAATGGTTTGAAATGGCAGAGTCCATGGAATCCGCAGATAAAACACAAGTAAAAGAGAGAAAGCATATACGTATTACCAAATCACAACTTAAACAGATTATTAAAGAAGAGCTTGACAAATTAACCATAAAACAAAAACTTGAGAAAGATCCGTTGGCATGGGTGGGTCACGTTCGCACACCTGAGGATTATTCCGGAATGACCGGATCCGAAGAAGAAATTGCGAGAGATATTGCCTTAGACGAAATTAGCAAAAGCATTACTGATGGCTTTTTAAAGATGATGGAGGCCGGTGAGTTCAAGTCCGTATACCATAAAGAGTATGCAAAGCAGGTATATGCGGATTGTCACCGGATCTTAATGCAGCTTTTGCCCCAAGTACCTGAAAAAAATATCAGGCATACCTGTAAACAAATAACAACTTATGTATATCGGGCGCTACCCTACCTGCTTGACAGACGAAAAAATGACCTAGCGGGATTGGGAAAAGAAAGAGCCGAGGATGAGAGAGAGTGGGCCGCGGAGCTTATCCACGAAGTAGAAGAAAAAATAATGGATATTGTTCTTGAGCTTGCAGGGGCCGGCGGTCATGATGAGGAAAATTTAACCGAATCACAGCTTAAACAGATTATTAAAGAGGGTCTAAGCGCCGAATTGGGGGATGAAGCCTCCGACAAAGCAGTTATTAACATGCTAACCAAACTTCTCGATGCCATTGAAGGTCTAGATATTAGTATTGATTTTCTAGCTGGGGCAGTCACAGGGCGCAGAGCTTATGATGTAGGCATGGCACAAAAATCTATTGGTCGAGGTGCGACTGCCGAATCAAAAGGAAACAGTGAATGAGACTTACCCCGAGCCAGATCACGGAGATTCTTTCGGAGAATATATCTGCTGATGACATGCTAAGTCTCGACCAATCTTTAAGAAGGTACCAACGCGATCCTCTGCGGAGAGAACCTTTGTTTCGCGTGATGCGGAGGGTGATGCGGGACAATGACATGGATCCATGGAATGATCCGGACTTTGACGACCCCGAGAAGGGGGTGGTGCCATGGGATGAGGATGAAACTAAACGAGGCCATCTAGATTTTCTCTTAGGATGGTTTAAAGACTATTTAATAGATCCGGACGCTTCTTTGGAATGGAAAGGAATGTCAGATGAAGAAGCTAATAAACATATAGATGATTTTATGAAATGGTGGGAACACCAAAATAAAAGAGAGAAAACAAAAGCTGTTAGAACAATAGATAGTATATTGGAGATTGATGATATGAAAATTACAAAGAAAGAACTCAACAAGATAATTCGCGAAGAATTACAAGGACTTACGATAAAAGAAGAAAGGGGGATCCCACTCACCTCTAAACTTGAAAACAGTCTAACCAATTTCTGGAGGCATCTAAACGGACTCTTAAAGACATGGCGCCCTGAGACAGACGAGGGCAATGCCTATTATAACGATCTAGAAACCGTTATGAGAGACCATGCTCTAGAGGGTCCCGACGAACCGACACCGGGTGGCCAGCGTGATGGGGGATCCGAAGCTGTATATGAAACAGGTCAAGAGCCATTCAATCCACGTAAATTTCAGAAGATTCCGCCCGAAGCGGTAGAAAAAGCTATAGCTGGTGTGGAAAAAAAGCGTCGTGAAAAAAACTTAAGTTCTAGTTTAATTAATGATATCATTAGCTTAATGACAGTCGGCCCCGATGATGCCACTCCGTCGCAGGATCTCTTGGATTTCAAAAAAGAACTGGGTCATTTACTTGACGCGCACCACAAGGAAAAAACATAATGAAAATTACTAAAGAAAGACTAACAGAAATTATCAGAGAAGAGTTGGGGTACCAGACCTGCCAAGGTGTGGATCCGGATACAGCCGAAACCGGCGAAGCCGTAACTCAGTTAGAGAACGCAAGAATTATTGTAGCCCGGGCCTTACCCGAGTTACTCCAACAGTTGGACTACGTTATTGATGAGATGAAAAGCTACGGCAATTACCCGCCGGATGAAACAGCACCATATACGGTTTACGAAGAGAATGGTGAATGAGTTTCATATCAAGTGGAAAAAGTTCTTAACTGAAGACGAGACTTTTACGCACGATAAAAACGCCGGGCCCGTTCGTTTGCCTTTTGATATATATTGCGATATGGACGGTGTTTTGGTAGATTTAGTCGGGGGCATCGAAGATTCATTCAAGACGCCTGAATATGCGTCTATCATACAAGATCCTAAGAACCGTGGTGCCATCGAGAAGATTTTGTTTTCTGGAAATGAGTGGCTTGAGGTGATCAATAACGCAGACCTTGAACCAAGCGCGCAGGAAGTGCTGGAACGGATGTTCGGGGAAATTAAAAAGATATTGAACGGTGGCCACGAATGGTGGAGTGCCCTTCCTCGGGCGGAAGGTGCCGAGAAACTTTGGGCATTTATTCAACCGCTCGGCGCAAAGATTTTATCGGCGCCATGGGGAGATGATCTGCAAGGGTCTCGATTAGGAAAATTGGACTGGTTAAGTCCTTTGGGTAATAATCTGGTTCCTCCTCCTAAAGAGGCTATTATCACCCCCGATAAGGCAAAATATGCGATCAACAAACATACCGGGCAATGTAATGTACTTATCGACGACATGGACCGCTATCTAATTCCGTGGGCTCAGGCCCAGGAGAGCGCTATAAATAATCCCGAGAGTGGAGCCACAGGTCCCACGCGTTGGATTAAGTATACTTCGGCGGACGAAACAATTCGACAATTGCGAGAAATGATTGAGGATGTACAAAGATGATCAAAAAAACACTAATAGTGGCACTATTTTTACTGTTGCCGACAATAAGTTGGGCGAATCCTAATATAAAATCGAAATTTTATGACTTTTCCGACCAATTAATCGACGGTGAGGTTCAAAGGCCCACAACCCTCTATATGGATATACACCAAGAAGTTAAATTTCAACGACTTTTACGTCTTGAACGCAATTTTTTAGGTGATAATTTATGGAGAACGGCGCGAGATCGAATTTTTAAGTGAAAATTTATATAAATACGTGGTATTATTGAGATAATGTGGATTATTTAAAGAGTATGGCCTCCCAAACGACCAAAAAACTGATTTTTTTACTTGTTTTGTTGAACTTGGTCGATTTGTGTGTAACTCTGTATGGTGTAAGTAATGGAGTAGCCAAGGAAGTTAACCCCTTTATGGATTATTTTCTGCAAAAAGGCTATGTTTACTTTATTTTAGTTAAATTAATGGGTGTTGCATTCGCCGCGGCAGTTTTTTGGAAACTACGGGATAAATTGGCCACTCAGATTGCAATTTCCGTTTGTTTAGGGGTCTATATTAGCTTAAATTTATACTTTTGTTGGTTTTTCTTATAGTTATTAATATAAGATGTTGAAAATTCTAAAATATTTGCTTATTTCAATGTTGGCAGTGGCATGTGGGGTAATGGACATGTATCCGTCCCCCACAAAGCAGGAACTACCAGAAGGCACGAGGCCAGAAACCCAACCTCCCCCGATTCCGGACGTATTTACCCTCCTCGATATTCCTATTCACGATCCTTTAGCCGATTTTACGGATGAATATAAAAATGACTGTCTGAAAAAGATCTTTCTGCGGTGTCCCCCCTATACGGAGTATTGGATTGCCGAAGCGTGGCTAGATACCTGTGATAATCATGCTATTGTCGATATATCCAACTGCAGATGGCAACATGATTGCGATCCACTCGATCCCCTCATTCAAGACAATCAACCGTGCCAAACGGAAGATGGCGGCCCGGGGATACAAGACGTTTATTGTGATAAAGGAAAGGTGCAGCTAACAGAATGTTCCCCGTGCACAGAAGAAATATGCGATGGCATTGATAATGACTGCGATGGAGATATCGACGAAGGTAATTTCACGTGTGAGACTGTTTGTGGGGAAGGCCCGGCATATTGCGTCGATGGTGAACTTATATGTGACGCTGATGGTCCGGGGGAAGAGATCTGTGATTATTTAGACAACGACTGTGATGGTCTGATTGACGAAGAGCAAAGAAACGCTTGCGACGAGTGCGGTCCTGTTCCGGAAGAATGGTGTGACGCCGTTGACAACGACTGCGACGGAGATATCGATGAAGATCTTATTCAACAATGCGAAACTGTTTGTGAGACCGGCTATGAGACTTGCATTTTTGGACAGTGGTCTTTATGTACGGCTCAGCAGCCATGGCCTGAAATATGTAACGGAGAAGATGATGATTGTAATGGTTTGGTAGATGATGGAATCAACTGTGAATGTGGAATACAGGACGTCGGCATTCTTATCCCTTGTTTCGAAGACCCTCTCATTTGTGGTCAAGGATATAAAAGCTGCGAATGTAAAAATATTGAATGTACTCAGTTCCAGATGACCCAGTGTAAGTCCGCTTGCATTATTTTTAACACCCAACCTTGCGATCCCCTTAAGGGCACTATAATTGCTGAAATCTGTAATAATTGGGATGATAATTGCAATTTTCTGATTGACGAAGGTTTAACCAAAGGTTGTTACTCGGGACCTCCGGAAACTTTAAACGTGGGCGAATGCGCGCCTGGTATCCTGACATGTGTTGTTGGTCAATGGGGGAGTATGGTATCGCTGAACGTTTCAGGTCAAGTGTTTGTCGAAGATCATTGCGAAGGTGAGGTTTTACCTCAAGAAGAAATATGTAATGGCAAGGACGATGATTGCGATGGTATTATTGAAGAAGAACTAACAGAAACCGATATTGTGTTTATAGTAGATTTGTCCGGATCTATGCAGCAGGAAATTGATGCGGTTATTAATTCGTTGGTTGCGTTTTCTATGTCTTATCAGGATGAACCCAATATTAATTGGTCCCTAATTATTGGACCTTATAATGATATCGGATCCGGGGTATATAAAGAAAAGCTTCATTTAAAGACCAATTTAGGGCCCTTTAGCTCCTTTTTAGCCTCAGTCCAATCAATCGATGGAATGTCTCTTAACGGAGGCTATGAGCCCCTTTATGACGCTATATATTTAGCGATCGATAATGTATGTGACCCCAGCGCACTAGAATATTCTACAGCCGATCTAATTTGGAAATTTACCAACATTTCGTCGCCGGCGATACCCTCCTTTAATATTAATTGGCGGGAAGATGCACACAGAGTGATTGTGGTTTTTACAGATGAGCCCGGACAATCGTTCTTGACTATCCCCGGAATGTCCAATGTTAATGGTGATGCTATAACCCAAGAAATCGTGATTAACGCCATCAACGGCGCTGGTGACTTAAAAGTGTTTGTATTTTCTCCGGAGAGTACAAAAAATTCAACCACCGACAAGTATTCGAACGGCAGTTGGACTCCTTTTAATACAGGCTGGGTGCCCCTTACGATGGCCGGAGAAGTGGGCGCTTGGTATATACTCAGTACTGACACCAACGTCATGTTCAATAATTTGATGGAAGTATTGGAAGACACAGCGTGTTCGACTAGCTCATCCGAGTAATCATAATTGTGCATTATTGCGAACTTAGAACTATTTAAATTTAGGTCATGGTTTATAAACTTAAAAATAACTCTAAACAAGACATGTCTGTCGTAGAACAACTCTTTGAAAAGTATTACCCATATGCTCAAAAAGTTCTTCAATTCGACAAACCAGTAACTGTGCAATTGGAATCTGACTTAAAAAATTCAAAAAACCCTCTTGGCCGTACGGCCCACTATGACCCAGACCAGCGCGCAATCACTGTTTTTGTCGACGGCAGACACCCTAAAGATATCATGAGATCACTTTCTCATGAGCTTACTCATCATGCTCAAAATTGTGCAGGGCATTTTGATAATTCCGGCCCCACTGACGAGGGCTACGCACAAACAGATCCCCACCTTCGGAAAATGGAGGAAGACGCTTACCTTCGTGGTAATTTGTGTTTTAGAGATTGGGAAAATTCAGTCGACTTAAACTTACAGGAGAAAAAACAGATGACTACGAATAACAAAGCCCTCCGAAATATTATTATCGAGGCAATTAAAGAAACCACCGAAGAATTGACCCAAAAGGGCACAACAGGTGATTTGGTGCATGAAGAGGAATCTTCAACTATAAAGCAGGCTCTGGGGGTGCTAATACAGAACGTAAAGACCATCGATGATTGGGGCGACGTCCTTCAACGTATCATATATCACGGGGCCTTGGCTGTCCCTAATGTGGAGGCCGCCTTTAACACTGATCCAGGATTTCTCGGGAAGATGATAAAGATGGCCGCGGCACAAGGCAACGAAACACAGCAACAGGGCGAAGAAGTCGACGAAGGCGCAGAGCCTGATGAAGATCTCGAAGAAGGTGGAGCAGCGGCTCGCAAAGGCAACGAGGACAAAGATGTCGGTCGCAATAGAATGCACCCCGATCGTATTCATGAGGTCGCGATGACACCTGCCGAGGAAGCCGCGGCCACAGAGGAAGAGGGACAGCAAGCACCCGATTCGGATCCGTGGGGCCCCGGGGAAGAGGGAACGACTTTTTCACCTTCCGCAAAAAAGCCTATCGCTGGTTCTGAGGATGACCCAGAAGCGGCTCAGGTGCTTACAAAGCCGGCTGGAACGACAAACGAAGATGGTGGAACAAAGCTTAAAGAATGGTATGAAGGTAGCCTTTATGGCAAACTTTTAACAGAATGGACTAAAAAATAAGGAGTATAGTCATGGGTAGAAGAAAAAGAAGATTATTGGCAAAATTGGAAGCAGAGAAGACTGTTCAAGAAGCAGTCCAGGTAATTGTTGCGGCCGCAGAAACGCGAGCAACCGTGGCGGAAACCCGCGCTGTCGAAGCAGAGGCTGAGGCTTCGGAAGCAACAACTCAAGTTGTAGCCGCAGCCACACTTATTTCTAAGCTTGAAGCACAGTTGTCTGCAAAAACAGCCGCTTCGACTGCGACCAAAACTACTGTCAAAAAGACCACGAAAAAGACCACCAAGAAGACGTCAAAAAAATGACAGTCGACCTTGGCCGGCTAACTCGTCAGTTTGTTATGGGGGAATCGCTAGACGTCCCCACGATGAGGAGTTATATCCAGAGTTTGGAAGAAACTCTCAAATCGCTTAAGCCGCGTACGATTAAAGAAAAAAACAAAATTCAAATTGCCAAGCAACACCTGAAAGAAGTCAAAAGACACGCTCGTCGCATGGAGGAGCGCCTTAATATTCTTGAGGAGAAAGTCTCGGTCTTAGAAGAAAAGAAGGAAAAGTAAGATGGGTGGCGTAGCTGGCCATATGCAGCATCTTTACGAGAACTATGAGTTAACCTTCAAGGAACTCATTGAAGTTCTTACAGCCGCATCTGCGGGCGAACTAGAGGGTACTGAGAAGACCGATGGCCAAAACCTCTTTATCTCTTATTCTGTTCAAAACGGTTCGGCGCGGGCGGCAAGAAATAAAGGGAACATCAAATCGGGTGGATTAAGCGTAGAAGATATAATCAACAAGTTTACTGATCATCCCAACCCTCAATTACAAAAAGCTTTTGGGGACGCTTTCAGAACTTTTGAAAAAGCGGTTCGGTCCTTGGATCCCGAAACCCAAATGGCCATCTTTGGACCAGACGCAAATATATATTACAATGCGGAAGTCCAAGATCCGCGCACCCCCAATATCATCAATTATGATACAAAAACCCTGAATATCCATCAGGTGGGACACGCGCAATTCGATAAGGAAACAGGCACAATTAAAGACGTCGACGTCTCAAAAAACGTCCGGGCTTTAGATAAGGCCTTAAAACAGATGCAGAGTGCAGTTGAAGATGAAGATTACTCACTTCAGAGAAACGCAATTGTAAATCTCAGGGCACTTAGTAATGATGTAGCGCTTGACTCGGCCGTTGATCAAATTCAACAAATGGTAAATACCGTAGGAATAAGCGATAATCAAACGATTGCTGATTTTATTATCGCTCGTATCACCCCTTTTATTGAATCTCGGGTTGATTTACCTGATAAGCATATGAAATTGCTTATAAAACGCTTGTTCAAAGTACCCGGTGTGACGTTTAATAATATTGTTAAGGGTCTGGATAGAGAAGATAAAGAAAAAGTAAGACAAGTTGTTAAGTCTGAAAAAACTTTAATGAAAAATGCAATATTACCGCTGGAAGAAATCATTCATGATTTTTCGGTGGAGATGTTGAGAGGCCTTCATAGCGCATTTATTTTAGACAATCCCAAGGAGGTGATGCGCTTACGTCAAGAACTTCAAAAGGCTATTATAGCCATTGAAGGTTCGAATGACGAAACAGCTATGAAGGTATTACAACAACAGATGGCGAAGTTAAAGAAACTTGAAAACGTTTCCACTGCTGTTGAAGGGTTTGTGTTCGATTACGGAGGGCAAACCTATAAATTTACTGGAAATTTCGCACCAATGAACCAAATATTGGGACTTTTCCGGTATGGTCGCGGGGGCAAACCTTTAAATCTTACAGAAGAGGAAGAGGAAGTCAAAGATTATGAAACCGATGTGAACAATGATACAACCATCGCATTAGTACCCGGAGGGTTTAAGCCTCCTCATCGGGGTCACTTAGATATGGTTAAATCTGTCGCTAATAATGATCGTATATTGATCATTATGGGCTCTGGTGGCGACAGCCCTAGAATGATCGGCGATACCATCGTCAATTACAATACTGCCATGATAATATGGGGTATGATTTTAGAAGATGCCGGAATAACCAACTACGATTTCGTGGAGGTGGTAGAGGGCGAATTAAACCATGAGGGAACTAAATCAGCGACCCCCCTCAGCAAAGCCTTTGATATTTTACAGTATTATTCCTCGCCCGGGCAGACATATTCTATGCTCACGAGCGAAAAAGATGCAGGAAGGTTTGGAGAGGAAGTTCGTAAGTATGCACCCGAAGGAGTGAATGTTCGTGTGGTAGAAACGCCTGTTACACAAGCTTCCACCGGAGAACAGCTAAGTGCCCGTTTTCTAAGGCAGTTTATCGTTAACAATAATTATGAAGAGTTTTTAGAGTACATGCCCGCAGAGACAATCAAGAGCGGCAATGCCGAAGAGATATTTGCCATGCTGGGTGGTAAAAAAAAAGAAATGGTGGCCGAGAGCCTCTTGGATATGGTGGAATATTTATTGGATGAAGGCGATTACCAAAAGAGCCCCACTAAAAAGAATTATTTAAAAAGTTGGCACAAGATGCTCTCGACTGGAAAACAAAAGCCCGGACCTCCTTACACAAAGAAACGCCCCAAGAAAGTAGGGCCGGCCCCCGTTGGTTTCGGAGCTTTCGAGGAAGAGGGAAAAAAGTCCAAGAAATATTTTGGCAAAGAATTCTATGATATTGAATTGCTGCATGGGGATGAATTGGGGGAACAGTGCGCGGGGCCTGGCGCAATACCACCAGCACCCGAATCGGGGGATATAGAGGGTGCGTATACAAAATCGCCCTTCCCGGGAGTTAAGAGACGAAAGCACAAAAAAAGAAAACGCGATGAAACGAGCGCTATGGGTCTAGGCAGTGTGGGGATAGCAGCGGCAAAGCCAAAAAGAAAAGTAAGGAAAATGCAAGAAGATACTGAGTTTATTGACGAAGTAATGAACTACTTATTGAAGGTTATAGGAGAAACAGAATGATTGACAGAGAGCAACTCGTTGAAGAATTAAAATTGCGTACGCAAATTCGCAAGGCAATTGCAATTGTAAAAGAGAAAAGAACATCACAGGAACAAGCGTTATTTCAAGAAGAACAACAATTGCGAACGATTATTCGCAGACTAGTTGAATCCGACATTTCTACTAAATATCCTGAAAAATCAACTGGTATCAACTATTTGAAAACTTTGCTTAAAAAGATCTTAGGTAAATATGAAACCGCTTATAAGTCTTTGGAAACCACCGAAGTACAGAGAGAATCGTTCCGAGCGCATGTAATAAAGGGTCTTCAGGAACTTCTTTTGCCCGATCAGGTAATGGATAAAGCCATCGAAAAAATAGACTCAGAAGAAGTGGTTGACATTGAGGGCGACACAAGTGAAGATCTTACTGAGATCGATGTTGAATTTACTGACGATGAACCTGAGACTGAAGAAGCTGCCGAGGAAGAAGCTTTCCTGGATTTGGGGATCGATACTGAAAAAGAACCCACGGACGATGAAAAAAGAACTGATTTCGGAATCGAAAAGTACGCGGATGATCCAACCGGGCGAGATGCGGCTTATGATGTTATCAATGAAACTGAAAACCAAATTCTAGATACGTTTAATAGCTTAGGAAACCCTACCGATAAAGAAATTTATGTCACGTATTTGATTACTAATATGAAATTATGGATGGATACATGGGAAGGTCAACTTAAAACCATGGTCGACGAGCCAACAACACCCGAATACGAGGCTGAAGTTTCTCCGACTGAGGAAGAATTTTAAGAGGGTTGCACCGCCTTTCGAAAGACTTCTAGTATCCAATAGGGCCTATCCAAGTAATGGATGACACCATCCCATAGTACGGGCGTGCTTCTGGTCCACTGATTATGACTTTCTAAATATATTTTAGTGTCACCTAGAACGAGACCAATCCCCATTTTAATGGGTTCGATACCATCCGGGTCGATAATATAAACTAAATCGCCGGTTTGGGGTTTGTGTATATCTGTATCTGTTACAGGGGGCATTCTTTTAATATATCAGATCTCTGAGATTTTGTCAAATAGCTCGGGCTCTAAAAAGGGGATCCTGTAAGCGCGCTTGGTACCATCTGGCCAAAGAACAATCACTCTTTTCCCGCCGCGTCGGACGCGATCCCCTGATGGTCGTTTGTGATAATATGCAGGTCCAAGGATAATTCCGCATCTTCGAGCACCTTCTTTTTCTTTTACTAAAGTACCAACTTCCATTTTATTTTTTCATAAATTTAGCAAATCGGTTTTTTAGTTCTTGGAGGGGGAGGGTCATTTGTGGATCAGCTTTGGCGACTTTTTTAAAGGCGGTGGAATAAATTTCTTGCCACTGTTCTTCGTCATCAATATCCTCGACAATTTGCCACGCGTTCCATATTACTTCGTCCGGATCTTCTTCAGTTACTTGTAATCGCACCGTCATACGGTATTCATCTAGTGCGGTAGGGCCTGATGCGCGTAGAGTACGATCAGGATAAGCAAACTCCACTTTATCGATGCCGCCTGAAGTACTGACTTTGCTTTTGACTTCAAGAAGAGATGCTTTCATTAGTTCCCACACCGCACTGCGGTAATTCGAGGAGGATTCGTATCCTAAGGGCGTGTTTGAGCTACCCTTGGGTCGAAGCACCATTACACCTATTTCGGTCTGTATAAGTTCCTTTACGGCCTCTAACGAGGGCATCTTGTTGTATTGCTCTTTCATAAACTCTGGAGAACGTACGGTATACGTATCGGGATCCGTATCCCATCCTTTAACTCGGGTTACTAACGCGATGGGATTGTTATCGTACATCGCGATGATGTCATCAGATTCAGGCTTTTCCTCAAAACTAACAGGTATGCCTTTTTGGAGAATTTCAAAATCTACATTCACCCAACAAGTCATTGTAATTACGGTAGGGTTGTTTTCATCATCCACTTCGTAATCCCATTCGCTCAGCGATGCTTCATCCAAGTTAACAGCTAGTTCGAGAATGGCGCCCCCCTCCATGATTCCTTCTCGTTTCAAGTGGTGACTGACCACCTCAGTAATGGCATCATGCTGGTCATCTACTTCAGTATCTAAATGAGAACATAGGGTTTCATATTCATCAGGGTCGTACACATAGTTCGTTTCTGCGCCTATATATTCCAAGTTAACGGGTAGGGCGATACGCACCCAGCTTTCACCATTAGCATGGTACCATCGCGGCATCGTATTCCACAAGCGATGATTTTTATTAACGACATCGTAGGTGACCCAGCCATCCTCAGCCCAAGTATACCCCCAATCATCTAAAACCTGAGGGATTTGGTCTATAGCCTTCCGTGTTTCATCATTGAAGGCGCTCTTTGTAAGCTTCTTTTCATCAATATATATAAGGGCCGACGCCGAGGCGGATATAAACGCCCCTGCTCCGCCATCGTCCTCTACTGAACCATCAACCTGGGTCGCTTGATACCGATTATTGTAACGGTCGGTGATTTCTTCTATTTCTGTTTCCCATCGATCTAAAACACTAGAATTAAGAGACAAACTATCTTCTGTTGAACTGTCGACCCGGGGTGTCCCCATCACAGGGACATTTAACAAGTTTCGCATCATATTATCGGCTGTAGTGTCCGAATAAGAGCCGCCATGGCGCTCCCATTTATATAAGTCGAGGGCCGCGGCGTGGCCCGGGTCAGGGTCTTGAACGAAAGCACTCTCGTCCGGGTCTTCCGCATTTTTAGAATCCATAATTTTGTCGATCGTATCTTTTTGTGCAGTTCTAGCCCATTTGGTTATAGTTTTAGCAAGACTGGGGAACTTTTGCCCATATACTCTAGCTTCTGGTACCGCCAGTTGCGCTGAGAGCGTGGGCTGTACAAATTTTCTCAAGCGTACGCGAGAGAGCGGCTCTACGAAACCTTCTTGCCTTTCAGGATCCCAAAAAAGCTCAGCGTCATATTTATCCAGATCTGCTAGGAATTCCTCATTGGACATTTTAGCGCCGTCTGTATCATCATGTTCTTCTTTCGCGCTTTGGAGATTTTTATTTTCCACCACATAAGCTACGAGACCATGGCCATGTGCTTCGGCAACTGCGCATTTATAATATTGCGCATCACCTCCGCGCGAACCCGGAGAGTGGCAGCTTTGAATGTCGTCAAAATCACTCATTCGCAACACATCGATAGGGTGTCGACTAATAATAATAGAATATTTGTCGGATAAACCCCCTAGCTCGGCGGCGTCGGGATTTTCGCGATAATAAGTCGATTTCTTGTTCCACCACGTGGCTAACTCCGCATATATATTAAGAGAACCGGGATTGGCCCTGAAACTGTTCTGGAACACGTCATTAAGCTTTTTTTGTCCCTTATCCATTTTATCTTCGAGATCCATCGACGTCTTTCGGTACTCTGCGTATTCCCCTGCCGGGAAATCGGTGGGGCCAACAGAATTAAACTCTTCCGTGGCATCTTGAGTGTTTTTAAATAATCTGGCGCCTTTTTGTAAGAGTTTACCTATTTTCACTTGTTTTTTGCGGATGGTCTTCTTGATTTTTTCATCAGAAAAATCTAGGTTTTCCACTTGGGAGGGCATCATGATTTTGCGTATCGCTGGCATGTTCTCTCCCGTCCTTGATTCCGGAACATGTGCCTCGTAATAAGAGGCAAGTCCTGTACTGAAATCTGGCATATAGCCGTTCTGTTCTAGAACGTTTTTTAAGGCGTCGAAATGTTCGTCTTTAACGGGCAAAGGCGTAATGAGGCGTGTTTTATCTCCAAATACATCTTGAAATGATAGGTCCTCGTATTTAATATCATGGAGGACACCCGATATATCTTCTAGTTCTTCTTCTGTAACCTCGTTTATAAAATTTTTCCAAGATTTGTGAAAGTCTTTCATATCGTTAAATAGTTCCAATTAGTTGATATTGCTATCGTTATTTTCATATGGTTCACGTGACTGGTTCATCGGAGTTCTGTCTTCATAAGAGGTGGTATTTTTAATTTCTCTAGGCGGTCGACTGAGGGCATACACGACCATCACGTGATAAAAGAGTACAAGAAAAAATAAAACAAAATCACTCATTTTCCTTCATAGAAGACGCTGAGATAAACACAGGCGCCGAACCACATAATCACATAAGCTGTTTCTGCACCGGTCATCCATCCGGACCTCTATTCTAAATAGCACCCTCTATTGGATTTGAACCAATGACCTACAGATTAGAAGTCTGTTGCTCTATCCTACTGAGCTAAGAGGGTCTATTTATTCTACCACACTCAGCGCTGAAAGTCAAGAAAAACCGGTTTTTTACTTCGTAATAAGCTGTGTCTGACAAAAATTTAGCGATCTGCCCGATCGGGAAGTTATGTTCATTTCTTTCTGGGCTTCACGACGACAGTCACTAAATACCAATCGTCATCTTGTTTTTCTATTTTAGGCAAGATTACAAATGTTTTATCGTCGGCCGACATTTCTAGAATTTCTCGCACCTCTGCGAAAGCCTGCTGATATGAAGGAAATCTGGCAATTTCCATAGGTTTGGTAACATCATTCATTTTGGGCATGCCCCGCAACAACAAGGCGCATTCGGGCATTCGTCGGGGCCCAACTTTTTATCTAGAATATATTGGTCGATGGAATAGCCGTGATCCACCGGGCTTTTATTGTGTGCGGCCGCAAGGGTCCACCATTTATTAAAAGTATCTTTGTGACACTTTCTACGCATGACGTGGTATAAAGGCCCTTGACTAGCGGGATCTACAAAAGACTTATATATTTCGGCGGCTTTCGATATTTCCGAATCGCTTAACTTGGGCTTAGCCTCCTGCCATCGATCAGGGGTGGCCTGTAATTCACCAAACCAATCAGTTGGTGGTTTTTGTTGTGACATTTTTGTTTTTGCGTGTTTTGACAACAAACTTTCCTCCGCTTCGTCTTTTAATTTTTGTTTCTAGCTCACTGTTGGTGTTCAACGTTGTCCTCTCTGTGTTAGCCTCTTCGAATGAATTAAAGAGCCGGCTGTTCTTCCAGGCCGGCCCCTGTTTTTTAGTCTCGGGGGTCGTTGTTGTTTTTGTTTGATCGGTCTCTGTCATGATTACGGTTTCTCCTTTCGTCATAATGACTAAATGCGCGCAAAGTATTTAAATTGTCCTCCGCCTCTGTTAATTGTTTAGTTAAAATAATAATATCATCCACAATATTGGGATGTTCACCCACTGCCACGGAATTATTAAGAAAAAGATCTAATTGGGCTGCAGCTTGATCACGATCAGCTTTAAATCTAGATATAGCAGCTTCAAATAGTTTTTGATGTTTCATTTATACGCTCCACAAACTTTTAAAAAAGTAAAAGTGCTGAAAGTCCAACCACCTTCCAGCGGAATTCCACCCGGTGGGGCACCAATTCGTAATTGTATTAATATATTAGTTCCCATCATCTTCAAAATACGATTTTGTCTGATATCTTTTAAGTAAGTAATTATATTGAGAAAGGTTAATACCTAAAAATCTAGCAGCGTCGGATTTGGTTTTAGAGGCTGAGTATGCATACATTAATATCGCGTCATTGACTATAGTCTTAAGGGACTTCCACAGAGGTATACCATATAATTTACCATTGACTATTTTACATGCTGATTCTAATTTTAAGCCAATAACTTCTTCCAAAGTTAAACGATCTAAGATCAACATAAAGTCTTCATTAGTTTTATTTTCTTTTCTTAATTTATTATCTAAAGAGTAATATTTCTTATTATTATTCATATATTTAACTAATATTTCATTAGTACTATATCACATATTTAGCTTTTTGTTAACTATCGACGAAGGATCATGACTTGATATACGTTCTGACCCGGAGAAAATGTGAGAATTATAGGGCCTAAATTATATCTTCGAGATTTTAGTACTAACTTGTACACGCCATTCTCATATTCTTTTAAGTCCGCCGCCTGATAATGATTTTCATATATTCTAGAGGTGTTCGATTTAACGTGCCGCAAAATATCTTTCATATATTGTTCCAGGGTCACGTGTACATAAAAATTAACCGTACGTCGACTAGCTTCAGATATTTCCACTTTAATACGCGGGCCCATTAATTCTGCAATGAGTTTTAAATCTTTTTGAGCCCTCCTCGCGGTAACCGGGCTTTGGGTAGAATTTCCGGCCCGAGGTTGATAGCCGAGCCCATATATCATATTATTGAGATTGGGAGGTCCCCCATAATATTGGCGGTCTAATTGTCTTTCGCGCTGATCAATATCCCGATCGATCTCTTGTTGTGTGCGCCGCGGCTTAAAGGGAGAAACCCAAGTAAAGCTGGTGTGGATCCGGCCATATACGTTCATAAACCGAAAAGCCATGTTTTCTATAATTTTAGCTTCTTTTTGCGATCTCCGGGTGCATCGGTCACCTCCGTTTAGGAATTCGCACAATCCTACGCGGTAATCTGCAATACGATCGGTACCCCGTTCACTTTCGCTGATTGTTCGGTCTAATAAGCTACGTAGATATTGTGGCGCTAGCATAAACGCACTGCAAGAGCTTTTCACAAATTGACCCCCGCCACTGCACCCGTATTGCTTCCGGATAGTGATGGCTAGCCGTGATTGGCCGGCCACTTTTGGTGAAAATTGGGTGGTACGATACATTAACGCCGCCATAACGAATGGATCTACCTTAAGCCTCCGCGCTTGCTTCACAGTGGCGATGCAAGCTCCATAGGATGTGTTAAAATCCGATTTGAGGGGCAAATGCAGGGCACGGCCATGAGGGTCAAGCCCTGTAGATTCAGGAGCTAAAAGAGCAGCACAAAGAGATAAAATTTTAATAATCATATATCTATTATAACATAGAGTTAAGAAGACTTAAGCGAATTCCCTATTAAAATCTGACTTTGAATATGATACTATGAATAATAATTAAATGAGCGAAGAAAAGAAAATAATCACCCCGCTGCAAGACGCTATATGTACACTAACGTTAACATTCGTTTTGATGATAGCGCTCATACAAGGTTTTTTGCTTCTGATCACGCTCAATTGTTTCTTGATAGCATTTTTCAAATTTAGTGTATGGAAAAGCAGGCACCCTGAAAACCATGACCGACGTGCCATGTTTTTTGCAATTGCGTACGCCCTGATCGGCGTTGCTTATACATGCATGATAATATACAACGGAGTAATTTCACTATGAAAGACATTTATTGGCTAGGCGGCAAAGGAACAAAACAAAAGTCTGAAAATGAACAGACAAAAGAAGATTTGGCGGGTCTCTTATCGATGCTTAGCGGCGCGCCTGCGGCCGGCAAAGATGACGATAATATGGTGGAAGTCAAAAATAATTCCATATATTTCTATTCAGAGGTAGTCAGACCCAAAATATTGACATTAAACAAAAATCTAGCGGATTTAAGCAAAAATTTGGTTAATCAGTCCAATCTTTTGAATCTATCAGAACCCGGATCAATTCACTTACACATTAATAGTTTCGGTGGAAGCGTATTTGCGGGCCTTTCTGCGGTAGATTATATTGAGGCCTCCGACGTCCCCGTTGTGAGCATTGTGGAGGGTTGTGCGGCCTCCGCAGCAACTATAATGAGTATTGCCGCCCACCACCGCCAGATCAGAAAGAACTCATTTATGCTGATCCATCAATTATCTTCAGGAATGTGGGGGAAATACGAAGAACTCAAAGACAGTATGGCGAACAATGATCAATTTATGACTCTGATTAAGGATTTTTATTCTGAACGTACCAAGATCCCTAAGAAAAAACTTAAGGAAATTCTGAAACACGATTTGTGGTTTGATGCAGAAACATGTTTAGACTACGGTCTAGTCGACGAGATTATTTAATGCCCATCTACGAATACTATTGTAAAAAATGTGACTGTTATCTCGAAAGGTTGCAAAAGATCGACGACCCACTTCCGGAATGTCCCACATCTAAAGATGTGATAGCACCCGAATGTGAACTAAAAAAAGTTATGTCACGAAATTCCTTTCGACTAAAAGGACAAGGGTGGCATAAAGACGGATATACGAAGTATCCGTGGGATAAAAAAGAAAATGGCGCTGAATAAAGTTGAAGGACCTATATACTGCTTAAAAAAGGAGTATATTATGCTTGATCGACACCCACTATTTCAAAATGTTCTTGTTTCTTTGTGCCTAGCTGTCGCGCTTGTATGTCTATAAACGAGTATACTTAGCAGCTAAACTATATATTTCTTTGTGTGTTGGTGAAAAGGTCAAAAATTGGAACCTTGTATGTACCGAGTGGATCATCCCAATGACTTTACCATTCGCATCAAAGATAGGGCTTCCGGAGGATCCACCAACCGCGGGAATAGAATATGAGGCGTACCTCCCATACCGGCCGTTATAATTCCCATGCAGTGTGGGAATGAGGCCTTTGGCCATAAATCCAACCGGCGCCGCCAAATTATGAGCTTGATCTCCTGGCCTAGGCCCGTTATAAGCGATATCAACAGGCGGACTTTGAAGTCCGTGCACAAAGGCTACACACAAATCGGCCGCTTTATCCATTTCTAGCACTACCGCGGAAAACGTTTGTCCACGCACGTCTTCGACCATGGTATTTTCGCCTAAAAAAGTAATTTTTGGATCCGCCGTGAACTGTTCTACTAAATCAGCAACGTCACATACGTGCGCAGCCGTCATTATAAATGCACCCCCGGGGGCATTCCCAATAATAAATCCTGAGCCCGTAGAGCGCATGCGTTGTTTCATACAATCTTCCGGTTTTGTCTCATCCATACATATTTTAAAATTAATATTCTTGTTGATTTTTAAGAAAGATTTACGCGGTAATTCGTGCGTATGTGAGAAGTCTAATGTATTCGGTCGAGTGTTAACTTCTCCACATGATACACTCGCGCAAGAAATAAAAAGAAAAGAAACGAAAAAAAGTAATAGTGATTTGGTATAATACATATGTGTGCCCCTAAAATAACTAGAGCTTAAAGCGAGTAAAAAACTATATAGATTATAACTCATAGGTGAAAAACATATGAAAAGCTTTAATATCGCAAGCGTCTCCGCCACCGCAGTTTTAATTGGATGTTTGGGGGCCTCCTCAAATTCTTCTGTAAAAACAAAGACTTCTTTTCCAATAGTTGAAAACGCCCCCAGTGCTACGGACCCGGGAACGTTTAATACTGAAATTGACAACAATCTTATATTTTTTAGTCGAAACAGTCGTGGAATCGAGAGGACTTATACTCTGGATAGCTATTTTTTATTCGACGAACCTAATCGGGCAGATGATATTCTTATTATCGGCCCGGATGTTGTAGTCACACCTTAATATGGATGGGTAATGTCAAAATTTTATGTTTTAGACACCAGTGTTTTTCTAACTGATGCCTCTTCCCTTTTCGCCTATGGTGATGCGGACATCATTGTACCATTCAAAGTACTCGAAGAGATCGATAAACACAAAAAACGCCAAGACAGTGTAGGAATTAACGCTAGAGAGACTATTCGAGCACTCGACGAACTCCGCGGAAAAGGCAACTTGAAAGACGGTGTATCTCTGGGTCCGGATAAGGGTATAGTTCGAGTTCAGACTGGCCGTTTGGAACTCTTAAGCGAAAGTTTTGAAAAGGCCGAGGCTGATAACGAGATAATTAGCGTAGCGTTAGACACTCAACAGAAAAATCCCGATGGAACCGTTACCGTAATATCTCGGGACATAAATATGCGGATCAAGTGTGATTCTATAGGAATTAATGCATGTGATTACATCGAAGGGGAAGTGGTAAAGAATAGAGATTATCTTTATAAAGGGTTCGATACTTACTTGGTGGATGACGAAACTATCGATCAATTCTATAGCGGGGATGAGGTTTATGCCGATCAAAAAGAGATTGAGTTATTCCCCAATGAAATGGTAATGCTGGTATCAAACGCTAATGAGAAAAAAACGGCCTTAGCCCGCTTTAAATGTTATAATATGCCTCTAACAAAATTGTTTAAACATGAGAGAGTGTGGGGTATTCGACCCCGAAATAAGGAGCAAACCTTTGCACTTCAGCTATTGATGGATAAAGATATCCCCGTGGTGACGCTAATAGGGCGTGCGGGCTCCGGCAAAACACTCTGTGCCATCGCCGCCGGCTTAGAACAGACGCTAGAACATACGAGAGACGACGTGCCATATAAAAGAGTAATTGTCTCCCGCCCGGTTCAACCCATGGGAAAAGATATCGGATTTTTACCCGGGACACTAGAAGAGAAAATGATGCCATGGCTGTCCCCAATCAAAGATAATTTAGAGTTTTTAATGGGCGATAAACGCAATATGGATTTATATATGGACGACGGAGTAATTGAAATTGAGGCGTTGACTTATATTCGCGGCCGCTCTATCTCCAATGCCTTTATTATTATTGATGAAGCGCAACAGTTAACAAAACATGAAATAAAGACTATACTTACAAGAGTTGGTGAAGGAACCAAGATAGTTTTCACCGGCGATATCGAACAAATCGACAATGTGTATGTGAACGAGACAACAAATGGTTTAACATATGTTGTTGAAAATTTTAAGAATCAAGATATCGCAGGGCATATAACACTTAAAAAAGGCGAACGTTCAAAAGTCGCCACAATCTCAGCGGAAATTTTATAAAATTAATCCAGAATTTCGTCGATCGTTGAGCCTAATTACTTAAAAGAGGTCTAAAAAATGGAAATTGAATTTAATGATAAAAATCAAGATAACCCCGATCTTAAAAAGATTGTTGTTCAAGAAAATGAGCTAAAGACATGGCTTGTGAATTATGTAGGAACCAAACAGAAAGCCAAAGATGATACTGTTACCGTCGAGATGATTGTTGAGACACTGGCAACAGAATTCCCTGAATTCTTAATGGTCATCGCTGAAGAAAACTATATCCGCGGATATGAGCAGGCTTTGGCTGACGTCGAAGTGGGACAAACTTTGGTGGAATTCAATCAGAATAAATGAGCGATATCAAAACATATATTGTCGAGAAATCAAAAAAGGCAAAAAAAGAATATTATTATATTTATGGCAATATTCCAGTTTATCTTAAGGACATGTTACCCAGTAATATCAATGTCCCCCGCGCGCTGAAAAAGGCGCAGGAGGCAGTTCCTCGACGTCTAATACGCGATCTAGAGATGATTATCATCGGACATACTCCGGAGTTTGAAGAAAGACAAATAAACGCTCTTTACAAAGACGGCACCGTTTATATAACTAACGCTCAATCGTCTACCGAAGATCTGATTGATGATCTGATTCACGAATTCGCTCATTGTGCTGAAGAATATTTTGCGCAAGACCTGTATGCTGACATGCAGCTAGAGAATGAATTTATCGAAAAGCGCAAAAAGCTTTACGAGATATTAACCGACCGCGACTTTAAAATTCCGGCGAAATATTTCTTAGATCCAGAATATGACCAGGATTTTGATATGTTTTTATATACCGTTGTAGGGTATCCGGTACTCTTAACTTTAACTTACAATCTATTTATATCGCCTTACGCAATCACCTCTCTGCGGGAATACTTTGCAAAAGGATTCGAAGAATATATATTGGGCAATGAAAAAAACCTTAAAGATGTTAGTCCAATATTGTATAATCGTCTAAAGGAATTAATAGAAAATGAAGATTGATATCAAAGAAAATAATCAAGAAAAGACTATTGAGGTCACTGTTACCATGGAACTAAACGGGGCCCCAAGTTATCCCCGCGGACCCGACTTTCCACCACAACGAAACCCCAATGCAGTGCTCATTAAAGCTACACAAATAAGAGATATCCTCGCATCCCGGGATATTGAATTTGGCACGTGCGTTGAGGGCCCCGGATACGTCTCAAACACATCTACAGAAACCCTCACGGGTACCTGGATATTCGAGAAAAAAACCTTGACAAACACACAAAAGTCTGGTAAGATAGGGGAGACGCCTAAAAAAGCGTCCCGCTCTAGAAAACAAAAAAAGTAAAATAAGATGTCACATATTTCGTATTCGGAAATTAAGAATTGGGCCAAGTGTCCTTTTTATCATAAACTTCTGTATGTGGATGGCCTCAAAGTCTTTGAAGGTAATTTATATACAAGCTTTGGGACAGCGATCCACGCCGCCTGTGAAAAGGTACAGGAGACCTCTCTCGATAATTTAATAGAGATCTTTCTATCGCAGTTTGAGGAGGAAACCTCCACCCTACAAGAATATGACGAGGCACTTTATCGGGAAATGAAAAGTCAAGGACCTCAGATTTTGGAGCATGTGGCCGCTCGAATGGACGACTATTTCGGAGATTTTGAGGTGTTAACAGTCGAAGAAAAACTCTATGAGGCCATCCCAGAATCGACTGTCTCCCGTAACTTTAAAGGATTTATTGATATGGTGGTTAGGTCCGGTGATAAAATTCACATTATTGACTGGAAAACATCTACTAGAGGTTGGAGTACCTGGCAAAAAAATGATACTGTGTTAAAATATCAACTTTTGTATTATAAACACTACTATGCCCAAAAGTATAATTTATCACCAGATGATATTCACGTACATTTTGGTATCTTAAAACGCATTGCTTCGGGCCAAAATCGCGTCGAGTTGATGGAAATTACAAGTGATGAAAAAAAAATCACGGAATCACTTAACTACATGAAAAAGTTTTTGTATAATGTAGATAACAAAAAATATGTGAAGAACCGTTTATCTTGCAAGTTTTGTGAATTCAGCGGTACCGAACATTGCAGTAATTAAAAGAGGTTAATGTGGCTAAAAAAATTAAAGTGCTCACTCTGAGTGATCACCCGATGTCCCCATCCGGAGTTGGGACACAAACTCGGTATATGATTGAAGCTCTCCTGGAGACAGAAGAATTTCAAGTACGTTCCTTGGGAGGAGCTATTAAACATGAGGATTATAGCCCATCGATGTCGGAACGTTTCGGTGAAGATTGGGTAATCCACCCGGTAGATGGTTACGGAAACCAACAACTCGTCCGCCAATTTATGGCAGAATGGAAGCCTGATATTATCTGGTTCATGACCGATCCCCGCTTTTATCCCTGGTTGTGGGATATGGATAACGAGGTTCGAGCCAATGTTCCAATGGTTTATTATCACGTTTGGGATAATTATCCCTTACCAACATATAACCGAAATTTCTATAATTCTAATGATTTAGTGGTCAGTATCTCCAAAGTTACCGATGACATAGTTAAACAAGTCTCACCAGAGGTTGATAGTATTTATCTACCTCATGCTGTACACCCGGAGATCTTTAAACCTCTCAGCGACGAGGAACGCGCCGATTATCGAACCAAAGCTCTCCCACCATCAGCGAAGGATAAATTCATATTCTTTTGGAATAATCGAAATGCTAAGAGAAAAATGTCTGGTTCTGTTTTATGGTGGTTTAACGATTTCTTGAAAGAGGTGGGTTATGATAAGGCAATGTTGATTATGCATACGGATCCCAAAGATCCCCATGGTCAAGACTTACATGCTATTATTAATGAGTTGGGGCTAGCCGACCCCGAGCACATGTCAGTGATGCTATCTGTAGATAAATATCCTCCGGAGGTTTTAGGGCAGGTGTACAGTATGGTTGATTGCACAATCAATATCTCAGATGCTGAAGGGTTCGGGCTAGCCACTCTTGAATCGTTATCTGCCGGCACCCCTGTAATTGTTAATATGACGGGTGGTCTTCAAGAACAAGTAACCGATGGAGAACATTGGTTTGGCATTGGTTTAGAGCCTGCTTCCAAAGCAATTATTGGATCGCAAGACGTCCCTTGGATTTACGAAGATCGAGTGTGCAAAGAAGATTTTATTAACGCACTGAAAGAAATGATGAATATGCCTAAAGAAGAAAGGGAACATATGGGTCGTCTAGGTCGGAAGCATGTAGAGACCAATTATGATTTCGATAAATTTCAAAAAAGCTGGCACATTATCCTTAAAAATCTTCACGAAGAACATGGCTCATGGGAAAACCGAAAGAAATATTCACCCTGGACGTGTAAGGAGATGAAATGAGAAAGAAAATAATTGTAAAGGGCCCATTTCGTAGTCGATCGGGCTACGGGGAACAAGCCCGTTTTGCTTTAAGGGCTCTCCGGTCCCGTGAAGACATCTTTGATATTTATGCCCTCGATATTCCGTGGGGTAGCACCGGCAATGTGTCCGAAGATACAGCCGAAAAGAACTGGATTGATTTTTTGGTACAAAAAACCATTAATCACACGCAAGGTCAAGGCGCACCTTTCGATATGACCTTACAAGTAACCATTCCGGGCGAATTCGAAGTGGGGGGCGCCCCCTATAATGTGGGATACACAGCCGGCGCCGAAACTAATATTGTGTCGGCCCAATGGTTACAAAAGATTAATCAAATGAATCGGATCATTACCACCTCGGAACACACGAAAAAAAGTATACTGAATTCTTCATATAATATTACTGATACGCAGACTGGCCAGGATAAAGGACTTTTGATGGCACAACCTCATATCGAGGCAGTAAATTACCCTGTAAAAAAAATCAAACCAAAGAAGGTCGATTTAGAATTGAAGCACGACTTTAATTTTTTGATAGTCGCCCAATGGTGCCCCCGAAAGAATTTGGAGAATACAATTTCGTGGTTTGTAGAAGAATTCAGAGATGATGAAGTTGGACTGGTAATAAAAACCAATACGGCTAAAAATTCTACAATGGATCATGATTTTACCACACGGAAACTCGATAATCTCTTAACATCTCTAGGTGAACGGACATGTAGTGTTTATCTCCTCCATGGCGATATGACTGATGAAGAACTTACAGGTCTTTATATTCATGACCAAATAAAGGCAATGGTGTCTTTGACCCACGGAGAAGGTTTTGGCTTGCCCCTTTTTGAGGCTGCGTACAACGGGCTGCCCATTATTGCACCCGGCTGGTCAGGTCATATAGACTTTTTATCGGCGCCCGTTAAAGGCAAAGTCATCGAACACTATACGGTAGTAGAACACGAGGTGGCCCCCATCCACCCCGAGGCTGTTTGGCCCGGCGTTTTAGAAGCCGCTTCCCAGTGGTGCTACCCCGATAAGAAATCCTATAAGCGAGGATTGCGAGATATTTTCAAAAATTATAAAGATAAAATAAAAATGTCAAAACGCCTGAAAGGGTATATTCTTCGGAATTGGGAAGAAAAGAAGATATACAAAACATTTGTTGAAGCACTTGGAATAGAATTAGACACTTCACCGGAAGAATCAACAGATGAGGAAGTGTTGGTATTTGATTGATGCATAAGATAGTTTGGATATCGGATTTTTCTGTCGCCGAGGTGCAGGGAGGCGCCGAGATTGTGGATGCTCACCTGATGTCCCTGCTACAAGATGCCGGCCACACGGTGGTCTTTTCTCCATCTAGAGGCACCAGTGACCTGTTTATTAAAAGTATGGCCGATGAGTATATCTTTATCGTTTCTAATTTTGTAGGCTTAGATCCCCACGTGCGATCCCTTTTGGGGTCCACGACATATTTTATTGTTGAACATGATCACAAATATTTACGCTCACGAGACCCTTCTCCATATACAAACTTTCTTGCTCCCAAAGAAGAGATCGTTAACCGCGATTTTTATAAAAAAGCTCAAAAGGTTTTCTGCCAGAGCACCAAGCATGGGGAAATTGTAAAGAATAATCTCAAACTCGGCAATATCATAACCTTCGGGAGCACGTTCTGGTCCGAAGAGCACATTGATATCTTGAGAAATAATATCAAGAGTGAAAAAAACGGGAAAAAAGCCGTTTTAAAAACTCATAATTTGGTCAAAGGCCAATTCCAAGCGGAAGCTCATTGTCATAAACATAATCTAGCTTTTGATTTAGTTACAGATCCGGATTATTCCTCCTTTATCAAAAAGTTGGCCCGGTATTCCGGTTTAGTTTTCTTTCCACAAGTATTTGAAACTTTTAGTCGCTTAGCTGTGGAGGCCCGCATCTTAGATTGTGAGTTAACATGCAATAAGAATATTAGCGCGGCCCATGAGCCATGGTTCAAACTGAAGGGTGCTCCTCTTCTCGCCGCAGTGCAAGAAAATCAAGAAAGAGCGGAGAAACTTTTTCTAAATACCATCGATGAGGTCGTAAAAACAAAAGCTTCCCAAGCGGACATCACCGTGATACTTAATATGTATAGACGCCCTGAAAACATTCCATTACAGGTGGGCGCCATCAAAAAACAAACAATTCAACCTAAACAAACTTGGGTGTGGATTAACGCCCATGAGGATAACCAACATTATGACAGGGACACGCTAAACGTTGATAGAATCATTGATAACGACTTTAATTGGAAATTTTATGGCCGATTTGCCGCCGCACTTCTGGCCGATACTGAATATATCGCTATTTTTGATGATGATACTGTCCCGGGCACACAGTGGTTTAAAAACTGTTTGGAAACTATGGAAACTCACGAAGGAATTCTGGGCTCAGCCGGCGTAATACTTAAAAGCCCTTATTATGTCCAACACGACCGCTGCGGCTGGCCAATTCAAAACGAGGAAACCACTGAGGTTGATTTAGTTGGCCATGCGTGGTTTTTTAAAAGAGAATGGTTAAGCCACCTATGGAGTGAGATGCCCACTACATGGGATAATGGGGAAGATATTCAGTTCTCTTTTTTAGCTCAAAAAAAAGGTGGCATTAAAACTTATTGCCCGCCCCATCCCCCGGAAGATAATTCTCTTCACGGATCGGTGCTTGGAAACGAGCTAGGCATCGACAGTAAGGCCACTTCGAACAATAACGAAACATCACACCAACAATTCTTCTCGGAAAGAGACGGCGTAGTGCAAAATGCACTTCAGAACGGTTGGAAAACAGTTAGAGGTATAAAATTATGATCTTATTATGTTATGGAACACGACCGGAATATATTAAAATACTCCCGCTTATAGAAGAATTTGACGATACCGGCATCGATTTTAAAGTATTTTTTACGGGACAACATATGGATTTACTTCCGGACGGAGCTACTAGTAAAGTCGACTATGTTGCCACTATTATAGATGGAGATAACCGGTTAGATAGCATTGTACAGTCTATCATGAACACAAAGGATCTCTGGAACGAAAATTACGATTACGTGCTGGTCCAAGGAGACACTACTTCGGCGTTTGCAGCCTCTTTAGCGGCATTTCATAGACAAATTCCAGTTATTCACTTAGAAGCGGGCCTCCGGACACACGATAATTCCAATCCTTATCCTGAAGAATTTAATCGCCAGGCCATCTCCCGGTTGGCTTCAATCCACTTGTGCCCCACCAACCAAGATGCGGCCAACTTAAAAAAAGAAAACACCCAAGGATCGGTTTATGTTGTAGGTAACACTGTTCTCGATAATCTACGTAAGAAATATTTGGAGATCGAGTATAGTAACAAAGTTCTTATCACTATGCATCGACGAGAAAACCATGAGATTATCCCAGAGTGGTTCGAGCAATTCGACCGCGTGGCAAAAGCTTTTGACGAATTAGAATTTGTCTATTATGCACATCCTAACCCTAATGTGCAAAAGCACGTTGCTAATCTTAAACATGTTACGGTGCTTCCACCGCTCCCCTATAATCAGTTTATTGAAGAAGTGGCCCGGTGCCGATTTCTCATCACGGATTCAGGAGGCCTTCAAGAAGAATCCTCGTTTCTCCGCAAACGAAGCGTCGTCTGCCGCAAAAAAACAGAAAGAACAGCAGGCCTAGGTGAATTTTCTGTTTTATGCTATAATCCTGTAGATTTATATGCTATAGTAAATGAGGCCGCAAATGACTTCAGAGTTAATGAAGGGATATCGTGTCCATACGGCACCGGACATAGCGCCACGGCAATTACTAGAATACTAAACATGTTTGAGAATGAGTAAAGGTTTTAAAGAAGATTTTTTTCTTCTCCTCAATAAATTAAAAAGAGGAGAACATTTTGCTTTTACTAGGTTTTCTGATGGTGAGACTTGCATCATGCGAAATGAAAAGTTAGTACTGGCTAGTGATCACGTACTTGTGGGCACCAAGCTACACACATTTGGTTACTCCGAAGACGATCATAAAGAGTTTTTACCTCAAAAACACGGCTTTGTCCGGGAAGCACTGGTAGATTCCTTTCAATTTTCTAAGAAAAACTATTTTGTTGGCGCAGGTTGCGGAAATTGCACGTGCTTAATTCAGCAAGACATTCCTATGTTGCGAGAACTTCGACCTGATGATGAAGAACATTGGACAAGTCCGAATTTGTTGGTAAATTCCAATTATTCGCTTTTCTTGAACCAAATGGTCCCTGAGTTCACGAACAAAAAAATAGTGGTTGTTTGTAGCAAAGATGCGTCTTTTGAAAAACTTCCTTTTGAGGTAGTGAAAGATTTTCGAGTAGGTCGAAACTGTATTGTTAATGATCACCATTTAATTGACGAGATGAAAGGGTGGGCCGAAGAAAACAATATTGAAAATCACATCTTTTTATTTTCAGCCAGCAGTCTCAGCGAAATTCTTATTCATCGTTTATTTGAATTTAATAGTAATAACACATATATCGATATTGGCACCACTCTTCATTGGCATCTGAATTTGGGTATAGAACGAGACTACCTCCGAGCTTATTGGAATCGCACTGGCCACCCCGATTTATTTAAGGATTGCAACTGATGAAGTTGGTAAACAATGAACTTAAATATTGGGAGTATATTCGAGCCCTCCGTAACGAAAAGGAGGTGAAGAACGGCTTTATAGATCAACGCCACATTGGACGCTTTGAGCATTTTAAATTTATGTTTAAGTATGGTCATGGATATTATATTTGTTTGGAAAATAAAAGCCCTATAGGCTTCGTGGGTCAAATAGACGGAGATATTCGGATTGCGGTGGAACCGGGACACCAAGGAAAGGGAGTGGGAAAATTCATGATTAACGAATTAATGAAACGCCACCCCAACGCACAAGCCAAAGTAAAAATTGCAAATGCGGAAAGCTATTGGATGTTTAAAAAGTGCGGCTTCACGGAAAAGTATTATATTTTGGAGAAGGAATAATCATGACATCTGTCAAATCACAAGAATTTATTTTTAAAAATTTATCAACGAAAGAGAAAATCAATGCCTGGATCCAAGAAATGGAGAAGGAAACAAGATCGTCTTATCCGCTCCCCCCATCCGACGGAAAATTAACGGGCATATGCGTTGATATTGGTTCTAATGTAGGAACTTTCTTGGCACGCGCTGCCACCCGTTATGAACATGTATACGGCTTTGAGCCGTGTCTTGAGAATTACCAGGTTGCAACGCATCTTATGGAACAGATGGGTCACGACAATGTATATATTTTTCATCAAGCTGTGAGTTCTGAGAGTGACCGAATTGTTAAGCTTTACGCCCATGAAAGTGGAATGTCGGGTGATGTCGTCTGTAGTGCGGGTTTCTTGTCGGATCCGCAATATGCCCCTGTGGGTCAAACATGTGATACAATATCACTAAATGACATTATAGAAAGAATACCTCTTCCCCATATCGATTATCTTAAGATAGATGCAGAGGGGAGCGAATATGAAATATTTGAAACTTTCAAATATTATAATAAAATAAATACCATGGCAATGGAGTTGCATGGACACCCGGATCCTCAAACAAACAATGATGAAGAAAAATTAAAGCTGTTGGATAAACTCTCGACGTATTTTTTTATTCTTCCAGTCTTTGCTGAAGTAAACGGCGAATATAGCGCTATTGATAGTATCCAAACCTTTTGCAAATTTGCCAAAAAATATGAAACAGAAGATCTGATAAAATATACTAATTTTGTCTTTCAGGCGCGCTATAAATATTTGACATAATGCTGCACAATCCTTATAAAATAGTTAAAATGTTTGAGGAAGAGGTGGCACACTATGCAGGCGCGCCCTATGCCGTATCGGTCAATAATTGTACCAACGCACTTTTTCTAGCTTGTAAATACGCGGGTGTAAAAAACCAGACCGTAACTATTCCTAGTCGCACTTATCTTTCGCCACCGCAATCTATTATACAGGCCGGAGGCAACCTTCAGCTAGAAGATATAAAATGGAAGGGGATTTATCAACTTAAACCTTTCCCAATTTATGATGCGGCAAAGAGATTTACTTCAGGCATGTATATCCCGGGTACTCACATGTGTTTATCTTTTCATATTAAAAAACATCTTAAAATTGGCAAAGGAGGAATGATCTTGACTGACGACATAAAAGCCGTAGAATATTTTCGCAAAGCCAGATATGAAGGAAGATCAGAAGTCCCCTATCATGAGGATATGATTGAAGAAGAAGGCTGGAATATGTATATGACTCCGGAACAAGCAGCCCGAGGCCTTATGTTAATGCAAAATTATCCTGAAACTGTGGACGATCTTCCCGAGGATCCACCCTATCGAGATTTAAGAGAGTTCGACTTGTTTTTAACCAGGAAAAAGGTGAGATAATGAACCATCTTCCAGACGTAATGAAGGGTTATGAAATCTATTGCAATGATGAAAAAAACTTTGGGAAGCCGGATACTACAATATATACAAATTACAAAGACATCCGCATGGAAATGCGCTCCCAGAGATTATCCCTCCGCCCCGGCGTTATATGGATATTCAGCGAGGTGTTTGGTGCTTCTTATCAAAGCAGTTTAGATGTCTTCCGCCAAGATTTGGTCGACGAGGGGGTAACGGTGGGTGAATACTTCGCCCTCGATTGGATAGAAACAACCGGCGCCCCCAATATAGAAACCTACACCGCCTACCAAAAAGGTTTTTTTGAGGCCGAGCACACTGGAATGACAGTCGGAAATCACAAGGAACGGGATGAGGATAGAGAATATTGGACGGTGTTATTGGGGGATGTATATTCTGATGCGCCCAGTTGGAAGGGAAAAAAAGCTTTAGATGTTGGCTGTGGCTGCGGACGTAATCTTAAAAATTTGCTCGATATAGCTGAGTTTGAAAGAGTGGATGGCTGCGACATCTCTGAACAAAATATTATATATAGTAAAAAATATGCCGAAGATATCCATGGCGCCGGCAAATCACAAAGCTTTGAAACCAGTGGCTGGGACTTAAAACCGGCACTGTCCGAAGAATACGATTTTGTCATGTCTTCCGCAGTCTTTATTCACATTCCCGATTATTATAATCGGATGTCTTTGATCGAAGAAAGCTTTCGTGTGTTAAAGCCAGGGGGGATCGTGTCCCACCATTTTATAGATATGGAAATAAGCAACGGCTATACGGGCACATGGGGCTTGCGCCAGCAAAAAGAATACGGACAGGCTCCTATGAATTGCCGAGTGGAAGATCCACGCTATTTGTTGAGAGATTTTTATATTGCCGGCTTTAAAGATATTACCGTAACTATGGGAACGGATTTATTTACTACCCGACCTGCCTATTATGTGCGGGCCGTCAAACCCCCCGCCGATACCACTATAGATCGAGATGAAACTTAAAATATTAATGTATTTAAAAAAAATCAAATTGTGGTATAATGATTATTATCTAAAAGGCATTTACCAATGAAAATCGCTCTCTGTTTATCGGGTTATTTCGATTCCCTGAAAGATAGTTCCTCCCGGGGCATGGATGGGTTTGAATATATTAAGAAACATATTCTTAGCCATGGCTCGGAGGATTGCGAAATTGATGTGTTCTTTCACAATTGGGAGCCCCATCTAGAGGAGAAACTAGTTGATTTATATAAGCCTAGAAAACACATTATAGAGCCCCAAATTGACTTTGTACCCATTGCTCAAGAACACGAGGTAAGTCGAGAAGATATCGATCCCTATAATTTTTTGGGAAATTGGACAATGACGTCGACTTCTGGTACTGGGTACGTGGGCCCAGAGAGGTTGTTAAGTCAATATTATTCTCTTTCTCAGTCGCTTGTTCTTAAGCGAGAATATGAAAAAGAACAAGGGTTTAAATATGACTGTGTTATTAAGGCACGCTTCGACTTAGGTCGCATCAATCGCGCCACGAGCGGCCCAGGAAAACAAAATCCTTTTCCGTGTCAATGTATCAACTTTGACCCGACGTTGGATATGAATTATTTATATCAAGCTGATTGGGATCTTTTCAATGAAGGGCCCGCGGATATGTGGTTCTATTCTAATTCCAAAAACATGGATATTTTTTGCAGCCTTTATGAAAAAGTGTTGTTAGACTATTTGCAATTGAGAAGTGAATATAGGGAGACAGTGACATCAGGCTGGCCCGAATCTAAAATGAATGATTTTCGGAGCAACGAAAAAACAAAACCTCCGGAGGAACGCAGTAAAAATTTACATAAGTATCCTTATTATTTGGCTGTCAATGGTATTTTGCTGATGAAATGGTTTCTAATAAAAAATGAGTTATGGGACAGTGCTATAGCCCTTCAAACGGAGTGGGAATAAAAGTGAATATATTAATACCAATGGCAGGCGCCGGAAAGCGTTTTAAAGAAGTGGGGTATAGTTTACCTAAGCCCCTAATCGACATCGCCGGCGAACCAATGATACAACGCGTTGTGGAGAGTTTAAACATAGAGGGGCAATATATTTTTATTGTACAGAAAGAACATATCGATAAATATCATATCGATCAAACACTGAAACAAATTGTCCCCGATTGCCGACTTGTGGTAGCAGATGGTATAACCGACGGCCAAGCTTGTACAGCATTGTTAGCGGCGCGCCATATCGACAACGACGAAGAGCTAATGATTGTCAATTGTGATAACTATTTCCTCTGGGAAACGGAAACATTTACTACAACAATCAACAATCCAGACATCGACGGAATGATTTTTACTTTTAATGATAAGAGCGGAAATAAATCATGGAGTTATGCCGAGGTTGGTGATGGTGGCCGCGTAAATCGAGTAGCTGAAAAGGAAGTTATTTCTACAACAGCCTTGGCGGGCGCCTTTTATTGGCGCCACGGATCCGATTTTATAGAATTTGCCAATTCCATGATCACCAAAAATATTCGTGTTAATAACGAATTTTATATTTCACCAGTTTTTAATGAAGCAATTGCAGCCGGTAAGAATATCTTCGATTACAATATTCTAGAAATGAGATCGATGGACACTCCAGAAAGCCTCGCCGAATTTGAAACATGGTTAGAAATTAAAAAAATGTCTAGCAAAGTAGACATTTTTATTGCCAAATCAGCTACAAAGGAAAATGAAATGATTAAAAGCAGAAAAATGCAAAACGCCCTCGAAGAACTTAGACAAGGGAAACCAATTATTTTGGTGGATGAATATGATCGCGAAAATGAGGGGGATATTGTGATCGCTGCCGAACGCGCATCCGTCGAAAACCTTGTTTTTACCATGAATAAAGCGAAGGGGTTGATGTGTGTGCCCATGACGGACGCCGATCTTAAGCGTTTGGAAATTCCACCCATGGTTGAGAATAATACGGATGCTAACGAAACTCCGTTTACCGTATCGGTTGATGGTGCCCCAAAGCACGGCACAACTACGGGCATGTCAGTGTACGATCGGCTGGTTACTCTTCAAGTATTGCTGGACCCCACGTCAAAGCCTGACGACCTTACACGCCCAGGCCACCTGTTCCCCCTGAGGGCACGTGACGGCCTCCTGAAGGAGCGCAGAGGGCACACGGAAGGCTCTGTAGAATTAATGAAACTAGCGGGTCTTAAACCGGCTGCTATTATTTGTGAAATTATGAATGACGATGGGACGATGACAAAAGGCGGCGATCTTAACAAATTTGCGGTGAATAATGGCTTATCGATCTTGTCCATCGAGGAAGTCTATGAAGCAGCATATAACGAGAGCCTATAATTCGTTTTCGATTGACTCATCGTTAGGAACCATAACGAAACGAAGCCGCGAAACACGCCTCTTTGATGAAATAAATTATTATAAAGATATAGAGACGACACCGCACTCTATCTTTTTCCCTAGATTTCGCAAATCTTCACATGAAGATGGGGAGCATTCGATGGAATTAGAGTACTACGCTTATAATAATCTGGGTGATTATATGGTATACGAGGATTTCGATCAAGCCTTTTGGGAAAATGTTGCATCGGGTATTAACGACGCTTTAGATTCTTTTGTAACAACCCATAAAAACGACGATTTCACAGCGTACGCAGAAGCAATGTACATTGGCAAAACGGAACGTTATTATAAAGAATTACTAGAAAACCCTAAATTTGCAGTCATAGCCACCCATCAAAAACTTATTATCGACGGACGCTCCTATGCGAACTTCCACTGTTTATGGAATCAGCTACAGGAACTTATTCGACATTATTTAACGCCTTTGCGTCAACTTTCGGTTATTCATGGAGATTTTTGTTTTTCGAATATTCTTTGTGGGGTAAATGCAAAAACTCAGACCCATTTGTTAAAATTCGTAGACCCTCGCGGGCATTTTGGTGAGGACGGTGTGTTTGGTGATCCACTCTATGATATAGCTAAACTTGTTCATTCTTTCGAAGGGGGATATGAATATATTATTTTTGATGAATTTGAGTTAGAAGAGAATAAAGACTTAAACCACTTTCAGGTTACCTTTGCAAATGATAATAAAGAAAAAATTAAAAAAGTGTTTAATAAATTCGACAGATTCAGAGATAATAGAGCTAAGTTAATTCAAGGATTGATATACATTGGTATGTGCTCGCGACATTATGATAGCTTGCCCCGGCAAACGGTGATGTATACTACTGGTATCAAACTTTTAAACGAGGCGTTAGATTATGAAGATATGCGTTGATTTAGACGGGACAATATGCGAGACCAAAGCCGCAGACCAGAGTTACCGTGATGTAAAACCTTTGCCTAACGCTGTAGAAACATTAGAATTTTTAAAACAACGTGGATATTATATTGTCATTTTTACTGCTCGAAACATGAGAACTTGTGAAAACAACGTGGGAAGAATTATTGCAAATCAAGGGAAGCTTGTTTTAGATTGGCTAGACAAATACTGCATCCCTTATGATGAGTTATTGTTTGGAAAACCCCATGTAGATTATTTTATAGATGATAAGGGAATAAAATTCACTGATTGGGACACTGTTAAAAAAACATTATTAAAAGCCGAGGAGGAAAAAAATGTTTGATTTCTTTTTTGATACTGCCGATATAGAATATATCGAAAATGTCTGGGGGCGCCTTAAAAATACCGTCGATAGTACTCACGTGCGCGGGATCACCACAAATCCAAATGCATTTAAAAAGGTAAATATGGATCGCCTAGAACAATGGACGGAACATCTCCCGAAGTTATGTGCGCTTGTAACCAAAATACGAGGCGACAACAAAGGCGTCGTATATGTACAAGCGCCAAATTCGGAGATGTGTCCTCATGACATTGTTAAATGGGCCGAGTATATATGTCAGTTTACAGACGGCACCACACGCCTAGGCCTAAAAATACCCCCATTTCACGGAGTGCTTGAGGTTGTAGACCAATTGAATAATTTTATGGAAACAAACGTCACCGGCGTCGCCGACTGTTCAACTGCCTTATCATGTTTCACTTATAATGTCCGTTATGTTAGTTTGATTCCCGGCCGGATGGAAGAGCAGGGAGTGGACGCTGCCGCACACGTAGCTTTTGCTCAAAAGCGTAAATCAGACTGCGCAGAAATTATTGCCGGCTCAATGCGTACGGTGAAAGGTCTACGGGATGTGTGTGAACTGGGAACAATCCCAACAATCGGAACACGCGTGTGGGACAAAGTGCTAGAAACAAAGATAGATCATCTTTTAACGTTCGAAAAAAAGGAATTAACTCATGATAAGTTCTCGCCTTTTATCGACGATGTGAATCGAAGCTTATCCGTTGATTTCTTTAAACAAATGGATGAGTGTGGCGCCACCGCCCACGCAGACTTCATGGCATTGTTGTAGGAATACTAGTGTACGCCGCCGTTTTCTATTCCCATTCAGATTATTCAGATATCTGGAAACCCATGTTCGCTCAAATGGACAAGTTTTTGCCGGAAGTAAAGAAATATCTAATTGCTGACCAAAGCACGCCGGATTTAAATTCCGACTGGGTTTTGTTGCGGTATGACGATGCACTGCCCTATCAACAACGCGTTTTGCAAGGTATTCAGCAAGTCGAAGAAGACATAATTGTATTTCACCATGAGGATATGTTTTTATATGGGGAGCCGAATAATCAAATAATAGAGAAATGTTGTAGCTTGATAAAAGAACAACAACTTGATTTTATTAAATTTGTACGGGCAACGTACAGACCATATGAAACCTTAACTCCCACCATGCTTCACGAGAATGTTTTTTATTGCCCTCCGGATTTACAATTCGCAATTCAACCCACATTGTGTAAAAAAGAAAATTTAATGCGTATCTATGAGGAAACTCCCGGTGAGAATATATGGAAATTCGAAGCCAACAGTAATATTGTTTGTGCAAAACATGCATTTAAGTGCGCGATGACTTTTATGGAAGGCGAACAAATGCGAGGAGACTTTCACTGGGATAGTCATGTTTATCCTTATTTTGCCACCGCGGTCGTAAAAGGTAAATGGGATTTTCAGTGTTATCCTAAAAAACTTAAAAGTCTCCTGGATGAATACAATATTGACCCAGCGGCTAGAGGTACAAATGTCTAGGTTTCCAGAACTAGTTATTTTTGATATGGACGGGGTGTTGGTAGATGCTTGCGGATGGCATTTAGAAGCATTCAATGCTGCATTAAAACATGTTTGTAACTATGAGATTCCCCTAGAGGAACATTATAAAATATACAACGGCCTCCCCACTAAGATAAAATTAAAAATGCTGGTGGAGGCCAATAAAATTGAAAAAGATAATGTTCAAGACATATTTGATTTTAAGCAAGAGCGCACTCTAGAGATAATCAGAGCACAATCCGAAGAAAGACCGGAAAAAGTTGAATTAATACAATGGCTTAAATCCAATAACGCCCGAATTGCGTGTTTTACTAATAGTATTCGAGAAACGGCCTCACTTGTATTGACTGAAGCTGGTATTTTAGAGCATCTTGAGTACTTTTTAACTAATGAAGATGTGATTAATGCAAAACCAGACCCCGAAGGTTATATTCAGGTATTAAAACACTTTAATTGTGTCCCTAAAAATGCTATGATAATAGAAGATTCCCCCAAAGGGGAAAAAGCTGCACGTGCATCCGGGTGTAGTGTAATGAAAGTCACCAATGCCACCGAAGTAATTAAAAAGGGGGTTAAAAGATTTATAGATGAAAGTTTTAATACCCATGGCGGGTGAAGGCAGTAGATTCACCAAAGAGGGATATACTTTTCCCAAACCATTGATTGATGTTCGTGGAAGACCCATGATCCAAACGGTGGTAGAAAATCTAGATTTTGATTGTGAATATATATTTTTAGTAAGGCACGATCACGTAAAAAAGTATGCCGGTCTCTTAGATACTCTGGAACGTATAACAAATGGCCGCTGTTCTCATGTGGAGGTAAAAGAGTTAACTGAAGGAGCGGCTTGCACTGCCCTATTAGCTCAAGATCTTATTAACGACGACGAGGACTTATTAATCGCCAATTCTGATCAATTTATTGAGTACGAGGCCGAGAATTTTAAAACTTTGAAGAACTTAACTGATGTAGATTCGATGGTCTTCACGTTCAATGCCGTACACCCAAAATGGTCCTTTGTAAAGACAAATTCTCGCGGTTTTGTTACAGAGGTGGCTGAGAAAAGGCCTATTTCCAATATCGCCACATGTGGTATATATTGGTATCGACGAGGCTCAGAGTTCGTTAAATATGCTCACCAAATGATAGAAAAAAACGTGAGAGTAAATGGGGAATATTATATTGCCCCGGTTTATAACGAAATGCTAGAAGACGGAAAAACTTTAATTCCATTTTATGTTAACAAAATGTGGGGCCTAGGTACTCCTGAAGACCTCAAATATTTTTTGGAGAACCAATAATGGACTTGTCCTGGAAAGACGATAACATCTGGACACGAATGCGGAAAAAGACATGGCAAAAAAAACGGCCACCGATTGTGTGTATAGGGGGAATGCCGCAATCTGGAAGCACTCTGCTTCTCAATCTTATGCGAATTTTCTGCGAAACCTGCCAACTTAACGTCGCCGTAGCCCTCAGTCAGGATTATTGTGAATATCACACAAAAGAACCCCCTGCTCCCGTGGATATACTCATAGCAAAGGAACATACGGGAGATATCGTGTGTGATTTTTTAATTACCGTACGTCGTGATATCCGCGATACTGCGGCCTCGGCGTTGCGTAAAAGAAGGGAACACCATGGAAACGTAGAATTATCACAAGAGGAGTTCGAAAACATAGTGAAAGAACACCTGATGTGGTATGCCGCATCAAAGCAAAAGGATTTTTCCAAGGTCCAGCAATATGTCGATAACGAAGCAATTCCTGATATAAACAAATATGTTAAACGCTATGAATGGTGTTATGAGGATTATAAGGTTGACCCCCTTGAAACACTCAAAACTTTGATGAGAAACTTTTTTCCCGAGATCGATACCATGAAAGAAGAGGTACTTAAGTCGATTATCATGAAAGCGGAAGGCATTAAAGATGATACGGACAATTTGTTGACTTCTGGTGATTGGAGTGACCCCCGATATTCGGCCACGTTAATGTTAAAAGAACACATTACATCAAATAACGGCAAAGTGGGGGGATACAAAGAAACTTTGACCGACGAACAAATAGCTTTTATAGAGACAGAGTGCGGCCCATGGCTCCGTCACTATGGATATCTGGATGATTGATACCCGACGACGCAGTATAGTTAAATCTTTGTCGTGGAGACTGTTAGGCTTTTTGAGCCTATTATGTTGTTCATATTTTATTACCAGTTCAGCAGCCACGTCTGTCAGCATTAGTGTGCTCCACCAAATTGTCACTTTGTTTGCCTATATTTATCATGAACGATTTTGGGCTGTCATTCGTTGGGGTCGAACCAAAGGCATTTCACTTCATATGACGGGCTTATCTGGTGCCGGCAAGAGCACACTAGCGCAGCACACAGCGCAGAGACTGAGAAAAAAAGGTTATTTGGTAGAGGTAATTGACGGCGACGAGTATCGCGAAAACCTGTGCAAAGACTTGGGTTTTTCCAAAGAAGACAGAAACAACAATATTAGGCGTTTAAGTTTTGTGAGCAAAATATTAGCCAGAAACAGCATAATATCAATCATCGCTGCTATCAACCCCTATGAAGAGATAAGAATAGAAAACCAGAAAAAAGATTCTAGCGTTAAAACAATATACATAAAATGCGATTTAGAGACGGTAAAGAAAAGAGATATAAAGGGGTTATATGCTAAGGCGCTCCTACCTGATGGTCACCCCGATAAGATCTATAATTTTACTGGCATTTCAGACCCCTTTGAAGAACCCCAAACCCCAGATTTAACCATAAACACAGCTAAACAACCCCTCCCAGAATGTGTTATAATGATGGAGAATTTTATTCTCAGGAATATTGGATGAAAATAATAGCCCATAGAGGCAACATCATAGGCCCACAGCCTGCTTTTGAAAATACTCCCAACTATATTTTAGACGCAGTTTATAAGGGGTTTGAAGTAGAAATAGATGTGTGGTGGAAAGAGGGGAGCTTTTATTTGGGACATGATGGTTCTGATCAATATATCCCAACCAACTTCCTTTTTAATAAAAACTTCTGGTGTCACGCCAAAAATTTAAACGCCCTTGAAAGATTGCTGAGGTTGGACGTCCATTGTTTTTGGCATCAGACTGATAATTTTGCTTTAACTAACAGGGGTTATATTTGGACATACCCAGGTCAAACCTTGGTTAAAAATTCGATAGCTGTAAAACCCCCTCCTGAAATAACTGAGGAATTAAGGCACTGTGCGGGCATATGCAGCGACAGAGCCGCTTACTATAAGGAAGAGTTAATAAGATGAAGTTAGTGACGATTACAGGCTGTTTAGGGCTTATTGGCCACTATGTTACCCGCAAGTGTCTTGAAAGAGGGTGGAAGGTTTATGGGGTTGATTCTTTAACCTATGCAGCCAACGAGGATTTTCTTTATGATTTCCGCGAATTTAATACTCCGACAGAAGAGAACTTCACTTTTATCAACGAAGATATTTGCGAACTATCATTTTTACCTGATTGTGACTATGTGATTAATATCGCTGCAGAATCTCACGTAGGTAATAGTATAATTGATAGTACTGACTTTTTACACACAAACGTGGATGGAGTTCGCAATTTACTAGACTTAATAAGAAATAAGCCTAACAATATTGCCAACCCACCGGTGTTCTTTCATTTTAGCACAGATGAAGTCTATGGAGACATTGAACACGGAGCCTTTACCGAAACCGCCCTCTTAAACCCAAGCAACCCTTACGCTGCTTCAAAGGCCGCCGCAGACATGCTTATCTTAGCCTGGGCAAGAACATATGGACTTCAGTATAATATACTCCGCCCCACCAACAATTATGGAATTGGCCAATATCCAGAAAAGTTGATTCCCGTTGCAGTAAAACTACTACAAAGGAACAAAAAGATAAGGCTTCATAACGCAGGCGAACCAGTAAGAAACTGGCTGCATGCTGACGACACCGCCGAAGCAGTCATGACAATTATCGAAAAAGGTTCGATAAATGAAATATATAATGTGGCGGGCAATCTTCAACAAGCCAACCGCGACACCGTAAAAAAAATCATTAACACTTTCTTCGAGAACAAGTATAATTGGGAAGAATATGTGGATTTATCATATGTTAGAGAAGGACAAGATGTTCGGTACGCGCTCAACGATGAAAAACTGAGAGCCCTCGGCTGGAACAATCAAAAGGATTTCGATAACGAATTGCCCACGTTAATCCAATATTATAAACAAAACTTTAAATGGTGAATAAGAAAATGACAACTACAACCGACACTACAACCAATTTGACAGAATTTTTGCTATCAGACCAAGCAGTTGGAACTGTAATGATGGCACTACAAAAATCGTTGCTCGAACAAAGCGATATTGTTCCCACTTTGAAGGGCTTACGTCTAACCCCAAACACTGATGGAACCTTAGTGGTTCTTAACCCACCTTTGGTGAAGGTTTCCCACGAAGACGCAGATGCATTAGCTACTGCCACAAAAACTATCACAGAAGATGATGATGATGGAGAAGTGGAGTGCAGCACGTTGGATCCCGACGAAATTTAATGCCTCGTTATCATTACCGATGCGCAGGGTGCGAAAAAGAGTTTATGGTGGTTCATGCCATGGATGAGCGCCTTGAAAAGTGTCAGGAATGTGGAGAGATCAATACTTTAAAAAAGGTTTACACCCCTATTCCAAAAACCCCTAAACGGACAAACAAGAAAAAAGTTGGAGATTTGGTTAAGCAACATATAGAAGCTACCAAAAAAGAGGTAGCCGAAGAGAAGAAAAAGCTCAAAACCGAAGAATATCACCCATGATCACAACACTATTAGCATTCTCAGTTCTCTTGAATATATTTTTTATATGGTACTTAAGAAACGTATTAAGAGACTATTTTTATGTGCTCGAACATATGGAGGATTTACTGGATGATCTGACTGGCTTTGGCAGTCACCTTGAAAGTATCCACGCGATGGAAACTTTTTATGGAGATTCCACTCTTCAAAGTCTTATAAAACACTCAAAAGAGTTCACTGAACGCGTAAAGGGGTACGAAAGAGCCCTAGCTGTAACTGAAGAGGAAGAAGATGGCCCAGAAGAGGAAGAGTAGACATTATTTTACCAAAGAACATGAGAACGCCGTCGTTCAATATGCCTTGTCCGATGACCGCGATGAAAAACAGGAGCTTTATATTAGGTTGATACAACCGGCTTTTCACGAGCTAGTAAACAAGATTGTTTATACTTATAAGTTCTCCAATCTTCCAAATATTGAGTTTTTAATGGAAGAATGTAAACTCTGGCTTACGACGATCTTAGACAAATACGATCCCGATAAGGGGTCAAAGGCATTTTCTTATTTTAGTGTTATCACAAAAAATTGGTTTATTCACAAGGTCAAAAAAAACGCTACAAAAACGCGCCGGGAGTTAAATTTTGATGATATTAACAGTGGACTAGAGCAGCGATATTTATCAAATGATGAAGGTTACGTGTCCGAGAGAGAACATCAAGAATTCTGGTTACTTTTCAAAGAAGAAATGTCGACCTGGCACCAACTTAAATTAAAAGAAAATGAACGCAAGGTTCTCAAAGCAATAGACGTTTTATTTAATAGTTCGGATGACATTGAAATATTTAACAAAAAAGCAGTCTATCTGTATTTAAGAGAACTAACGGGGCTAAACACCAAGCAGGTGGTTAATAGTTTGAATAAACTACGAATAAAATATAGGAACTTTCGTTCTGATTGGAATGATGGAAAAATATAAATGCCTCTAATTATTGAAGATATAGAGGTGAAAAATGAAAAATATAGAACACTACCTCCAAGAGGCCATTCAGAACATTACTGATGATAGAGAAGTAACGCAAGCACTTCTCAGAGATGTTATGAATCTTTTGGCTGTTGATAGCGCCAATCATGAAAAGGTCGGAGCTATAGCCGCTAAATATGTGGAAACACTCCAGCGATCCAACGAACAATTGGTTAAAATAGCGGCGTTGATCCAAAAAAAGGAAAGCAAAGAAGTGGGTCTCACCGACAATGATAAACAGGAATTGTACGATCTGATCCAAGGAGAAAAATAGTGAATGTCTTTATTAGTACACTATGAGGATCCTGCGGCATCCGCTCTTAATCCTATTATTTATTCGCGCCGCCCTTCTCCCTATGTTTCGACCCACGGGAGCACGGCCGATCTAGATTCTGAGATGCGGTCGCATTTTATAAATAAAAGTGGCCCACAGCTAACGCCCCCTTATCTTCTTGCCATAGTTCTGGCGACACGAAAAGACACCGAGGGATACACACAGGTCATGGCCCGCATCCCGGGCTTTCACCAGTCTGAAGCACCAACTGTAATCCCGGGCCCAGCATCGCCTCCCATGAAAGATTTCTTTCACTGGACATTCGAAAAAACGTTTGTCGACATGTCCACCCGCGATATTAATGCTATTGTAAAGCACGATATATTTATCAATAGAAACAACCCCGCTGGGTTAACTGAGGAAATAAAACCTTATGATGTTGTACGCGTGGCGTATAATGATTACACTACCCAAACCGGCCCCGAGCTTCTGGGAAAAGCAAACAGTCGAGAACAGTCGTGCATAGGTAGGACCCCCACCCCCTACAAACCCCAGAATACACAGCAGCAATACAACAATGGAACACCCGGGCCACTGGGATCGACGTCTCAGAATGTAGCCAATCATTCGGGCCCCGGAAATATTCCAGCTTTTACAGACGCTCAAGCCTTCCCTCTTCCAGGAATGTACCAAAAAGGACCAGCTAAATATAGCGTAACGCAAGGTGGCGCAGACCCCAATGATCCGAATGGCCCTTTTCAAAGTAAGTTGGCCGGAACTTATGATCCTCGGCTACAAATCATAAACTGGCTGACGTGCAAAGAAAAAGCTGGATATGACCCCTTGGCTGTTCGTTTTAAGGGTCGATATCCCCACCATATTAAATATATGAAGAGGGGTGTAACAATGTTTTGTATACACGAAACAGCGGTTGCGGCAAGGCGCGCCGACCAAATCGACAAATTCCCGTTTAAAGGCCCTCAATCGTTTACAAAAAGAACTGACAGATACTACGCAGCTTTAGATGCGGGAAAGACAAAGGCTGAAGCTTCCGCGGCCGGTAAGGTCCCAGGAGTACACATGTGGGCCACAACAGACGGCAAGATCACCCATTGCGCGCCATTTGATGAGCTTATTGCTAATTGTAACTGGATTTCCCAGGCCGCCCCGGGGATTGAGTTTTACGGAGCCTCTACCGGCGGCAGTTTTTCGATGGCAAAGGTTTGTGAAGCCGGCGGTTACTATATTTTAGGGCTTGGTAAGCCTGTGGCCAATGCGGCAAGTGCTGATTCTACTTTTAAATTAAATAAACAAATTGCCCTAACCCTGGGAAGAAACTCTTTTTACCAGCTTCCAACGTTGGCTCAGCTTGAAACATCGTGGATACTTTGTCAAGACATTGCTAACAACGGCAGCGCATATGCTGAAAATGCATCGTATATGAAGGTGCCCTTGCGGTTCCCATATCAAGAACTTGGCACCGGCCCAGGAATTCCACTGGGTGGTGATATTCTGTACGGCGTTGACTATGGGTGGGAGCCCGATGAATCCAAGTGGGCTAAAAAATGCTTTCCATGGTGGCGTGTTCCCATTGTCAAAAAGAGTAAAATGTCAAAGGTGACTATGGCATTTTGGCAGGCTAACTCGCTGGGGAAAGGCTCAGAGTTGGATCAAGGAATGACCAATCATGCTTACGGCGGCCACCACCAAGACGGCTCTTTTTATACTTATTATGGCTACAGCCGCTATAAGGGAGCCAGTCCTCACGACGCTTTTTATGCCAGCGTTGGAGCCCTTCTGTCCACTGGTAACAGTGACTGGCTTAGCTATGTCGGACGTCAATACGGCAATGTCAACGGAAGATGTTATATAAGTGACTTACGCTATGGTTGGGCGGGCCAAAATAACGCATTTATTAGAGCGGGTAAAGAGTTACTGGGGCAGCGCACGCTAAATCCGGGAGTTTACAAGAGGAACGGTAAGCCCGAACCCGAGCCAGCTTTTAACACAGTGGTACCTTTAGTTTAATAATGATTACGAGGAAGTAATTACACTAATAGGCTATGAAATGACGACAAATAATCAAATATTCACACGAGAAGAACTACAGAGGGAAGTTGAGGCATCCTTGACAAAAACGCCTGCTAAAACCCAAACAAAATCGATTGATAACAAGGGTCTTATAATAAACGCGGGTAAATATGACGGGCTCGCACCAGAGCAACAAGAACTGATGGGTCCGGACATAGACCCTCAACCCATTATTAGAAAAGCCCCTAAAGGCAATTATCTGGAAGGGGAGTATGGGGCTTTTGTAATTCTCGGTAAAGATATGGACGGTAAAGGGGGTCTCTGGGACCAAACAGGAGCCGGCGCCATTCACTTAGTTGCCGGTCCAATGAGCGCTGATCCACGAAACGATCGTTATTACCAAACCAATTTTAAGTCGGATGCTGCAAAAATATTAATTACTCAAAAGGGTAACGTCGACGAATACTTGAGCCTTCCACCCGGATCGATCGGTGACATAAAAAGTAAATCTGCCATCGCCTTAAACGCCGATTCCACAAGGGTTTGTGCTCGATCGAGCATAAAAATTGTAGCAGGAACTGACACAGTAAATTCCAAAGGGGCCCAAAAGTTCTCTAGAGGGCTAATAAATTTAATTGCTATGACGCACCCTACGGAGGGAATTAATATGCAACCCGTGGTAAAAGGACAAAACCTTGTAGATTGCCTTAATGGAATTTTAGATTACATCGGTATTATACGAAATGAAATGTATAATTTCTTAGAGTATCAAGGGGAAATTAATAAGGAAAACACAAAGGCACTTTCCAAGATATCATCAGCACTCAAAGATATTAGCGGTCATACCCACCCCCCCAACGCCGGAGGAGCTATCGCAGCGTCCCTAGGACTTCAAGTAACGATGCCATCCAAAAAAAGCGATGTAAAAAAAGCATCACGCGGCATTGGGACCACAAACGGTAAAATTTCAAATCAGCAGGCAGATTTAGCTGATAAGAGCGCTAAAAAAACCATAGAGATTGCCAATACATTCCTTAAACCGCCAACAGACAAGCCCGTTAAAAACTCCCCCGGCGCAAAGTATATTTGCAGTGATGGAGTATTAACTAATTAATTATGGCAGAAGACTGGACAAATATACCCGTTAACGAACCCTATATTGATGGAAATGGGGATTATAATATTATTTTTCGTCTCAAACTACCCTCCGGGGCCACACAAGATGTGGGGAACTATCTCTATGTTGAGAAACCTAATATAACGATAAATCAGGGCGCCTATATGTCCAACGCCCCCGCGACAGTCAATGCCCCGCGCGCCGATCATTACAAAATGCTGGGCCTGATGATGATCGCTTTTAAATACGGTAAAGATATTTCCGGGATATTTGAACTGGGCCCGCAGATACTTTATGAAACCCAAGGATCCACCGCCGCAAGCGCTGCATTAGACCAGGGCCCCTTTGCCGAAGTCGATTGGGTTGATAACAAAATAACAGAATCTGAACCCGTAGTGGAACCGGTAATAATTGATATGATGATGGGTGGTGAGACAGAATTCACCTCCGAGGAAGTGGCTACCGGTTTTATACGAATTAAAATTACTTATGATGGCAAACGATTTAAAAATCTCATTCGTGCCCCGCGCCCATGGGAAGATAGTACTTTAAATTTGGGAGCACTCGCATTAAAAATAGACAATCAACGGTTTTCTGAACAGGAAGAACACGAGACTTTCAAAGATATCGTTGACCCCCTCTATATCCTTTCTTTTGATGATTACACTGATTTTACCTCTCAGTTGGGTGGTTTTATAGAAAGACTTGAATATTATCAAGATCTTGACAAAAGGCCTCAAAATAATGAGTGGGTATATTTTGATAATTTCGGCGATGTTACGTGGGCTGGGGAGATATTCACTCTAGAGCGATTACAGAATGATGTGCAGGAATATCTCAAGGTGAACAAAATTTCTCTGAATAGCCCTTTTTATATGTTCATTAACCGAAATGAATTAAAAGTAATGTATGTGGTACGTAAAACACGTAAATTGGCGAAAATACTTAAAAATATTGAAAAAACAGGCCAAGAAATTATCGATCTTATCTCGGCGAGATGGACAGTGAATAGTCAAATAAAGGTATCCGCACCATTAACGTTTACAGAAGTTGAGGCGGTGGAGACAGAGCCACCGGTAGCTGCCACCGTAAGCGATGGCAAGACGACTGTGGCGGTGGGGTCAAAAGTGACCAACGAAAAGAAAAAGATCGGCGATCTTTTTGTTGAGCTAGAGAAAGAATTTAAGTCAAATGTGGCCACATATGGCCTCATGTTCACGCGTAATGTTATTGATAAGTTCGAGTACCTTAATTCACCAAATGATTTTGACTCAGATATTTTAGGAGCCGAAGTCGATCCCGAAGGTAACACACTCGGACAGGCTAAAATAGATAAATATATTAAAAGTTATTATAAAAGCGCCCCCCTTAATTTAAATAACTCTCCCTCTGCGCTAGACAAGATTAACAATAATACCGGACAGATAGGGCCCCTCTTTTTTTCATCCCTTTCCGACGAAAGGGCGGTGAATTTCCTTATAAATTTGGCTAAGTTCGATTCTTCAGGTGATGGGGATTGTGTCTCTATTGAGAAAATAGAAGTTTCCACGGATGAAAGTTCTATAGATAGTTCGGGCCCATTGCCTTTATCTGAATTTGTGCGTAAATATATTCAGTTATCTGATACTACTTTAAAGTATTTCGATCCGGATGGCGATCGTTATCTCGACGGCCGCCGCAAAAAAGCTAACATAGCCCCCATCGCAAACGCCATTGAAGAAATTAAGGAGGAACCCCCGGTCCCCCAAACCGCTGAACAGGTCCGCGGAGAGCAGGTTCAACTGAACAATAGTACTAATCGTCGTCAACATAATACAATTTTAGATACTCAAGTTACTGATATCCGAGATAATTTTATGATCGATATGTCACATCAGGGGACTAAAATTACGTCCCTGTTGGAAGCACAAAGAAAAATATTGTCTAAAGTAACCATCAGGGAGCTTGCCGAACGCGCCCTGGCATGTATGAATATCACTTTTACAATTGAAGATATTATTGACATGTTTTGTGACACAACATTAACGGCTATTTTCGGAGATCCGGAAAAAGCTGTTTATTATTTAGAGCAAATACGCAACATTCATCAAGTCAACCCGGCAACGGGCGAAACCATTTTCGACGGAGAGGCGATATACCAGCAGCTTCTCGGAGAAATGAAGCGCGCCGCAACTAATGGTATTATTTCTGGTGTCAACAACGACCCTGAAATATTAGAGGCCTATCGAGATCTCGAAGGGTTCTTCGATACGACAGTCGGCGACGTTGCCACCGCGGCAGCAGATGCTTTAGCGGCCGAGGAAGCTCCCCAGATGACCCTTCCCGAGAGTGAAAATTTAAAAACACTAAGAAGCGGAAATGAAGGTAAGTTAGTAGAACTATTACAAACATTGCTTAATTTAATGATATTTGGTCCCGACTACATTACCGAACCCGTCCCCGGTTCCCCTAATGATATAAAGCCCATAGAGGTTGAAGGAATGCGCCCTTTAAAAATAGACGGCATCTTTGGCCCAAAAACTAAGCGAATGGTTAAATCATACCAAGGAGGGTCCTCCCTAAAAAAAGATGGAGTGGTGGGCGCTAAAACATGGAAAAGTTTAGTATCTGATTTTAAAATAGTATCTAAAACATCCCCGATTCACTCTACAAAACAAAAGACACTTAAAGATAAAGAGGTAGAACTTTTAGAGCCTAGAGACATTGAAGGCGTCGTCAATGCGCTTACTAAAGACACTAAAACAGTAATTTGTATGGTTATTGTAGGCGGCGCCGCCATACTGGTAGCCAATATTAAAGAAATGTATGAAATGCTATCACAGACTGGGACGTCCGCCGTCACCAACTTATACAATAGGATAGATGACGAACTCCCTGCCAAAAAACATTGTCCCGGTAAAATCAATATTAATATCAATATTTACGATGCGTTGGGATTTGCACAAAAAGCCCTAGGGGTGGATGGGGTGAGCCCGGCCCAACGATTGCAAACGATGCAAGACCGGATGCAAAATTATATCGATGGATTGGTAGAAAGACTAGTAATTCAGAGAATCAATGAACTCATTGAACGGCTGAACAGTTTATGTCCGCCTCAGGCTTCTAGAACAGGGCGCCTCCCCACCGCCGGTTCCCTTTCTCCCGAAGCTTTGAAGTTTCCCCCCAACATGGATGATCACCTCGACGTCGATATTGATTTTGTAAAATACATTACACAATTATTTTTGGTGTTAACTCCTTTAGATATTTGCCGATTGTTGGGTGGCACCCCCTCCAATAGTCTCATCGATCGCGTATATTATTTTAATGAAGATCATGGGTATGAAATTATTAATCAAAAGTTCACTATTCGGAAATCTTTAATATATTTTTATAAAAGTATAGGTGATCTAGCTGATTTATCTATCTGTGAACAAATAGAGGAAATATATAATATTACTGAGAGCTTGAGCGGATACGATATATGCAACGACGGGGACGGCAAATATGCCGAACACACGAGAACATTAGCCGCCATAGGATTAAGCCCGGGCGATATTGCGGATCAGTTAGCTGCCGACCAATTGTTAAAAAAAGAGGTGGGGAAATCGCTAATGGATATGATAAATGGCGTGAATAATACGGATGCTAATCCCGAACAAGACTTGAAGAATATACTAGTAGATTCGGCTGTTCATAAAACAGCCCGTCAAAAAATAGCCAATAATTATTTTGATGGAGTAAAAGAAGATCTTTATGACGATGTGATGGCAGATATCGCGGCAGCACTAATAAAAAGGACACAGGATCCTGCCGCAGATTTGGGGTCTAACTTTGCTACTTTTTTCGAACTTTTTACATTTACCCTTCCTTATGAAACGACCAAAATAAGTGGTTTCTGGAAAAAGGGCGGCGCCGCTGCCGATGTATTTTCCGGAGACGATAATCTACTCTTAGAGCCTGCCGCGAACCTAATTGAACATGGTCCCGCAGGAGTGACACCAGGCCCTCTTCAAAGTTTGTCCCAAGCACAAATACACCCTGTGGTTTTTGGGGATCCAACCCTTCCTTACAAGGCAGAAGGAAACTTTTCCGAGGTTATTCAAGCATCGCTTGATAATCTAAGTCACGCCCGCGGGACGCTAATTATGGTAGAGACACAGATAGAGGCACATAACCTTCCCAGTGGTCTATTAACAATGGTGCAAAACACACTGTCATCGGCAATCCAAGAGCTAAATTCATTATTAGGAAGTTTCAGTGACGCCCCTCTCGAATTAACAGTAGAAGAAGCCTACACAATGATTGGAACAATTAGAGATTATTTGTTATCCACTGTTAATACAATAAAAAACTTAAATTTTGCCCCCCCACTTATATGGACCCCCAAAAGCACTGCATGGGGCACTGAAGCTTCTGGTCAGAAATTGGCCGAGGTGGTTTCCCAACAATCCTTAGCTCCTCAGGATGTACTCCTCGGCGATGTATCCTCTGCCGGAAATGCTTATTCGGATGATCCTCTTGGGCCGGCCACCCTTTGGAACGAAATGTGTAATAGTCTAGTGGGTAGACTAATGATTGGTCGAGAGCAAGGTGGTGAAGCAACATTTAGCCCGTCCAATCTTCCGGCGACGTTGTTAAAATTGCAATCATCGGAATACGATTTTTTTAAAATTGAAGAAGTCAAACAACTTTTTAAAACGATAGCGAGATCTAATTTCAAAAAAGGTGATTTAAGCGAATCACCGGCCCTTAAAAATAATGATGCGTTACTTGAATCATTTCTCGTTCTAATAGAAAGAATGGAAACGGTCCCCGCATTGTTTAATCTGCTTGGCTACCTTGCCGCATATCCGCAAGCTTCTGATTTGTTAAACAACCCGGAGGTACTCGCTCAGCTAAACACAGCAGCTAACCAGAATACAGAGTTCACCGCCGAAATTTACGCACATTTACAAAAAATTAAACTTCTGCGTTATAACGAAAGTTTAGACGTGAATAATATTAAATATAATGCGCTGGCTCCCATGGACGATACCATAACGGGGTTAATTGCATCAGGAGACGCGCCATCTTGCGACCCGGAGGCTTCGTTTGGCCCTAACTTTCCGCTCGATGTATCGGCTCAAAATAATCACTACGGCTTCCCTGTCTTAAATAAAAATATGTGGGCCGACACTCGTCTTTTAGGGACAGATAGTGTTCCCCAGTTCTCCAATCCTAAATATGGAGCCACAGGGGCCTCGAAGCCCGACGCCATCATCCCCGCGGATTTAGATACATTAGTGTGGCAAACTAAAGCTGTATTAGAGGCGACAGAAACTCCAGACGATGATTTGAGCTTGGAGGAATGGAAAAAGGAACAAATTCCAGTACGAGGCGGCTTTTTCTTTGAAAATTTTGTTCAATTCGACGCTATTAATGTGAAAGGCGCGTCTCAAGCCGCAGCATCATCATTGGGGAATATTTCTATATTTGATTCCTGGGAAGAAAAGCGGGGGGAGATCAAAGAGAGATTCCCGTATTTGCAACAACACCCCGACGGCGATGCTATATTTGAAAGCGACAGTTCTAGCCGCCCCATTACTTTCTCTACCGAAGAAACAATAGACCTATTAAAAATAATAGGGGGGGATGCATCTTATTTTGAAAATAATTATAAAAAAGAATTAATGATTCCACTGGGTTGGTACGTCGCGCCTGACGAAGATAATTCTTGGGAAGTTACAAATGGGCTCCCGGCCTCCGGCGTTTGGTATTCCCCTGTCTGGGACATGGTTTCTACCATGGTAAACAGCGCAAAAGTGTTTGGGTACTATAGTGGTCGCATTTCTAATATGCCATATGGCCCATCCGTGAAAAATTTTATAGGGGGCCCTGCCGGCACTTTAAATTCAAATGATGTGGATTGGATTCTCCGCACACGTCTTATCACCCCACAACTCAACCCGATTGAACAAAACCATATTTTTGAGACTGTTCCCTTAAGAGACGCCCGGTGGACACGTTCCTGGACCGGTTTAGAAGATAACGAAGTCGACGCTGAGCGGAAACCAGATACCAATGCGGCTGCGCGAAACCCTACGTCGGTCGGCGCCGGCGGTCGATATCTCGGGTGTGCGGTCCCGTGGGATACTCGCAATTTTTATTCCGCGGCAAAGAAGAAATATTTTCCATGGGCCCTCGCCACGGCCCCATTCTTGAATAAGGTGGGTTATGGCGGTTCGACACCTTCATCCTATAAAACATCTGAAATCACGTGGTATACTGGAACTGCCCCTGAGACAGTAACCTTTCCTTTGAGCGGCCAGCGGGAAGACACATATTATACTAGTCGAGAAGAACTCAATGTGTGGTATGGACCCCAGCTAGACCTCACATCAAAAACTACCGCACAGAACACCAAAGAAGCGTCCGCCCCCGGGACCAACATAGGGACATGGAACTATTTGCCCAGCGGGACCACCCGAAAGTTTTCGTTGCCTAAAAATATAAAAGAATTAAAAGACCTGTTCTTAAACTTAAATGAGAAAACTAACAAAGCTGTATCCGAACCAATTTTCACAGAACAGGCTTATCACCTTGCAAAGGTTTTCGATCAAGATACCGGCACAATAGTAGAAAGAGAACAAACGCTGCGCGTCCCGATCCAATTTGGCGTTGCTTCGAAGGGAACAGAACTCGGCAACGAAGGGCAAGTTATTAAGAAGGCTGGGCTCATCAACGGTATCCAGTATAAAGATAGTGAAGACGACGACCAGTATGTCACCGCCACAACTAAGACGATTCGCATAATACGAGTATACAAAAAGATTTCCCTTCGGGATCCGTCATCTGACGGTACTTCCGATACAATTACTGTATCTAATTTGTTACCCAACCTCAAGCTGGGAGTGCGCCTCAACTATCTTTTGAGGGACAGTATAGTGGGTTTATTTGGCAACGATGCTGCCTATTGGGACACGTTTAGTGGGACAGTGGAGGGCGAAGAGGAACAGACGCTCACGGGCATCGCTGCAACACCCGATCTTCTTCCGATCGCTTTTAATTCGGACCCTGTAGCTGCAATAGCGGCCAGTACTCCGGATGAAATATTATTTGATCGTCTTTGGATGCCCCTCCGATTTATTATCGCATCCTCAACCGCGGGCACAGAGGAACCACTTATTGGTTTACAAAACATTGGCGAACATTTCCCCTATCAAAAAATCCCCCTAACACTTCGAATTGCGGAAGCTGCCAAGTCGCTAGCTAGCCCAGAATTAGATGTTTTTAATGAGACGGCCATTGATCCAGCAACAGCCACTTTAAGAGAATTTGTTAAACTTTTACCACATTCAGTGGCGGGGATCCCCCACCTCCCCGGATCCGGAATAGACCCCCGCCGCAGCGTGATATATGGTTCCGGAGATTACGCGGGCCAAGTTGCAGATACCAAATCGGGCGGTGGCGCCGAAAGCCCGGACCCGACGGGCCAATATGAGATCCCATCACCCTTCACACACGCACCAGTCTATCTTTATGGCAACACAATTTGGAAAGAGTTGGCATGTCTATTACAAGAGGGAACCGCGTGGGACACCTTGTTTAATGAGATATTGCCTATAAAAGATATATATTCTTTGTATACAACATATTTATTACACACGTTGGCGATGCAATCATCCGACAACGCGGAATATAATAATGCAATTATCCCATTTTTAGATCAGCTAAAAAAAGAAATTATCAAATTAGGAGAACAAACATAAATGCCCAATATCCAACCACAACTGCCCCTCACCATGGACGAAACCAATGGCGCGTACACCGCAATTCAGAATATAAAAGACAATGTTAAACAAAATTTTAAAAATTTAATTTTGACTAGTCCCGGGGAGAAGATCATGGAAACCGGATTTGGAGTTGGGTTAAGAAACTTCTTATTTGAGAATGGGACGCTAGCCACCGAAGGGGCAATTCAGGGTAGAATCAACTCACAGGTCGCCATTTATTTGCCTTATGTTGAACTAATTTCTGTAGGAGTTTTTACCAGAACGACAACGGGCAATCTAGTATCGGCATATGAACAGATCTCTCCCAATGTTCTGGTTGTCCGTGTTGTCTACCGCATCGCCAATTTAAATGAGTCGGATGTTCTTGACATAATTGTGAAATAACACTAATTATTTTTGACATTTAAGGGGCTTTAAGCTATGGCAGACCAAGACATTCCAATTAAATACACGAGCAGGACCTTTAACGATATTAAAAGCGATTTGGTAGAACACACAAAGCGTTATTATCCAGATCAGTATAAAGATTTTTCCAAAGCATCCTTTGGATCGTTAATGTTCGATGCCGTGGCCTATGTCGGCGACGTACTCTCGTTTTACCTGGATTATCAGGCCAACGAATCTTTTCTAGATACAGCTACGGAATATCAAAATATTGTTCGTCTCGCGAAGCAGCTTGGTTATAATTATAAGCCGACTGCAACGGCCACCGGCACGGTTTCCTTTTATGTCTTAGTACCCGCCAACGCTAATGGGATTGGTGTGGATAGTGATTATCTTCCTCTCCTCAAACGCGGAGCCATCGTGACTTCAACCGGGGGAAACCCATATACTTTAATAGATGATGTAGATTTTACTAGAGCAGACGCAGAGGTTGTTGTCGCGACCACAAATGCAACTACGGGCGTACCAACGCACTACGCCATTAAAATCGACGCCGAAGTTATATCTGGGACCCGACGCGTCCACACAGCCAATATAGGCGGCTTTCGCAAATTCCGCTCAGTGACTATCCCTGATCCATTCTTGACGGAAATATTATCAGTAGCCGATAGTAATGGAAATATATATTATGAGGTGCCGTCTTTAGCTCAGAACGTAATATATCGTAATGTAAAAAATAGAGGCAGTGATAGCAACAGGGTACCCTATATTCTTACCCCCCACATTGTAACGCGTCGGTTTTCGACCGCTTATAATCGTAGCTCAACGACCCTACAATTCGGCCATGGATCGGATCTGGATGTAACTAATAATGCCGTAGCGGACCCCTCTGCGGTTGTTTTAAAACGCCACGCTAAAGACTATACCACCGCCATGTCTCTTGATCCTGGAAAATTGGTGGCTAATGATAAATTTGGTGTAGGTCCCTCGAACACCACCCTATATATCTCTTACAGAGCAAACACCAGCAATGATGTTAACGCCGGCGTCGGAACACTTGTACAAATGGGAGGCTATGAAATGCAGTTTTCCGATGAGGCGTCTCTTGTATCCTCTAAAGTGTCCGACGTAAGAACAAGCCTCCAGGTTGACAATGAACGGCGTATTGTAGGAGACATCGACACTCCGAATACAACAGAACTTAAATTATTGGCTAAAAATTATTTTGCTGCACAAAACAGGGCCGTTACCACACAAGATTATATAAGTATGATTTACAGCATGCCCCCTAAATTTGGTGCAGTTAAGAGATGCTCCATCGCGCAAGACAAAGATTCTTTTAAGAGAAACTTAAACATTTATGTTGTTTCCGAGTATAATGGCAATTTGGTGCAGAGCACCCCCACGGTTAAAAATAATTTGAAAGTTTGGATAAATGATTACAAGATGCTAAACGATACAATAGATATACTCGATGCAAATGTAATTAATATAGGTGTGAGATTTTCGGTAATAGCACAGAGAAACGTGAATTCCATTGATTTGATGTTGGACCTAAAAAGACGAGTGGCTCAACTATTCAATACCAAAATGAATGTAGGTGAGGCCTTATCAATAGCACAGATATATCGGACCCTGAACTCTACAGACGGAGTTGTTGATACTTTAGACGTCACAATCTTCCAGAAAACGGGTACGGGGTATTCGGATATATTCTTTGATGTTGAAGCCAATACATCGTATGATGGCCAGATGCTTTTGGTACCGGACAGTTTTGTGCTTGAACTAAAAGACACGCAAGAGGACATTATAGGGGTTATTAAATAATGCCTATAAAAAGATATACTGCCGATGCCGATAATACCATCACAAATGCGTTTAAGGCTAATTTAACCACCCGCGGAACCGGCTCCAATACAGGCGAATCGGATATTATGGAAGTATTTTCGATTTACGGACAAAATTCTGGCAGCACCTATGGATATTCCCAGGAGCTAGCACGCTCCATGGTACGATTTCCTATTTCAGATATTAGTTCCGATCGAACCGCGGGCACTCTTCCTGCATCGGGAAATGTTTCTTTCTATCTTCGCCTTTTCAATGCCGCACATGCCTTTACGGTGCCTAAAAACATCCAATTGGTAGTAGCGCCTATGCGTCAAGAGTGGGAAGAGGGAAACGGCCTAGATAATGATGAATATTCGGATTCCACCTATGACGGTTCGGGTTCCAATTGGCTCCGCCGAGCTACATCATCAGCAGGTCTCCTTAGCTGGGACAATGTAGGGGGAGACTTTTACGGTCAACAAAGCCCCGCGACGACTTATACTGTGACGTTTCCAGATGGTACTGAGAGTATGGAAGTGGATATCTCCGAATTGGTTGAACAATGGATAAAGGGAGCTTCAGGAGGGGGCATTCCCAACTACGGTGTTATGGTAAAATTAACAGGGTCTCAAGAAGCTTATTCTTCCGCCGGTACGTCGACAGCCCTCGTGCTTAATACCACAGGATCTAAGGAATCCTATTATACTAAAAAATTCTTTGCCCGCGGGAGTGAGTTTTTTTTCAAACGCCCTTGTGTTGAGGCTCGTTACGACAACACCGAAAAAGATGACAGGGGAAATTTCTTTTATAGCAGTTCTCTTTCTACCGCTTTAGAAAACTTGAATACTCTCTACCTGTACAACTATGTCCGGGGACAACTCACTGATATCCCCAACATCGCTACGGATTACACCGGTGAAATCTATGTTTCTTTTTTCTCTGGAAACCTTGACAACACAGCCCCTACGGGTGATGCTTTAGAAAGTGTAGCGGACGGCCAACACGTACGAAGCACTAACGTTTTCGCCGTTACAGGGGGTTATGTATCTACGGGGATATATTCGGCCTCTGTCGCTCTTACAGGCGCGTCTACGCCATTAACGCGCATATATGATGTATGGTTTACGGGAAGTGAGGACACAAACAATGCAGCCGGTTCGAACGTTATAGCTCAGTTCAGCACAGGAAGCTTCGTTCCCACCACTCTTAGTACTTCCCCCATTTATTCAACGCCAACTTATACCACTAAAATTACTAATTTAAAAGATTTATATGGCAAAACAGAAAAGCCCCGGTTCCGAGTATTTATCCGGGAAATAGGCGACACAAAAAATATTTACACAAAAGCCACGGCAGACGTACAAAATACGATTATTGATAATGCCTATTATAGAGTTTATAGATTAGCAGACAATACCGACGCAGTGGTGTTTGGAACAGGAAGCGCACCAGGCGCTACAGGATCTAAATCTGATTATACCAGGTTATCCTTTGATGTTTCTGGCAACTATTTTGATTTTGACATATCACTCTTAGAACGAGACTATGCGTACGGCATTAAGTTTGCATACTATACAGGAGAAGGTTATCTGGAACAGCCAGAGATATTCAAATTCAGAGTTGAAGAAAAATCATGAGCGATCTAAAAGACTTATTTAAAGGCCAAGGCCAAAAAAAAATATTTGTTGCGAAATCTACCAAAGAAATTGGAGACAACGCAGAGTCGGATAGAAATGCTTATGCAGTTGCGCAGGCTCAACACCGGTATGTTCCCCCTATTGATTATTCTTCTCCGGCGAACTTTGTTAAATTTGGTTCGGCTGAAGAATACTACGAAGCTTCTATTCGGAGAGTGTACGAGGATTATCCGTATGACGGATCTTTATATGAAAAGCAGGCATGGCTCAATTCTTCTTCTTACTTAGATCTCTATATTTTCAATGAGTTATATCCTCGAACTACTGGATACGCTATATTTTCACCGGACAATGAGGGCGACGGCTGGGGGACCAAAGCTGCAACTATTGGAGATTACGATAAATCCTCCGATTTAGAATATATTTTAGTAAAAGGCGGTCCCAATGCGGATGCAGACAATAACGCTGTTCGCAATAGTTTTATCGAGATACAAGACAGAACTTCAACACGAAAGGGCGCCAACTTTTTTAATCTCAGTGATAAGCGGGGCTCGAATCTAGAAATAAACGGCGCTACAGGAAATACTGTCGAATTTTGGTTGAAGAAGTCAGAGTTCTTATCAAGTATTAATGGTGGCGGGTTTGAAACCATTTTTGATTGTTTTACAACCAGCAGCATCTCGTCCAGTGTAAATTATGGGCGCCTCCGAGTTGAAGTTTCAGGAAATACGAATAGCAGCCCGTTGTATGTCACGTGCATGTCAGGTACCAATGGGTTCTGGCGAGTACCAATTGGAAGTATTACTACCACTAGTATGGCCGATAACACATGGCAGCACTACGCCGTTACTATTAAAAATACCGGCTCACTCGGCAGTTTACAAACTTTCCCACCGGTGGATACGACGCAGGCCAGCGGCGGCGGCCTCCAGCCGGATATGAAGGCCGTAGAAGTTTCTCTTTATGTCGACGGCCGTTATAATCAGTCACTCTTCACCGGCTCCACTATTGATTATGTGAGTGGGGCCATGGTGGCGAATGTAGGGGCCTTAGTGGCCTCTCCTTCGGGTACAGAAGGCGGGACCTACAACACAGCCGTTGGAGAGGACATGGAGCTTATGAGAGGCTATGGTAAGCTCTCAGGCTCCCTAGACGAACTTAGATTCTGGAAGTCGAGCAGGGATGCTAAACAAGTGGGCCTCAATTACAATGGCGCCATCGGCGCAGGTACAAATGTCGATTTAGCCAACACAGATCTCGGAGTATATTTTAAATTTAATGAGGGTATCACCGGAGCAACCAGTTTAGATTCCATTGTATTGGACTTTTCTGGCCGTGTTTCGAACGGAACTTGGACTGGCTATACAGCCACAGCCAGGAATACGGGATCCGCGATTGTAGAATCTTCTGCCTCGATAACAGAATTTAAAGACCCTATTATGTATCGTGCCCATCCCGAGGTGGGTAATCTTATAACGGCCAAGACGGGAGAGGGACAGGTTTATGACTTTGAAAATGCCGCCTCCCTTTATAATTCGCTGCCCGAGTGGATTATTTCAGAAGATGATGAAACTGGGAAAAACCTCCTCAAATTAACTCAGATTATGGCAAATTATTTTGATGACGTATCTGCACAAATTAAATATCTCCCACGTTTACAAGATAAAACATATGTTAGCGCAAGTATAAGCGGAAGTCAACAAAAGGCATTCCCATATAATGAGAAGGTTTTGCAAGGCAAAGGGTTCCTGACCACAGAGATGTTCGCAGACGCATCAGTATTAGAACAATTTATGAATCAAAATGATTTCATTCGTTTTTCGGATAAGTTGTCTAATGTTAAAAATCTGATTTATAAAAACATTTATAACAACCTCACAGACATTTATAAGGCTAAAGGAACTGAAAAGTCAATTCGTAATCTTATTCGTTGTTTCGGAATCGATGAAGAAATTGTAAAGTTGAACGTTTATACTCACAACAATACTCACGAATTTGATAAGAATGTTAATTTACGTACCAAGAAAAAGAAATTTGTAGATTTTAGCACCCAAGATAATTGGGGCGCAACCATGTACCAATATAAATTATCGTCTGCGACGACTACAGGCTTCATCTCAGCCTCTCAATATCCCGCGGAAACATTTTTGGAAAATGGAATGGCTCAAACTTATGAGTGCGAGTTCCTTCTCCCAAATCAACTGTCGATTTATTATTCTGGTTCCTCAGCTAACGCGCTTTATCCCTACCTGTCTTCTTCGGTTTTTGGAATTCATCAAGTTGGTGATACATCCGACGGCACCGAAACACGGTGGCCTACAGGTTACGCGACCACTGACTACGCCAATTTCCAGGTGTATGTTGCAAGAGAAAAAGAAAATTCTCAAAATGTAAAATTTATCTTATCTGCGTCTAATGCCGCGATGCCCGGCCTCACTACCCTGACAAGCTCTTATTTCAAGGATCAGTATGAGAATCAAAAATGGAATATCGCTGTACGTGTTGTACCTAAGTCGTACCCTTACAGAGATACAGTCGATGGCAGCGAAGATGCTAATGGTTACAAATATGAATTTTATGGAGTATCATACGACGGTTATGTAAAAACAAATAGCTTTTATTTAACTGCATCAGTAGCAGAGAGTTATGGAGACGAATTTTTAAAAAATCCTAAGCGTCTCTATACCGGCGCGTATCGTACCGACTTTACGGGCTCCCTCCTAAATCATACCGACCTTAAGATAGGGTCTACCCGAGCTTGGTTTGACTATGTTCAAAACGATGAAATTGATGCGCATGCGTCTGACATTACTAACTTTGGACGCTTTTATCCCTATGAAAGTGCTTATTTGTTTGAAAATTCATCGTCGGCTGTGCCTATTGCTCCCGTCTTTCAGGGTAATAATCAATATGTCCCCAAGAGCGCGACACTGCTTTTAAACTGGGACTTTAGTACGGTAACGAGTTCCAACGCTTCAGGGCGTTTCCAAATCGAGGATTTTTCATCTGGCTCCATTCCGATGACCAAACGATATCGCTGGCTCGGAAACGTTCTTGGCTACAACCAAACTGGCCGGGGAGGCTTCTTCGCCACATCGAACTCAAATGTGGTGGGAAATCAATATATTTCTAATGCTAAACAATCCCTTCCAGAAGAGATTGATAGCTCAGATATGGTGACAATTTTAGAGCGCGACGACATTGAATTTACTCGGGAAACTCGCCCGACGACCTATCAATTTTCTCTAGAAAAAAGTATGTATAGGGCTATTTCCGAAGAAATGATTAATTTCTTTGCGACGCTAAAAGATTTTAATAGCCTGATTGGTCATGGGGTAAACCGCTACCGTCAAGATTATAAAACTCTTGGGAAGCTAAGACAGCTTTTCTTCGAAAAGATTGATAACGACCCGGACATTGATAAATATCTCAGCTATTATCGCTGGATCGATAATGCGATCGGATATATGGTGGAACAACTTTTTCCCGCTTCCGCCGGAAAATCCTCTGGTCTGCGCACTATTGTCGAGAGCCATGTTCTAGAAAGGAACAAATACTGGAATAAATACCCCATGTTGGATTACTATATCGGAGGTAAGGGTTCCGCGGCCAAACTCGAAACAAAACAGCCTGACAACATAAGCGAGGCCTCGAATAATGGCACTGCTTGGGGAGAGAACCACGCCACTGTAGAAGCGTCCCCAACAGAAGGCAGTCAAAACACCAACCCAGTTTGGTGGAAGACAGCAGCGGACCCCACAAAGATCTCAGCTATTAGTTCAGGTAATACTTCAGTCGACGAAACCCGCGAAGCCCTTCGACGAGTGATGTTTAACCCCATGGGAGGAAGACATTCATCTAATATTCCCAAGAAAAGCTCTAATCAAGAAGCGGAAAACTTATTGTCTAAACGAGGCGGCCTGTCTGCCCTGAACAAAGACGTGGTACTCCACGCCGGCGCGACCAATTTAAAAAAGGAGCAGACGCTAGAGGCCCCATCAGTTAGGGATGCCACCCTTTCAGTCAATTCTATTAATTTGATTGATTACCAAGAGCCCGATTCAACCCCCGAACCAGACGAAGAAACACCCGGTTGGACTCCGATTAATCTTATTCCAAAGGTGCAGGTGTTCCCATCTGTCGACAGCCGGCTGTGGGGAAGTAAACGAAGTCGGATGCCAAATAGTTTCCCATCGCTTTATAGCAGTAGTCAGGGACTAATTTTTACCAACATTCAACAAGACGTCGCCGCCACTATTGAAACACCCCTCCAAGGCCCATTCGCTCGACAAAACGAGGGAGGGTTCTTAAATCGCAAACAACCTGTCGCCTCCGGAAGCCAAAATAACTACTCTCGTCCTGAAAGATTTAGAATATCCGGGCCTGCAAGTTTTTTGAGCGCATCCGTGGCAGCTTCCCGCGACGACGTTTTGAGCCTGGCTGGCTCCAGCGACAATGACAAATTCACAGTTAATGTTCCATCTGCAGTTGGAGGCGCCGGAACCGACATAACTATCAAAATGGTGGCTGGAACACCATCTGCCGGTACCGCAAACCAAGTAGAATTTAGCTCAGCGGGAACCGCTGCAGCCATCCGCGCCCGCATAATCATCGCTATTGGCGGCGGCACTCCATCTCCATCAAACTCTGTTGCGTATGGAGCAGGATCAGGTGACGCAACCAATGGTGTTGCTGGGATCACTGCCGAAGCAGGCAGCACTACGAATAAATTCAAGGTGACCGCGACCGCTCCGGGCGCCGCGGGAAATGATATTACGTTCACAGATGTTGTCGGAACTTTTGTTGCCGGCGGCACAGGCGCTTCCCCGGCAACGTTAGCCGGCGGCATTGGCGCAGATGTCAGTATTTATGAGCCCCGTAAAACAAAATCCGGAACACTTAATCTGGATCTTGCAAGATCTGATATTAATCTTGGCACGAAACGCCCGGTTGTTATTAAAAATCTTAAGACAGCTACGGGGTCTGCCCAACAAAAAACCACTGTAATTGGAAACTTCTCTCGCAACACCGACGTGGTATCCTCCAATAGCCGTACGGCAAATAACCGATGGTTTGTTCATAATTCCGAAGACTTAGCCTCTCAAACGCCGGAAGTTGCGTTCTTGACAGGAAACCTTAACTTCGAATTACCCTCGCGACCTAAAACAGAGTCGATTATCGTTAATCGCTGTGCCTCACCCGGCGGCTTTGAAATTAGTTCGCGAGGGTATATGAACACACCGTCCGAAGAATATTCAGTTTATAATGCGTTACCTTATAAGAATCAGACTGTAATTGCTAGTTCTGGATCCGACGGCGCCAACGACAATAATAAAATGGCCATCGATGTTCATACGGAAATTCATACTCGCGATGACGGCCTGAATGTGTTGACAGCACGACACTGTGGCAAATTTGGTATCGATAGCGAATTTGGCTCAATCCAAGCTGACAACTACGATACTACAGCTTCTTGGCAGCAAGTCAACCGTAACACACACCGTATCATGAAATTTGGCAACGCTGCCATGGATGTGCTGAGTGAATTTAATCCTAATCGTTATGTGACGGCATCTGTGTATGATAATTTATTTATGAATGTGTCCATCCCCCGAAGCGAATTACAATATGCCTGGATCACTTCTTCAATCAGTGGGGCAAACGTAGGTACCCACCCATTAGTAGGGTACACATCTAATAGTCGATATTATGACGGAACGGTTTCTGGTGCAGCCGGAATTGCAGGATGGTCTAGTCCCATTAAATTCCTCACCGCAAGTTCTCTCGGAAGCGCCCTTTTTACTCCCGGGCGTGTGTATGGGCCAGATGTTAACTCCGGCTTAACAGGCTTTTTAGCCAATGATTTCGTAGGACTTAACTCCAACATCTATGAGCCCATTACTTCGAGTACAAATACGAGGGGTTACCCCTCTCAAAACATTGCTTCGTCAACGGACTTTAATTATAGAGGCGGACTTCTTTATTCCCTCTCTTCTAATCCTTCGTATACAGCTATTTCGGGATCCAAACTCCTTAACGGTCTTATTCACCATCGCCAAGGTCCTTATGGGTGGCCTACGTGGAAACAGATTCGCGGTCATGATAATCCAATTGTCCGAGAGCAAAGAAAGAATAACACTATTGATATACTTGTTACTCGCCCACTCCCATCAGGCCCTCGGCCGCAGGGAAGTTATTATGCCGGAGAGTTAAAAGAAAATACTTTAAAGTATGCTAGAGACATCAAAAAGTTCACTGTACCTCCTGCTTCGTCTAAGTTTAAGCCAATGACACACCAACTTCAAGATAATATGAATAATATCGTAGAGTTGCGAGATACTTACGGCAACAATTTGGACTTCATGACTAATGCGGAAATGGATTTACGCTTAGGAGTTCCAACTAATCAGGAACAAGTACATGATGTCATTGTAGATCGCGTGGCAAACAATACAGACGTTACTCTTAATAGCTTTACTTATAGAGAAACAGTTTACCCTCGTGAAGAAAACACATACTTAGCCAAAGTTCGAGGCCGTCTAGAATTCGTAGAGGAAAGTGGTTCGGCAGCTTTTAATAGAACTCTGGGAACGCAGAATACTTTTTGGCGGTCTCGTGGGGTCACCGATCTCCCCCTTCTCGCACCGCTCTTTCCAAACGCGCCTTCCTATCGTGTACGTAATAATAATATGGCTAAAAACTCTATGGGCACCACACTGTCTCAGTATGTGGGTTCAGCCTCGCTTAACTATTTTCTCTCGGGGGATGTACCCAAGAATGACAGAATGGCTATGTGGAAGCTCGGCCTATCTGCATGGCCTTTGGATTCAAACCAATGGTTCACCGGAACCGGTAGTTTCCCGTATATTTTACGGCAATATCCAAATGGTGAATTATATAACTCTATGTGGCGACAATGGTTGAGAGCTACAGCCACAAGTAGCTTTCCCTATACTTATGGAGCTTCGGGGCAATATGCGGACGGCGGCTGGCAAGGTCCCCTGACGGCCTCTCAATCGTATATTTACTTTAATAATTGGGCAATATTATACTCTTCCAGCGCCGGCGCGCTCCGTGGTGACCCAGCGTTCAACACTATAAAATACCCCGGGCTTTTTCTCAAACAAGGTATCACCAACCCTAGTGTTTCCTCCACTATCCCCAGCGGCGGGTTTTGGAATGCTGATGTGATGTCTGACAATGCGCCATGGCACGATACCTATGAGGACTACGCATCGGACATCCGGACATTCGGTAAAAACTATAGTGTGGTACCAGAATTCCGCATATCAGAACATATGGATCACTATATTGATAATGGTTTTTCTTTTAATAATCGATTTCTAACGCTTAACGGAACCGCGGTATCAGCCAGCGCAGACACTCCGACATCTAGTTATAATGAAAACTTTTTCCAAATTTATAGTAATACAGACTTTATGAAACATTTTGGAGAATTCAAAGAAGAAAATAACAAAGTTAATAAAATTACTTTGACGTGCGAAGGGGTTAAAAAATTATTGCCCTATAATGGTTTTTATCCGGTTCTCCGCAGCGTACAATTGGGCAGTGAACTCTCTCGGTCGTTTGGGGAGAACATATCGGGATCATCATTGACTAAAACGGGATCTTACGACGCAGAACGTCTTATATCTTTAATGCAACCATTTTTCGCTCCGGGCATCCTGTACAACTCAATAAAGAGTGGTATTGCAGTAGATTGGCCTACCGTAACCGGATCACTGGGTTCTGGAACTTTAGGCCCGAATGTTGATGACGCCAACGCCTCCACCGGACTAGGATATTTGTCTGGAGCGGGCGGTTTATTCAATTATCGACTTCCATTCGAAGCTTTGGTAGACCCAAGTCGTTATCTACCACCCTCGGCATCAGATGGCTCCAGCGCGATATACATGCAATATCCACACAGACCCACTGCATCGCTATACGGGCCAACCACAGATAACTCCTTTTTTGACTGGAACGGAGAAAATAAGCTTAACTATCCCCTGGCGATGAATAACTTTTTAGCCGAAATTCCACAATTTTTCTTAAATAATTCAAGGTTTGTAAACCTCACCTCTAAACCTGAAAGAACTTTTAAAAGTATGCAATCGGGATCCACTTATTATATGGATGTAGAGCTACGTAAGAGTTCGGATTTTGTAATGAGCGAGGGGCTAACCGATATTGTTGTTTTGGAAACTACTGGTTCGGATGATATGCGCACTTATGTAACGGGCAGCAGAAACTATCGTGGGACATTTTTTGGCCCCCCATGCCAGTTTGTGAGTTCCAGCGAAGTGTCTCACCCACTTAAACCTCCAGGATATTATGCAGAATCTATAAATGTCACCGACCCTGCTTTTGCCCCCTTTACTCCCCCTTATTTTTATGGTTCTGCGGTAGCACGCGTGGCCTTTACCCCACACCAACATGAGGCTCTCCTAGAAAATGAAACTAAATTTTTTACTTTAGACGAGATATTAGCAGGGTGCAAAATAGAAACTATATTTACATCTAGTGCTAATGACGATACGGAGTGGTTGCGACGAGCTACCGACAACGGCCACACCGCGGGTCTGTCACAAATGAGGTTGACATCTTCAGTAAATTTATTTGGCAAAACGAGTGTCAAAAAAGTTACATACGAGGCCGGCGAAACCTCCGGCGATGAGTTTGTGGCATCCACAGCCGAAGATGCGTCGGATTCTTCATACGATGTGTGGACAATCAGTCCAAAATTCGAATGCCCAACTCTAAATTTCACTCAATCGGCCAACAATAACCTATCACAATATATAGCAGAAACCGGAGAAACTCCATACTCGTCAGGAAGCCAAGCCACCACTATTTGGGGACAATACGGTTATGTTCCAAGCGGATCCGCAGGCATTTTCTTAGGCATTAAAGAAAGTTTTCCGGATAAGGTCAACACGCTAGAAAGTACAAATACGGGGTCTCTTCTAGACGTGTGCGGATTTGAAGGTACAAAAAAACGAGTTGGGGAACTCGCGAGCAAAAAAGAGATTGGAGAATGTGTTGTTGCTATTCCTTTTGTGCAAAAGAAAGGAAAAAGAAAATTCTTTCCTCTTTTGAAATCACAAATCAAGTATGTTCGAGGTATTGCTAATAAACGGGAAATTGAAAGATTAGAAACAACTAATCGTATCCCGGGCGATTCCATTGTTCATATGGTCGAAACGATGGAAAAATATGTGATCCCCCCACATTTAGATTTCTTGACAGATACTAAAATTTCCCCATTTGCAATGTATATGTTTGAATTTACACATGATTTGGACCGTGAGGATCTCTCTGATATTTGGCAAAATCTAATGCCCAAAATCGCCAAGACAGCAGAAAAACAATCAGTTTCGATATCCCACGAGATGACTTCTAATGAGTTCTTCGGAGGCAAAGCGCCCCCCGCGGAAACTCAGTGGATGATATTTAAGGTTAAACGCCGAGCCGCTTCTAACTACTATGCAGCGACAGCAGATTCTACCGACGATGACCGTTTTGCTTTCCAATTCGAAGTTGGCGGAGAAAAGAAAACTCCAAATTACAGTTATAACTGGCCTTATGACTTCTTCTCATTGGTGGAACTAGCCAAGGTTGATACCGAAATAGAGTTCACAAAAAAGGATAATTCCGAGTAATTATTGAAAGACTATGAAATTTTTTAACCCTCAAGAAGATGTCCTCGATATTCAGCTTACCCAATTTGGCAAGCGCCTGTTGGCCCAAGGAAAAATGCAACCGGTTTATTATGCATTTTTTGATGATGACATTTTATATGATGGGAACGCCGGCGGGATTACGGAATCCCAGAATGGGGCGGAGACGCGAATTAAAACTAAAACTCCCCGATTACATACTCAACATGTTTTTAGAGGCATCGAGGAAAACCTCCGCGACAGCGACTTTAATAATACTGCCGGTATGAATATGCAAATTAAGACACAAAACTTAAGTGAGAAGGAATACGCTCTGGGGGTGCCGCTAGGAAACTGCGCATTATCAGGCAACTTTGCACCAGCGTGGGACGTACAATATTTGTTCGGGGAATTGAATACTTCTGAAAATTATATTACCGGTGCAGGCGGCAGAAATTTAAATATTCCACAACTTAACTCTACAATTGCTTTCGAAACTTATGTTACACAATATAATGCTCAGGGAAATCTCATTGAAAACCCACTCGCCAACAAACAGACATTTCCTAACGATGATGATTGGGATCCACTTTTAGGTGATCTTGAGGAGACTTTGGAGTTCGATGACGGAGGCACCATTCAAATTAAAGATGACGGCCTCATTTTATCTATTTTAGAAAAGAACACAGATTTCTTGACAGAAAATTTTGATATTGAAGTTTTTGTAGAAGAAACTCAAAACAGTAAGACGGTTTTAAAACAACTCTATTTTTCTGGAGAATTAGATACCGACAATCCCGACACTGTGGAATATTATTTTGATATTATGACCGATGAACAAGTTCCTAATACAATTTTGTGTCAACTTCCCGAGAAACATGAGTTTAGTAAAAAACAAAATGCTCTCTCGGACAAAATCATCGCTTGCGATGATACACAACAGGATTTATCAGGGGATACATCACCTAAAGATATTTATGACATTGATCCTGAAGATCCCGGAGACGTTTGCTGATGACACCACCGAACGACAGAAACCGTGTGAATCGAATTATTCCTCCCGAAGGTTTGCGTAGAACTGATTTATCACGCACCGGAAATCGCGAAACTAGCATACCTAATGTTAAAGATATAATGGTTACCATTGCAGGCAAAGGGGCTAATGATATTAAAGCCCGCGTCAGCTTTTTTAGCGAAATGGTTATTGGTAGGAATAATAAAGAGAAGGTAACAACTGGTTGGTTATACAAAAAAGGTATTGCCGAGAGCATGAATTATTTGGTCCTGAAGATAACAGACGAAAAACTTTATCGGGCCCTTCCTAAAAGTTCGTCACCTCACTCGGCCCAATATATTTTAAATCATTACAGAAGTTTAGATCAACTGATCACACCCACTAGCGTAACTACAGCCACAACGGCTACAACCATTGGCGCCGTAGGTCCGCGCCAAAATGGGAAATCTACCGGGTATGAACATGAAATTATTAGCGTTGATTCCTCTGTTTTAAAACAAAAACTCGCGCGCCTCCAACGGCGGACTAACACAACTAACGGGAAAATTGTTATTGATCTCCCATTTACGGCCTCTACGTTATTTACCGCCCCGGCCTCCACAAGCTTTATGATGTTCATTGTAGTTCCGTTTTTGGACATGTCCTCTTCTCCGACGATGAACAAGGTTTCGGCCGGCTTCCCTGCTTATAAAAGTGTGATTCAAGGGGGCCTGGCCGTTATGGACCCTTTAGTACAAGACCTACGTGTGTTGGATATGTTGTATTATATGCCACCAATTCAACCTTTATGGATGACCCCTAAGGCGGCCTCACAGGCTAAAACTCCCCGCACAGCCGCGCAAAATAATATCGGGAAACCTGCGTGGTACCAATCTGATGAGGTGCGCACAGATAATCACACACTCCACGCTAAAAACGCCCCAATATTTATAGATTTTCAATTAACGAGAGACTTGGAAAAACAAGTAAATTTTGTCTTTTCATTGGATATGGAAACGCTGCTTTCTCAAATAAGCCGCGGCGCAACTCTACAACACTTTGATACGACGCAGGAGCAGCTATTGCGCGGCTTTCAAATAAAACAATTAAGCATTTTTCGCAATAGTCCTGATGAAGAACCACATCTGGTGGCTACATTTTCGGATTTAATAGGCCGAAACACAGAAATAATGGAAACAGAAGGAGTTAACGGAGTTCGGCAACAGATTGGCGGAATAAAAGAAACACGAAGAAATACTGAAACAACTAAAATTCGCATGTTCTCCGGAACCGATTATGAAGCGGCTACTAAAACTGCCGGCACATATACATACTCTTTCAAAATAGAGGTAACAGACCCTCTCGCTCCAGTCTTAGAACCAAAATATCGCCAATTAAACGAGATCGATGATGTGTTTACTTCTTTTTATGATCGAACCACACAGAAAGGAATGTTTAATAAGGAACAGGGGAGATATAGTTCCACAGCCGAGGAGGTCTACCGGTCAGACCAACAGAAAATCACCAACGCGCTGTTAGCACATGTAGAAGTTTTGAACATGTTTTCTTCTAATCCAATCAATGTGACTAAAATGTCTCAACTGCTTAACATTTCCTGCACGACGCCGGCCAATATGAGCAAACTCATTGAATTTAATCGACAATTGTTAACCCGGGTCGGACAGATTTTGGGCAAGAACAATGCCGGCCAAAATAAAAAGTTTCTTAAAGGTGACTTGGTGGCGACCAATGTTGAGGGCTCTAGGGGTTCCAGAACAATTGTTAGGGAAAAGTGGTTTAAAGAAGACAAAATAAGTCTTAACGCCCCCAAAAATTTCGGAAGAAAATATATGGACGTTTCAACAAAGAATGTTGGCCCGTCGACGGTAAGCCTTAGCACTCTGACGGCCTTGACACCACCTCTAGTGGCCCAAAGCACCCGCGGCCCTAGTACTACCATCCCCGGGTCATTCCTGCTCCCGCAGGCTATCCCATTGGGCCCGGGCTCTTTACAACAAGAACTGGGAGAAAACCCGATTCCCCCGTCGCTTAATATTGATATTGCCTTGATCAAAGAAGACAGCAAGGTTGCTACAAAAATCCGTAGCGTCGAGAATATCGGAACTAACGACAATACGGCAACGTTAAAATTAATAGAGTGGGGAAGCAAAAATAGTATAACTGTTGATAATATTTATCAATACGATTCTAAACGAGAAGCCGACGAATATGTTTCGGTTCTCGACGAAACCACCGATATGACAGGATCTTTAAATTATGGAGATCAACTTCAATTGGATGCCGCATTGAGCCGGGCTAAAAACAAAGGTAAAAATCCACATATAGTTTTGCAAAAATTGTTTGATAATTATAATCCCCGGAAACAGGCCTCAGAACAGATGAAGCCTGTGGTAATTGAAAAGTTTGTTCGATATGCAACAGTCGCTGGAGATTTGCAAAAAGCAAAGAAGGCTATTTATAAACAAGTGAGTTCTCCGATGGAATTAATTCCGGGTGACCTTTGCCGCTTGAGACCGCTGGTAGACAAAAAAGCAGGAATATTCGATGACCCCTTTGATAAAAACATGCAAATCGATACCGTATTTACGGTGGAGGATTAATAATGGCTAATCTCCCACCAACATTTCCACCATTTCCACCGCAGCCGCTTCCTAAAACACCGGCGCCGCGCGGTGGCAATAAACGAGGTAACCTTGACCTTAACGGCGACACCAAAGGAAATCAAGCGGCAGGCCTGGGTTCTGGTGCGGCCGCCCCGGCTAAAACCAATACAACGGACGGAACTACAACAGCGACAGCGGTTTCGGAAGCCGAAAGCCAAAAAGTCAAAGCACAAGAAGAGGGAATGCAAGCTGCCGCTGCAGCCGCGGCAGCAGCAAAAGCTATAGAGGATGCTTTTAATGAAGCCAACAAAGTACCTAAAGTACCAGAAACAACACCCGGCCCGGGCAAAAATGTAGCTAATCCGGCAGGTTTAGACCTCAGTGGCCCCGGCGGTTCCGCTAAGGTTGTCGGCGAAGGTGGAATAGGGGCTCCCGGGAACCCCATTCCCGCAGATAAAACAACAGTGTTAACTCAGAACGCCTATGATGCACCTAACAGCAAGGCCCTAGTCCTAGATAAAGATATGCTAGACATGTATATTCAGTACGTGACCGCGGAGGCAGAAAAAGCTCCCGCCACTCCTGGTAAGGATGTATTTTGGAATGGGACTTATAGTCGACTAGATCTCTTAAAGTGGTTTAAACAAGAAACTCCGACTGGCGTAAATTTTCTAGAGTTTCTTATGCAAGTAAAGGGCGCCGCCGGCGGCGCTTATTTGCCATCTGACCCCGTTCGAATGTTCACTGGAGCTTTTTGGTCGAGTGTGACTTCAAATGATGCTATAGCCTACACCGACTATGTTAATGATATTGATGAGGATCTAGCCGCAGACTTTCAATATCGCGCAACTTCGAGACCGCCTGAATTTCAATCGCTCGAAAACAAAACATCTTATGTGTTGACCACCGGAGACAAGTTGGTTTTTTCTCCCAACGAATATGATTGGTACCAAATAGCGGTTTTAAATGGTCCCAATTTGCAAGGCACCCCGCTCCCACCCGGCGCAATTACTGATGATAGTATTGTTATGTGCCCTACACGATTTTTATTTCCTAAAGACTGGCACCCCGACATGGAATTCGTTACGGTTCAACCCGGAGATTATACTGAGGTACCACACGCTAATGAAACCATCGTCAAAACAGAAGCTTTTGATCAAGAATGGGCCGCATATAAAGCTGGTGGGGGACCTGCAACCTTACCCTCTCCATTAGACACGCCTTGGTCAACGGGGGAAAAAATATACGAAAAAAATAAATCATGGGATGATCTCCTCTATAATTTAAAAACGCGCATGGCCAATTGCGAACAACTGCTTCAAAACAATCCTAATAGTAATTTTACTACTAAAAACACACGTATCAATAGTGTTAACCAGTCCTTGCCGCTCCCAACCGGCGTCACCAAGCTTAGCCCAATTGTTACAGATGTCTACGGTTCGGGCGTCGAAAATGGCCTATCAGGCGGTCATATACAAAAAATAGTCCTCCAAAAGATAGTAAGTCTGCAAGATGCAGGAACGTGGGAAAATACTCAAGAACAGTATGATGAGGTTTATGCACAGGCGGAGGCTGAGTGGCTCCAACACGCTTGGGGTCCAGAGCTAGCACAGTTTGGAGTGTTTAACAAAACTTTGCAAATCTACGAGGACAACCTGAATACTGTAGGAACAGGTTCTTTTAATTTAAACTCACTGGCAGTCCGAGAAGAGATTTATGTGATTAACCAACGCACAACATCTGCGGATAATCCCAATATAGAGGAACTCAAAGAACAACTTAAGGAACCTCTCCGGAAACTTTATTTTAATCTCTTGCCACAACTTAATAAGCCTTTTTATGACTTTACTACCAATTTCCCTACGCCCAATTCTTCCAAAGACGGATTTGGCGCATCGGCCCTTCCCATAGAAGAGACGGCACAATATAATGGATTTATTAAGAGTTATGAGGAGGCCATCAACTCACCAATCGTTCCAGAAAGGGTATTACCAGACATCAATATCGCCATCGCAGAGGAATACTCCCCATCCCCATCCACTGGACAACTCAATATGCAAAATGGGGTTTTTGACTTTGATGAGCAAAACCCGAGTCGGGAATGGTTGACTGACGTCTACCACAACTTCTTAACCCTTAATGGAAATGTCGAGGGAGTGTTTACGGACATTCTTACTGGCAAGCCCAACGTTCCTGGGTCCGTACAAAAAATTAATCGGAATGCTATCGGGGAAACAAGAGAAAGAGATTTCGGGCAATATTTTGAACGGTGGGCTTGTATTTTAAGTTCCAAATATCTAACGGATGTTGATGAACCAGGTTTCGGCCCTGCGGCATTAAATGCTACTTTATATAATACTCGCGATTTGTTGTTAACTCCCGCTTCGGGAATAAAAGACATTTTAAGCACCGCCAAACAGAAGAAGAGCCTTTTCCCCATGTACAACGCGCTTGTTATAAAGTTGGAAGATCCTAAGGCGTCCCCATATAAGGTCATTAATGGAATGGGGGACAATGCCACAGGCGACCACACGCCGGTCCCCTTTGCAGATTTTCTCGGACGGGGCCCTAACAAAATGGGCGGCTCCTTGCAACTAGCGTTGTTAAAAGTTTACAATAAATATCTCCAGCGTGCTGCCGGGTACAAAGTCCCTACTCATAATTTTAATCCGTCGTATTTAGAAGGCTTTCCGGAAGAGGAAGAAGGCCTCATTTCGAATGATTGGGATAAATACAGCTTGATTATATTAAATCCCGGCTCTCCGGGATATGCGGCCGCAACGGGAAACGCTCTGGACTATGATAGTTTAGATTTCATGAAATTTTTACTTTACGGGTCTTTGTTTGGTGAAGACTATTATGGGGTAAGAGAGAGTCCGAACCCGGCTTACCAAAGTAAATATCCGCGTAACCTGCCTATTGTTGCAACTGGGGATCTCGGAGACAATGCAAGCGATACGTTTTCCAAATCGGAAATCCAGAAACTTTATACTAACTCACGTTATAGTGATGTCTTTGAAAAATTTGTGACATCTACGCGCACTTTAGGGGAAATTTTAAAAAAACCCTCGAAAGCGACTTCCGAAACCATAGGTTATAGAATTGAGAAGATTGATAAAAAAACGGGCGAAGTCGAAGGTAACTTTTATTGCGCGGTCGATTCTGAAATGGAGTTTTTACATTATATAGATACTCGCGTGAAGCAATCTAAAATGTATACGTATAATATATATGCTCAGCGGATGGTTTTTGGTACCAAGTATTACTATAGAGGTTTCGAATTAAATGGTCTTACTGGTGACACGTATACCTGTGGGACCGCGGCTCAAATGGAACAAGCAGTCGACAAAATATTAACTCAGTTAGGCGGATCCGCCTTTGGCTTTTCTACCGACAACATGTCCCCCGTAGCCCAGTCCGATCAGCCTAACGCATCTGAAGGGGGCATAAATTGGGATATCACCACCTCCCTTAAAATTATTGCTGATTCTTACCCATGCATGAAAATATTTGAACTTCCTTATTATACGACGGAGATGCTTGTTAGGAATAAACCACCGATGGCACCCGAGGTGGAATTGGTCCCCTATAAGAGTGTCAACAATAAATTGCTCATCAATTTCCGTTCTACAGTGGGCGGCCCTGTTTATCAAACGCCGATTGCTATTTTAGAGAGCGACGGTCCAGTAATTCAAAAATATTACGAAAATCAAAAAACAATTTTCGATGAACTTACTCTTAAAGCCACAGACAAAATCCAATATGTGTCCGATGATCCCCCATCAGCTTTTGAAATATTCAGGACCGAAGTGCCTCCCGAGAGTTATGGAGATTTCAGAAATGCAGAATTTTATAAAAAAATATTATTAGAAGACATAACATCTGATGGATTTCGTGATACTCTTAAACCTAACACAAAATATTATTATATTTTTAGGATGGCCGATATCCACGGAAATATCTCCAATCCTACTGCAATTCATGAGGTACAATTAGTTTCGACGGATGGAATCACTTACCTCGATATGAAACTTTATGACTTTAAAAAACTCCAACCGAAGACATCTATCCCTGCAAGAAAATTATTATTAATAAAGCCGGCTCTGCAACAAGTAATGTTGAACTTGGAAGATTCTGGCGTGACACCCAACGAAAATGGGGAGATTACTATTGGCGGAAAATCTGGACAAATTAAACTAGGGGTGGCCGATGAAAGTATCTTTGACAACAGCAAGAAATTTAAGATAAGATTGACGTCAAAAAACAGTTGTAAAAAATTAGACATCAACTTGTCGTGCACTTTGAAAAATGTTGAGACTACGCAACAATCACAAATAACGGAGACATGTTAGTAACCCTTTAGTTTTTTTATAAAATATGGACTATTTAAAAGGAATAACTAATTATTTTGAATTCACGGGAGAATAAATATGGGATTTTTAGATAACTCAGGAGACATCATTCTGGATGCAGTTTTAACCGACACGGGCCGCTTTCGCTTAGCGAAGGGGGATGGTACTTTCGCCATTACAAAATTTGCACTGGGAGATGACGAAATTAATTATGAACTTTTCCGCAATTCAAACAATTCAAAGGGCGCCCACCCAAGTGGCTCCGCTTATTATGATTTGGAGATTTTGCAAACCCCTATATTGGAAGCTTTCACAAATAACACTTCTTTTTTGAAATCTAAACTTGTTTCTATCCCCCGCACTGACTTGTTGTATCTGCCAATTACTAAATTGAACGAGACAATGAAAGACACACAGCGTAACGAGCGCACAGCACAAGCTAATGAAAAGTTCATTATTCTTTCCGACGAGACAACCTCTCGCTTAGAGGATGCGACATCAAACCCGGGCCTATTTACAAGTGGTAACGGGATGATGAACGGAATTAACCCTAGGGTCGGATCACATATCCGATTGGACCAGGGCTTGGACACCGCCGACATTGATCCCAAAATCCCCCTTGACAGAGACTTGGTAGAGACACAATATCTCCTGGAGATCGATGATCGTTTGGGAACGGTTGTATCCACGACTGGAACACCCGCCCGCAAATCATTTGTGGACGACGACCAGATCGCAACTTATTATGTTTCGCTCGGTTCCGATGGTAACTTTGTTTCTCGAATTAGTAGCACAGATACCACAAGCGAGGCCACTGAAACAATCCGCGGCCCCCGCGGAACCAAGTTGGAATTCAAACTTTTAGCAACTATAGAACTCCAACGCAGTGACACTTTATTTGAAAAGATGGGAACGGTCTCGACCACCGCAAACTTTACAAGAGTTAACGGTGACACAGCGATTACGAATTATATTGATACAACGATTAAAGTAACAGGTGTAACCACGGGATATAGAATTGACATCCCAGTAAGATTCCTGAAGATAAACTCATAAGGTGATTAAAACATGGCAACTACTTTCAAACCATTAACTAGCGACGACGTTACGGCAACAAAGACTTTGTTGCACGAAGCAATTCCTCTCACGGGGTCAATCGTTTCCGGAACTTATAGTGAACTCGCTACTGCGACGACCAACATAAAGAATTATTCTCACGGCATGTTCCAATCGACCTACGATTATCCTTATTTGAGTTCTTCGGCAAATCATATATTTGATGTCTCGTTTGGATATTCAGCTAATTCGGCTTTGAGTGCATCTTCTAATGTAACTCAGCAAGACAAGAAGATTAACATTTATAATCAAATGGCTCAAGTACTTATGGGCCACGACGTGACCGGTGCCATTAAAGAATTTCAAATTCCTGGTGGTGGCAAACTTAAAGAAGTTTTCTTTGTTAGTTTTGCGAGACTTCTCTGCAAAGACGAAGTTAAGAAAGGAAGCTTCACACTTAGTCTAGACAAGGATATCGCTCGCCAATGGCCATCAGCAATGAGTGGAACTAATGATACAATCACTTGCCCCACTACTAATAACATTACTGATTTTTATACTGATTCTCCGGCTGGTGAATATTCTATTCTGTCTAGCTCACTCTCGGGCAACGTCGGACTTCTGTTCTATCAAGCTGGTATAGCGGTTCTTCACACGTCCTCTTTTGCTCAATGTATCGCAAACTCCGACGCCGAGCGATTGGTTGCCGTGTTGACAGGCTCTGCTATTAGCGCCTCTTGTGATGCTTTCCGACACATTTGGAACAACAATGATTGGAACAACACTACAGAGTTAAACTCGACGGTATATTTTTGCCGAGCAAATCATAATGAATTTAACTATAGTTCAAACCCCACATATCTTTCAGCCAGTAAAATCCGTGTCAAGGAATCGACACTAGATCAGCCACAGTCTTATATTACGGCTGTAGGCCTCTATTCTGCTGATAACGAACTATTAGCGACAGCCAAAATATCTGAACCATTAAAGAAATCCCCAGAAACCGAGCTTACGTTAAGAGTAAGGTTGGATTATTAGCCGCGGTGTCATGCGATGTCGTACTATAAGTTTGGAAGAGATGACGTCTTAGTAAACAGAATTAAGACTTATCCACGAAATTCCTTTACGGTTTATAGTGGCAGTGTCTTTTTTAATAACACCCCTTATGAAAGCGGAAGTATCACCCCCACTAACGTAACGTTAAACCCTGTTGGTAGTGTGAGTTTGTATGAACTCAATGTTGATAGAGCAGAAGATTTAGATACTTATAATTGGGAAACCGGCACCGGCAATATTTCCTTAATCCGCCCCTTCATAGTAAAGGGGTCCTCAGGCATGGGCTTTTCCACTATAACTACGGGGTCTTATAACACAACTGACTACGGCACAAGGATGACCTCCAGTTACCCGCTCTCAGCAAGTATTGCTAGACAATATTTTGGGACGAATCAGTCTCGCTTCATTTTGGCTAATAAAGAAGTCTTTTTACCCGAACTAAACAAGACCCAAATCCTGACTGTCAGCAGTTCTCACATTGATGCCTTGAAAAATACATTAAATTATTATACGTATTTAAGTGATCAATATGCTTATACTGCTTCTGCAAATGTTTCCGATGGAACTGCACAGTGGGATAAGGGAACACAAGAACTAAACTTTATTAACATCCCTTCTATTTTTTGTGGATCCGGAGTTAAAAAGGGGTCAATGGATATTAAATTTTATGTGAGTGGGACACTCGCAGCACAATGTAAAGATATCTATAAAAACGGTAATTTAATTGAGGTAAGCGGAACCTACGCCGGTTTCGAGAGTGGGAGCGTCGCAGGCGTCGTACTTTACAATGAAGGCATCGTATTATTGACTGGTTCATGGGCTCTAAGTCCCCATACTGAAACTTATAATGCTACAACCGCCGCCACGAACCCCACGTGGACTTATTGGGGCACCGGAATTCCCAACGATGGTTCAGGTTCTCTTAATATACCCTCTTCTAGTTATAGCATGGAATTCGAGGGCACCAACCATACTCCCGTTGTGACTATGTTCGCACATGCACCCCGCGGGCAGTTGAATTTCTCTAATAACCCCACCTTTACGGTCGCAAACACCGCTTCAGCAGCCGGAGATACCAACGCTTCCTTTTCGGGCTCTATGCACGGCGTTATGAGTGGCTCAGCCGGGTATACCCAAGACCCCACCTTTGAAATTAAGAATATCGTGAGCAGTTCTTTTCCCAATGGAACCGGGAGCTTCGCAAAAACCACTTACATTTCTAAAGTGGGTGTTTACGATAGAAATAAAAATTTGATTGGAATTGCGAAATTGGCCAACCCAATTAAAAAAACGGCGACTCGAGATTTTACATTTAAATTAAAGATCGATATCTGATATAATCATATTATGATTTTGGGCTTAGATGTATCTACGTCTATTGTTGGAGCGACGGTTCTGAATGATGACGGCGAACTGGTTTATTGCGAAGCCTGGGATCTAAGAAACAAAAACCATTTCCCCACTTTATACGAAAAAGGGAAAGAAATACAAAACATGATACACTGGCTGTATCAAGTAAAACGATATGATATTACAGAGGTTTTTATCGAACAACCTCTTTTGTCTTTTAGACCAGGCTTTTCATCAGCAAAAACATTGTTGACATTAGCTAAATTTAATGGTATTGTATCATATATATGTCAAGGGGAATATCTTAAACCTCCCCACTATATTTCTGCGCCAACTGCGAGAAAATCTTGTGGTATAAAAGTAGAAAAAGGAAAAAAGGCAAAAGAAGTTGTTTTGAATTTTGTACTCGACAAAGAAAATAAGTTTAATATAGAATATACGAGACACGGAAATCCTAAACCAGGATCTTATGATAGAGCAGATGCTTATATTATTGCAAAGGCCGGATGGAAAAGTATAAAATCTTAAAAGATATCCTCGGGAAACCTTTTGTTTCTAACGAGGAACGTCTATATTATTGTCCTTATTGCCGTCACCATAAAAGGAAGATGTCAGTAAATACTGAGCGTGATGTATACAAGTGCTGGATCTGTGATGTACATGGGCGTAAAATCCGCCGCGTCATCAAAAGATTTGGTAGTTATGCCCAACTTAAGGATTGGGACCGCTTATCGGGTAAAGAGGATATTACAGAGTTCGATAAGCTTTTTGACGATATTGTTAAAAAAAATATAAAAAACTACTTGACTCTTCCGGAAGAATTTGTTACACTAACTGGAGGGAACAAAGAACTCTCGTCTATGAGAGCCCTCAATTATCTTAAAAATCGTAATATTACACAGGAAGATATAGTAAAATGGAAAATAGGCTATTGTCTTCGCGGTCAGTTCGAAGGGAGAATAATTGTACCTTCTTTTGATATGGAAGGTCGCGTGAACTACTTCATCGCTCGTAGCTTCACTGACGACTGGAGAAAATATTTAAACCCTTCGGCCTCCCGGGACATTATTTTTAACCATCTCTTTGTGGATTGGAATAAAGACGTCGTTTTAGTCGAAGGGGCCTTTGATGCGATCGTCGCCGGCCCTAATTCAATTCCCATGCTGGGATCAACACTACGAGTTAACAGCTTGCTATTTCAAGAAATCATTAAAAATGATGCGTCAGTTTTCGTCGCTCTGGATGAGGATGCAAAGAAAAAATCTATTAATATTATCCATAAACTTCTGTCTTACGGGGCAGAGGTTTACAAAATCGATACATCCGGGTATCAGGACATCGGAGAAATGTCGAAAGAAGAATTCTCTGAGAGAAAACAAAACGCTATTTTCATGAGCCCTGATACATTTATGATAGACCACGCGCTGGATTCAATAAAAATTTAGGAGAAATTTTGAAGTTCGCCCACATTGCAGATACCCACATCCGGAATCTGAAGTACCACCATGAATATCGTAAGGTCTTCACACAAATATTCGAAAATCTTAAGAAAGAAAAAGTGGATTGCATTATCCATTGCGGTGACCTCGCCCATACCAAGACCCAATTAAGCCCTGAATATTTTGACATGGCCCAATGGTTTTTGAAGAATTTAGCAGACATCGCCCCGACGTATGTAATTCCCGGCAATCATGACGGAAATTTAAAAAATAGTAGCCGGCAAGACGCCATCACCCCCATTGTAGAAGCGCTCAACCACCCGCAGCTTCATTTCTTAAAACAATCCGGGGAGACGCACATCGATGATATCTTTTCTTTAAATGTCTTATCCGTATTTGATGAAGAAAATTGGAAAGAACCGGCTGATCTAGATCGAATAAACATTGCACTTCACCATGGCTCAATTAGCGGCTGCAAGACGGACCAAAATTGGGTTATGGAATACGGGGAAAATGATATCTCTATTTTTAAGAATTACGATTATGTGTTTCTCGGGGATATTCACAAGACTAATCAGATCTTGGACGACGACGGCCGAGTGCGTTATTGTGGTTCGACAGTCCAACAAAACCATGGAGAAACTAATGATAAAGGATATCTGGTTTGGGATATTCAAGATAAAGACAACTATACTTGCGAACATGTTGCTGTTCCCAATCCCAAACCCTTCGTTACTGTAGAACTTACCCCCAAGGGCAAAATCCCTAAAAAGGCTGTGGTGCCTCCGAACGCCCGGCTGCGTGTTGTATCGCGCAATAATCTCTCTTTAAATGTTCTTAAAAAAGCTGTGGAGGTAGCCAAGACGAAGTTCAAGCCCGAGGTGGTAACCTTTGTGAACAAGGCGACTGGCAATAGAGGGAATGTAGAAAATTTGACAAGTAATTTGCTTCAAGAAGACCTTCGCGATATTGGTGTCCAAGAAAAGTTCATTCGCGAATACTTGAAGGATTACGACCCCTCGGAGGAAATTCTGGATAAAGTTCTTGATTTGAACAAGCGATTTAACACCGTCGTTGAGGAAGAAGAGGATGTTATTCGCAATACAAGCTGGAGGATTGATTCTATAGAGTGGGATAATCTTTTTAACTACGGGGAAGGCAACAAAATCAACTTTCGGAACCTTGAGGGCATCGTTGGCATATTCGGAAAAAACTATTCTGGTAAATCGAGCGTGGTCGACAGTATTCTGTACACGATGTTTGATAAAACGTCCAAGAACAACAGAAAAAATCTTGATGTGATCAATCAGAATAAAGAATACTGTCAGGGCAGAGTTAATATATGGGTGGGGGATAAACTCTACTCTATCGATAGAAACTCAGAAAAATATCTAAGAACGTTGCACGGCAAAACCACGAAAGAAGCAAAAACTAACGTAGGGTTTTCCCGAAAGGATGGTGTGACAGGGGACGAACAAGAACTAAACGGTTTAAGTCGGCAAGATACGGACAAGAAAATCCGTAAGATTTTCGGGACCTTCGACGATTTCTTGCTGACATCTATGGCATCTCAGACTGATTCCCTTTCCTATATTAAAGAAGGGTCTGTAAAACGCAAAGAGATCTTGGCTAAATTTTTGGATTTAGAAATTTTCGATAAAAAATATAAATTGGCCAAAGAGGAATGCACCGATATTAGGTCGGCGATCAAACGTTTGGAAGAGAAAGAGTTTGATAGTGAAGTTGAAGAGATAAAAGCCGATATCGCAGAGAGCGAAAAAGTTACTAAGGAAAAGAAGAAATATTGCGGATCTGTAAAGCGCACAATCAGCAAGAAACAAAATATCCTCGCGGAAATAAAAAATAAAATTAGTTCCATCCCCGCAGAAATTATAAATTATGAAGAAGTTAAAAATTCTTTAGAGGCGAAACAGCGCGAAGTGCAAGAACTTATTCGCGCAAATCTCGCTAGTGATACTCAGGTTAAAGATCACCAGGCTTATTTGGAAAAAGTCCGCAAGCTTAAATCAGTATTTGATATTGATGAATTCGTACAAACTCAACAGATTATCAAAGAACACCGTCAAGAACTGGATAACCTTTACAACGAAAAACGTCATAAAGACAAAGACTTATTAGCAGCTAAGAAGAAATCTACGTTGTTAGATGAAGTTCCATGCGGCAGCGAGTACTCTCACTGTAAGTTTATTAAGGACGCCCACAAATCGGCGAATACCGTTAACATTATTGAAGAGGCGATCAAGAGAATAGGCACATATTCAACGGAGACCGAAACTAAAATTCAGTTTCTACAGCCCGACAAGGTGCAACAATATGTTGAACGTTACGAAGAGATCGCTGATAAAGAAAATAAGACACAACGTGTAATTTCAGACCTCCAACTAATTGTCGAAAAAAATAATAATATGATTATCACAAATCAATTGGCTGTTGAGAGACTTAATATGGAATTGCTTGAATATGAAAACAATCGCGAAGCTATTGAAAATCTGGAAAAACTCTTAAGTCAGAAAAAAACAACATGCGCACAAATAAAAGAGAAAGAGCAACTGCTCGGTATATGCGAAGAAGAACTTCTACAACTTCATAAGAACCATGGCTCCCTTGAACAGCGATTACAAAATCTCGGAGACCAGCGACAAGAACTTGCGATACTACGTCTAGACTATGCGGCCTACGACCTTTATGAGAAGTGCATGCGCTCCAAAGATGGAATTCCCTATGATATCATTAAAAACAAGTTACCGGTCATTAATGAGGAGATTGCCAAGATTTTATCTAACATTGTTGATTTTGAGGTCTTCTTTGAGACTAATGATAAAAAACTTGAGATCAATATTAAGCACTCTAAGTACGAACCCCGGCCCATCGAGTTGGGTTCCGGTGCTGAAAAGACAATTGCTGCTATGGCCATTAGGCTTGCGCTACTTAGTGTATCAAATCTCCCCAAGCCAGATTTATTTATCTTGGACGAACCGGGGACGTCCCTTGACGAAGACAACATGGAGGGGTTCATCCGAATATTAACTGATATGATCAAAACCCAATTTAAAACGGTTTTTCTTATTTCTCACCTTGATTCCCTCAAAGATTGCGTCGACACCACTATCGAAATTGAAAAAGTCGACGGCCTAGCATATATTAACCAATAAGGAGAAAATATATATGACCACAGCACAACTCAACGATTACAAATACCAAATCTTGCGCGAAAAGTACGAGCAGAAGCTGGACCAGTTACTGAAACAAGTCCGTAAGTTTAAAAGGCTAAAAGAGGAAATAGATGAATATAGACAAGTTGTAAATGATGATCAAGCTTCCTATGGAGAGCGCCTTATAGCCTTTGAAAAATTAAATGAAGCTTGTGAAGAATATGAGTGTTTTTTGGAGAATAGAAGCTATTTATCCCATTAACTCAAGGAGAAAATCATGAGTGATAAAACGAGAGCACGCATGGACCGCTGGCTGGAGCGTTGGGCCTCACGAAAGCTTGTTGTATGGGCGACAGCAACAGCTTTTTTGGCAATGGATAAATTAGGTTCAGACGAATGGGTTGCCGTTGCGCTAGCTTATATTGGCATTGAAGGTTTGGCTGATATTGCCAGTCGCTGGAAACATGGTGATAACAGGTGATGACATGGTTGGCTTTCAAAACCGGCCTAGCTAAAGCGTGGTTGTGGTGTAAACATAATTGGAAGATTGTTGCACTTTTAGTGTACACCATTCTCCTTTATGCAATTTTTAGCAAAAACACCCGCAACGCCAAAAAGATGTTAGCAGACGCCCGGGCCGCCCACAAAGCAGAAGTCTCCGCGCTAGAAGAGGCTCACGCACAAGCGATTAAAGAGCGTGAGGATAATCTTAAAAAATATCAACTCACTTTGAAACTTATAGAGAGGAAGCTGGAGGAGGAAAGCCAGAAAATTACATCTCAACAAAAACAACGGGTTAAAGAAATTATTGAAGAAACAAAGGATGACCCAAATAAATTAGCCGAACTAATTAAAGAAGAGTTCGGATTTGAAATATGGGAGAAACCTAATGAGTGATATGAAACTAATATTAGAGAATTGGAAAAAGTTCGAACAAGGGCTTCTTACAGAGGAACTTAATGAATTGAATTGGAAACAGAAGTTGGCTTTAGGAATGGGGACACTATCTGGCTTTGGCGCCATGGCACCCCAGGATGTAGCCGCTCAAACTCCAGAACGAGAAGTTCCCGTCCAGACAACTCAAACACGTAAATATACGATTGGAAATAGAGATTTACAAATTATTAATGCTTGGGGAGGCTATCATATGCGTCGTTCTGCTCCTCGCGAAGACGCGAAAAGACAAAAGGCTGTCAAAAATCTCATAAAAGTTTTAAAAAAGCATAAAATTGAAAAAGAAGATGCCCTTAAGATTTTTAAAGCACAAACACAAGAAGCAGTACAAGATATTTTAAAAAATATATAGATAATGACTAAACTAGTTTCAATATTTTTATTAATGCTGTTTCCTTTTCAGGCTATGGCAGAACTCCCACAGATTGCCCCTTTGAGTGAGGGTGATACAGCACCATATAGTGGGATATTATATAATGCTGCCGCAGTTGCCGAGACGATTGCGCAGAGAGAAGCTTTGATTGCTCAACATAGTTTGAACTTAGAAATTCTAGAAGAGCGACTGCGAGCCGAATTAGGCCTTACGATCGACAATTTGCAAGCTGATCTGGATGCAGCTAACAAAAAATATGATTCCATGCTCTCCATAAAGAATGGTCAAATTGAGAGCTTACAAGACTTAGCATTAGAAAGAGACAATACTACGTGGTGGTTTCTAGGCGGCATTGGCACCGGCCTACTAATTACTATAGGAGCCTCATACGCTCTTAAGTAGGAGACTATATTGTCATGGCTAAATCTTTTCGTCCCGGTGTCGGCAACATTGCCGATTATACCGAAGGGAAATTACGTAAAAAGATCATCCAGTATTCGGACGCGTCTAGTGGTGGTGAAGTCAACACTGCCGCAAACGTAGGGGATCCTGGAGCCGACGGCGTTTTTTATCAAAAGTCTGGCACAGAATTACAATTTAAAAGTCTTGCGACCGGCTCGAACATAACGATAACAGACGATGGTGCCGGCACCATAACTATAGCTGCAGCGGGCCTTGAGGATGATGTCGGCTGGATAGCTAGCGGAAATGGTTATATCGACACAACGGGGTCTCTTGGCGTCGGCGGCACTCTGGGTGTCTCTGGAAGCGTGACCTTGGGGAACGCGGCAGCCGACACTACGACCATCACGGCACAATTGACGGGTTCTCAAGGAGGTTATTTCGCAGGTTCAGTGGGTATTGGGATAGCTCCAAATTCTAGCTATGGGCTTATTCTTCCGAACAACGCGCAGACGGGCCAGATCAAGGCTTCGGCATATGTTACTTATTCAGATGAACGAATTAAAACTAATATTAAACCCATTGATGGTGCGATTGAAAAGGTACGCTCGATGCAGGGTGTAACTTATAATTTAAAAACGGGCGGGTCTCCCGAGGTGGGACTTATCGCCCAGGAAATGCAGATAATTCTTCCAGAAATTGTAGACTCTCAGAGCGAGCTATTGGGAATTGATTATTCTCGCTTAACGCCGATATTGATAGAAGCTATAAAAGATCAACAAAAACAAATAGATTTATTGCAGCGAGAAATTAATAAATTAAAAAAATAAAAAACTATGGTTTTTTTGTTCTTAATAGAGCGCAGTGCTCTATTTAGTAGTGGCGAGGGTTTGCCGACTACTTCCTAAGTGATTAGGGGTGCAGAGGTACATCTCTAGCCAAAACATATAAAAAACAAAACATAGGAGGGTTTTTTATGTCTACAACTTATCAAGTTTTTTCTGAGTACGAAAACATCGCAAATGTTTCGGGTGGTGTGGGTAACACACATCCGCGCATTTTCGCGTCGGGTTCTGCTACAGTTCCAAAACTATATATTTCTCAATCGACCGGTATTGTCGACTTAGCTGGTGGTAATAGTCTTACCGTAGCTGGTGACTCCGGCAGTGGCGATATTGACTTGAGTTCGGATACCTTTACTCTTGCTGGTACCTCGCTTGAGGTTGAAACCTCATTCGCGGGAACCACAATGACTTTCGGTCTTCCAACCAATGTTACTATCGCAGGTAACCTCACTCTTGGTGGCAACATCATCGGTGACGCAGATGAAAATAAAATCATTTTCGCTGCGACCACAACAGCAACCAACACCATCACACTTGGTGGTGGTGGTCAAGTCGTATGCGCTGGCGACCTCGACGTCGCTGACGACGTAACCTTGAGTTCCGACTCTGCTGTTCTTTCTTTAGGTGATGGTGGCGACGCCACACTCACTCACGATGGCACAACCGGTCTCACAATCGCGGCTACACCCATTTCCATCACTTCCACAGGTAATCTTACCTTGGATTGCAGCACCGACATCATTCTTGATGCTGGTGGCGCTGATGTTCTTTTCAAAGATGATGGGGTACAATTTGGTGCAATCAGTCAATCTTCTAGCAAGATGGTAGTTTCGGCTTCCCTTGCTGCTGACTTAGACCTTGTTGGTGGTGACGCCGCTGACATCAACCTCGACGCTTCGGACAAGGTTATCCTTGACGCCGACGGTGGTGCTGTTCTTTTAAAGGATGGCGGCACTTTGCAAATGAAGTTTAACATGGCTCATGCTTCCGGGCAGTCCATTTCGTCTTCAGTAAGTGGCGATGACATTCTCTTTGAATGTAACCCAGTTGGCGAAATCGCCCGCTTTGATGCTTCGGCAACGTCGCTTCTCATGGCTTCGACCAACAAAATCGAGTTCAATGATGCTACTCAGTACATCAACGGCTCTTCGGGAGCAGATCTTGACATCGCTGCCACTACGGACGTAAACATTGATTGTACTACTTTGGATGTTAACGCGGCTATGAACGTATCCGGCCAAGCAGTTTTCCAAACTGGAATGGTGCCTGACGCCGATGATGGCGCTTACTTAGGTCAAGCAGGCACAGCCTTCTCCGACCTCTTCCTTGCTGAAGGTGGAGTAATCAACTGGGATAGTGGTGATGTCACCATGACTCAAACTGGCGACCTTCTTAGCGTTGCTGGTGGTAACCTTCGAGCAATCCGCCTTGAAGTAGACAGCGCCGCTGACTACCTTGATGTTGATACTGACTTTAAGATGGTTGCTGCTGCTGACATCGTTCTCGATCCAGCCGGCGGTGACGTTAAGGTTGACGGTAACGTTCTCCCAAACGCCGCTGATGGCGGAACTTTGGGTAGCACTGCTCTTGAGTTCTCTGACCTTTATCTTGCTGATAGTTCTACTATCCAGTTTGGTAATGACCAAGACACAACTCTTACTCATACTGATGGCACAGGCCTCACTCTGAATAGTACCAACAAGCTTTGCTTCCAGGATACTGCGACTTTCGTTAACTCTAGTGCTGACGGACAACTTGACATCGACGCTGACGTCGAGGTTGAGATCTCCACAGCTACTTTGGACATTGACGCAACTACCGCTGTTGCAATTACTTCGCCAAGCGTTGTGATTGATAGCGGCACAAGCGACAAGCCAGTTCTTGAACTTCAGAACACCAACGCTGATGCAAATCCAGCTACACTTAAGTTCAACAAGAACAGCGCTTCTCCTGCTGATAACGATGAAGTTGGCGAGATTGATTTCTACGCTGATGACTCTGGTGGTGCCTCGGATCTTCTCGCTAAGATTCTTGTAACTCAGACTGACGTCACGGCTACAGAAGAAGATGCCAAAATAGACTTCAAGGTTAGAGTGGCTGGTTCGCTCAAAACCATGACTTGGGGTAATGCTGCTGGCCTCGTGCTTCCAAACGATTCTACCAATGGTACCGTTAAAGCACATTCCTACATTACTTACTCCGACGAGACTCTCAAGACTAATATCAACTCGCTTGATAACGCTCTTGATACAGTTAAGTCCCTTCGTGGCGTAAGCTACGACTGGAAGAATGATGGTAAGTCCGATATCGGATTTATCGCGCAGGAAGTAAACCAGGTTATTCCTGAGGTTGTCCGCGCCAGCAATGGCGAAGGCGATCACTTCGGTCTTGACTATGCCCGTCTTACCGCTGTTCTCGTAGAAGCTGTCAAGGAATTGGCCGCCAAAGTTGAGAACAACACTAAGTAATTTCTATTTAATTACAAGTCGATTAGTTCCGGCTAACCGATAAAAAGATGCCCCGTTCAGGTTTCGGCTTGGATGGGGCATCTTGCTTTAATAATAAAGAAAAAGATGTTATAATTACTTTTATGAAGCGAGATGAAAAATATATAGCCCAGGTAGAACAGGCGATATCTAAAAAATACGGGGAGGAAACAATCCAGCATCCTAGAAAGAACTGGGATGAAGATAAAGAAAAAGATTATTTAGAACAGCTTAGTGACCAACAAAGTCGCGAAGACCACCACAAAGACAAAAATCAAAAAGTCAAAGAAAATGATATTCTTGTTGACAAAAGACTACTTAATAAACGAGTAGAAAGAACATGCCTTGTGTGTGATGTCTACTCTTTTTCTTTAAAGGACGATGTGTATAATAATAGATACGGATGTTGTTATAAATGTTATATGGAATATGTCGAGGGCCGAGAAGCGCGGTGGGAGACAGGGTGGAGACCAGAACAAGATGAAGTTAAAAATAGAAGATCTAAAAAGAATAATTCGAGAAGAGGTAAGTAAAAAAGCCGGTATCTTGAATGCGCCTACATTTGATGCGAAAGTCAAAAAGGCTAAAAAAGCAGGAATTAAAAAACCAAAAGCTTACGTAGCCACAGCCCTCCGCAATATGGGAGAACTCAAAGAGGACTTGTTGGCGGAGATAGATGAAGCTACAGTTAATCAGGTTTTTAAAGAAACCCTAGCTTCAGCAGTCGTTCATTATCAAGAATTAACAGACGTACAACAGCAAGCGTGGCTGCAGATGCTTAATCAAGGTCCGAAATTGGCGGACGTCCTTGAACGCACCGCCGAAAAGGGTTACCAAGGAGAAAATCAAGAATGAAATTAGATCCAAAAAGATTAAAAGAAATTATTAAGGAAGAAATAGCTTTAGCGCTAGAAGGTGATGTTGTAGATGTGGACTTTGGCGCACCCCGCCAAGACCCCGCGCTAGACTCTTATGTTGCCGCTCTAGACAAAAGTTTGGGAGAAAAGTTAGAAGCCATGCATGGAACTGGTGTCTTAGATATATCTATTGATAAAGTGGGGCATCTTGGGGATATTATAGAGGAAATTCGAATTTTGTTAGGTCTCTCCAAAGAGGCAAGCAGTATATCTCATTCGGAGGGCGAGTAAATGTGCATAATTTGTATTGATATAGAAAGAGAAAAACTGACCTTCAAAGAAGCAATAACAAATCTTCGCGAGATGTACCAGAGTATTGATTACACCCACCTTGAAGAGGTAACTAAAAGGGTCTTCGATTTAGAAATAGAGGAAAAACGAAAAAATGAAAACAATTCTTAGTAGTTGGCGACTGTTTGTTTTAATTCTAGCCCTCATCATTGTTCCCGTATCTTGTTCCGTCCTAATGCAGGGTCTTGATGATATGGCCGCGGCCGAAGAGGAAATGGGCGAGATCGACCTGTACCAAATAGAAAAACCCATATTAGTAACGACCGACCAAAAATCGGTGAGTGTAATTATGTATTCAACTTCGTGGTGCACGTTTTGTAAAGTAGCTAAGCACTTCCTCGATGAACTCGGAATTTCGTATATCGAGAAAAATATGAATAATCCCGAACAATATCAAGAACTTCTTGATTTGGCAAAAAAAATTGGGTATAAGGGCGAACTCAACGCAGTCCCACTTTTTATTATTAAAAATACCATAATTGTGGGATTTAATAAAAAAGAAATTTTATGCTTACTGGGTCGCGCCCGGTGTTATACTATTGATTTTATAAGATCTAAGACTGAATTAGATTGAGACAACTACTTACAAAGTAACGTTATTTAGGAGAATTCTCATGGCACACATTATGGATGTTATTAAAGGCATCTCACAAGCCGCCGCACTCAATTACGATGGCTCTCAAGATCCCAACTTAGTAGTCGACGGTGAAACAAAAGACGCCGGACTGGAAAGGGACAAAGGAAACATTAATTTAGACTATAGGATTATGGATGGGTATAACGTGCGCGTCCAAGGTAAAACCTTGATGCTCACCTACCATTCCGAATCAAAACTTAAGGACGTACATAAGGTCAACAAGTTCGAGGGCGACATCGATCAACACCTAGCCGATATTGTAAACTATCTTAAAAGAGAGTATAAAAAGATTACTGGAGACGCGTTAACTTTAACGCGTGATGGCGAAGCGGACATTCAAGTAGAACACCTGAACACCTTTCGAACTTGGGTTGTCGCGAAACAAAATTATACTATTGGTGGGTTAACCGGGGTTGCAGAAGTCAACGCCTCTTCCGATAAAGATCGCCTGGACCAGGCGATCAGAGATTGGCTGTCTTTGGGCAAAAATGATCGCTTGGTGTAGAAGAGAATAAGAAAGTGTATGTCTTTTCAGTTAACAAAACAACAGATTACCAAAGAAATTATTAAATGCGGGAAGGATCCTTCGTATTTTATAAATAGTTACGCCAAGATATCCCACCCGATGCAAGGCCTCATTCCTTTTAAACTTTATAATTATCAGGAAGACCTAATCGAAAACTATGAGGCTCACCGTTTTAATGTTATTCTGAAAGCTCGACAATTGGGGATATCAACAATAACAGCAGCTTATGTCGCCTGGCTGATGATGTTCCACCGCGATAAAAATATTCTAGTGATGGCAACCAAGTATACCACAGCCGCCAACCTTGTAAAAAAGGTAAAAGCCATTGTTAAAAACTTACCAGACTGGATCCAGATTGCCAATGTTTCTATAGATAATAGAAATAGTTTTGAACTCTCCAACGGTTCTCAAATTAAAGCATCGACCACATCGGGGGACGCCGGTCGTTCCGAAGCGCTGTCGCTTTTAGTAATTGACGAGGCTGCCCACGTGGAAGGTCTAGATGCTCTGTGGACCGGTCTTTACCCCACTTTGTCTACTGGTGGGCGCTGTATTGCTTTGTCCACCCCAAATGGAGTGGGAAATTGGTTTCATAAAACGTTTTCGGAAGCTGACCAAGGGGCTAATGATTTTTTTCCAACCACTCTCATGTGGGACACCCACCCTGATCGTGATATGGAATGGTTTGAAAAAGAAACAAAAAATATGTCCCGGAGACAAATCGCACAAGAGTTAAAGTGCAATTTTAATACTTCGGGCGAAACAGTTATTCATCCGGATGATATTGGACGTATTCAAAAATTGATTCAAAAGCCTAAGTATCGAACCGGCTTCGACCGCAATTTTTGGATTTGGGAGAACTATGATGCGGCCTCTAAATATTTAATTTCGGCAGACGTTGCAAGAGGAGATGGCAAAGATTATTCTGTCTTCCAAGTTTTTAAGTTAAACACAATGGAGATCGTCGGAGAATATCAAGGAAAGGTAACCCCGGACGTTTTTTCTAATATCCTTTTTGACGCAGGAAAAGAGTACGGCGAATGTATGATCGTCGTCGAAAATAACACGGTAGGGTTTTCTGTTTTAGAAAAACTCAAAGAGCACGAGTATCCAAACATATATCACTCTATCAAATCCACTCATGAATTTATTGAGCAGAGCCAGGCAGAATATAACAATTCCGCTATTGCAGGGTTTACGACCTCTTTAAAGACGCGCCCTATGATTATAGCCAAAATGGAAGAATTCGTACGGAACAAGATGGTAACCACATATTCTTCTCGTTTATGGAATGAACTGAAAACCTTTGTATGGATCAATGGGCGCCCCCAAGCAATGCGAAGTTACCATGACGATCTGATTATGTCTTTTGCCATAGGGTGCTGGATTCGGGACACGGTGTTTGTGGAAATAGAAAAAGATTTAAAATATCAGCAAGCTATGTTAGAATCAATGTTCAGAACAGAAAGCACATTATCGACAGCAATCCCCGGAATGCACGGATATAAAAATCCAACTCAAGATATACGAAAAGCTAGGCAAGAAGTAGATAAATTAAAGGACTTTATATGGGTCCTCAAAGGATAAACGATGGCAAGACCAGGCGAAAAGACTAACAGAAACCCTAAATCATCCTTATATAAAAGGTTGACGCGAATTTTTTCGGGGCCGCTTACAAATTATAGGCGCCAAACCCCCCGAAGAGAAAAGAGGCGACAGCTAGATAAGTATTACTTCCAGTCCGCTACTGGTCAGCAATTTAAAAAGGCGTCATATGATCCTTTCGAGAATCTTACTTCGAATATTCTTGCCAATCAAAATCGTGTTGAGAGATATGGCGACTTTGACCAAATGGAGTACGAGCCCATTATTGCGTCTGCGATTGATATTTATGCGGATGAGATGTCTACTTCCAACGCGTTTAATAAAGTTCTTAACGTTAATTGCCCCAATGAGGAACTCAAAGCAATATTAGTACATCTTTACGACGACATATTAAATATTGAGTTTAATCTGTTTGGCTGGTGCCGCGCAATGTGCAAATTTGGGGATCACTTTCTTTATATGGATATAGATGAGAAAGAGGGCATCTCAAATGTTATTAGTCTACCAGCCAGTGAAATTGAGCGCTTAGAGGGCTTAGATAAGACAAACCCTAGCTATGTCCAATTTCAATGGAATTCAGGCGGCCTTACTTTTGAGAATTGGCAGATCGCCCATTTTCGTGTTTTAGGCAACAATAAATATACCCCATACGGAACTTCTGTTTTAGAAGCGTCACGACGAATATTCCGACAACTTAATTTGTTGGAAGATGCGGTAATGGCTTATCGCATTGTTCGCTCCCCCGAGCGTCGAGTATTTTATATTGATGTTGGTGCGGTGCAGCCCGATGACGTTGAACAATATATGCAAAAAGTCATGACCCAGATGAAAAGAAATCAAGTTGTGGATTCCAATACAGGCCGCGTAGATCTACGATATAACCCGATGAGCATCGAAGAAGACTACTTCATACCCGTCCGCGGAACAGTCAGTTCGAAGGTTGAAACTTTGCCCGGCGGAACTTACACTGGAGATATTGACGACATCAAATATCTTAAAGACAAGCTCTTTGCAGCCTTGAAAATTCCTCAATCTTATTTGTTTAGAGGGGAAGGGGGCGATGAAGATAAGACAACTCTCTCTCAAAAAGATGTGCGTTTCTCTCGCACGGTGCAAAGACTACAACGCGCCGTTGTCGCCGAATTGGAAAAAATGGGCATTATTCATTTATACACTTTGGGCTATCGACATGAAGATTTGCTATCTTTTTCCCTACAATTAAACAACCCTTCGAAAATCGCGGAGATGCAAGAACTAGAACACCTCAATCAAAAATTTACTATAGCCTCTGCCGCAACCGAAGGGTATTTTAGTAAACGATGGATTGCCCAAAACATTTTTAATGTATCTCATGAGGAATTTTTACGAAATCAAAGAGAACTGTTCCATGATAGAAAGTTTGAAGCGCTCCTTCAGTCTGAAACGGAAATTTCTGTCGACGCCACTGGCGGTGGTGGCTTAGGCGCTGATCTAGGCGGCGATCTTGGTGGAGACTTCGGCGCAGATCTTGGCGCCGACTTGGGCGGAGGCGGCGAATCCGAGACACCCGGAGCCGAAACGCCCGAACCTGATGCCGAAGAGCCCGACGAAGATTCACCACTCCTGGCGTCACCTGGCAACAGGTCTGACAAAATAGTGGTTCGCGGGCCCGACGGCAAGAAACTGACTTCCACAAGGTCTTCCCACGGCAAGACTTACACACCAGCAAGCCAACGAGGGGGTGATAGAAGGTCGACCTCCGCACCTAGACTTAAAAATATGCGTAGTTTAGGGGGCAAGACGCCGACTACCATTAACACCCTCTTCCCTGGCACCACCGACGTGAGCCAATTAACTAAGGGGATTTCCGAAGGTGATGAAACTAGTTATGACGATGGGGAGAAGAATATTCTTAAGACGAACTTCGAAGTGAAAAAACTTATCAGGGAATTAGAGGAGAAAAAGAATTGAAATCGAAGCATAATAAAAAACGCAATACCGCCTTAATTTATGAGGCGCTTATGAGAGAGTTGACAAAAGCTGTTGTAAATAAAAACAAGGAGATGAAGAACACTGTTCTTACTATTGTTAAAGAGCACTTCTCTAGAAATACTGTGATGGCCAAAGAGCTTAAGCTCTACGAGACCCTCTGTGAGACATATGACTTACAGCCACACGTGGCAGAAAAAATGGTTTTTGAAATTCGTAAATTGCATGAAAAGTTAGATCATAAAAAACTTTATACCGAACAAAGTCATATTATTGATAAGATTAATAAATCTTTGGGTAAATCTTTTTTCTCGGGTTTTCTCCCCAATTATAAAACTCTGGCAACAATTAGCCAACTTTTTAATTCCGAAACTTCGATCAAGAAGCGCGTTCTTCTAGAAGAAACATTGATACAGAAGTTGGCCTCTAAGCCCGGTAACGAGGATATCCTTCAGCCCATCGATAATTTGACTTTTAAAACTTTCGTAGAGAAGTTCAATACGGAATACACACAGACATTGTTCAAAGAGCAAACAGCACTTCTCTCCAAGTATATCGCATCGTTTGCCGACAACGGCATTGATTTGAAGGTATACCTTAATGAAGAGATCTCCCGCCTGAAGCAGTTAGTAAACGATTCACTTAAAACGGACGAAATTAGTACAGATAAAGGTATGGTAGAAAAAACTCAAAAAGTTTTGGAAATGCTTAATAATTTTAAAAATGAGCGAATTGGGAAACCTTTAGTAGAGAAGGTGCTTAAAATTCAAAGTCTAGCACGCGAGATAACATCTGATGGCAATTAATATCACCGTAGGAAAGCCGGCCGATGAGGCTCCACCTTCCGGAGAAACGCCGGAAAAGGAAATACAAGCACGCGTACGCTTAGATGCTCGCCGCACACTGGATGGTAACCTGATGGTTTTTGACCACCAGGATATTGATATTGTAATTGTCCCCTCTTCTAATACGGTTATAACTTTTCCTAAAGATTTGATGGAAGATAGAATTTATGCCACTCAAGACCGTTTCTTTTATTTTCTTCGCAAGAAAGGGGTTATTATGCCCGAAACTGTAAGAGGCGGCGCCGTATACGGATCGATCGAAGGGACGATTGCCACACCAAACGAAGAGGGGGTAAGTGCTCCCCAGGTGGTCCTCTCAATGATAACTGAATTTATTAAAGAAGAGAAGCCGTATTTCCGTAAATATCATGACCTAGAAGAGGAATGGGTGGATGATCTTACCGACCCTGATGACATGGATTCTACTGACTTAGGAGAAGTCCCAGAAAGAGAGAGACAGGGTTCCTTACGCCCAGGATATATTCGTGGCCCCTATGGAATGACTTCTTTCTATCGTTACGAGGAATAGATGGCTCTTCTATATTTTGTTTTATGCTCTTATGGTATGACGTCTATAATCGTGTATAGTCGTATTATGCAGCCCACAAGAGAATATCTCTCAGCCAAATCAGATTGGATCTGCGAGCTTTTGCACTGTTGTATGTGCACCGGATTTTGGGTGGGCGTATTTCTGTGTGGTATAAACAAGTTCACGGAACTATTTAATTTTGACTATAATTTTGTTAATTTTTTACTTTTAGGGTCTTTGAGCGCCGGAACTTCCTATGCTCTCAACATGATTATAGACGATAGTGGAATTAAAATTGGGAGATCATACGAATGAAAACAAGCGCATATACACACAAGTGGATGTTACAGCCAGTTAGACGTTGCTGCAAAGGTTCGTGACGATGAGTAAATATTTATTAAGAGAATTTTATGAGCTTTGCGATGGAGGCGTCTGTCAAGACTTTCTTACCGAAGCTGAGAAAAAGCTCGTCAAAGAAGGAAAGGCTACCTTTTTAACAGGCGTAATGCAACGTTACGGAGTTGAAAACGGCAACCGCCGCGTATACCCTGAGGGCGTGCTTCGCCGAGAAGCAGATCTTTATTCCAAACTCGTAGATGAACGACGCGCCCTAGGCGAACTAGACCATCCGGACAATGAAATTATTAACCTAGCGAACGCGTCCCACCTTATTACAGAAGTTTGGTGGCAGGAAAATGCGCTCATGGGAAAAGTACAAGTGCTTGACACCCCATCGGGCCAAATTCTCAGTTCACTAGTCCAGTCAGGGGTGAAACTTGGTATTTCTTCCCGTGGATTAGGATCGGTGTCTGAATCGCAAGGGCAAACAATCGTGGAAGATGACTTCCAATTAATATGTTTTGATTTTGTTTCTGAGCCATCGACCCCCGGGGCATTTATGATGACCGAGGGGAAGGATCTAAATTTAGATAAAGTGTTTACAAAAGCAGACCGAATTAACCGCGCCTTAAACGATATATTACGAAGCACATGAAAAAATCAGAATTAAAAAATATTCTTAAGCCCCTCGTTAAAGAATGTATTCAAGAAGCCCTCATCGAAGAGGGGTTTTTATCCACCGTCGTCTCGGAAGTGGTAAAAGGTCTAGGCACACAGCCTATAGTTGAGGCTCCTCAAAAACCCAAAGCCGCCCCGGTGGACGAAACACTTATATCCGAGGAACAAACTCGCCGGCGAACCAAAATTGAAGAAACACGCAAACAAATGTTGGATGCTATCGGAAATTCCGCTTATAACGGCGTCGACCTCTTTGAAGGAACCACTCCGATGAGGGGAGATACGGGCGCTCAGCACGGGTCCATGACAGGAACAGACCCCAGCGACGCCGGCGTCGACATCTCAAGCTTGATGGGTGACAACAAAAGAGTGTGGAACGCTTTGCTAGAAGGTAAAAAATGAGCAACCGCCCGGTTAATGTTGAAATTCGACCACGACACAACGAAGCTATTGAAAGAACACTGAAAAGGTTTTCGCGCAAGGTCAAAAAAGAGGGCATATTGCAGCATGTCCGAGACCGAATGCGCTACGAGAAACCTTCAGTAAAAAAGAAAAGAGCGCAGAAGCAACGAAAAAAAGTTTTAGATAAGCTAAAACGAGAAAGAGATACTATTTAAAAAGAGATATCATTGACTTAGGAGAATACAATGGGTGATGCATATGATAAGAACTATAGGCCTAAAGGACAAAGAACACGGCAAATAACTAATTTGGCAGGTCCTTTTGGTGCCGAGGTAACATCTTCACACAGTGACCCCAGCGGTGCGGGTGGTAAACCAATTGGTTTAAATCAGGGGTATACCACGGACAACCAGCGATTCTTACATATATTGTTCCGAGCTAAGGGGGATAGTGACCCCCGTACCTTAACTGTTTGGGGGTATAACCATGCCTTCGCACAGTGGGCGCCTCTTACGGCGAGTAACAACAACCCGGTGACTATGACCTCCAATGGAAACAACTACGAGATCTTTGAAATCGCCGGCTGCGACAAGATTTATTTTCAAGTTGACGCAGCCCTTCACGTCGACGATGATCTAAAAGCCGGTTGTTCTTCTTTTTAAGAATGGGTGTTTTACTTTAATAATGACTATTTATCTTTGATTGCAATCAGTTTATGGAGAATGTGACATGTCAAAAATGCTAGAACAAGCCATCGTCGACGCAGAGGCTCTACGCGAAGCTGCACTTAAAAATGCAGAACAGAATATAATTGAAAAATATTCTGAGGAAGTGAAAACGGCCGTACAAAGCCTGCTTGAACAACCCGAAGACGAAGCTGGCATGACAGATATTGGCGACGCTGAAGTTGATGTCGCAGCAGACTTTGCTGACGTACCCCGCGCAGATACGGATGGTGAAAATCTGTGTGCGTGCCCTGAAGAAGGTGGTAAGGTTACGATTGACCTTGACGCTATCGCAGCCGATCTGGATAACCAAATGCAAGACCCTGAGGCTTTAGCTGGTGAAATTGAGGCCGGCCTCGAAGACGAAGACGAAGAAGAAGATGAGGAAGAGATAGATCTTAACCTCTCTCTCCAAGAAGACGTTGACTTGGATATTCCCGAAGAACTGATTGCGCAAATTATGGAAAAGGTAACTTTAAATCTAAATCCTGTACCGAGTGGCACCCCTGGTGGTGGCACCAATACAACACGCGAGAGATATTTAGAGGATGCGCTCAAAGCTCGTCTTGCTGTAGATGCTACAGAGTGGGAAGACGGATCTGATGCAGTCGAAACCAATCCATATGATGCAGAAGAATTGAGACACGCTGTTCAACTCGCTTCCACAGAGAAGCTTGAGTTAGAAGAGCAAATTAAAACTTTGACAGCAAAGAAAGATGAAATTATTGAGAACAATAATAATCTCACCTCTTTGTTATCAAAAATTAAAGTAAAGCTAGAAGAGGTTAATTTAACCAACGCTCAGCTTTATTACACAAACAAAGTTTTGGGTAGCACCTCCTTGAATGAGCGACAAAAATCAAAAATTGTCGAGTCCTTATCCAGCACTTCGTCCGTTGAAGAAACAAAGGTTATTTATGACACACTTCAAAGCGCCGTGGGCCAAGAAACAAAATCGAAGCCACAATCACTGAGCGAGGCTGTCAGCCGCCCTTCAACAACAATTCCTCGTCGCGAGGAAAAACCCGTTAAAGATACAGTGTCTAATCGCTGGAAAACTTTAGCCGGGATTAACAAATCTTAAACGATATACAAAAGGAGTATTAAAATGTCTGTTTTAGAAAAACTTACTGAAGGCATCGTTAACCGCGACTTACAAAAGGAAGGTGCTGCTCTCATTTCAAAATGGGAAAAGACCGGTCTTCTTGAAGGTGTCGGTAACGATAGTCACAAAAACTGTATGGCTCGCTTGCTTGAGAACCAAGCTAAAGAGCTTCTCCGCGAAGCGTCTACCATGGCACAGGGTGATGTAGAAGGATTTGCTGCAGTAGCATTCCCTCTCGTCCGCCGTGTTTTCGGTAGCCTCATCGCGAATGACCTTGTTAGTGTTCAACCAATGAGCCTTCCATCTGGTCTCGTATTCTTCCTCGATTTCACAATCGATAGCGCTACCCCACGTTTGTGGGCGTCTGTCGATGAATCACTTTATGGTGGTGGAGTTGTTGGTCAGGAAATCACTGGTGGTGTAACACTCACCGGCGATACGGCTAGTGACAGTTTCTATAACCTTAATCAAGGTTATGCATCCCCAACCGCATCCTTCGTCCTCCAGGGCGACACTCGCGGGGCCGGCGGAATGGGACACATCGCTTCCGGTACCGTTGGTGTGGGCGGCGGTGGTGGAGACTACCCACTCTCTCAAGCTAATCAAGATATCTTGGACAGGTTGTGTCAGTTTGATCCAGATCTTTCTGGCTCTCAAGTTGCTATTACTGAGTTGACCGGTGCTGCTGGGCTCGCCCAGTTGAATATCCGCGATATGGTTGCAATCAACGTGGACCAAAATTCCTCACTGAGTCAGGCAGGTACTGGACCAGGGCGTCTCGTACGACGCCTGACAACGGTTTCTACCGGCTCGACCGGTGCTAACGCCGGAAATGCGGTCTTCAAGATTAAGATGGTTTGGGAAGCTACTGGTTCTCAGGTCCTGTCCAACGGCGCGGCGGCGACCACAAACCTCCTGTCGTGTCTTTCAGCTAGTGGCCTCAATTTCGTCCTTGGTTTCCCAATTGACGACAACTTTGCTGGCACACCTGCTGCTGGCTCTGCCGAGGCGATTGGTGCTGTAGTTGGTACTAATACTTGGGGATTGGAGAATAGCGCTCAAATTCCAGAGATCGACATTAAAGTTGATTCGGTATCCGTTACTGCGATGACCAAGAAGCTGAAGGCAAAGTGGACCCCCGAGCTTGGCCAGGACCTCAACGCTTATCACAACCTCGACGCAGAGGTTGAACTTACTGGTATTCTCTCAGAGCAGATCGCTTTGGAGATCGACCGTGAGATCCTTGAGGACCTCATTAAGGGCGCAACTGGTGGAACTCTCTACTGGTCCCGTGCTGCTGGCAAGTTCGTTAACCGCGAGACTGGTGCAGAAATTGGAGCAACCACTGTCGCTCCTGACTTCACCGGTACAGTGTCTGAATGGTATGAAACGCTGTGTGAGACAGTTAATGACGTCTCCGCACGTATCCACCGCAAGACACTTCGTGGTGGTGCAAACTTCATTGTTTGCTCCCCAGAGGTTGCTAGCATTCTTGAGTTCACTTCGGGCTTCCGTGCCGACGTCACTGGTGACGGCGACCGCGGTTCCGTTGGTGCTGTAAGAGTTGGTTCTCTTAGCAAGAAGTGGGATGTACATGTAGATCCGTACTTCCCCCGTAATGTGGTCCTTGTTGGACGTAAGGGTAACTCGTTCCTTGAGAGCGGTTATGTTTATGCTCCATATGTACCACTTCAGGTGACCCCAACTATCTTCGGTGTCGAGGACTTTGTTCCTCGTAAGGGTGTAATGACCCGTTACGCGAAGAAGATGGTACGTCCTGATATGTACGGCCTTGTTGTTATTCAAGATCTTGTCTAAGTAATAACTTAATATGCTTCTCAAAGAGCAGGCCCCTCATGGATTCGTCCTTGAGGGGCCTTTTTTTTGTGATAAACATTGTACTGCGACCTATTTACTATGCACACCCTTTTACAGGTTGTGAATGCATTCAATTAAAGAAACAAACAAAAGGAGGGTTTTTTATTATGTCTAAAAGATCAGTTAATTTATTGAGAAGGATGTCCGGTATGACAATGGGTACCGGCGTAACTACACAGCGAACTTCGATGCAAGTCGTCACCTTAAGTGGCGCTGGAGCATCGGAAACTTTAACACCATCCCAATCCGGCGCACTCATTGTGCTGGGAGGGAGCAATGCTTCTACTATTACATTGCCGGCTGTTGAATCGGGATTGTACTTTGAGGTTTTCGCTGAAACCGCATTTGCTCATGTTATCAACTTCCCTACTGGTACTGGCAACGGTGCTATCTACGATAACGCGAATGACTCAACAGCTTCGCCCGTCGACCGCTTAGCGGTTAACGCTGCAGACAGTATTACACTAGCTAATGCTGCCGTAGGCGATAGTCTGTCATTTTGGTGCGATGGAGCCAAATGGTACGTCAAGGGATGGCTTAACGACACCCCAACGATAGCCTAAGTTAGGTTCTCAATAATAATTTCTTAATTATGGCCCCCCTTTTCATTCGTGAGAGGGGGGGTTTCTTTTTGATAAAACTATTTACACTAGAGGAACACATGTATGTCGACAGTCAACTTATCCCCATCGAGCGTTACTAGCTCTATTACGCTTCCTGCAAGCGGCACCTTCGTCGGTCAAGCCACCGGCGGCACGCAAGTCGAAAACGGAATAGTTTTCGGGATGTACACTGGAAGTTTGGACTTTATTACAGGAGCCCAAGACCAGGTTGCATATGTTTATAAAAAATTGGGTGGGGAGATTTTAGATATTGAGATCACCGAAAACCAGGTTTATGCGGCCTACGAAGAGGCAGTTCTCGAATATTCTTATTTGATGAATCTTCACCAATCTAAGAATTCGTTGTCAGATTTATTAGGCTCTCAGACAGGAAGTTTCGATAGCAAAGGTGAATATAAATCAGGAAGCCTTTCTTCGAGCTTAAGTCTCGGAGACGACAACTATATGGGGTCCAATGTAGGTGCGAAGTTTCCAAACATTACATTTGCCTACGAAAGAAAATACGGACAAGCAACTTCTAATGAGGTGAATCTAAACGGCTATGAGACAGTTTATTCCGCCTCATTTAATACTACGGCATCGGTTCAAGATTACGATCTTCAAAGTATTATATCTTCTAGTGCCGATTCTGATAGCACACTTCCTTATTATAATAAGGTAGGCGATAATCGATTGCTCATTCGTAAAGTTTATTATAAAACCCCTCAAGCAATGTGGAGGTTTTTTGGATACTATGGAGGGCTTAACACCGTAGGAAACCTACAGAACTACGGCCAGTGGGCTGATGATTCTCAATTTCAAATCGTTCCTGTCTGGCAAAATAAACTCCAAGCCGCGGCCTTTGAAGACGCAATATACACACGCAACTCACAGTATTCCTATGAATTGAAAAATAATAAATTGAGAATTTTCCCCTTAACTACGACAGTGGGTCCCAAGAAAATGTGGGTTGAATTTGTTATTTCAAATGAGAACGAGCCATGGGAAGAAGACGCCAATCGGCTTAACAACGTAAACGGCGTCAATAATATGAACAACTTGCCATTTAAAAATCTTAAATATGAAGAAATCAATTCTATTGGTAAACAATGGATCCGCCGGTTCGCCCTTTCTATCTGTAAAGGGATGTTGGGTCAAATCCGGAGTAAGTTTGGACAGATACCAATTCCCGGAAGCAATCTGAGTTTAAACGGTGACGCCCTATTAGGTCAGGCAAAGGATGAGCAAACTTCTTTACGTGATGAACTCAAAGCCATTCTGGACGAACTGACATATACAAAGATGGCTCAAGAGGCCGCGGTCAAGTCAGAAGCGGTTGTGAAGGTTCAAGAACGCATGCCCCTGCCGATATTCCAGGGGTAGGTAGATGTCGAACGATAAAAATAAATGGTCGCAGCCGGCCGCTCCCCCACCACCGCTTTTTGTGGGGCAGAAAGAAAGAAATCTTATAAAACAGGTTAATGATGAACTGATCGAAGATGTTATCGGGCAACAGGTTTTATATTACCCTATTAGTGATATAGATACTAATTTTCACCGCATCTACGGTGAAGCAATATATAAAACATTTTTACCCCCCATCCGCGTTTATGCTTTGGTCGACTGGGATGGCAATCCGACCAAATTCAAAGATAATGTCGGTGTAGACAAGTGGACGAGTTTAACAATCCACTTCCACAAACGGCGCTTAACGGAAGACCAAGACTTGTTTGTCCGAGTAGGCGATTTTGTTCAATATGGTGATAACCACTACGAAATTGTAACAACTGATGAGCCAATGCAGATTTATGGTCAGATCAATCATAAAATGGAAATAAGTGCAAAATGTGTGTATGCTAGAGAGGGGCTCTTTAATGCCGAATGATGATAACAACTATACGGGTGTCGACAAACCCGGTATTCTGGAAGAGAGGCTCATTTCCCCCTCAACGCTAGAAACTATTGACGAAGCATTCTATGATCATATGGACCGGAATTTTGACATTTTCTGCGATACCAATAAAGGGTTCAGAAAAGTTCCTGTAATGTGGCTCTCGGCAGAAAGAGCTTTTCAAATAAAACTCAACAAACATTCACGAACCGATAGCGACGCCCTTATTTTTCCGAGTATTACAATCGAGAGGGCGACTGTTAATAAAAGCCCTTCCCGCAAAGGAATATTCTTTGGTAACATCCCCCCTATAAACGATGCACAAGGCGGATCGATTACTGTGGCAAGACGAATTAACCAAACGAAGACTAAGAATTTTGCTGATGCTGACACCTTTCGTTATGCCAAGGGAGGTCGACACCAACTCACTTTCCCGGGAAAAAATTCTAAAGTAGTATATCAGACTATTTCTATTCCAATGCCGGTTTATGTTGACATTACTTATAATGTGTTTTTGACATCTCAATATCAACAACAAATGAATCAGATGGTGGAACCCTTTATTGCTAAACCAGGCGGTATCAATTATTTTCTTTTGGAAAAAGACGAACATACCTTTGAATCTTTTGTTCAGGAGAACTTTACTCAGAAAAATAATGTTACTTCGATGGGTGAAGACGAGCGCGCATACCAAACAACGGTACAAATAAAAGTACTTGGATATGTTATCGGAGAAGGCAAAAATCAAGAGAAGCCAAAGATCGTAATTCGGGAGAACGCAGTCGAGGTAAAAATACCCCGCGAAAGAGTGATAGGGAAGGATCTACCAGACCAAATTGATAAAAGAGGATTTTATCGAGACTAAAAGTTCTTTTACCGTGAAGTACTACTATTTATTAAAGAATTACTTTGCAAAGGAGATATGCAACTATGGCCGAGAAGAAATTTAAATTTGTTTCGCCAGGTATCCTATTAGAGGAGATCGACAACTCAGGGCTCCCCGGAGCCCCAACACCCCCCGGTCCAGTTATTATTGGACGCACCGAAAGAGGACCAGCAATGCGTCCCATCACCGTACGGTCTTTTTCTGAATTTATTCAGGTATTTGGTAACCCAATCGCCGGCGGGCAAGGTGGCGATGTGTGGCGAGAAGGGAATTATACCTCCCCCACATACGCGGCATACGCAGCACAAGCATGGCTGAAAAACAACTCTCCTTGCACTATTATGAGAACACTTGGCGCTGAAAATGCAGAACGCACTACCGCCGGTCGCGCCGGTTGGGGAGCATCTGCTGATGCCCCGAACGGCGTTGACTTTGGAACAGTTAGCCCAACTACGGGAGGCGGCGCATACGGACTTTTCCTCTTTAATTCGAGTTCCGCTCTCGAAACCCAGTCTGGATCTTTGGCGGCTGTTTTTTATACCACGGCTTCTTCGGGCGCCTCCACAGCCGTTATTACGCTCGCCCTTTCGGGTAACCAGGGCGGTATCGGTAGTGGTCACCCAACAGCTTCCCAGGCTCAGATGATCGCGACTCAAAGTGGTGGCGGCTTTATTATGAGCATCGGCACACAGGCCGCAATTGCAGCGGGAACCGCCGAAAATGTGCGCTTTAATTTAAATAGAAATTCTGCACGTTATATCCGTAAAGTCTTTAATACAAATCCTACACTGGTCAATGATCAAGTAGTTGGATCAGCTAAGTCTTATTTCCTGGGCGAAACATTCGATTGTATGCTCCAAACGGGTAGTGCCGGTAACAAGCCCAATCAAAGTAACGTAGGTCTTTATGATGATACCTATCTTAGTGGTCAAGGGCAAATTACACATGGAGTTCTTTTAGGTCTTGCGTCACAGGACGACAATCTTGAATGGGCCAACCACCAATCTAGTTTTGGCGATGGCCGCACAGGCTGGTTTATTGGACAAGACTTAGGTGATCGGACCACTTTCAACGCGGAAAAAATGCAGCAGTTGTTCAAACTTCACGGGTTGAACCATGGTGAATGGCTTCAAAACCACCTAAAGATCTCCATTGAGGACGTCCGCCCGTCTTCCACCAACACTACGGACTACGGAACATTTTCTGTCGTTTTACGTTCCCTTAAAGATAGCGATAAGGCACCTGTTGTATTCGAGAGATTTACAGGGCTTACACTTAATCCAAACTCAGAAAATTATATTGCCCGAGTTATCGGTGATTATAGCTATACCTGGGATGATGTGGACAAGCGTTATCGTATCGAAGGGGACTATCCCAACGTTTCAAAGTTTATTCGTGTTGAAATGAACACAGACGTCGCAGATGCAGCAACAGATGCTCGTCTCTTGCCTTTCGGTGTATTCGGACCTCCTCGCTATCAGACGACCTCACTCATTACCGGTGGAGTTGGCCCAGCGCAGGGCTACTACGCCCTTAAAGGGGAAACAGCCGGCACGGGAGATTCGTCACAGCTTATTCTTCCAGCAGTTATTACCGGCACCTTAGGCCCCCAGCCATTTGTAGGTTGTGATTTTAGCCCATATGCCGCTCTGGCCCCCGCTACCCAACAAGCGACTAGTTCTCTATCCGCTTCTTATATTTTCCCAACCATCGGATTGCGCGAATCTGGAAGTGATGGTGACACGTCACCTCGTCAGGCGTATTTCGGCGCCAAAGTAGGTCGACCCACTTCCTACAATACTTATGACGCGAGCGTCTCAGACGTTATTAAACGCATCTCTAGTAACCTTTCTGTAGGAAACGCCACCTATCAGTCCTCCTCGTGGGTATTTACGCTTGATGACCTGTCAGCGTCTACCTCCCCGGACGGCACCGTTAAAGATGCGGTATACGTATCAGGCTCCCGCGCAGATAGTACGTTAGCTCAGCGTTCGATTAGTGCTATAAACGATTATGCACTACTATTGACTGGATCTAATTATCGCTTTAATCGTTTCACAACTGTCTTCCATGGCGGTTTCGATGGTTTCGATATTACCGAGTTAGACCCTCTTCGTAACACGCTTACGAACGTCGACGGTGCTAACGAGCGCACAAGCTCCCCGTTCAACACCATTAAGCGTTGCGTGGACACCATCCGCGATCCAGAAAGTGTAGAGATGAACCTTGCGCTGATGCCAGGTATCAATACACCCGGGCTCACCGCAGGACTTATTGAAGCCTGTGAGGACCGCGGCGATGCATTGGCGATTATTGATCTGGAGAACGACTATGTTCCTACGACCGCTGGCACAACAAGCGCCGCCGCTCGTCGACCAAACGTCGAGAATGCGGTTAATTCTCTTAAAGAGAGAAACCTTAACTCCAGTTATGGATGCGCTTACTTCCCATGGGTACAAATCCGAGACAATATTAATAATGCCTTGGTCAATGTACCTCCTTCGGTTGTTGCTCTTGGAACTATTTCTTCCAGTGAGAAGAAACGCGCCGCCTGGTTTGCCCCCGCAGGATTTACTCGCGGTGGACTTACTCAAGGCGCCGCTGGCCTCCCGGTGGTAGCAACAAAATCACGACTGAGTTCTCGGGATCGTGATAATCTTTATGAAGCAAATGTCAATCCAATTGCGACTTTCCCCGCGGAAGGTATTGTAATCTTTGGGCAGAAGACATTGCAGATGACGACATCCGCATTGGATCGTATCAATGTACGTCGTCTATTGCTTCTTGTCAAGAGAGAGATTTCCCGTATTTCTGCCACGATGCTTTTCGAACAAAACGTCCAAGCTACTTGGTCCAAGTTCAAAGGTAAGGCAGAATCGCTTCTGAGCGGCATTCAAGCTGGCCAGGGGCTCACAGACTATAAAGTTATCTTAGATGACACTACAACTACACCGGAGATGATTGATCGTAATATCATGTATGCGAAGGTATTCTTGAAACCGGCACAGGCCATTGAATTTGTAGCGGTCGACTTTGTTATTACAGATAGTGGTGCATCCTTCGATGATTAATTTTAATCGACATCTATTTATTACACACAGGAGATTTAAATAAATGGTATCAAATTCAGACAAATTTTGGGCACAGGCAAGTTTAGAGCCTAAAAGGCAGCATAGATGGATCTTGCTCATGGGCGATATCCCTGCTTATACAGTCAAGTCCGTTGGAAAGCCAAATCTCCAGGTTAATACCACTACTCATAAATATTTTGGTCACACATTTAAGTATCCAGGTGGCACTGAGTGGCAAAACATCCAAGTTACCTTGGTCGATCCCATTGAGCCTGATACCGCCGGTATGTTAATGGACACACTTAATGAGGCCGGCTATCAAGATCCCAATCGTCGCCTAGGCGTTAATAGTAACGGATTGTTTACTCTATCAAAGGAACAGTCAGTCCGCGCCCTCGGTGAAATTGTACGACTTCAACAAATTGGTGACCTTAACGGGATGCCAAATCAAGTTATTGAAACTTGGGAGTTGTGGAATCCTTGGATCCAAACTTTCCAATTCGGTGAACTAAATTATGAAAGCGATGCGATGGTCACCGTAACACTTACTTTAGCATATGACTGGGCTCGACACCTCGGCCCGGGCCAATCTTAAAAAATTTTAGTGTTAACAAAAAATAACTATGTGTTATAATTACCTTATTACTTTATCGAGGTGAACAATGACAACTGATGCTCCTACAGCCACTCCCGGGCCACCGGCCGGAATGGGGATTTCCATTCCCGTACCTACAGAGTTGGTGCCCCTCCCATCGAAGGGGCGATATTACGCGGAAGATCACCCACTTCATAACGCTGAAACTCTAGAAATTCGCTATATGACCGCTAGGGACGAGGATACGTTGACGTCCCCTTCGCTGCTTCGAAAAGGGTTAGCTGTAGATCGGATGCTTAAAAACCTTATTGTCAATCCCGCGGTAGAAACCAACGCGCTTTTGATTGGAGATAAGAACGCCCTTATCCTCGCCGCCCGTATTAGTGGTTACGGAGACAGTTATACATATGCAATGCAGTGCCCACAGTGCTCCTCGCGATCTAAACAAACCACGGATCTCCAGACTGTTTTTAATCAGTCTATAGATCAGGAAGCGCTTACACCTTCAGAGGTTACCGACCACAACAACGGGACATTTTCCACCACACTTCCAAAGTCTGGCTGGGAAATTACCTTCCGGCTCACCACAGGAGCAGATGAAAAACGACTTGCTCAGTTGTTGGAGGCAAAAAAGAAAAAGAATCTTCCCGAAACTACACTGACCGACACTATTAAGTTGGTGTTAAATTCAGTTAACGGAAATGACGAGCGCCTTACGATTAGCCGTTATGTTGATAGCATGCCGGCTGCCGATTCACGATACTTTCGCAAGTTGTATCAGGAGATAACTCCCGACTTAAATATGAACGTACCGTTTGAGTGCCCCACTTGCTTTGCTGACGAGGAGGTCTCTCTGCCGCTCACGGCGGAGTTTTTTTGGCCTCAATAGCAAATACATGGAAAACGTCTACGAACAGTTCTTCTTCCTAAAGCATCGTGGCCATTGGAGTTTTGCCGAAGCGTACGCCCTCCCCATCCAAATTCGAGATTGGTTTGTCCAAAGACTTGTTAAGTACTTGAAGGATGAACAAGAAGCAATGAAGAAAAATAGTTAATGCAAACTATTTAATATGCTAAGGAATTTATTATGTCGACCGTTAATGAAGATAAGATAAAACAGAGCATTGACTTTACTGTTTCAAAATCAGGAAAGCTCGATGAAAGCAGTCTCCAACAAATGGGCGCTCGCCTTGGGTGGGCAATATCTCAGATGATGGCCGGAGCGGCACCAGCCCTTTCTATCACCGGCACCCCTGATCAGATTGAAATTCTTTCCAGAACACTAGGATTGGAAAAGAATTATGTTCAAGCTCTTGTTACATATGGAGGGGCACACCCCACCTCCCAAAATCTTAAAACATTGACAGACAAAGCGGCAAAAGAATTTTATATAAAAACCGGAGTGCCTTGGCCATTTTCTTAATCAGGGGGTATATAAATGGCTGATGATCCTAATCTTCCTCAAGTTTCCGATGTAAAAGCTCTGGCAGATGCACTCGCTCTCGTAACCAAACAATCTCGTGACATGGCCAAGGCGACAGGGGACACCTTTAATTATCTTAAGCAGGCCGTTGAAAACGCAGAGGCGCTCGCTGCAGCCGCTCAAAAAAATATAGATCTCGCCAAGGAAGGCGCTGACGCAAATCGTAGGCGCCTAAAAGATGTACAGGATGAACTAGGATTCCTGGAAGCAAAGAAAGATATCGGTGCGGATCTAACTAATGATCAAATAAAAGAGAAGCTTGCTTTAGAGGAAAAGGCCGCAATTCTTCAGGAGTTTGTCAATCTCACGGACGCACAACGCGTTGCCATTCAAAAACAGAATGAAGAGTATGTCAAACAAGAACGAATTCTCAAAAAAATAAATGACCAGAATGATCAAGTTAATCGTTCTGTAAAGGCGGCCGGCGGTCACCTCTTAAGTATGGTATCGATGGGGAAAGAATTCGAGAAGACACTACTCGGCGGCGTAGCCATGGGCCTGGGCAAGCTCGTCGGCGGTCTTAATGAGGCCAAACTAAACTTTAAAGACATGGCTGAACAAGGTTTAAGTAGATTTGCCGGAGGGTTTGCAACGTGGACGTATGAGTTAACGGGGCAAATGGATGCGTTGACTGCTGGAACAGTGAAAAGCACAGGTGCTAATAGTGATTTTGTTGATACACTTAGTGACTCTGCGACCGAACTACGAGGAATGGGTTTAGGCATCGATACTGCTAGCACCGCTTTTAACGCCCTTTACAAAAACACAACCGACTTTAGGAATATGACTGCTTCCGCCCAACAAGAACTCACCGTATTCGTGGCTACGTTGGAACGAGCGGGAGTGGGCTCCGCACAAACCAGTGCAGTTTTTCAATCCCTAAGCCGAACATTAAATTTGGGGACTGCACAAGCAAAAGAAATGACAGGAGAGTTTGTAGATTTTGCAAAAGCTCTCAATATGGATGTTAATAAATTCCTAGGGGACACAGCCCAAGCTCTCGAAGCACTAGCGTCCCGCGGGGCTCAAGCGACAAATATTGTTAAAGACTTGGGGATTATGTCCGAACAAACGGGTGTTTCAATGAACAAGCTTGTTGCCGTCGCTAAAAAGTTTGATACTTTTGCCGGTGCAGCCGAAAGTGTCGGACGCTTAAATGGAATATTGGGGGGCGCCTACCTTAATTCCATCGATATGGTCTACGCTACCGAATCTGAAAGAATGGAATTGCTTCACCAAACCATTGAGTTGTCTGGAAAATCCTTTGAGGCAATGGGGCACCATGAGAAACAAGCTTTGGCCACAGCAGCCGGTTTTAACAATGTAGCTGATGCGGCTCAGTTCTTCAATCAAAGCATGCACGTGAACCGCGCCGAGATGGAGGCTGCAGCCGAACAACAAGAAAGGCATGCCGATTTGGCACGCCGCTCGATGTCTATTTTTGAAGAACTGAAAATGACAATGATGAGTTTCGCCATATCTTTTGAGGGCTTCTTCACCGTAATTTCTGGCATACTGGCAGGTTTCGCCACATTTAATGCCGCACTTGGCGGTTGGCCCGGTAAAATAATGGGTGTAGCCGCCGCGCTGATGATGGTGATCAAATTTATGAAAGCCCTACGTACAGCCGCGGCCTTTATGATACCAATGACAGCCAAAAATATCGCTGCGTTGGAGGCTGAAGGCGTTGCCGTCGCCCTCCTAACATCGGAATATCATATGCTCAATGCTGCCCGAATGGGCGGATCCGGCGGCTTTATCGGCCCAAGAAGGCCGGCCGGCGGTGGTGGTTTCATGGGAAAAGTCGGCGGACTGGGCAAATGGGCAATGCGCGGAGCGGGTGCAATCGGTGGAGGGGCCCTGCTGCACCATGGTATTAAAGAAGACAGCACCGGTAGTATGATCGCCGGAGGGGCAGCACTAGGCGCTACCATAGGCAGTGTCATCCCTGGTGTTGGCACCTTCATCGGCGCCGGCGTAGGAGCCGCGGCCGGGTGGATCGGTAGTCTATTTGAGAATGGCACCGATAACACTCCGGCAGTACCAGCCATTGGAGTTAACGAAGGTCTAGGGGGCGAAATTATCGCAGCACCTCCGGCCTCGTCTGTTATTAACAATAGAAATATCCAAGGACTAACAGCCGGAATGCTAGCGTTAAATCGTAATATGATGACCCAGGGCCCCGCTTCAGGACGTCAATTGGCTAACGCAGTCGCTCAAGGCATGAAACAAGCAAATAAATCAGACAGCTTACACAATCGAGGCCAAATTGCCGTGATCGACACCCAAGAAAAGATTATTAGTATCGATGTTCCACGAGATTTTCGAAGAGCTTAATAATTAATAGTATATAAAGGTTAATCATTCAATGGCCACTTCCCCCATAGACCCCACCACACCACAACAATCGGTAGCAAACCCGAGTTTCTTGGATTCGCCCGAATACATGCAAGCTTTTGGACAAAGCGAAGAAACTGTGTGTCCGTCGGATGTCCCCGGGTCCCCAAGCCAAACGGTGGCACCGGCTTTGTTTCAGGGGTATTCTACTGACGGCACCGACAGCATGGCTAACAACCACGATTTATTCATCGAGATTTATGGCGTGCACGCTAAGAAAACAATTCGCCTTAAGGCAATGTTAAATGCGTGGGACGACCAATTTCGGAGTGATTTAGCTTCGGAAGTTTTGGTAGGACATCCCGAGCCACTCAAAAAGGTTAAGACGATTGAAAGGATTATTTCTATTGGGTTAGATGTCGTCGCCGGAAGCACTGCCGAAGCCAAACGAAACCTCGAAGCACTTTCCATGCTTGTGAAAATGCTTCACCCCGTATCAGAAAAAGAAATGTCAGCCGGAATCCCTCAGAAATATGTTAAATCTGGCGGAGACCCGCTTTTCAAAATTAAATTTCTTAATTTTATAGTCGATGGGAACTCTGCGGGCGTAAAAAGTCCAAGTGCAAAAGAAAGCGGCCTTAAAGGATATATTGATGGCCTCAGTTATAGTTTTAATATGGATGCGGGCTTCTTCTGGGATCAGGGTAAGGAAGGAATTTTTTATCCTTCTAATATTAGTCTTCAATTTAATTACCATCCCTTCAACGATGTAACTCCCGGCTGGTTTATCGGAGAAGACGGTGCACCAGAATTTTCCCACCGCCACGTGCCGTATGCTTTAAATTCCAAGGGAAATCAAACGGCGAGGCCCACCCCAACCGGAACTCCAGAAGCTAGCGTCACTTCACCAGGGGCGACACAGGGCATCGACGAAGAATTAAACGCCGCTCAACAAGAGTTGGATCAGAGGGCTTACGTGGATCCGCTCAGTAGACCCCCCGATACAACCCGGGCTGTAAAAGAGGCTCAAGTAAACGAAATGCTCGATGATGACGGCTCTTTCTGGGATAACTTGTAGCCCCGCAGTCATTACACAAGGAACAAAACAATGTCAAGAAATTATTCATATGGGGTTATTAACAATGCCCAAAAAATTTATCGCTCTTTTATCCGTGATCGAGGAAAAAAGTTTATCCGCCACTTTACAACACCAATGATTAATTATCCTAGCCCCGCTCAGATACAAAAATTAAATATTATTAATCATACATGGAAAATGGGCGATCGTTTTTATAAATTATCTGAACAATATTATGGTACTACTCAATACTGGTGGGTTATTGCCTGGTTTAATAAGCGCCCTATGGAGGCAGAGGTGAGTCTGGGAGATGTTATATATATACCTCTTCCCCTCGATGACGTGCTGGCATTGACCTAGGAGAAAAGATGGGATCGGATCAAACACAAGACACCCAGCAGCTACCTAAAGATATCACCGAAGCCAATGAGCTAGATACTTTTAATGAACAGGCTTTTTTAACTGATAACTTGGATCTTTTTGCGATGTATCATGCGCCCCCTCAAAATGGGGGTTATAAAAGGTTTCTTTTTATGCCTAATAATTTTGAGCACCATTCTCAATATTTAGCCCTCCTCGACAACGGTGTTTTGAGTGGAGATAAAATACGAAACTTTTCTTTAATGGAAAAACTTCCCAAAGAGTTACTTTCGTCCCTTAATCCTAAATTAAAGATTTATAAAATTAAGCCCCGCAATGAACGAGATGAAAATCCGCCCCGAGTGTTATTGCCTCTTAATAATTTTGGGGACCCTAGGACTTTACAGCAAACATCGCCCCTACCGGCCGATTCATATGCAAACGTTATGCCGGGACATTTAGCAGTGGGTTTGAAGGATTTTACGTTTGATTTTTTAGGAACTAACCCGGCTGAAGTGGACTACTTTATTAATTGTAAGTTGCGTCTTTATTTTTCAAGCACGGATGCCTTTTTCCATGAGTACACTGATGGGGAACAAAAGGTGGCATTTTCGGACCTTATTTTGCGACCAAAAAAGATGGTGAAGCTAGCCGGAGAGGATGCCATAGAAGATAGGGTCTTCAATGATGCTTATTTCCGTATTTTAGTTGAGGTAGGGTACGACCTTCCGGACAAAGAATTTCTTAGGCAAGCCACAAAAGCCATTCCAGGGAGTAACCCGGAATATATTTTTAATGCGATAAAAGCCCAGCGCCTGTCCATGTTCTTAACGCTGAAACAACATCAAATATTCTTTAAACCTGAAATCCCCGGCGGCCCTTTTGAGATAGAGTTTGAGTTTAATGGATCCCAAGAGGCCATAGCCGCAGATCCCGTTCGCACAAATCTGATTCGAGTTGGGCACATAGAGGAGCAATTCGCTACTTCCGTCCGCACCACACTCATAGAAAGGTCGGGAATTAATTTGGGGAGTGCCATGGAAGAAAAGGCAAAGCTTTCTGCTAAGACTGTGGGTATTGTCGATAGCCACCCCAAAGAATTTGATTCGTTGTTCAGCACCAATGGCATAACCAAAGGAGCCCGATTCTCCGCATATGATTATCACGATCTCTTTGGCGTCAATCCGGGTGAAAACTTTGGACGTCACGCGCCCTCTATCTCGATTGCAAACCAGGACGTATTAGAAGAAGGAACGGTCATCGTACACTTCACAGAGCATGACCGCCGAGAGCGGATCCAAGGTCGACTTAGCGTACAGGCTGTGCGAGTATACCGGTATTGGCTAGCCAAGAATTTCATGGAACTGTATCGTAAAGAAACTAAGATGACAAAAGAAAGAGTTCTAGCCCACACACAGGGTCATCTTATTCGCGCCTTGGGGACCGGCCACTACAACAATAATACACCTCGGATAAATAGCATCTTTCTCCCCAAGTCTCTCCTAGAGAACTACGTGTTTTCAACTCAAGTAGGTACGTCTTACACGAAAGATGAGCGCACAGCGGTCAAAAACCATGAACGCTCATCTGATGGCGGCGCGCCCCCGGATGCCCAAACACAAAGGGACTATCAAACGGCTCAGTCCGCCCGGACTAAAAGAGTTTCGCAAGCTCGCTCCGCCGCTTCGGACATAAGAGAGGCAATTGCCGCCCAAATGACCGATTCCGGGGTCGAAGGGGTTTCTACTACTGGCGACGACCAAGAGGAGATAGGCGAAGCCATGAACAACGTCGAAAGGGCACAGACCGAGCGACTAAAAAGTGAGCGTAAGGGGGAGACACCAAAGACAATTGATCGCAAGGAGACGCTAACAGGGCCCCTTAAGCTGAATCCTAAGATCGATCAGGCTTACTGGAAAGAATATCAAAAAGCGACTGGGAAGACCGGCTTCGAAGCGATGTTCGACGACAAGGAGCAGGAACTTTTTGTGGGGGCGACACTCCGATGGGTCCATTTCGGAGATCTTATTGAAGATGCCTTAAATATATTTACAGACGTCGACGGGAGGATCTTGGTTGGTGACGAAAGACGCGCAAACGCCATCGAGGGCTATCAGGGTTTGGTAAGCCTGGAAGAGGCCCAGACGTTCAAAACTGCAACCCATATTCTCAGCAATTTTGAGTGGACAGCCTACTTGAGTGATGAAACGACCCATGTGATTAATTTAGCTTCTTTTCCCATTGCGTACAGCAGCTTTGCAGACTTTTGGGTGAGAAAGGTATTGGATCCCATGAAAGAAACTTATTCTTTCAAGGCTTTTTTAAAAGATGCTTTAATAGATTTGGTAATCAAGCCTCTCAATAATTATTCGGGCCGAGCAACAGGTCCAACCGGAGAGAAAATTTCCAAAGCATATAGACCGTTTGTACAATATCAGGATATTACAAAAAATCAGCCGATCGGAGTAAAGGCAACTTCCCGACTCGCCCATTCCACGCACGATGACAGCGACGGCTTCTTCCTGGGCCCCGAGGTCCGTCAATCTTTAGGTCGCGACGCGTCCCTAAGCAATAATCGGACGACGGGAACAACTAATGATGAGGATCTCACAAGCTTTTTAGATGCCGCTCCTTTGGGCATCGACCAAAATTTGTGTGTCATCGCAGTGGAAACTTCCGACCCGTCTTTTTTAAAAAACGATAAAACATTAGACACAAGCAAGGGGGTTATTTATGTAGAATTAGGGCGCGAGGGGGTGCCTATTAAGAATATACAACTTAATCGCGCAGATCAGCCATTCTTGATGGAAGCCCGGGCCGAAAAAGGCCTTCTCGGAAACTCAACCCAGTTAAGCGAGGTCTATAATTGCAATTTTACAACAATAGGCAATATTGCTTTTAAAGCAGGTAGATATTTTTATTTGCGCATGCCATGGGGCATGGGAGACGTTAATAAGGACATTCAGAATTTCCGCCGAAGGATCGCCAACACGGGCCACGATGTCGACGCGTTAGGGTCTTTAGCTGCGGAACAGCAAGGTGCAATTTCACGAGCGCGCCTCATGGGACTAGGGGGATATTATTTTGTTACCAAAACACGACACCAACTGAAAGTAAATGCTGCCAACAAACCCGAGTGGACCAGCACCATTGAATCCTTTTGGAATTCTTTTGGGTCTGCCTTTGGCCCGGCCTCTCAAAAGGAACTTGAAAAAAGTATTCAAGATCGTATTGAAGTCATCGGAACGCTTGAACGCGCTGAAGAGGGCGCACAAACCGGAGCAGGCCCGCAACAATCTAGCGCTGAAAATGATCTGTTTCGGCAAGTGGAGGGGCGAGAGTTATCGGTGTTTACTGACCGGACAATCGGATTTGATTATGAAAAGCCCGATGAGAGTACGGATGAAGGAGGCCCATTCTGATGGCCCCAACACGCGATTCCTACACTAGATATCGGGATGCTAAATTCTACGATAGATTAGTGGTACCTCCTTCCCCAGAGTTTATTGACATGCGGAATGAAAAGACTTTATATGGCAAAGTTAATAAAATACAGGATGCGGTATACATCCCCGCTCACCAGGCCGAGATTCGTATAAAAGAAACGTTGTACAACGACCAATCTACCCAAGCACTCAACTTTGTCATTGACTCATTCAACGCACTCCAAACTCATATTCTTAAGGCAACTGCAGCACGCAGAGTTGATAATCTTTCGCGTTTCGCAGATCTCCATGCTGTTCAAGGATGGTCAGACCCCAACGACCTCTATGACTTCTACGCCACCAAATATTTTGATGTATTTAACAAATATTTATTGGGTTCTCGTTTATCCCAAAAGGTGATAAGTGTCGAAGACTACGTTAACCAATTAATTGGCTACATTCGTATTTTTGCTGCGATGACACCCCTCTCTCTGAGTTCGTTTATAAAATCCGGTTGGTGTTCTCCAAAAGCTAGCGGACTTATCTTGGATACCGCTAAGGCGAACTTTGATGGCACCTATCAACAAAAACAATTATTTCTACGAGATCCGGCTTTTCTCTTTTATAAAAACGCAGCGGTCAAACACGGCTTTTATATAGATAGATACGCTCCATGGCGCCTGGTCGCCAATGTTTCTTCCATTCCCATGCAACAATGGATGGTGCCATTAACGAGATTTGTTAATACGGCCACCGGCGACTTTATAGATTCTAAGGATTATGATTTGCGCTACGACCCGGGCACCTCTACTAATTTATTTAGTGAATACTTTATCCCCGCGTATTTGAGCGACATAGCCCTGGTTCGCCATCACATTGTAGAAGGGTTTAATCGCCTCGCGAAGTTTGAGAATTATGTCAAAGTAAAATTATCAGATTATAGAAATAAAGATGTTAAGTTAACTAATTTGGTTGCAACTAGTAAGGACTTTGATCCCCATTTTTCCTATTATACCAAGAGGACGGGGTTGTCAACACCGAAAAGTTGTGCCGGCACTTTTGCATTATTAAAAAGAGAGTTGGCTACTCATGAGAATTTTAATCTTCAATACAGTGATATGTATATGTTAAAATTTATCATGGATTCTAAAATTCTCGAACATAATTTGCGAATTTCACAAAGCGACTATGACGCAATGGTCAAAAACATTGTGATGTTTAATAACTTTTATGGGTTTACAAAGGCCCAAGTATACGTAAAAGAAAAGATCAAGCATTACGTTGGAAACTTAGTTAACCCTACGACATGCCAAAGCTTTATTAAATGTGATACGGAAAATCCAAAAGAAGCCTTGACAAAGGCCTTTAATTCTGTTATAACTAGTATACCGGGTCAACCCACAACCTACTAGAACCCTATTTGTATTTCCAGACACTTGACATAAAGAACGAGTGCGTCGGCATATATGCCAGCGGACAATTATATTATCATATGTTCCCAGAGAACCTCATGAGGACGTGGAATTATGCGAATTTCTTGGAGGATCGATCCATAGAATATGCGGCGCTCTATTGTGGTGGTAAAAGCCTAGGAGATGTATGCCCCGATAGCATCAAGGATACCTGGGACGATGTTTATGGGAGAATGCTGGCGTTTTACAGAGCGATTCATGAAGCTCGCGTTGATTTAAACGAGAACTGCTTTTATGATTTGGTCCCCGAGAGCTTCTTGCGTGATTTCTGCGAGATCAAAAATAAGATAACCGAGCACGTATTTGAGAACTACGAAAAGCCTCCAAATTATGATCTTCTTTTAGAAGTGCAGAAGATCTTGTCAGAAATTCAGGTACGCCCTTTAAATTTGGAATTTTCAGCACTCCGGAGCAAGCTGCACCAATATAAGACACGTAACTGGCACGAGAAAATCAAAAAAGCTGACCCCTACATTAGTTATAATCTGTTTGGAACCAAGACTGGGCGCCTCACTACCAAGAGAGGGAGTTTTCCGGCATTGACGATGCCTAAAGAATATCGAGGTATCGTAAGGCCGACCAATGAGTGGTTTTTAGAGTTAGACTTTAATTCGGCCGAAATTCGCACGCTTTTAGCCCTAGCTGGCAATGAACAGCCGAAAGAGGACATTCATGAGTGGAACATCAAACATGTCTTTAAAACGGATATGAGCCGCGATGAGGCCAAAAAGAATATTTTTGCTTGGTTATACAATCCTGCGGCAGAAAGCCCGGCGACAAAATTTTATGATCGAGATAAAATTAAAAAACAATATTGGGACGGCGAGATGGTGCGCACGGAATTTGGAAGAGAAATTGAATCCGACGATCACCACGCCGTTAACTATATAATTCAAAGCACAACTAGTGATTTGTTTTTGCGTCGAATGGTGGCAGTCAACGAACTGCTGAAGACAAAACAATCACATATTGCTTTTTGCGTGCACGACAGTTTGGTTATTGATTTGCATAGTGACGACAAACATTTAGTACCCCTCATTAAAGAAACCTTCGGAGATACCGATTTAGGCAAGTTTAAAGTAAACTTGTCAGCCGGTAAAAATTATGGAGAGATGCAAGAGTTAAGCCTATGAAGTCAAGAAGTATTATAGTATATGATAAGTTGGTCCGCGATAAAATCCCACAGATTATGTCGGAAGCGGGCAAAGAGTTTTACACCCGTGTGGCAACCAAGAAACAATACCAGCAAAAGCTCCAAGAGAAGTTGGTAGAGGAAGCCCAAGAATTCTTAGAAGATCCCTCTATTGAAGAGATGGCCGATATTGCGGAGGTCTTCGGTGCACTGCTTGACGCCATGAAAATCGATATAGACGAATTAGAAAAGGTGATGCTGGCTAAAAGAGAAGCCCGCGGTGCCTTCAACAATCGCATAATTTTGGAATGTGTAAACACACGCCCGAGGAAATAAGATGGATATTGTTGTCGGGCTAGGAGCAGCGGGTTGTAATATTGCGGATGGTTTTGCAAAATACAAACAATACAACATTTATAAAATTGATGTTGGCTTAACTGGCTTGAAAAAGAACGGCATATACGACATGCCATGGCAGTGCAATCCCGAGCGCTATGAAAAGAAGTGTCCAAGCTTGAAGAGCTTCTTCAAGAACTGTACCGGAGAAGTACTGTTTGTGGTCGGCGGATCCGGAGATATCTCAGGATGTCTTCTTCAAACGTTACAACATTTAAGGCACTGCCGCGTGAGTGTTATGTACATCCGTCCAGATGTAAAATTACTTCCCGAGCGCCGTCGAATGCAAGAGTGGCTGGTTTTTAATATTTTGCAGGAGTACGCTCGTTCGGCTACGCTCGAACGTTTATGGCTTGTGGATAACACGTCCGTGGAAGACATTATAGGTGAGGTACCCGTCATCGGGTATTTTCAGCGGCTTAATGAAATGATTGTCTCTACTTTTCACATGTTAAATGTTTACAACCACATCGACCCCGTTACCGACACCTTTGGAGATCCCTACGAAACACACCGTATCTCCACTTTTGGTTTCTTTGATGAAAAGGCAAAAGAAACCAAAACCTTCTTTTCTCTCTACAAACCCCGCGATTTACGTTATTATTATGCTATTAATAAAAAAAGACTCGAGAGCGACGGCAAATTATTTGCGCGCTTGAAGTCTCAAGTAAAAGACACAGGCACAGAGGAACTAAAGACAAGTTATGGTGTATTTTCCACGAATTACGAAGACGACTATATCTATGTCGTTTATAGTACCCCTACAATTCAGCGACAAAAAATAAATAATCTGGTATCAGATTAATTTTTTACTTGACAAAACTGATTTAATTTGGTATAGTAGGAGTAACTTTAAATCAGCAGAGTGAAAGATTTGTCACTCTGACTATAGCTTAACTTGTAAGGAGAATTATATGGCTATTAATATGGAAAAGATCAAGCATCGCTTGACAACCCTTCAGAGCAGGGGAGGAAATAACTCCCAGGTCTTCTGGAAACCGAAGGATGGCGAAAGCGTCGTACGCATTGTGACTAATGCCGACGGCGACCCATTCCGCGACTTCTGGTTTCACTATAACGTAGGCAATACGCCTCCCTTTCTTAGCCCAAAGAAGAACTTTGGTGAAGAAGATGCTCTGAGCGCTTTTGTTCGAGAGCTATTTGACGAAGGTACAGATGATAGCGTTAAGCTCGCTAAAAGCCTGTTACCTCGCCAGCGCTTCTTTTCCCCGGTTCTAGTGCGTGGAGAGGAGCATCTAGGCATCCGTATCTGGGGATACGGTAGAATGGCCTATGAGGAGTTGCTGAATCTGGTACTCAACCCGGAATATGGTGATATCACCGATACCGAGACGGGTACTGATCTAGTGATTAAGTATGGTAAGCCAGCAGGGGCACAGTTCCCTCAGACTACCATCACTCCGCGTCGCCAAACCTCTGTCTTGTGCGATGATGGTCCAGATCGATGCAAGGAACTTTTGGAAAACATTCCAGAGTTTAATTCCTTGTTCGAGCGTAAGACACCCGCCGAGGTGGAAGTAATTTTGGACGAGTTCCTTTCCGGTAATCAAAGTGCCGAAAGCCGCTCGAACGAAACCCAGAAGTACGGGACGACCACCAACGCGGGGACTGAAGTTTCCGATGTCGAGGCTGCCTTCCAGGATCTTGCGGGAAGTTAATTCCCGCCCTCAAACCGCAGGGAGGCATGGGTTTACAGATGCCTCAACTTATACACATCTGAGGAAAAATTATGGCAAAGAAGAAAGATAAAGCAGGGCGTCTATCAATCGATGATATGCGCACAATGATTAATAAAAAAGCAGGTGTCTTACTTGCCCATGATTTAACTGAAGAAAACCCGACGGCCGTAACAGAGTGGATTCCCACGGGGTCAAGATGGCTAGATTCAATTGTTTCTCGTGGCAGGCTCTCGGGCATTCCGGTAGGTAAAGTGGTGGAAATCGCCGGCCTCGAAGCTTCCGGAAAAAGTTATATGGCCGCTCAAGTTGCCGCTAATGCTCAAAAAATGGGCATTGATGTAATTTATTTTGATTCGGAATCGGCGATCGACCCCACTTTCTTAGAACGTGCAGGCTGCGACGTCGCCCGAATGTTATATGTGCAAGCGCAGAGCGTTGAGTTCGTTCTGGAGACCATTGAGGATTTACTGGGCAGCAATGACACTCAGATGCTTTTTATTTGGGACAGTCTGGCTCTCACACCCGCCATTAGCGATGTTGAAGGAGACTTTAATCCCCTCTCTTCGATGGCCGTGAAAGCCCGTATTCTGGCGAAAGGTATGAGTAAACTTACTGTTCCGATCGCAAATAGCAAATCCACATTCCTGGTCTTAAATCAATTAAAGACAAATATTACCCGAAGCCCATCGGAAGCGATGGTCGAACCATATATGACACCCGGAGGCAAAGCAATGATTTATGCTTATTCCCTTCGGATCTGGCTAACAGGTAGAAAAGCGAAAGCATCGTTTATCACGGACGACCGCGGGTTTAGGGTAGGTTCAGAAGTTAAGGCCACTCTTAAGAAGAGCCGTTTTGGAACTCAGGGCCGCCAATGTACTTTTAAAATTCTATGGGGTGACGATATTGGCATCCAGGACGAAGAAAGCTGGTTTGAGGCCATTCGTGGGTCCAAACATCTAAAAAGTGCGGGATCTTGGTATACAATGGCGATGGGAGACGGAACGGAGATAAAATTCCAGCCTTCGAGGTGGAAAGAAAAAATCCAAGAAGAAGCCTTCCGGAAACGTGTGTTAAACATCATGGACGAAGAGGTTATTCTGAAGTTTGATAAGCGCGAAGGTACCGCCGCCGACTTTTATGACATTGAGTCTGAGGAAAGCAAATGAGGTGTGTCTTTCACTTCCTCACAGCCTTTCTCCTCTTTACTTTTGCAACGTCACAAGCTAATGCTCAACTAATTTGTGTCGATTATTGCAAGGTGTGGGAGTACGATTATCGCTATGATGCGTGGGAATACCGCGTAGAACGATGTGACCGCGCACGCCGCCACACGTACGATTCTTCTACAGTAGAGTATCACGATCAGTCGTGCCACTATGACTACACCCCTTACAGCACCTATAGGCGCTCTTACCGTGGCCACAGTTATCGATATAACTACCAGCGCCCACATTACCGACCCCACCAGCGCCCCAACCGCCAACAACGGCGCCACCAGCGCCGCCCTAGACGCCACCGCCGCCACCGATAATGCAGCGAGTGCATAGTTATAGTAGATGGCGGTCGATCAAAAAATACTTCTTCTCAATTCTGATTATCGCCCTTTACGATTTGTAACATGGCAGAGAGGCCTTAAGCTAATGCACCGAGAAAAAGTAGATGTAGTCTCTCAGTGGGAGGGGATTAACATTAGGTCTTGTACCCGGGCAATTGCGCTACCTTCCACGCTGCGGTTAAAAACGCATGTTAAGTATTATCGCGGCAAAGTAAAATTTTCTAAGAAGATTATTAAAAAAAGAGATAATTTTAGATGTCAGTATTGTGGCAAGCGTTCAGATCGCACCCAACTTACCATCGACCATATTATACCAGTTTCTCGCGGGGGGGAAAGCACGTTTGAAAATTGTGTCTGTGCATGCTACACTTGCAATAATAAAAAAAATAATCATCTACTTTCCGACACATCGATGTCTTTAATAACAGTGCCGAGAGCACCACGATATGATATATATTATGGCCTTTTTCCTTCCAATACCCGGCACCCTGACTGGTCTATATTCTTAAAATGATGGTGCTTCTAAAAATAGTGGTGGGAATTCTTCTTACTAACATGTACGAATGGCTCATTCATAAATATTTGCTCCATGGCCTAGGAAAAAATAAAAATAGTATCTGGAGTTTTCACTGGCACGACCACCACGCGAATGCGCGCAAAACTAACGGATTTGATTTAACATATTTGCAGGGCTTCTACAATTTTGAGGCGGTGGGCATCGCCACGCTATTCCTGATTCACGTGCCTATTCTGTGGTCTCAACCAATTATCTTGACATCGATGGCTATTTATGGTATGATGTATTATTATCTGCACAAGTATTCACACCTGAACCCCGCTTGGGGTAAGAAGCATATGCGATGGCATTGGGATCATCATATGGGTCGCAATCAGGATGCTAACTGGTGCGTTTTATTTCCTCTAACTGATTATGTGGCTGGTACCAGAGAAAAACAATAATGGAAGAAGCTTTCCAAAAGAAACTTCTTTCCCGTTTCCCCGGCGTGGCCTTTCAACTATGTTATACTCACATCGATGCCCATGGGCGACAACAGTCTTTATTGATTGATGGAAAACAGTTTTACTATTCCTGGAATATTGAATTAAAGACTTACGATGAGAACGACACCCCTCTAACCTACAAGGCCTTTATAAAGGCCATATTACCCAAAATAAAGCAATTCATTGAAGAAACAAAAGAGATACCTAGTAATTGATGCCCTGAACATGTACTTCAGGGCATATATTGTAGACCCCTCATTATCTTCGAACGGCCAGCCAATTGGCGGCACTAAAGGATTTCTTAAAATCCTCCAGAAGTTAATGCGCGAGACTAAGCCCGATCAAGTGGTGGTGGTGTGGGACGGCCCAGGAGGCTCTAAGCGCAAAAGAATCGTCAATAAGGACTACAAGGAGGGTCGGAGCCCTATTCGCTTAAATAGGGGCATTCAGGGCCTTTTAGACGAGAACCAAGAACTGGAGAATAAAATCTGGCAACAAACCCGCGCCGTGGAATATATTAACAACCTCCCCATCATCCAGATTATGATTCCCGGCATTGAAGCCGACGACGTAATCGCCCACATTGTACAAGAACCTAACTTGCGAGAGTATCAGAAGATCATTGTATCCAGTGACAAAGACTTTTATCAGTTGTGTGACAATACCACGGTTCTTTTTCGCCCCGTACAAAAAGAGGTTCTTAACAAGAACGTTATAATCGAACGCCACAGGATCCACCCTACCAATTTTGCATTGGCCCGGGCCATAGCTGGAGATAAGAGTGATAATCTTCCTGGCGTGCCCGGTGTCGGCCTCAAGACTTTAGCTAAAAAAATGAATTTTTTTGGTGAGAGTGCGTCTATTACAATCGATGATCTTATAGAAGTTTGCAACGACAACTCGGATTCACGCCTAAAATTGTACACGAGCATTTTAGAGAACATCGATGTTGTAAGAGACAACTATAAAATTATGCAATTATATGCACCCAACTTACCAATCAGCGCCAAGAGTAATATTCGCGAAGCCCTTTTCAATTTTGATTGTTCCTATAGTAAGACGGAGGTGATCAAAATGATGAACGACGACGGCTTCGGAGTCTTTGACTGGTCGTCTTTGTGGCAGATCAGTCAGCACCTTGTATATCAAAATTGTTAAAAGTCCTTGACAAATTAATTTCATTCTGGTACTATAGGGGGGTGGGTAAAACCACTCCCCTTTTAAGTTATGCATAGGAGAGCAAAATGGCACTTTTAGAAGATGCTAAACCAAAAACTGATGAAGAGATTGAGAGCAGCGGCTATTACCGAACTTATGGCAATCTCCCCCTTGCGAGAGTATGTCAACAAACACAGTCCACAGTGATCCGTAACGGGAACGAGCTTGAGGAACTGGTCTTTCTTGGATCCGGTCTCCCGGGCCTCTTAAAGCGAGCATATGCAGATATTGATTTTGAAGAAGCCCCCTGTTTATATTATAAAACGACGCTGAAGGAAAAGGATGTTCCCGGATTAGAGAAGTCTGTGAACCCAGATTTTATAGTTGTAACACGAGATTCCGTCTGCGTCGTCGAATTAAAAGATGGCAACAACTTCGATACTAAGAAGTCCACTGGAGAGATAGACAAACTAGAAATGATCACAGCCTTCCTCCAGCAACAGACGAACAAAAAGGTGAAAGGCCTCATCGTACTGTGGAATACTGAGGATTTGGAGAATGCCAGCTTTAAAGATAAGAGGGCTTCTCGCCACCTGATGACGGGGAGGGAGTTCGCTGATCTGGTGGAGGTGGATTTCGACGCACTCAACAAAAGCCGGGAAGACCAGCGCCCAATTAACGAGCATGCTTACTTGACTCTGGCTAAGCGAATAATTGAAAAATATGAGGAAGAAAATGAAACCATTCTTTAAATTTTCCGGAGGGAAGAGAAAAGAGCTTAAAGTTGTAGAAGACCATCTCCCTGAAAGTTACGATACTTTCTATGAGCCGTTCATTGGCGGCGGAGCCGTGTGGCTATGTCTTCAACCGGAAAAGGCAGTTATCAATGACAATTATGAAGAGTTGATTAACTTCTATAGGGTTTTAGAAGAAAGCCCTGAGGATTTGGTCTCAGAGATTAACCGTCTTAGTAAGGAGTATGGTGCAGCCGTTAAAGAAATCGAAAAAGACCCCGAGCTTGAAGCGAAAGTGACGGCTCTGAAGGCCGAAGTTGAACAACTAGCGGCAAATAGCGCGACAAGTGCAGACGATCTGAAACGTAAGAAGGTCGAGCTTAAAGAAACCAAGCGAGAAATGAATGCGGAGTGGTACAAGCTGGCTGATCGCTATTACTATTATTACAGGAACACTAACTTTACTAGTGATTTCATGCGCGCAATAAAGTTTTACTTGATGCGACAACTTTCATTTTCTGGGATGTTGCGGTTTAGTTCGAACGGTAAGTTTAATATCCCCTATGGGTGGTATAAAAGCTTTAAGGGGGTTGAGCAGGATATCGATGACATAAAAAAAGTGTTTGAGAATACCCGCATCGATCTCGGGCATTGGAAAGATAGTGTTGCGCAAGCGACGTCTGACGACTTTGTATTCTTGGATCCTCCCTATACGCGAGTATTTACGGATTACCATCCCGCGGGAGCATTTCATGATAAAGAACATCGTGAACTAGCAGAATGGTTTAGAACCACCGACGCTAAGGTCATGATTATCATTAATAAAGACGAATTCACAGAAGAACTCTACGGAGATTTTATTAAATGCGAATATGGTTATCGTTATGCGGTACAATATAGGGATAGAATGACTGAAGCAGATTCAAACGCGGTCCACATAGTTGCATGCAACTATGACTTGACAGAATCCTAAAAATATAGTATAGTGAAACTTATAATATGCTCTTAGCTCAGTGGTTAGAGCGCTCGTCTTATAAGCGAGTAGTCCTGGGTTCAACTCCCAGAGAGCATACTTTAAGAGGAAGATTATGAAAAAAAAGAAATTAATGTTGGCCGCCATGGCGCTGCTGCTCGGAGGATGTCTGTTACCGGACACAACTCTCCCTGGACCAGGGGGCCCTTATTTAATTGAACCCCTATGTGAAAACGAAGAGGAAATTAGTTTTCTCTTGGGTAATCCTGATTATTGTTATCCGGATTTGTGTTGTACGTGGTCCTTTTATGATTATGACGGTTGGTTCTGCGAAGAAACGTGGTGCCGCTTTGATGATATGAGTGGATGTTGGTGGGAAACCACTGATGTAGAGTGCTGGTAAAAATGGAAAACAATAAAGTTGGTTTCGCCAAATTTGGTAAAAACTTCCAGGAAAAGTTGTGTGAACTGATCCTAAAAGATCGTATTTATTGTGATCAGATAATGGAAGTCTTAGATATAGATTTTCTAGAGCTTAAACATTTAAGGGTCTTTGTACGCAAGATCCTAGAGTACAAGGCTCAGTACAAAATCCACCCTTCTAGTGATGCCATGATTGCTATTTTACGGGCCGAGTTAGACGAGGAAGACAGCGCTACTCAGAAAACTACACGCGATTTCTTTGTGCGAGTGATGTCTTCCGAGGAAAATCCCGAAGACGAAGAATATATTAAGCAGACATCGCTAGACTTTTGTCGAAAACAAAAGCTCAAGGAAGCGATGATTAAGTCAGCCCGTCTGATTCAAACTTCTTCTTTTGATGAAATCTCCAAGATTATTAATGATGCCCTTAAACTTGGGGCGGAGAACGATTTCGGGTATGATTATATCGAAGACTTCGAAGAGAGATTCAAACTTAAAACCCGCAACCCCATCACTCTAGGATGGCCCCACATCGATGAAATCTGCCGCGGCGGAATGGGACGTAGCGAACTGGGGGTTGTGATTGCGGCAACGGGGGCCGGAAAAAGCATGCACCTTGTGCACTTAGGCACTCAGGCTTTGATGAAAGGTCTTACTGTTGTGCACTATACTTTGGAACTTGCAAGCACGACTATCGCGGGTCGATATGATAGTTGTATAACAAAAATACCATTATCACAGTCATATAATTGTAAAGATGATATTTATGAACAGATTAAGGATATAAAAGGTAAATTAATCATCAAAGAATATCCCACAAAGTCGGCATCACCGAATACCATCCGCAATCACCTTGAAAAACTCTATCAACGGAATATAAAGCCAGCAATGATTATTGTGGATTATGCCGATCTATTAAAGCCCGCGGTAGCCTATAAAGAAAAAAGGCATGACCTCGAAACAATCTATGAAGACCTCCGCGCCATCGCCCAAGAATATACGTGCGTGTGCTGGACGGCATCTCAAACTAATCGAAGCGGCTTAAATGCCGAGATCATCACAATGGAATCTGTATCGGAAGCCTTTAATAAATGTTTCGTTGCAGATTTCATTTATACTGTGTCGCGTACTGTTGATGACAAAAGAACAGATGGCGGCCGCATATTTGTGGCAAAAAATAGAAATGGTCCCGATGGCATCGTATTTCCGATGACGATGAGGACAAGTAATGTTTTTATTGAAGTTCATCGACATTTAGATGAAACTCCCTCAGAATATGTGGTAAAATCAGCAAAGGACTATAAAACAGAACTAGAGAAGAAATATAAAAAGTATAATGGCAAAGGAATATTAAATAATGGCTAAAAGAAAGCAAGTTCAGAAAGAAACACTTGAATATTTCAAGGGCGATGATCTCGCCGCCAACGTATGGGTAACCAAATACGCATTAACCGACTCGGATGGTGACTTTTTAGAAGCAACACCCGATGATATGCATCGACGCCTAGCACAAGAATTTGCCCGGATGGAAACCAAATTTGGCGGCCCACGTGCGCTCTCGGAAGAATCTATCTATCAGGTACTAAAAGACTTTAAGTATGTGGTGCCTCAAGGGTCTCCAATGATGGGCATCGGCAATAACAATGTCAACGTTTCTTTATCCAACTGCGTGGTCGTAAAACCACCAAGTGACAGTCTTTCTTCTATCATGGATAGCGGTAAAGAGTTGGCCAATCTTTTTAAGCGCCGCTGTGGAGTGGGGGTTGATCTATCCCACCTCCGGCCCGACGGAGCCTCGGTGAATAATTCTGCCGGCACCACCACCGGCGCATGGTCTTTCGCGGACTTTTATTCTTACGTCTGCCGTATGATCGGCCAAAACGGCCGTAGAGGCGCCCTGATGATTACCATGGACGTACGCCACCCAGATATTGAACAGTTCGTAACAATGAAACATAATCTAACTAAGGTGACGGGCGCGAATGTTTCGGTAAAAATAAGTGACGATTTTATGGAAGCTGTGGAGAAAGGTGGCACCTTTGAGTTGCGTTTTCCCATCGATTCGAAAAAACCAACTTTTACTAAAAAAATTAAAGCTCGGGAGTTGTGGGACGTCATCACAGACTCTGCCACTAAGACAGCGGAACCCGGGCTGATGATGTGGGACAATATTATTAATAATTTACCCGCTCACTCTTATTCCTCCGTCGGCTTCGAAACTGTAACCACCAACCCTTGTGGGGAGGTCCCCTTATCGCCATATGATAGTTGCAGACTGATTTCTATTAACTTGAAACATTTTGTAAAGAATGCATTTTCGGAGGAAGCGAATTTTGACTTTGAGCACTTTACGAACATTGCCAGTGTGGCCATGCGCCTTTCTGATGACCTCGTGGAATTAGAGTTAGAAAAGTTAGAAAATATTATTTCCGTATGCGACACAGACGATGAGAAAAAGATGTGGTCCAAAATGCGAGAGGTGTGCCAAAAGGGAAGGCGAACCGGCTTGGGCACCCATGGTCTAGCTGACGCCTTAGCTAGAATGAAGCTGCCATATGATTCTGAAGAAGCTGTGTCGTTGGTGGAACAAGTTTATAGCACCTTACGCAACAGTGCGTATGCAGAGAGTATTAGTTTGGCCACAGAACGAGGGGCCTTCCCGGCGTTTGATTGGGAACTAGAGAAGGATAACAAGTATATTCAGCGCCTCCCGGAGGATATTAAAACCCTCCTCGCCCAACACGGCCGCCGCAATATATCTATTCTAACTAACGCACCCACGGGCTCAGTATCCATTTTGTCTCAGACAAGTTCGGGTCTCGAACCGGTTTTCCGCAACTCTTATAAGCGCCGGCGCAAATTGTCACACAATGAGAATAACGTAAGGCCTGATTTCGTGGATGAAATGGGAGATAAATGGGCCGAGTACGAAGTTCTACACCACAATGTGCAGGAGTGGCGGACACTCCAAAAAGCCCCCGATGCTGTATTACCAGACTTTTTTGTAACAAGCGATAAGATTGACTGGTCTCGCCGCATCGCATTGCAGGCGGCCATTCAAAAGAACGTAGATCATTCTATTAGTTCTACTATAAACCTGCCCGCGGGAACATCCCCCGATACGGTTTCGAGCCTCTACCGCCTAGCGTGGAAAATGGGGCTTAAAGGGGTAACTGTCTATGTGGATGGGTCGAGATCGGGCGTATTGGTAGCGGAGAGTACCCAGGCCGCCAAAGAACAGTTCTCTGCTTCAAAGGCATTCCCTAGGCCCGAGGTACTGGATTGTGATATTCACCACACCACCATTAAAGGGGAAAAGTGGACTATTCTGGTCGGCTTGTTGGACGGGAAACCATATGAAGTAATGGGGGGTCTCTCCAACTTGATTGAAATTCCCAAAAGCCTGACCAAGGGGCTGCTTACCAAGGTTAAATTTAAAACGAAGAACAACCGCTATGATTTAGAAGTAGGCAAAAATGGAGATGCCATGGTGGTTCGAGATATCGTTAAAATATTTGATAACCCCGACAACTCTTCTTTTACTCGAATGTTTTCTTTAGCACTGCGCCATGGCGCAAAGCCCAGCTTTCTCGTAGAACAATTACAAAAAGACAAGGATAGTAACATGTTCAGCTTTGCGAGGTGTGTGTCTCGCATTCTTAAAAACTATATTCAAAATGGAGAAAAGGTAGAATCTACCGATTTTTCAACGACCTGTTGCCAAGAACCCGATCTTGTTTATCAAGATGGCTGTGTCACTTGCGTAGGTTGCGGATATTCTAAGTGTGGGTAAACGCCTTAACAACAGCCCAGCGCAGCGGCGCCTTCAACAGCCGACCTAATTTAAACGGAGAAAAGATGAAATTAAGCCCCAGAAATCGACACCTGGTTGTCGAAAAAATTGTAGAACCGACACCTGACACTAGCGTGTCTAGTACAATATTACTCCCCGATGATTATCGGCCCGTAGATTCTCCCCACTCTTACGTCCGGATCCATGACGTAGCGCCCGATTGTACAATTGCGGTATCTAAGGGTGACACAGTTTTGGTGGAAACTCACATGCTTCAGGAGCTAGAAATCGCCGATCAAAAAACGTGCCTTGTCTTGGAAAACTATATTTTAGGGGTTCTAACGAGGTACTGAGATGATGTTAGCCGATTTTCTTTGTATAGCCTTTGTCAACCTCGTCTTCCCTAATGCCGATATCGCATGCGAACACATGTATTATGTGGTGGATATGGCCGAAATAGAACAGGTCGACCCCTTTGTGATGACGTCGCTTATTCACGTCGAGAGCCGCTGGACCCCTGAAGCTGTGAGTCGGTCAGGGGCGTGTGGTTTAACCCAGGTACTTCCTCGTTTTTCGGGAGGCTATCGGAATAGGTTTGGCAAACGGCTAAGCTGTAAAGAACTTCAGGAGCCTTTGACGTCTATAGAGCGGGGGACCGCCATCTTGGCTTTCTATGTGAAGAGATATAGAGGCAATTATAGGCGAGCGCTGTGTGCATATAATGCGGGCCCCGCCCGATGCACGCCCGGACGCAAACGACACAAGGGTCACCGATACGCAGATCGCGTACTCAGTATAACACGCAAGCTTAAACGTGGCACCCGGCGAGCCCGGCGAGAACACAAAGAACGGCCTTATATACCCGGGTGTTATGAATAAAATTAACGATCATTACGATGAAATTATAATTGGAAGTGGGCTCAACGCGGCCCTTTTTTCTTTTTTCAAGTCTATCCCCTTGGTATCCCTCCGAGCAGAAAGACCCTTAGCTTTTGACCATTTCGCGGCAGATGCAGATCTGAGTAAAATTTTCTTTGATCCCACGGAGACGGTGCTGACAACTCCGAACGATCCCATCACGGTGGGCATCTCGAAAGAAAAGGTGTGGTCGAATATAATGTTCGCCCTCGGATCCGCAGGCCTCGTGTTGGGCTCTGATCGCATCCTAAGCATACGCCTCGACGCGGACCAATCAAAGTTGTGGACCCTAACCCTACAGAACGCCTTAAAGGCGTCGACATTCAAGAAGATATACATATTTAATGATACTGATGTCCGGGGGCTCGACCCTCCTCAAAAGTTTGGTGACCGATTTGAGGTTATAGACTATATTAATGTGTCGGCATGCGGCCCTATTAGTCTAGATCTCATCCCGACGGAAGATGATTTTGTAAAGGATATTTATTTTATGAAGTCTAAACGACCAAACCGAGATAAAGATATCATCTGCCGCTCCTACATGACGAACAGTCAACTCATAGCATTTGATTATTCGGACACCATGGTCAAATTTAAAATTAAATCTCTCATGGAAGAAGCGGGGATAAAGGGTCCCCGGAATGGCCACGCCCCCAACAACCCCGACGAATATCGGTACCACGGCATTAAGCTCGACACATCATATCGACGGATCACCAAAACAGCGATGTGCCCCCGCCATGACGCCCCCAATGTGAGCTTTGTGGGTTTGGATCCCACCTTTATTATTAATAACTTTAAGCCGGATCCGAAGTCATATCAATATAAAGCTTTAAAACTGATTAATGCACAGCGGAGAAAATAACTTTAATTCCTTTCATCTGGCGGGTATAGTCCCTATTGCTGGTCAGCCTTTGGATTTTGATTTTCCGTGGGAGGACGCCTTGATGCCCATTGGGAAGGGTTATTTGGCGATTGAACGCGCAGTGCTTGAATGCGCATATGCCGGGTGTGAAACTATTTGGATCGTTTGTAATGAAGACACACAGCCTTTGGTTAAAAAAAGATTAGGTGATTTTATTTTAGATCCCGTGTTCGCCACCAATTCTTTTAAGCGCCACCCCGGAGAGTTTAAAAAAGAAATACCTATTTTTTATGTTTCCATTCACCCCAAAGATCGTTTTAAAAGAGATTCTATTGCGTGGAGCATACTCTATGGAGCCAACTCCGCTTATATGGTATCTAAAAAAGTAAGTAAATGGGTCGTCCCTGATCGCTATTATACGGCGCTTCCCTGGGGGGTATATGACCCCTCCGCCCTACGTGACCACAGGCGCGTTATCTCCGGGCCCAATAAAGTATTTGTGTCCTTTGAGGGCCTTTCTATCGTGGGTGGGGAATATCTGGGCTTCACCTTCGACGCAGAGGATTATTTTCACCTGCGCGATAGTTTCAAAGAACAATATAGCGCGCTAGGTAAAGGAGTACAGAAGATAGAATTAAAAGAACTGTTTTCCCTTCTTGACACCTCAGGACATGAAAGACTAGAGGTGTCCTGGTATAATAAGATAGACAATTGGGATCTTTATTCTATTTATATTGGTTCGCAACAGTGTAAAAATTTAATTCCCGTTTCTAATTTTATTTTGAAACGTAAAAGATTAAAAAGAATGGCAACGGAGGAAAACTAATGGCAGGTTCAAAATATGGAGACGGAGCAGAAATTTCGGGATCGCTGGCAGTGTCAGGTTCCGCCACTTTTAACGAAGAGAGTAAAGACGTGGACTTCCGTATTGAATCGGACGGTCAAACCCACATGCTTTTTGTGGACTCGGGCAACAACCGGATCGGCATTGCAACAGATTCTCCGGCTTACACCATGCACGTTGCTGGAGACATTGGTGTTGATCAATACATTTATCATAATGGAGATACCGACACGCTCGTTAGTCTCACTGATGATAAAATAGTTTTTAAAGCAGGTAATCTAGCATTAATTACTCTTGAGAAAAAAGGCTCTGCTCCTCATGAAGTTACTATTAATGATGGAGCCAACAATGTCGACTTTGTTGTTAAGGGTAACGGCTCCAATGCAGGAAACCCCGGAATGAACTTTGATGCATCTACAAACAGGCTGGGAATTAATGGAGTAGGCACTCCCGCTTATGAACTAGATGTTGCTGGCGATATTGGGCTTAGTGAATATATTTACCATAAAGGTGATGATGACACATTCATTAGATTTCAATCTGATGATATCACCATTAAAGCCGGAGCCGTAAATTTCATCAGCTTCACTTCTGCCTCTCAGTGCCAACTTATCTGCAACGACAGTGGCGACGACGTAGATTTCATAGTAAGGTCTCCCGACGAGTCTCTAGCCCTTTATCTAAATGCCGGTAATGAGGTTTTTCACATAAACCACGGTGAGTCAGCTTTTAAAACAAAGATTCATAGCTCAAATGGCGAAGCCATAACAGTAGACTACGCTGGAGTTGTTTTAAATGAAGATGGTGCCGCAGCAAATGACTTCAGAATAGAAAGTGATGGCGAGGACGAAGCATTATTTCTAAATGCCGGGACCAACACTCTTTATATAAATAAGGGCGCCACCTCATTTACGACTATCATCAAAAGTACCAACGAAGAGGCTATCAGGGTTGGTGCTTCTGGTGTTATCTTAAACCAATATGGTCATGCTTCTAACGATTTCAGAGTAGAATCCGACAATAACGATCATATGTTATTTGTCGATGCTGGCAATGACGTCATTGGCATTGGCACAAGCACCCCCAAGAACCCCCTCGATATATATGAAATGGGCGGCCTTATTTTAGGAATTTCAATCCTTGACAACGGGGGAGCAGCAACCAATGCAGACTACGACATAACAACCAGCATGGTGGTGCCGACCAACCGTTGGGTCGTTACGTTTACTGCCCCAGCCAGTGGAAAGGTTGAAATCCAATTTCAGGGATATTGTCACTCGGATACATCGGCTGCTTTTGATTTTGTATACCTTGGGCTTTCCGATTCCGACACATACAATTCTGCCGGCACCCAATATGAAAAGAAAGTGAGAGTTCCTTCAAACGACACTTCCTCCGCCACTGCTGAAATTATAAACCACAGTTGGTATATCTCGGGCCTCACCGCCGGCACCTCTTACACTTATTACGTCGGCACCGCCGCCCGCAACGCCAGCGCCCACACTTGGAAGTATGGAGGCACTGACAGTACGGAATACCCCGATCTTTTTATTCGAGCTTTGTCACTTCCAAACACAGTGGCCACTGATTAAAAAAAGACTTGACTTATAACAAAAGTTATGGTAGTCTTAGACTATAGAATAATTGGAGAAGTATAGTGTCTAAGAAAATACCTTTCGTAGGATTGCATGCACATAGTGGAATGAGCTTAAACGACGGACTGGGCTATCCGCAAGATCATATGAAGTTCGCCCTAGAGAATGGTTCCGACGGCCTCGCCCTGACCGACCACGGACACATGAACGGTCTTCCGTATCAGGTTTTGTTTGCTAAACAATTAAAAGCGGATGGGCAGAACTTTAAGCCTATCTTTGGAGTGGAGGCTTATTTCCTCCCCTCCCTGGGCCAGTGGCGCGAGGAATACACTAAGGCGAGGGAACAAAAGAAAAAAAGACTAGACAAAGATATGGGGCTCAGCATCGAAGACGAAGCCGCTTCGAAGCAAAAAGTGAAAGATATCTTAAAGAAAAGAAATCATCTTATTTTATTGGCACAGAACCAAACAGGTCTTAATAACATATTTAAACTAGTTTCAGAGAGTTATAAAGATGGAAATTTTTATCGATATCCTAGAATGGATTATAATTTGCTTGCTGAGTATAGTAGTGGGGTTATTGCTTCTAGTGCTTGTCTCGGTGGGATATATGCTGGAAATTACTGGGATAATAAAGACGACGGACCGGCTGCCGTCTTGGAATCGATGCGAGACACCACGAGACGAATGAAAGAGATCTTCGGGGACCGATGGTACGGGGAACTACAATGGAATAATAATGAAGACCAGCACCTCCTTAATCAATATATAATTCAGGTTTGTGACGAAATGGCCGTGGAAACTATATCTACAGCCGATAGTCATTATCCTACCCCCGAAGCCTGGAAAGATCGGGAACTGTATAAACGCATCGGTTGGTTGGGGAAGGGGGGGCTCCCGTCTTATATGTCTGCCGAAATTCCCAATGACGTCGATGAAATTGGCTACGAGCTTTATCCCAAGAACGGAAACGAGATGTATGAATCTTATCTTAAATACTCTACCGAGGTTAAGATGGATTATGACGATCGGTATATCAAAGATTCTATTATGCGTACACACCATATCGCCCACGACCGCATCGAGGACTTTATGCCCGATGATCAGGTGCGCCTCCCGCAGTTTGTGGTGCCCGCGGGCAAGACTGATATTCAAGCTCTAACAGAAAGTTGTGGGGCCGGCCTCAAGGAAAGAGAGCTACACAAAGATCCCGTATACGTGGCGCGCCTCAAAACAGAATTGGGGGTTATCAAGGAGCGAGGCTTCGCCAAGTACTTTTTGACCATGCGCGCAGTAGCGGCCAAAGCCTCTTCGGTCCAGATTACAGGCCCTGGTCGCGGCTCCGCTGCGGGCTCACTAGTGGCCTATGTTCTTAATATCACTCAGGTGGACCCCATAAAACATGGGCTCCTGTTTTCCCGTTTCTTGCGGAGCGATGCTACAGACTATCCCGACATTGACTATGACGTGTCTAATCCTATGGAATTAAAAGAAATGCTGATTAAGGAATGGGGAGACACCACGGTGGTCCCCATCTCCAATTATAATACTCTGCAACTGCGTTCACTTATTAAAGACGTTTCTAAGTTTTACGACATTCCGTTTTCGGAAGTAAACATAGTAACAGGAAGAATGATTCAGGAGGCTACGCCGATTGCGAAGAATATTCACGGTATCAAGGCGGGCGTCTATGTACCCACTTTTAAAGAAGTCATGGAATATTCTGATAGCTTGAAGAGCTTCCTCGATAAATACCCCCATATTAAAACACACGTCGAGGCCCTCCTTGGTCAAGTACGCTCAGTCTCTAGGCATGCGGGCGGGGTGGTAATTGGAGAGGATTTGGACAAGTGGATGCCCCTGGTGAACAGTGGGGGTGTCCGCCAAACACCATGGAGTGAAGGTCAGAACGTGCGGCACTTGGAGCCACTGGGTTTCATTAAATTTGATATTTTGGGGCTTGCTTCTTTGCGGATGATCGAAGATGCGATCCGACACATTTTAGTTCGACATCACAACGTTGAGGACCCCACTTTCGAACAGGTCCAGAAATATTATAACGAGAAGCTCCACCCAGACGTCTTAGATTTTGGTGACCACGCCGTATATAAAAATGTTTTTCACAAGGGAAAGTGGGCTGGAATATTCCAGTTTAGCGAAAAGGGTGCCCAAGAATTTTGTGTCCGCGCAAAGCCGAAGAACATCATCGATATCTCAGCTATCACTTCTATCTATCGCCCGGGCCCCTTGAGCGCGAAGGTGGATCAAACATATGTCGAGGCGAAGAACAGCCCCGGTAATATTGACTACGACCACCCTATTATTAAAGAGGTCACGGGAGAGACGTATGGCTATCTAATTTTCCAGGAACAAATTGCTCTTCTGGCCCACAAATTGGGAAAAAACATTTCTCTCGATGAAGGAAATGCTTTACGCAAATTACTTACCAAGAAAGGTACCGGAGATCATGAAAAGAAAAAACAAAAGATCTATAACAAGTTTGTCCAAGGTTGTGCTGATAAAGGACTATCAGCAGCGAACGCAAATGCACTGTGGCAAAAGTTCGAATACTTCTCCGGGTACGGCTTTAATAAGTCCCATGCTGTCAGCTACAGTATTCTTAGCTATCAGTGTGCCTATCTTCTTAATTACTATCCCGCTGAGTGGATGGCCGCTTTCCTGGATAAAGAGCCAGAGAAGCGCAAAGAGCGAGCTATCAACATCGCCAAATCTTTTGGATTTAATATTGAAAAGTTAAGTATCAACACCTCGGGTACAGTCTGGGAAATTTCTCTTGACGGGAAAACCCTCATTCAACCCCTCACATCTATCAAGGGCCTTGGCGCGGCAGCCATTGACCAGATCCTGGAACACCGGCCTTTTGACAACATTGAAGAACTCTTGTTCAACGAAGAGATTGTTTATAGCAAACTAAACAAAAAGGCGCTAGACGTTATGTGTCGAGCCGGTGCACTCACCTCTCTGATCGATGAACGGTTTACCGGCACGAAACACTTCTGGTCATCCGTTGTGGTCGATCGCCCCAAGAATAATAAAAAATTGGCGGAAGGAATAGAAATGTACCGGGAGGAGGCAAACTTCAGCATCGAAGAACGTATTCATCACTTGGCCGATTTAACGGGCATCTTCCCCATGGAGTTGGTGCTCAAAAAAGAAACGAAAGAAAAGCTAGAAGAAAACTATATCCCCCCTATTTCAGAGTATGATCCCGCGCTAGAGGTGGTGTGGTTTATACCCCGCGAAATCATTAAGCGTAAGACAAAGAATGGAAAGGATTATTGGATTCTTAATGTGATCGATTCTAACAACATTTCCACTTCTATCAAGTGTTGGGGTGTCAAGGATACTGACAAGGTTTATGTCAACCGACCATATATGGGGCGACTTAATTGGGAAGAGCAGTGGGGCTTCTCCACACGATCTATTAAATATAACTTAAGATTATTAGGATAAATAACATGGGAAACAAACTTTCACGCAAACTTAAAAGACAAAATATAGCTAAGAAACGACGAGAGGCGGCTAAAGACGCCAACGAGAAAATTGGTCTCTTTTTGGATATTCCTGAAGAGTGCTGTTCTTGCGAGAAAAAATTTGACAAGACGGATAAAGCCATGGTACAATCATGGAATGTCGTCGTACGAGAAGAGCAAAAGTTGGTACGTCTTTACTGCCCAGAGTGTTGGGAAAAGGCTCAAACTATAGTGCAAGAGATGCGCGACAAGATTGGTGAGGTGCTGAGTGAAGATCCTGAGTAATGGCGATGTAGCGGAGCCCCTTCGAAGTACGGTATGTTTCGATGATACACTTCTAACCCCACAGTATTCTGATATTGAGAGCCGCGCAGAAATTAACCTGACCACCGAACTAGGTGGATACCGATTCGAATTGCCGCTGGTTTCGAGCCCCATGGACACCGTGACTGCCGATGCGATGGCATCAGAAATGTTTTTATGTGGTGGGTTGGGGATCATTCATCGCTACAATAGTATCGACACACAGCAACGCTGTGTTGAAGAGGCTTGGCAGAAGATAGCCGAGGGGTCAGAGCTAAATGAAGGCGACTTCGACCCTATGATTGGCGCCGCCGTGGGTGTGTCAGGAGATTTCCTTGAACGTGCAGTTGCCTGTGTTGCCTCTGGAGCCCGCGTCTTGTGCGTGGATGTTGCCCATGGCCACCACGCTTTAGTTAAGAGCGCCCTTAAAAAACTCAAACAAAAGCTAGACCCCTCAGTACACATCATGGCCGGCAACGTGGCAACTCTAGAGGGCTTCAATGATCTAGCCGATTGGGGGGCTGATAGTGTGCGCGTTGGTGTTGGCGGAGGGTCGATTTGTTCCACCCGGATCCAGACAGGCCATGGTGTCCCAACGCTTCAGTCCGTGATGGATTGCGCTCAATCAGATCGAGACGCCCTCCTGATTGCAGATGGGGGATTTAAAACTTCGGGAGACATTGTTAAGGCATATGCAGCCGGAGCCGATTTCGTGATGTTGGGGTCTCTCCTCGCGGGAACCGATGAAGCCCCCGGAGATATCTTTGAAAACCTGCACGGTGAGAGATATAAAGCCTACCGTGGGATGGCGTCTAAAGAGGCTCAATTGGATTGGCGGGGCATAACTAGCTCATTAGAAGGGGTAGCTACCACAATTCCTTATAAAGGGACGGTGGCCTTCATTCTAGGGGAATTAGAGCGGGGTATCCGCAGCGGGCTCTCTTATACAGGAGCACGCTCGCTCACCGAGTTACAAACTCGGGCCACTTTTGTTAAACAATCTTCAGCGGGCCAGGTTGAAAGCTCTACTCATATTTTAAGACGATGAATTACGGTATAGACAAAAAGAAAATAATCTTCGAGGATACAGATAAGCGCTATGCAGATTTACGCATCCGACTCCACGTAGATGAATTGCGTCAGGGAGAATTTTTTAGAGCCGTCGTAAGCGCGTATATTAAACAAGACGAAGACTTTCTAAACTTTCTTGACAAATATAAAAACCAAAGTAAAATTAGGAAAAAGATTTTGAAACAAACTTATGCGAAAGCAAAAGAAAATAAAAAGGACTTCAGACTTTCTGATGAAGAAATTGAAAATATTTTTGATATGATTGCCGAGGAGAGTGATGACCTATGAAAGAGTGCAAAGAACTGTGCAAGGACAAGGGAATAGAATGCCCTATAACCGATTGTAAACACTGGATTGATTTCAAAGACGACCTTAACTGCACCCTTATAGCGGTGGATAAAAATGGTCGCATGACCCTTCGGGAAGTGGGGGATAGACTAGGCATCAGCTTCGTTCGGGTAAAACAAATTGAAGATAAGGCGCAAAAAAAACTGCTAAAGAAAATATATAAGAAGGGAATATTATAATAAAAAATACACATTTTATCGCTTTTTACTAACCAAAGAACTATTTAATTTTGAGTATTTTTCACCCACAAGGAGCACAACGATGAGCAAGAAAAACTTACTTAACGAAGCAACCATTAGACGATTCATGAAATTGGCGTCTTTAGGCCCACTTACAGAGACCTTCCTTCCTGAAGAGGAAGAGATTGAAGTAGATGCCGAAGAGGTAATCGAAGAGCCCCCCGCTGAGGAAGTTGAAGTAGACGTAGAAGTCGAAGAAACTGGACTGAGTGTGGGCGACGTGGAAGATGCTCTAGCAGCCGGCCTTGGTGCCATGGCAGCAGAACTCGAAGAAGCCATCCCTGAGCTTGAGCTTAATATTGATGCCGGTGATGCCGGTGAAGAATTGGATGTCGAGGACGATCTTGATCTTGACATGGACATGGGTGATGATGAAGAGGGCCTTGAGGCCGTCGAGCTTGCTGGTGATGAAGAAGTAGAAGGCGATGAGTTTGCACTGCCCGAGGAAAAAAAGCAGGGATACGATGATGAAGAAGACGAGTCCCTTGGAGCACGCCTCGGCAAGAAGCCGCGCGGCGTGTCCAAGAAAGGACGCAGAGATGACTCCTACGGCAAGTGGGACGACCGGGACAAAGAAGACCGCGGTATTTCTCTAGAGGAAGACGATGCTCAAGCAGCTTTCTTTGCTTCAGTAATGGAAAAGGTGGAGGCCCGCCTCGCCGAAGAGAAGCAAGAGCAATTGGCAGACGAGCTTACCGAGCGCATCTTTAAACGGCTCACACAGAAGAAAGATTCCTAATTTCCCTTGACATTTAATTAAGGGTGTGTTATACTGGGCTGTATAACTTAAAGCGGAGCTTCTATGTTTGGACAGTATACTGAGATGGCGTGGTTTTTGATCGGAGTATTTACTTATCGATTCTTAAGCGCCATCCTAACCTATGGACATATGACCAATTTTGTCACCAAGATAAACCAACAGGCACTCTTGGCTTTGTCCATAGTCTCAGCCGACCTAAGTTTTGGTCGAGAATTAAAATATAAACAACTACACAAAGCAGGACTGCCTGAAGAAGAACTCAACGTGGTGCGAGAAGTAGATGAACGTACCTTCCACAAATGGAAGAACGCTTCAATCGCTCACTTGCTAGCCAATTTTCCTCGTCATTATAGATTTTTATTAAAATATGAAGATTGGAATGGGGCGATGGCGGAATTAGATCGTATTTATAAGAAAGATATTAAACCTGCGAGAAGATAGATGCCGAAAGATAAAACTTCCAGCCCCCCCAAACCCAAATCCAAGTCGCGAAAGAAGAGCGTCCGGGGGGCTCCACAAAAGCGCCGCGCTTCCAGTAAGATGGAAGAAGAGGAACCACAAGAGGAACAACCAGACACGCCCTGCGCCTCTGAACCCAAAGAGGCACTGGACCATGTTGATCTCAGTCAACTGTTGTTGTTGGAGAATATGGCCGCGGAAGCGGAAAAACCGAAAATCCGTCTTCTATCTCTGCATGGCGAAGTAAATGAAGACAACACGGCGGAGCTTGTATATTCTTTAGTGATGCTGCACAAACTAGGGGAGTATAAAGAGTACGTTGACCCGGAAGATCCTGAATCAGAAATCCTAACCAAGTTTGATCCTTTGGAATTAATGATATCAACTTACGGAGGCTCCGCACCGGAGATGTTTGCTATCTATGACACTGTACGAATGGTGCGGAAGGATTGTGAAATCAGCACCATCGGCATCGGTAAAGTGATGTCAGCCGGAGTGCTGCTGCTGGCCTCCGGAACGAAGGGAAAACGTAAGGTAATGAAGAACTGCCGTATTATGATACACAGTGTCATCGGCGCTAGCCATGGATCACTTCATAGTTTGGAAAATGAAATGGATGAGATCCGATATCTCCAAGACCAACACATTACTTGCTTGGTAGAAGAAACAGATATGACTCGGCGATATCTTAAAAAATTGATGGACCGAAAAGTGAATGTATATCTCACGGCGGAAGAAGCAATAGAGCTTGGCATTGCTGATGAAATTATTTAGAGTTTACTTGTAATATTAACTATTTAAAGCATGAGCCTAGACAAACTTATAGAACAATTTTTTGCACCAAAGCCGGCAAGCGCTTTTGGCCTTGACGATATATTAAAAATCATCACCGAAGAGAGTATCAAAATAGGGCCCCCTCAAGCGCTCCGCGAAGCGAAAAAAGAGAAGGAGGTGGATCTTACAGAGTTCCTTCCGACCATTAAAATTACCGAAGATTGGGGAAAGCCCGAATCCAAAGACCGCCAAATCATTGAAGCCTTCACCTCTAATATTGAGGGAGGCACATTGGAAGAGAAACTGGCTAGCCTAAATCGCATTATCGAAGGCGCTAATGAAGAAGCCGGCATTAGTGAAATTCTGGCTACGTTGGTGGTCATTGAAATTTTAAGCGCTCTCCTTGCGGAGTTTACTGAGTCTGCCGGAGGTTTTATTTTTGAAGCATTCTTGGCCGGTCTGTTTGGTGATAAGTCAGTTCAGATTGTGGATGTTGACAAGAGCGACGATGCTAGCGGGGGCGCCGTTGGGAAGCCGATTACGGACGTCCGCCTAGGCGACAAAGAATATTCTCTTAAGCTGCTCGGGCCATCTACCGACGTAAAGGGCTCTTTCTTTAATATGGTAGAGCACTTTAAAAGTCATGACCATGTTATATATTTGGATGCACGGCGCCTGAGTGCTAAGGGCTCAGACGGCCTAGAGTTTGGTGAATTTACTATCACCCTTCAAGACTTCGTTAAAGTTTTTGTTGATCCATTTTTAAAAGAGGTTAATATCAAGGAGCCGGTTAAAACAGATTCGGCCGAAGAAGCTCAAAAGATTGTGAAGCGGTTATGGGATGGAGGGACACCTCTTAAAAAGTTGACTGTGGGGAAGAAGGGTTTTGTACCCGGATCTACTGCCACCTCCTGGCACTACTCGCCATCGGCAGTGAACGAGGTCAGAGCCAGTGGTGAGATGTTAAACCAGCTAAGTCGACGTATTGTGGAGAGCGATCCCGAGGAATTACAGGAGTATGCTCCCTTCACTTTCGTATATTCAGAAACGAAATTTGAAGGCACCAAGGCTGAAAAACTGTTCGGTTCGTTCGCGGTCGTTCAACAGTTGCAGACTGCTATTGATTCGGGAGACAAAGACGCGATAATCGCGTCTCTAATGAAAACACCGGCTTACGGTGCTATCGAAGGTGAAAAGCAACAGCAGTTTATTTTCACTCGTAATCAGGCAGAAGCTATAGAAAATTTTAAACCTATTGGCTTCTTACCTTTGGGCCCGGAAGCTCTTAAAAAAGCGTGGCTCAATTACGCCGAACTCCTCAATGCCACTATTAAACCTGTGTATGGATTTTTAAATTCTTATACAAACAATGTAAACTCTTATTTCTTGGGGAGCGCGGGTAAGGGGGAGACGCGGCAAGAGCATGCCCTCCAAGCTATTAGTGATGCCCAAAACCTGCGCGACGCAACGGACAGCGCTGTTAAGGCGATCGAAGAAAAAAAATAAGTCTTTACTTTTTTGATTAAAATGTTATAATGTATACTCACTGCGAGGTTTAAATGACAAAGAAATATTGTGACAACACTAGTCTACATGATAAGATTTTATCTGGTGTAAACAAGTTAGCTGATAATGTGGCGTCGACATTGGGCCCAAAGGGGCGGAACGTGGTACTTCAACAAAAGGGTAAACGCCCCATCATTACCAAAGATGGCGTAACGATTGCTCGTTTTGTAGATTTGGAAGACGAATTTGAGAACGTCGGAGCCCAAGTTATTAAGCAAGCCTCAGAAGAAACCAACACCGATGCGGGCGATGGGACCACTACAGCAACTGTACTTGCCCGAGCGGTGTTGGTGCAATCTCAAAAGTATTTGAAAGCCGGCGTTTCACCAGTTGAACTCAAGCGCGGTATGGACAAAGCTACCGCCGAGATCGTGGCGAACATTGAGGAGCTTTCACAACCTATTTCGAGCGAAGAAGACATTGCACATGTGGCATCCATATCTGCCAATAACGATCATACTATCGGAAAGTTAGTGGCACTAGCCGTCGACCGAGTGGGTAAAGACGGATCGATCACCGTAGAGGAAGCTCGTTCCGTAGAGACCAGTTTAGATTTTGTCGAGGGCTTTCGAGTTGATTCGGGGTATATATCTCCCCAGTTTATTAATGATCAGCGCCGCGGCACCATCCGACATGAGGATTGTTATGTGCTAGTTACCGATGAAGCTATCGAAACAGTTGAACAAATCTTACCAACCCTAGAGCTTGTCTCCCGAGAAAAACGCCCTCTTCTAATCGTCGCCGAAAACGTTGAAGGGCAAGCATTGGCTGCTTTAATCATGAACGCCATCCGCGGAACGATGAGAGTGGCGGCCATCAAAGCCCCTCGCTATGGTGAAGAACGCCGCAATATTATGGAGGATTTGGCTATTTCGATTGGGGCATCTTTTGTTACCCGCACGTCGGACACCACTTTAAACAATGTTAAATTGGCGGACCTCGGCATTATAAAGACTGTCGAAATAACCAAGGGCGACACAACTTTTGTTGGGGGCCGCGGCGACTTTGATGAGGTCGAAAAGCGCATTGAAAAACTTAAGGCGGAGATCTCCCAAACAGATAATCTCCACGAGGCTGAGCGACTTCAGGAAAGAGTCACTTGCCTTGCTAGCGGGGTTGCGATTATTCGAGCCGGCGGTCTGTCGGAAGTGGAAATGATTGAAAAAAAACATCGCATCGAAGATGCCTTAGAAGCCGTCCGATCTGCTCAACTTGAAGGTGTTGTGGCCGGCGGTGGGGTCACGCTGCTTCGGGCTGCCACAAACTTGGATGTCCGTGTTGACAACGAGGACCAGGGCCTCGGGGTGAAGATTATTACTGAGGCTGTAAAAGAACCCATTAAACAAATGGCCGCTAATGCGGGGTTGTCTCCAGATGTAGTGGTCGACAAAGTTCTCAATACGGCGGGCTCGATCGGCATTGACTTTTATACGGGAGAAACGACAGATCTGGTCACGGCCGGAATAATCGACCCCGCAAAAGTAACGCGCTGCGCTCTTCAGAACGCGGTGTCTGTAGCATCAACGCTTATCACCACCAACTTTGCCATTATTGAGACATAAATGTAGGTTTGTTTTACGGTTGCTGGTGTTAATAACAAACATTTTTTTCTTGACTAATTATATAATACATGATATAGTATACTATAGGACAATAATACCATGTTAACCCCACAAGAAGCGCTTATTGAATTAAACGGAAAATTAGAACGAGTTCTCGATGCCGTGCACACCATTAGAGAAAAACACGATGATATGGCTCAACACCTAGAGCAAATCCGCGATGCAGTATACGAACCTGACGAAGGGTTGTATGTGCGCTTGCGAGAACTAGAGAGTTGGAAAAATAGCTCCTCTAAACTTTTATGGATGATCATGGGGGGCCTCGTTTCGGTGGGCGCTGCCATGTGGATCCAGTACTTGAATTAAAATAAAAGGAAAATATAAAAATGAAAGTCACAATTCAGCAAACCATAGACACCAGCGACATCCCGGCCCGGCTAGAAAGTTTAGTCAATGATTTAAACGACGTCATTCATGAGGAACTTGTGAGCCGGTTCACTTACGCGGTACGCCTTGCTAAAACAGGGGACAAAGAAAAAACACAGTTTGCTCTTGATGATTTGTTGGAAGTACCTGAAACGATTCAAAAGGTGGTGCGTGCGTATGAGGAGGTGAGCCACGTCTTACGGGGATACCACCGTGTGCTAGACCACATGGAACAGGTGGCGGCGGAAGAATTACGCACCAAACTGGCCGAAGTCGAAGAAGCTGCATCGAAGGCAAAGCAGCATGATGAGGGTACAACTGAAGAAGTTGCGGAAGAAGGTACCACCACCGATGAGGTGTAAGGAGAACATCCGAGACGGAGATTTGTTGTTTATCCCCAGCAACCTCACTCTGCTGCAGTTTGACTTTGAGCAGGAAGTACCAGTGCGTTTTCGCACCACCATAACAACTAGCCTGGGTATATTAGTAGAGAAGGACATTACCGGTGTTTATCACAAGGTATTTTGCGAAGGGGAATGTTGGAGCATTCCCAAACACCTAGTGTTTCCATTAAGGAGGAAAGATGATTATACCATTAGTAGAAGTGTTTGAGGACACCAAATTTCATTCCAACCAGAAAACCCGAAGCTTCGGATTGAGAGAAGTTTTCATTAACCCCGAACAAGTAGTTTGCTTGCGGGAAGACCGGGACTATAAGGGCTTGCTGCTTGAAGATAAACTGCCCACCAAATTAAGCAAGGGGCAGACTTTTACGCGGATATATCTAAACCGCGGCCAAACCGGAATCGATATGGTGGTAGTAGGGTCCCCCGAGCAAGTTCAGAAAAAAATATATCAAGCCCCACCCGGTCTGATCCTCGATTAAAGGGGGAGATAAAATGATAAGAAAGTTACGCCCTTTTGTTTTTCAAAACAGTTTAATCGTTAGACTAGTGGCCAAATTGAATATTCTCGCCGCGGGTATTACAGCGCTTAGTTTCGGACCTTTTATCTTTTTAAAACACAAACGAAACCCGGTCCTGGAGAATCACGAAACAATCCACTTTTTCCAACAGCTTGAGTTGCTTTTTGTCTTCCAGTGGCTTTTATACGCAGTGTTTTATGTCGCAGGTCTTATTCGTTACCGAGATAGGCAGACGGCATACTATTCCAATCCATTCGAAAAAGAGGCTTATACAAACCAGCGCGACATGAATTATATAGAAGAACGTCCATGGTTTAATTGGATACGATATTTAAAATGAGCATCAATAGTTTTAACTCTAACAAAAAATATTGGTTTGACCCGAAGGCGAGAGTGCGTCAGTCTGCCGAAGTAAAAAGAGCTTTGGTGTTATTGGAACACTTGGTGGAAGAAGATATTAAAAGCGGCAACTCAGAACGAGATCTCCGAGAACTCTTATATGAATATATTTCTAACGCCAATAGATTTCTTAAAATTATGAAGGAGTTAAACACAGAAGGGACCCACGTCAACGAAGAAACGGGGGAAGAACAACACCTCCTCAGCAACGAACAGACTAAGACAATTCGCTCAACGGCCCGGCACCTCGTAGCTAACGACTGGGAACTCTTACGAAACTGGGGAATTAATTTAACTATCCATTGAAAGAGAACTAGTTAATATACACGATGAGAGAGATATGATGAAAATCACTAAAAAAAGATTGCGTGAGCTTATTGTAGAAGAGTGTGGTGCCCTCGATGAAGAGGGGGTACTCGAAGCTAATGCTAGTGCCTTCATCATGGAAGAGATAGCGCGACAACTCGACGAAGCTTCTAAAGATTTAGACATGTTTGTTGTAGTAACCAGTGTCGTATACCAAAAAGAAGCCGGTACCGACAACGTGCTTAATAAAATCCGAGCAATCCCTGGCGTAACGCGCTGCAGCCCTCAGGGACGGGCGACACCGGCGGGACCAGGGGCACTACTGCATCTCGTAAACATTAAGCTGGTGCGTGTTCCTGGGCAAAGCATACAAAGACTTATTGAAATCTTGATCGAGCAGCTTTCTCGGCTACCTGAAGTAAGTAATATTAAAGTTAAAGCGGTTAACCAAGTGGAGCGCTAATGGGCGAGTGGGATAACAACCATTACAACGGGTGGTTAGCTTGGCGTAATGAATCTAAAACGAGCGGCACGGTTGTGGCTATCTTTGGTCCAACAGCTTCAGGGAAATCGGTAGCGCGGGATGTGTTTGTGGACGAACAGTGGGACAAGATTGTTTCTTATACTACAAGACCGCCGCGCCCGGGCTCAACGGAGGAACAAGATGGGGAGTATGAGTTTATCTCCCAGGATGAATTCAATAGTCTACAGGGCCAAGATCGCCTTTTGAATGTTAACGCTTCCTACGCTGGCAACGCTTACGGTACAGACAAAGAAAAGATAAAGGATTCTCCACGCGCTATTATGATTACTGATTACACGGCTATCCCCCAACTCCATAGAGAGATAGGAAGGCTAGGCAAGAAAATGGTAGCTGTTTATGTAACTGCCCCTCCGGAGGAATTACTGCATCGCCAAGCTCGCAGGTTGGAAACAGGCGAGTACGAAGATAGAGAACAACTCAAAAAGAGAATGGCCGAGCTTCGTAATGAAATCGAAAAGGAAACTAAAATTAAATCTTTGGCTGATTATATTATAATGGAAGAAGATATCCCAGCCACCATTGAACGCGCAAAAGAATTAGCTAATCAGATACAGTAATGGAACTTATATCTACACATATGTGTAAAGAAAATGATTGTGGGTATCATGGTAACCTCTTTGGAGGTCTGATGCTCGCGTGGCTCGATGAAGCCGCAGTCGCATATGCTTGTCAACTTTGTGAGACACCAAGAATGGTTACTGTCTCTATGGATAAGGTTCAGTTTCTTAAGCCGGTACGCCCTGGTCAGATCATAAAGGTTTACGGAAAATTAGAAAATTTTGGGAGAACATCGTGTCTTCTAAACATCGAAGCACGGCGCCATAGTACATATAACAACTCGGAGAAGGTCGTTTGTCGAACAAAAATGAAGTTTGTTCGCATTGATGGTGATGGAGAAGCTGTTCCAATAGCTAATTATATCAAGGAGAAACACCAAAGTGAAACAACTACTTGAAAATTGGCGAGAGTATAAAGAAGGCCCTTCCGTATTTTATGTCGACATTGAGAAACTTATTCCCACCGAAGAACTGGGTCATGGAAAAGATTATGATTGCCCTAGTCCGGAGTGTGAAGAGATGGTGGATGATAAAATCTCCAAGATAATGGGTGGAAACTTCGAACCAATTACCGTGTGTCATCAAAAACCACTTAATGTTGCGCGTCTAAAAGACAAAGAGGAATACACGATGCCTCCTAAAAATCCTGACGATGAGCCTTTTTATTATATATTGGATGGTCATCATCGAGTAGAAGCAGCCAGAAGAATCGGTCTTTTAAAAGTACCGGCCAAGAGAGACGAAGGATGAAAATAACAAGAGTAAGCCCCGTGGTTCCCATCCCCCCTCATCACTTGAGATGGTGTGGCGTTGCACCCCCGGAGAAGAAAGTTCCGGAAAAGAAACATGAGCTATCTTCAGGGGAACTTATTTTATATAATAAATTTGGAAAATTAGAAAAGTTTTATCTCCCTCCGGAAACGGAAAAATGAAGTCATAATAACTATTTATATTAATTAAAGGATAAGATTATGGCTATTATAAAAGGACTCTACGCACGCGTGACGGCGGAAGTTATTAAAGAGGTCTTGGCTAAGAAAGGATATGCTTTCTTTGACGGGAACAAATCATACAATTTAAATTTGGTGGGCATCCGTAAGTCCTCTCACGATTCAACTAAATTCGACGATGCGCTGCTCGTCATCTATCGGGACGAAGATAAGGAGTGGGTTGTAGAGAGTTACCAGATCACCACAGACCCGGGACCATCGATTTTGCGGAAGCCGATTAATCCAGACGGCACAGCCATTTTGGTTCCGGGACAGTATCGTAGCACCTATCGTATTGGTACACACGGCGGATCCTTTCGACATGTCGCCCTTGTTCAACGCGGTGGCCCCGTTAAAGTTTATCGCGACGACGACAAGGATCGACGATTGGAAATGGAAGATGAGAGTATCCAACAAGGAATGTTTGGCATTAATATTCATCGGCACTCCCGAGCAGGCGAAAAAGAATATGTTAATGGATCTTCGGCCGGCTGTCAAGTATTCAGGAGCACGATTGCGTTTTCCAAGTTTATGGTAACGTGCAATAAGGCTGCCGACATCTTTGGAAACTCTTTTACATATACTTTATTGGACGAAGAGGATATTTAGAATAAGATGTTTGTATTTCCTAAAATATTTGAAACGCTAGACGCCGATTCTTTAGACGTGCAGAGCGACCTGGACCGCAATGTGTGGGACGACGACGATCGTCTTAAACCTGAACTAGCCGAGCGCCTAGAACAAATTGCTCAGGACTTTATTAAAAAACTAGGGTTAGACAAATTTAACATTCACGACATCGTGTTGACGGGCTCATTGGCCGCTTATAATTGGTCTAAGTATTCCGACTTTGATCTGCATATCATCTTTGATTTTTCCCAAGTTGACCCTAACGTAGATCTAGTTCGCGATTTTTTAAATGCCCGAAAATCAGTGTGGAACCGTAACCATCAAATTTATTTGGGCGACTATGAAGTGGAATTATACTTTGAAAATCGAGGCGACCCTCACGAATCTCCCGGCATTTATTCTGTCAAACACGATCGGTGGGTGACAAAACCCCCTATTGCCAACGTAAAGGTGGATAAAGAAAATGCTGTAAAGAAGGCTGAAAGCGTCGTCCGCCAAATAGAGGACGCCGAACGCATGATGCGCCGCGAGGATTTTGAAGAAGCTCGCACCTACGCAACGCGCATCAAGGACAAGCTAAAAAAGATGCGCCTGGCCGGCCTTCAGAAACGTGGCGTTTATTCCGTTGAGAACCTTGCCTTTAAACTTTTACGCCGCTCCGGAGACATTGAAACATTAATTAAGATCATCAATGACTCCTATGATAAAGAACTGTCAATAAAAAAATAAAAAAACTTGACATTTTTGTTGTTTTCTCGTATAGTTAGAATAGGTGCGTAAAAAACTACGCACTTAAACTTAAAAAATTTACCTTACGGGAGGAAGCAGGAAGATGCAGATCGCTGTTTTAAGTGATCTACATTTAGGTGAGAAAGATAAAATCGATCAATTTCACAGACATGTGGGTGCAGAACAAAAGTTATATCATTTATTGAATTATTTAGAAGGTCATGTCGACAAGATCATCCTCCTGGGTGATATTTTCGAAACCCTGCGAGGCCGTACCATGAACACTCACAAAACTTTGGTAAGCATTCTCCAGGCATATCCCGAATTCACCAGTAAAATATTGGACAACGACAAGTATGAACTCATTCAAGGGAACCACGATTTAGTAACCGTAGACTTGTTAAATGCTAAAGAAAATCTAATTGTCAGCGACCATGGTCAAGACATATGTTTCTTTCATGGTCACCAGCTAGACCCCGAGGTTGCTGATTTTTGGACTAGAAACTTTGAACCCTTTGGAGTGTGGACTGGAGGTTGGTTCGCTCGCATGGGTCTTGATTGGACACGCTCCATGAATGAAATGAGTAAACAAAAAGCGCTCCGCCGAGAGTGGCTAGCCGGAAAGTTTGAGGAAAAGGCTGCGCAGCTTGGCAAAGCCGCTGGTTGCAATATTGTGGTGACGGGCCACTCGCACCATCCTATGAAGGTAGAGTACGGAGAAACTCTATTTTTAAATAGCGGAACCCGCGTCGCGAACCGCCAGGATCTAATTATCATGGACACCGCAGCCAATACTTACGATATATATAAAGAGTTTGACAGCGATTCACAGCATAGTAATTATTAAAAATGGTCCCCACCCTCACACAACTTCCGGAAGATATTATACGCCAAGAGACTGCTTCGGTTATTAAAAAATATCTGTGTGAGAAAACTTATACCGCGGTTTCTTTCTGTCGGGAGGTTACGTTGAGGGAGGACTTCTCCACTCAAACCACGTGGCTTAACGGCACCTTGTGCCTAGGCGCAGAGGGCTACCAGCGCATCGTACCCCTCTCTGGGTGCGGGCTCGGCCCCGTTGATGCACTGTTCGGTTGTCTCCACCGCCACTTCGCCGGCGAGTATTCTTTTTTAGATATCTTACACCTCCGCGAATTTAAGGTTGATACCATGCGCGCCCCCTATCCCTACCTCCGTACAAGTGCGCCGGCTATGGCCACCATCATTGTGCAAGTCGACGAAAGATCTGCCGTTGCATTTCGTTACGAGGCCCGGTCGCTACTGGAGGCATCTCTTCGCAGCACACTTACCATGTTCGAATATTTTATCAATGCCCACACCACGATGGCGCTTTTGTATAAACTGGTTAAAGAATACAAGGCACGCAGCCGACCAGATCTTTATGAGCAGGCTCTCCGCGATCTGGTGAATTTAAATCGGTGTGCGTATTATAAGCAAGAGAAGCCTAATTAGTAACAAGAACGAGGCTGCAATGAATGGAAAGTTCGCGATATTCGGTAGGGGACGTGGTGGAGTATATCCCGGGACCCGCCGTACTGAATGTGGTGTCCCCGAGCTTGGGGTTTATAACCGATGTAAAGGACGATTTTTATATTCAGGTTCACTGGTATGTGGTGAATATCCTCCCGACCGCCCGCGGGGAAGAAGAGTGGATAGCCGCTGGGATATTAGAACAGATCGGAAAATTAAGGATTGTATCAAAAAAAGATGAGTGATGACACCAAAGACGACGAGCGCAAAATAGTCATGACAAACAGCGAAGGTGCCATTTTGTTGCGAGCGCTAGCGACCCCGATCTTTGTTTACCCGTCGGGCTCCTTTGAGGAACATTTTGATGTTTATATGCAACTCAACTTTATGCGCTACTGCATGAAACAAGAAAGATATGTATCAGATTTTTTGGATTGGATAGACCACGAGGAAACCAAGGCTTTAAAGGCCAAAGGCGCCAAAAAGAACCAAAAAGATAAAAAGAATCCCTTCAAGATAATAAAATAGATCTTGACAAAGTGAGTATTTTTTGTTACAGTTGATATATGAGTTGGACTACACACGATACAATGAAATGGCGCCGGCAGAGTGGTGGACATTACATCCTCTACGCTTGGTATATTTGGAAAGAAGTCGAGGCTCATGCCGAGGTGGTGAAGGAAAGGGGGAAGTGGCGTTACCGACTGTGGACCTGGGGGAGTAACCATCCCGAGCCACTCGAACTGTCCCCGGAGAAATTCAGCACGGCAAAAGAAGCCAAAGCCCGCGCTACCCAATTAATTTTAGAGGGGGAACCCTGCGTTGTCAAACGATCAATTCGAGGATGATTAAGCCGGAGTGTTTATTAGCGGGGTGGATTATCGTATATTTTCTGAGCGCCCTGTAGATAAAGGAGGTCGAGCGCGAAATTATATCCGCGATGTGATATTTAGGATATGAATACGGGTGAATTAGTTTGGTTTTGTTGGTGGAAAGGTCACTACCCACATGCGGGCGTAGATCTCGACCTAGTTCGCAAGCCGGCACTTATCCTAGGAGAATATGAGGGTCTTGACAACTCAATTGAGTTGTGGTATGATATATATATATTTGAGGACAATCGTCGCATCATTGTGGACAAGATTAAACTGGAGCCAATCAAGGAAAAAAAGAAAGATGTCACTGAGAAAAAAACCTAAAAAAAGTAGGCAGGGTGCAGGTAAACATTCCTACTGGAGCAAGCACAAATTTGGAAAAAATCATAACAAACGAGGGAAAAAGTCTCGTGGACAAGGCAAACGAAGAAAATAACCGCTTTGATTTCGAGGCCGTGTTGAGCTTGGGAGAACTGAAGCCATACCAGCGCACCTTCGTCGAAAGTCTGAAGTCCTTTTACGATGCCTATGGATACCTCACGTCACCACAAGCGCAGCACTGGGAAAAAATAGCACAAGAATATTCGCCGAAAGCTATCCAAGCCCGATCTACCTGGGATATTTCTTACGGGTCGGCACACCGCGACACCGCCATAATTTGCGCTCACTATTATACCGCAACTCTTGGGGAAGGCGCGCCATATTTCACAGAGTTAGCTCAACGCGTGTTATCAGAGCCCGACTTTATCCCTTCGGAGAAGCAGTGGCGCGCCATGTGTGCCAACAAATACGCTCAGAGGGTCCTAGAAGCCACGAATGCCCCCCCTAAGTACCCACTGGGTACCCTGGTGCAGTTTAGGCAGAATGAGAGGCCTCTGAACGTCGTTACGGGGGATGCCTTTAATGGGGGGATTGTATTAGACACCGATGTACTCCCTGTCACCCGCGCAGCCAAAGGCGCCAAAAAATATTCAATTTTACTTATGGGCGCCACCGCGCCATTAATTGTTGAAGAAAGAAGACTTAAAAAATTAATACGGAGAAAAAATAAATAAGATGAGCAGAATAGAAGTAATTTGTGGGCCGATGTTTTCGGGTAAATCCGAGGAGCTAATGCGTCGATTAAATCGTGCCACCATCGCCAAGCGCAAGTTCCAACTTTTTAAACCAGCGGTAGACGTGCGCTATTCCGAAGACGAAGTTGTTTCTCACGCCGGCCAGAAGATGAAGTGCACCCCTGTTAAATACGCGCGAACCGTATTAGATCTTATAGCTGTTGATACAGAGATTGTGGCTCTTGACGAGGCACAGTTTTTTAGTTCCCAGCTTATGGACACGGTTCTTGCACTCGCGAATCGTGGACTACGCGTCATTGTCGCCGGCCTTGATATGGATTCGGATGGTGTTCCATTTGGTCCAATGGGAAATATTATGGCCATGGCCGAAAGTGTGACTAAGTTAGCTGCGGTGTGTGAAGAGTGCGGGGATGACGCCACTCACTCACTGCGAATTTCTGAAGTTGAAGGACAGCTTCTTTTGGGGGAACACGACCATTATCGCGCTGCCTGTCGCCAACACTGGAAGGATCGATGAAGAACACCATCGTCTTCCTTTCCCTTTTCGGAGCCGGCTATATCCTGGGCGCATTCCAATATAAGGGAGCGCTGGATTCGTGCCTGGGGGAAGTCTCGGGCAAGAGCCGCGATCTCATCTCCCATGTTGGAGCGTTAGAGAGGGAGAATTCATATCTCCGTCGCTCTGTTGACCTCCTTACAGAACATCTCCTTGACTGCGAGCGCGATCAAAGCCTGGGGTGTATTCGAGGATCTTATTACCCCGATGGACAATGATGGACAATACATGAGGGTCGGAGATCTCGTCACTTTCCTAGGGCCCACCGGCCAGCTTAACTTGTTCCTTCGCGCGCAAAGGAAATTAGGAATTATTACACGCATTTATATACTTACTCATACAGAGAAGGCTATCGTCACCACCTATTGGATAGGGGGGGATTGTTATAGCGGTTCTCTTATGGAGGAGCTAGAGTTGGTAAGTGCAGGTCGGAGATTTAGTGACATATCGTGAAGCAGAGTATAATTTTATAGGTATCGTGGTCGCCGCCGCTTTTAGTGTGGATAAAAAAACATCTCTCTATCAAGTGGCCCGGAGTATGTTTGAACACCGCCAGGAAAAAGTACCCCCCATTATTGAGGTCTGCAAGGTTTTCTGGTTTGAAGCCTCTGGGCACTACATTGAGTACGTGCACGATTTGGAGGTTGTAAGTGAAGGTTGGTGATTTGGTATATTATGGCTGGGAGATATTTAGTCGGGACCGCCCACTGGGTCTAATCGTCGATATCCACCCTAAGCATCGCGAACTATGTACAGTCTTGTGGCTTGATCGGCGGCACGTCCAACTAATAGACGAAACCCTTTTAAAGAGAGTGGGGGCATATGAAAAACCACCACAAATTTGAATTGGGCGATATGGTTAAATTTAAATTCGGTTCATTTCCCGCGGCCCCGCCATCGGATTTGCGAAATTTGGTGGGTATTGTGGTAAAGACCGGAACGCGAGAAAGTTGGGTGTATGGAGACGGTGTGGAACTCACTGAATATGTAGAGGTCAAATGGCTGAATCCGCGGTATCACCAGACCGCCATTTATACCTCTCCTGGGGTTACTTTAGAAATTGTTAGTAAGAAGACTTGACAAAACGTTTTATATTTGATATAGTGGGAGTATGAGTTTAATATTTGCATCACTAACACACATGGAGAAAGCGTGGTTAACGACGGCCGCCGGGGGACTGCTGCTGGGCAGCGCACTGGGGTGTCTTCTTACTCTTTATTTTGTGTCTAAATACCGTCCCAGGCCATAGTTACTTATAGGAGGTTTTCTCATGGCAGTTTCAGTTTACGACATGATCGAGGGTAAATGGTTTATCGAACTTACTGATGGCGAGGCAATCCCCTGCGCAGGCGAAGCTCAAGCTCGCGAGCTTGAAAGCGCCTCCGATGAGGAATTGGCCCGATATCGGGAACAATATATGAGAGAAATATTGACCCCGAGACTTCAAACCGTTTATACTACGCAAGACTAATTGGTTCTCTCTCTTGACCTGGGTATGTCAATTCTAAACTGCCCTTTTATATTTTTTAGAAGGGAAACAAATGACAGAAACACGAAAGCTATTAACTTGCTCTTTCTGTGAAAAAGCACAAAATGAAGTAAGAAAGTTAATTGCAGGCAACGGCATTTATATTTGCGATGAATGCATCCTCCTATGTTATGATATTATTGAGGAAGAAGCCCCGGATGCTTTTGGCGACTTAGGGGCACTCCCCAAACCCAAAGAAATTAAAGAAAAGCTGGACGAGTATGTTATAGGACAAGAAGAAGCCAAGAAGGTCTTAGCGGTAGCCGTTTATAATCATTACAAACGACTGGAACTTTCAGCAACCCGAAAAAGAAACTCAGAAGACCCCGAACTTACGAAGTCTAATATTCTGTTGTTAGGGCCGACCGGCACAGGAAAGACGCTGCTGGCTCGCACCCTCGCCAAGATCTTGCAAGTCCCCTTTGCAATTGCCGATGCCACGAGCTTGACTGAAGCCGGCTATGTGGGCGAGGATGTAGAAAACATTTTACTCTCCCTGATTCAGGCCGCCGATGATGACGTCGATATCGCCGAAAGAGGGATTATATATATTGATGAGATAGATAAAATCGCCAAGAAGTCTGAGAACGTTTCTACCACTCGCGATGTATCGGGCGAAGGCGTCCAACAGGCGCTCTTGAAGCTCATCGAAGGCACCGTTTCCAACGTCCCTCCTAAAGGCGGCCGCAAACATCCGAGCCAAGAAGGTATTAAAATTGACACCAGCAACATTTTGTTTATTTGTGGAGGTGCGTTTTCTGGAATAGAGCGAATCATCGAAAAGCGCATGACTACGCGCCCTATGGGCTTCCGCTCAGAGGATGATAAACAAACGTTTGACAGTGATACCATCCTGTCTGAGACGGAACCTAACGATTTAGTATCCTACGGGTTAATCCCAGAGTTTATTGGTCGTGTTCCGGTGATCGCAGCTTTGGACAACCTTTCCACCGAAGCTCTCCTAAGTATTCTTACAGAGCCCAAGGACGCTATCATCCGACAGTATGAGCACTTGTTTGACTACGAAGGGGTAGAACTAAAATTCACGAAAGACGCGCTAGAAGCCATCGCTGGCCTAGCTATAGCTCGGAAAACTGGAGCACGCGGATTACGTTCTATCATCGAAAAGATCATGCTGCAAACCATGTACGAGATTCCGTCCTCAGAGAGCGCGAGCGAAGTAGTGGTCAGTGGGGATTGTGTAACCAAACAAACGCCCCCTTTGGTTATATATGGCCCGGAACCCCTGACACAAACGTCCGAGTAAGCATGCTATCAGGACTAACAACAAAAATCATAGCTTACGAAGATGGAACAATGAGCGATGCTGAAGTCGTTGATTTCTTTCAGGAATTACTGACTACAGGTACCGTCTGGGAACTTCAAGGGCACTATCAACGGATGGCTTTCTTTCTCATTGAAGAGGGAAGGATATTTAAAGACGTCTAATTACCTTTATATGACCTATAGGGGGACAAAGTATGAACGGCGAAATTATAATCTTTGGGTTGATATGGGCGGCATCTTTGGCGACTGTTGTTTACTTGGAAGTAAGGGCTCACGAAAGAAAGAAATAACTTGACAAACAGT